>ENA-ORXM01000578-ORXM01000578.1-marine-metagenome-genome-assembly--contig:-NODE-578-length-62490-cov-7.662234_pt1 | contig 62490 bp, 58 predicted proteins | sample MGYA00237867_ERZ511480 | MGnify/ENA primary metagenome ERZ511480 (study PRJEB26309, sample SAMN06266103) | marine metagenome | isolation source: Algal blade | place: United Kingdom:Sidmouth, United...
AAGCGGCTTGTATCACACCAGAGGGACGGCCCAAGAGAGCGCCAAAATGGATGATTGAAAAACTTGGGCCTTATTTGGAGAGTGGTTCATGACTCTAGAAACATTGCCAGTTGAGATACAAACTACTCGTGACTATAACCCCGAAGACTTGGAAACAGTGTTTTCTGATAATTATAAACGTCTAGAAATAAGTATCAGTCCATATCAGATGATGTATAAGTCTGCTGGGGATGTTCCCATCTGGATTAAGTTTGTTGCCGACTTTGCAGTTTGGAAAAGCTTAGTAGTGACGGCCGGGGTTACAGTATCTACCCTAGCTACTACTGATTTGTATAAATTTGCTAAAAAAGTGTTCTTGGCGAAAATTAATTGTAAACCGAAAGCAAAGGTGTTGCTTAGTATTCCTTTTCCCAATGATAGAAACTCATGCATATTAGAAATCACAACTGGTTCAGAGGAAGAAATTGCAGGGCAGATAGATAAATTTGGAAAATTTTCAATGCTGTTACAAGCTAAACTCAAAGAATTGGATTTGGAAAATAGAAGTTTAGCTACACCAATTATTATTGAAGTCATTAACGATGGAGTGCTTAAGTTTACTTGGTCTGAATTTCCAAAATTGCAACGGTTTGAAGAGATTATTACATTAAATATCAAATAGTGATTCTAAATAAATGACCCAACTCCCCCACACACCCTTCACCCCATGGACATCCCGCCCGACCGCTGATGTGCGCCGCGCGTCTCAAGCGCAATATATGCATGGTATGACCGAAATTCTGGCCGCCGAGGGGCCGATGCAAGCGCTGTCTCTCTTTCAGATTTATGGGAAGGCGAGCGGCGTGATGAAATTGGCCGCGCCTGTGCGTAAGCTTTGTGAGCGGGCTTTATTGGCGGGCGTTAAAGTGGGCGAGATTGTTCTGGAAAAGGAAGAGGACAGTGAGATCGATGGGCCTGATGACTCTGTCGGTTGGATTGTACGGTTGCCCGACCAACCCCGCGTCGTTGTGCGTGACCTTGGCAATCGGGGCTTTGCAGATATTCCGATGAGTGAGCTTGCCGCGCTCGTCCTCGAAATCCGTACCCAAGATGAATTTATGGGCCGTGAGGATATTTACCGCGCCGTGCTCGATCATTACGGCCTGCAAAAACTTACCGCGCTTGTGCGCCGCCGCCTTGATAAAGTGCTGCAGGTTTATTTCTAACCTTACCAAAGTCTGTCTCAAAGCTTGCCCTTAGTTAAGTTGCAGATGCTGCCAGTAAAACTCACAAGTCGCCATGGCTGCTTTGGGGAGAATTGCGGGGTTTGAACCCCTTTGGCGAGAGGACATCGTCCGCATAACCTCCGCAATGCTACTGGCTTTGGTGTTTCACCTTCTGCTGTTTCAAATGATGTCCTTTAAAGTGGCTAAACCTTTTGAGGTCAAAGAGGATATCATTGCAGTTGAACTGGTGACGCTTCCGCCGCCGGCTAAGTCTGTGAGCCCCGCCGAGGAACCGCCTGAGATTGACGAAATGCCTGCTCCGCCTCCGCCTAAAATGAAACCCAAACCTAAAGCTGCGCCTCTAGTTGAACCGCGCGAAACAGTTGAAACGCCTGATATTCTGGCATCCTCCCGCAAGGCTTTAGCCGAAGATGCTGAGAATACCGTACCATTATCGGAAACAGGAACAGTCTCGACACAAGAGCAAAGCGAACGCACAACAGATGACGTTCGCATAGATGAAGGCCTCAAAGCTTTGGCGGCTGAATTGACGTGTTTGAACGGTTTCTCAACAGACTGTGCCGAAATTCGTAAAGATGTTTTTGAAGATTTCCAAATGACGGAAACGGATAAAGTTTACACTAAGAAATATGCCCATACAGGAATGCCCGTTGAGTTCTATGGCATGAGCGAACGGCAAATACGTGCTAAGCTAAATGTGCCAAATGCCGGAGAAAACGGGCTCTATATCCCATTCACAAACATAGGCATTGATGGCGGCATATGGGACATGCTTCATGGCGTGAATAAAAGCTGCACTTGGAAGGTCGCCATAGATAAAGCAGGTAATCATGGCCCTATTAAAGACTGTCCTGATTACTTGCCAGCCGCTAAGGAAGACCGCGATAGACGTAATAAACTTAAATTAAAGGTCAATGAATGACACGCGATACACTTTTCCTCTTGCCGCCTGGCTTCTTAGATAATGAGCGGCGGGAATATTGCCCCGAATGTGCGGAAATCTGGGGGCTTCTGAGCTATTACCCGGCTATCAAGGAAAGCCTGCGGGTCATGTATCAACCTATTACAAAACCTCGGCCCGATATAGTGGCTCTGCTGGGTGATAAGAACCAGAACTGTCCGACATTGGTTTTGGTAGAGGGTAGTCCAGGTTTTGATAATTGCGGCATCTTGCAAAAAAGCGGGCACCGTTTTATCAACAATGCCCGCGATATGGGTCGTTACTATAGTCAGCGTTTTGGAACGGCTGTGCCGCGCGGCACAGATCCAATTTAACCTTCTGTGTCTTCAGTAATGACTTGGCCGATACCGGGGCCTACTTCGCCAATTTCGATTGTCTCTTTGTCACAGATATCAAGAACTTCTCTGCCCTCTGTGTCAACATAGAAGACCTGCGCAGGCTTCACAACGATTGTGCGTTTTAATTGAGCTGATTCAATGTCTTCATAGGCTCCATTATCAATGCCGGTGGAGTAGAATTGGACTTTCGTTTCCGCCGGAATCGTCACTCGCTGCAAAGAAGATACTGGCGCGCAGGTTCTTACGGGCTCAGGCGGGATTACGATAACCGGTTCTGGAATCGGTTCAGGGACGGTTGTACAAGCCGCGAGGCCTGTCATGATAGCGGCGCTTAAAAGCCAGGCTGTACGAGTCATAATTATCTCCATTTAGGTCAGACTATCACAAAGTGCGTCTGAATTGTGGCTGAATATGTGAAATATCGTGATACTTCCTTAAAAAGACCTTGTTTAAGGACATGGTTAAGACTTTGTTTCTATTCTATCAATGTTACAGCCTCTTAATTAGCCCTGGGCACATGAATGCCCTTAAATCCATGTATAATAAAAGCTAGCTTCGCCTAAGACGCGAATCGGCCATTTGGAAGAAAAGTTATGTTATTGATCGAATTAGTCCTGCAATCCGCAAATCTGGAACCGATTGCAAATGGAGACTTCTCATTCTGGTCGCTCTTCAGTCGTGCCGACTGGGTGGTGAAGGCGGTTATGATTATTTTGGTTGCCGCGTCTTTTTGGTCTTGGGGAATTGCGGTCGACAAAGCGATTACGATGTTTTTGCTCAAACGCCGGGCGACAGCCTTTGAGGATACCTTCTGGTCGGGCAAAACGCTTGACGAACTTTCGACTGGATTAGCCGGTGATACACGCGATCCCATGGCCCGCGTCTTTGCGGCTGCCATGCGCGAATATGAAGAGAGTAAGAGCATGCCGCGCACAGATGCGGTAAGTGTGTCATCACAACAACGTATCGACAGCGTCATGAACCTCGTCGTGAACCGCGAAATGGCGAAGGCTGAGCGTGGTATGTCTGTCCTGGCGACTGTCGGGTCTGCGTCGGTCTTTATCGGTCTGTTCGGGACAGTCTGGGGTATCATGAATGCTTTCCGCGCGATTGCCGCGTCCCAAAACACCAGCCTGACAGTTGTGGCCCCAGGTATTGCTGAAGCTCTCTTTGCGACGGCCTTAGGTTTGATCGCCGCTATTCCTGCCGTAATTTTTTATAACAGCTATTCCACTGATTTGGATAAGTATTCAGGTCGCCTCGAGGGATATGCTGATGAACTCTCTGCAATCTTGTCTCGTAAAATCAGTAAGGGCGGGTAATCGCCATGGGTATGAGTGCAGATTCTACTGGTAGTAATCGCCGCGGTGGGCGTCGCCGCTCAAGCCGCCGCGGAAGGCTAAACTCCGAAATTAATGTCACGCCTTTGGTCGACGTTATGCTTGTGCTGTTGATTGTGTTTATGATTGCTGCGCCGCTGCTATCTGTTGGCGTTCCTGTAGAATTGCCGAAGACAGATGCCAAAGCGCTTCCGTCACAACAAGAACCGATCACGATCACGGTCGATTTTGAAGGCGGGGTGTTTATTCAGGATGAAGAAATCTCATTGGATGATCTTGCTACGCGCCTGATTGCTGTCTCTACAAATGGATATGAAGAACGTATATATCTGCGCGGTGATCGTGACACGGATTATGGTGAAGTGATGAAAGTCATGGCCCGTATCAATACGGCCGGCTTTACCAACATCGGTCTAGTAACGGATCCCATCAATCAATAAATGAAACTCGGCTTGCCCATATCCTTCGTCTTGCATGGGGCCGCTATTTTTGGCGGTCTGTTTGTTTACAAAGGGGGCGTGAAGCCGTTGCCGGAAACGCGCATTATTCCGATTGAGATTGTCAACGTCGCTGAGGCAACGAATATTCGCGCCGCCATTAAAGCGCCCAAACCTAAAAAGATATCATCTCCTGAGACTATGCCGATGACGCTTGAAACACCTATGGAAAATGCACCCGAGGAAGCGGAAGCTAATGAGGCCGTAAAAGAGGTAGTAAAAGAGCCTGTTGAAATTGTGAAAGAGGCCGAAGTTAAAATTCCTGACGAGACGGCGCGGCCTATACCCGATATAGAGCTCGAAACCAAGCCAAAAGAGCCTGAAGCTCCAAGCTTTGATTTGGATAAGCTGGCGTCCATGATAGATCTTTCCCGCGAAACTGCGCCTGAAAAGAACCAGCAAAAAGTCCTCCAATCAGAGATCAATAATTATGTCTTTGCTGAACAGTCTTTGGCAGGCTCAGGTGAGGGCACGGCCATGACGGTCAATGAAATGGACGCGCTGCAATCGGCTATGTATAAGTGCTGGCGGATGCCCGCAGACGCAAAAAATGCGGAAAAACTCGTGGTGCGGTTGGCGGTAAAAATTCTGCCTGATGGCTATGTGCAGGATGTTAAAATTATCGACAGCGCACGTCAGCGCCGTAACGATCCCGGAAATCCCTTTTGGGATGTGGCGGAACAACGTGCTGTAAGAGCTGTATCGCAATGCGGTCCATATGACTTTCTACCTGCGGAAAAATATAGCAAGTGGAAAGATATGACCTTAAACTTCCGGCCAGATGTATAAACGGGCTATGACGTTCAGGTGTTTTACGTGAACTAATGAAAAGGACTATGAATTTGAAACATTTCATCATCTCGCTATGGATAGCATGTTGTGCGGCATTATTGGCCGTAGGGACGGCTCATGCGCAGCTCGAAATTGATATTACTAAGGGTAATATAGACCCCACGCCTATTGCGGTTCCGAGTTTTCTAGGGACGGATACGCAAACTCGGGAATTGGGTCAGCAAATTGCCGAGGTTATCCGTGCGGACTTGGAGCGCTCTGGGCTCTTCAAATCTCTTGATCCTGCGAGTTTTTTAGAAACACAAACGAATATAGACTATCAGCCTACTTTTGCGGATTGGCGCGTGATTAAAGCTGAGGCGCTTGTCTCAGGCCGCATTGTCGAAGAAAGCCCTACTAAAATACGCGTTGAGTTTCGTCTTTGGGATATATTTGCAGGCAATCAACTGGCGGGTCTTCGTTTCGCAACAACGCCTGATAATTGGCGCCGCACAGCGCATAAAGCCTCTGATGCAATTTATAAATCGCTGACAGGTGAAGAAGGCTATTTTGATAGCCGTATTGTGTTTATCGATGAAACAGGTTCTAAAACAAATCGCAAGAAGCGCCTCGCCATTATGGATCAAGACGGTCATGCGCCGCAATATCTACTTGCAGGGTCTGATTTAGTTGTGACGCCGCGCTTTTCGCCATCGGCACAAAAGATAACTTTCATGAGTTATGAAAACATAATCCCGCAGATTTATTTGTTAGATATTGAAACGGGCCGTCGTGAACTCTTAGGGAACTTCCCGGGAATGACATTTGCGCCGAGGTTTTCTCCAGATGGAAATACGTTGATTATGTCAATGATGAGCAAAGGGAATAGCGATCTTTATGCCATGGATTTAAGGACCCGATCAACCTCGCGCTTGACGAATGATCCGGCGATTGACGTCTCGGGGAGCTTCTCGCCTGATGGCCGTAAAATTGTGTTTAACTCTGATCGCGGCGGCTCGCCCCAACTCTACACGATGAATGCCAATGGCACGAGTAAGAAGCGAATTAGTTTTGGTAAAGGTCGATATAATGCGCCTGTCTGGTCTCCGCGTGGAGACAAAATTGCTTTTGTTAAGAGCCTTAATGGAAAGTTTACAATAGGCGTTATGAACCCTGATGGTTCAGGCGAGCGGCAACTCACTGAAAGTTATATGGATGAAGCTCCGACGTGGTCACCCAATGGGCGCGTCATTGTTTTCTCTCGAGAAACCAAAGGCCAAAACGGGTTTAATTCAATTTGGTCTGTTGATTTGACAGGGCAAAACCTTCGTAGGGTTGATACTCCGGGCAAAGCGTCCGATCCAGCCTGGTCACCTCTATTGCCTTAAAAACATCCGAAGATCCTGTTTTTAAAGCCAATTTGCCGTCACATTGCGAGATTTTAAAGATATTGCCACTGTATTGCCTTGATTGAGAGTGAGTCACACGGTTTACTAAGAGCATAAAAGAGCCGTGTAAAATTAAGGACGAAAAATATGAAAATCAAACTTATCGCAATTTCGCTAACTGTCTTGGCGCTGACAGCTTGTGCAACCAAGCCTCCGGTTCAGCCCGTCCAAGAGACACCTGTTGTGCAAGCCCCACCGCCAGTTTTGCAAGAAGCTAAGCCGACGCTTCCGCCTGTTATTCAAGCTCCGCCTGTAGTTCAGGGGCCAACCTTTGATCCGAACGCTCCTGTACCCGGATCTATTGAAGACTTTGCTTATCAATCCGGCGGAGAGCCGCGTATTTATTTTGGTTACAATCGTTATGATCTAACTGAAGACGCTCGCAACGCCCTTCGCAATCAAGCGCAATGGCTGCAGAGCTATTCAAATTTTAACGCGATTATCGAAGGTAACGCTGATGAACGCGGCACCCGTGAATATAATCTGGCCCTTGGCGCTCGCCGTGCAGATAGTGTTAAAGCCTTCCTCGTGAGCCAAGGCGTCAGCCCGTCACGCTTGACAACTGTGTCCTATGGTAAGGAACGCCCGATTGATGGTCGCTCGAACGAAGCAGGATGGTCCAGAAATCGTAATGGCCATACGAATATTACGATAAGAAATATTGGCTAGCATAACTTTGTCCAGAAAGGTGAAGGGTTGTTAATGACCTTAACTGCCTTTTAATCACATTCGCCTTATTTGGGCTTTATAGTCGGGTCAGTCTCTGACCTGACTTTTTAATATGAGGAATTACTGATGCGCTCTTTTTTTGCGGCTCTTCTGCTTTCATCAACATTACTTGCTACGCCGGCATTGGCGCAAAGCAAAAAAGAATTAGCCGCGGTGGATGCACAGCTCGCTCAGCGTCTTTCGACATTGGAATCGCGTATGCTAACGGGCGATCCAGCGGCAGAGCGATTAATGCAAAAGATGAATGCCTTAGAAACCTCTATGCGGACCTTACGCGGCGAGGTCGAGCAGCTACGCTTTGAGCGTGATAGCTTGCTCCAACAAGTCGAAGCGATGGCTGGTGATACAGCTATAACGCAAGACCTTATCAATCGTATGAAAATTCATTTGGATGCTGTGGATCTAGTTGCCAGTGAGCAAAGGTCTGCGCCTATGCAAGGTAACCCCTATGCTCCGCGCACTTATGGAAATGGAACAGAATTTTCTTCAGAGACTACGTCGATGACGGATCAGTATACTTCTGATCCTGCGGTTCCCGGTAGCGGAACTCTATCCCAAGTTCCGAGCGCTCCTGTGTTTAAAGAGAGAACCATTGGCGTTCAGGAAAGCTACAATGATGTCTCGCAACTTTCTAAGGTCGGTCAAACTAAGCTGGCAGAGGGTGATTTCGCGGGCGCTCAAACTGCGTTTAAGCAATATCTTGAGTTTAATCCTGATGCCGCAGATGCGGGCGAGGTGAATTTCTGGCTTGGCGAGAGCTACTTCGTCCGCGAAGGTTATGCCGACGCCGCAGATGCATATATCACGTCTATGCGTAAAAACCCCAAGGGCCTTAAAGCGCCAGATGCGATGGTTCGTCTTGCGGCAACACTTGGTAAGCTTGGGAATAAAGCAGAGGCATGTCAGACCTTGGCGACATTTCCTGCGCAATTTCCTGATGCTTCTGCTAGCGCTAAAGAAAAGGCGCGGGTCGAAGCTGCGCGCACGGGGTGTTAAAACCTGTTTGAATTCTGGGATGGATTAGTTTGCGTTTCGTAATGAAAAGCTTACAAAATCCGTCATGTTACTTACCGCACATCTGACCAAGAAAATTGCTGCGCTTATCCCAAAGGGCGAAAATTTCGCTATCGCCTTCTCAGGCGGAGGTGACAGCACAGCCTTGGTTCATGCTCTGAAAGACCACCCGCAAGCCAGTCACGCCTATATTGTAGATCATAAATTGCGAAAGGGTTCAGGCGCGGAGGTGGTAGCGGCCAAACAATTCGCTCTCGATTGCGGATATGACACTAAGATTCTGACATGGGAGCATAGTTCGCCTACATCTGCGCTCCAGGAAAAAGCGCGTAACGCTAGATATGCTTTTATCGGGCATCAGTGCCGCAAAGATGGCATTAATTATGTCCTGACGGCACATAGCGAAGATGACCAAGCGGAAACACTTTTAATGCGATATGACCGTAAAACCGATTGGCGCGGCGCGGCGGGTATCGCTGAAATGGCATATGGGCCTGTTTGGCCCGCATTGGCGATGGTGACTTTGGTACGGCCATTATTGGATATGACGCGTCAAGAGTTGAGAGACTATAATCGTAAGTATCATTTAACTTGGTCTGAAGACCCCTCCAATGAGAACCGCGACTATGCCCGTATTCGCGCTAGAGATTATCTTAAATCTCGAGCTAGAGTAAGGTCGCACCTTCTTGAAACCGCGCGGGATATGCGCTCCTGCCTTGTTGATGAAAAATATTTTCTACGCGGTGAATTTGCTCGCATAGGCCAGATTGACGCTAACGGAATTATAACTCTGTCTGAAGTCCCTTTACCAGAATTTATGTTTCACGTTCTGCGCTGCGCAGGTGGACAGGGCGGCATTGTTGATCGAGCTCGAATCAAACATTTGCTGTTCCATATGCGTGCTGATAATTTTAAGTCGGCGACTCTCGGCGGCGCTTTAGTTGTAAGGCATGAAGGACGCTTTGTAATTTGCCGCGATCCCGTTGCTGTGAAAGGGCGGCAGGACAGCCATCATGAACGCCGAAGTATAAGATCAGGTTTAAATTTTCGCCTGAATAATACGCCTCGAATTTGGGATGGCCGTTTTTCTGTGACAGGCCCTAAACGCCGCAGTTACATAGGCAGTGTTCATCAAAATATGGAGTTATTGTTACCGGAACAAGTCGAGATATTGAAAAGAATCCCTAAAGTGGCGCGATTAACGCTACCTGTATCTAAGAAAGAGAATCTTGTCAGGATTTTAGGGCATGGAAATTTGGGCTCTCGAACCGTAATATCTTTGGTCAAAATGCGGCTGGAGGCCGCACTTGGCGGCACGCTTTAATAAAACGCTTAAAAAGGCCCAAACGTACGTAAAATACACGTTAGGTGTGCCTTTATTTTGATGCAAAGCTCCCTATGTGTTATAGACAAGAAATTCGACCATTCCTTTAGGTGACGCGCAATGAATATGAACATGAAAAATTTGGCTGTTTGGGCCCTGATCATCACGATGTTTTTGGTGATGTTGCAAGTCTCGTCTACCACAATGAAGTCGGCTTCAGCGCCGAATGAATATACTTTCAGTCAGTTGGAAGAAGTCGTGTCTAACGGCAAAATCGCAGAGGCCGAAATAAATGAAGCCGAGGGCCTCATAACCGGTAAAACAACGGATGATAAGACATTCAAAGCAAATACATCGCGTATTGATGACCGCGCGGGTGAGCTTTTTGACAAATATGACGTGCCTTATGAATATTCCGAAGTGAAGGGCGCGAATACTTGGGCTACGCTACTTATAAATATTCTCCCGTTAATCCTTATCGTGGGTATCTCCATTTTGATTTTCCGCTCTATGCAGGGCGGTGGCCGCGGCGGGGCCATGAGCTTTGGTAAGTCACGCGCGAAGATGCTGACTGAAAACACCAAGCGCGTGACCTTTGACGATGTTGCGGGTGTTGAATCCGCTAAAGAAGACCTCAAAGAAGTTGTTGAATTTCTCGAAGACCCAAGCCGTTTTACACGCCTTGGCGCTAAAATTCCGACGGGCGCTCTTTTGATTGGCCCTCCCGGTACAGGTAAGACTTTGCTGGCCCGTGCAGTCGCAGGTGAGGCTGGGGTCCCGTTCTTTACGATTTCAGGTTCTGACTTCGTTGAGATGTTTGTCGGTGTAGGTGCGTCTCGTGTCCGTGATATGTTCGCCGACGCGCGTAAGAATGCGCCCTGTATTATCTTTATTGACGAGATTGATGCTGTTGGCCGTCATCGCGGCGTCGGCACATCTGGCGGTCACGAAGAACGTGAGCAGACGCTGAACCAACTTCTTGTTGAAATGGACGGTTTCGAAGGCGATGAAGGTGTAATCATTATCGCGGCGACTAACCGCCCTGACGTTCTGGATAAAGCGCTCTTACGTCCCGGTCGTTTTGACCGTCAAATTGAAGTGCCTTATCCCGACATTCAAGGCCGCGAGAAAATTCTTGAGGTTCACATGAAGGGCAAGCCAATTGCGGCTGAGCTTGACGTGAAATATATCGCGCGCGGTACGCCAGGGTTTTCTGGTGCCGATTTGATGAACCTCGTCAACGAAGCTGCGCTATTATCTGCGCGCCGAAATAAGCTTAAAATAACGATGCGTGAATTTGAAGATGCGCGTGACAAAGTCATGATGGGCGCAGAGCGACGCAGCCTCGCAATGTCCGATGAAGAAAAAGCCATGACAGCTTATCACGAAGCGGGTCACGCCATTGTCGGGCTGAACATGAAGGGTAGCCTGCCTATCCATAAAGCGACAATCATTCCGCGAGGCCGGGCGTTGGGCATGGTTCAATATATGCCAGAACGCGATCAAATTTCACAATCCCGCGAAGAAATGATTGCGCGCATGGCTATGGCGATGGGTGGACGCGCCGCTGAAGAACTTCATTTCGGTTACGACAAGGTCACCTCAGGTGCGAGTTCTGATATTGAGCAGGTCACGCGCATTGCTACGGCGATGGTCACGGAATGGGGCTTGTCCGATGCTGTCGGACCGATTGCTTATAAAAACACGGATCAACAAAGCTTCCATCCTGGTATTGGGCGCGGCTCGGCGATTTCTCCTGAAACCGCGACCCTAATTGAGTCGGAGATTAAACGCTTCATAACCGAAGCGCATGATACGGCGGTCAAGGTTCTTAAGAAAAAGAAGAAAGATTGGGTGGCATTGGCTGAAGCGCTTCTCGAATATGAAACACTTTCGGGTGACGAGATTACGGTTCTTCTTTCTGACGGCATTAAACCAAAGCGTCCGGATGGTGCGCGCGGCTCCAAGCCTGCTGTTGCGGCGGTGCCAACAACGAAAAAGAAACCTTTGGGCGACGCACAGCCCGAGGCTTAATCAACGATCGTGAGTTTTACCCGTCCCAAAATAATGGGTATCCTAAATGTGACCCCCGACAGTTTCTCTGACGGGGGTCATTTTGAGTCTTATGACCTCGCCGTTAAGCAAGCCTTGTCCTTGCTCGACCAAGGTGCAGACATTATTGATATTGGCGGGGAAAGCACCCGCCCCTGCGCAAATAATGTTGCTGTCAAAGAAGAAGTCCGCCGCACTGTGCCTGTTATCATGGCTCTGCGCGAAGCGACGCGTGACTATGATATTGACCCCGTTATTTCTATTGATACGCGTAAGCCTGATGTCGCCGAGGCTGCTGTCTTGGCAGGGGCGGATATTTGGAATGATGTGTCGGGCCTGACCTTTGATGCGCGGTCTGAGGCCGTCGCTGCAGAGCTCGCCTGTCCTATTATAATCATGCACGCCCAAGGCCGTCCTGAAGATATGCAGGACAATCCGCATTATGAAAATACAGTAAGCGAGATACGTGATTGGCTCGCCAAGCGAATTGATGCGTGTGAATTTGCAGGGATAGAACGCCGTAACATCACGATTGACCCCGGCATAGGGTTTGGCAAACGGCAAGAGGATAACCTCGCTATTTTCAATCAACTTGAGGACTTCAAGTCTTTAGGGTGTTCAATCCTGATGGGTGCGTCGCGCAAAAGTTTCATCGGCCGGATAGACGGCTCAACAGCCGACGACCGTATAGGTGGAAGCCTTGCCGCAGCCCTCTGGTCAGCCGCGAACGGCGCAGATATATTGCGCGTGCATGATGTGAGCGAAACGATGCAGGCGTTAAGGGTTTGGGAGGCTATGGCGGATGGGTAAGCAAATGGCTTCACTCATTATGTCATCACCCGAACAAGTCGGGTGATGACAAGGGTGGAGAGATGAGGAAAAGTTCTAAACCGTGGCTAAGCTATAAAAGTGATGCGCCCGAAAGAGAGTATTTCAAGACGCCTAAAAAGAAACGCCAATTTAAATTGGCACTATTTTGGTTACTTCTTGGCGGTTATCTTGGAGCGCATAGATTTTATATGTGGGATTACAAAAAAGCATGGGTTTTGATAGTGTTATACAACGCTGTTATGATAACAAGTTTGATGATATTTAGTGAAAACTTATTGAGCGAAGATGACCCCATAGTAATGATTATATTCCTGTTATTTTGGCTTTTAATTATCATTATTGAGTTTCCAAGACTGAAGCCGCGAGTTAAATTTAAAAACGAAGAGCATCTCATTACTTAGATTTGCTTGTCCCCTTGCGAAGTTGAGGTGAAAAGAGAAAAAGAAATGACAACCGAGACCACTTCAGCCCACGTCCTCATAATCGCAGGCTCTGACTCATCTGGTGGAGCAGGCATACAGGCTGATATCAAAAGCTGCGCCGCTTTTGGGGCTTATTCCGCGACGGCTATCACGGCAGTTACGGCGCAGAACACGATTGGTGTGCAGCAGGTGGAGCTTATGCCTGCAGAGCTTGTCCGTGCTCAAATCAAAAGTGTCCTCTCCGACATAGGCGCTGATGTTATTAAGATTGGCATGCTCGGCAGTGCCGAAATTATCGAACTTGTCGCAGAAGAGATTGAAGAGTCTGATGCCTTAATCATTCTCGATCCCGTGATGGTCGCCACATCGGGTGACACTTTGCTTGAAGATAAAGCCATTGAGACCCTTAAGACAAAACTCCTCCCGCTTGCGGATTTGGTCACGCCCAATGTGCCCGAAGCCGAACTCCTGACGGGCCTCAAAATTAGAGATGTTGACGACCTGACCAAAGCTGGTGACGCTCTGCTAAAGATGAATGTCTATGCCGCGTTAATGAAGGGCGGGCATTTGGAGGGAAAATCTGTTGTCGATGTGCTCGTAAGCGAAGAGCGCGCGAACATCATGTCAGGCCCGCGTATCCGCTCGCGCCACACACACGGCACGGGCTGCACATTGGCTAGCGCTATAGCGGCCTGTATGGCGCTTGGCGCGCCGCTCGAAGAGGCTGTTATGAGTGCACGTGAATTTGTCTTCCAAGCCATCAAAACCGCGCCCGGGCTAGGCGAGGGGAACGGCCCCCTTAATCACGGGCTTGCGAGTGCAGAAACAGAGGAAGAGCCTGAGCCGACAGGCAATAATCCTTTTGCCGCCTTAAAGGGCCTGGGGAGCTAGAGCTTTCTTATCTGATCGGCTGACAATCATGCCGATGACAATGACGGCAAATGCAATTACGATTTTCCACGTGAAGTCCTCTTTTAAAAACCAAACACCTGCGGCCACGGAGACAATAGCAGGAAAATAGTTGATCCGCGCTAGCGTGCTCGGTCCCGTTTTTCTTACTACATAAAGATATAAAATATTCGCATAGGCGGTTGAGCCTACGCCAAGTACTATCAACATTGTAATGGCTATCGTGGAGGGCAACTCGGACGGCACACCTGAGGCCAAGGCCATAATGCCGGACACGATTGCGGCGCAAAGAACCATCATAGCGGCGGCGACAGAGGGCGGCGTATCAGGTGCGCGTTTAGCGAGGATAGTTGTAATCGCGTAGAGTAAAGCGGCTAAAACCGCGAGCAATTGGGCTCTCCAATCGGAGATTAATTCAAGGCTCATATTGTTGGGGAGAAATAAAACCACAACCCCTGCAAACCCAATGAGAAAGCCAATGGCTTTGCGCCAAGACAAAGCTTCATTAGCGAAGAAATGCGCTAGAATAATCGTAAATATTGGCATGGCAGAGCCTATAATTGCGCAAATGCCGCTATCGACGGTAATCTGCGCTTTGGCAAAAAGGAAAAAGGGAAGAACAATTCCTGTCAAACCCATTAGGCCATACCAGAGCCAGCGCTTATCGGTCAGGGACGGGAAATCGCGTCCGCGTAATTTGGCGTAGGGGACCAGCAGAACTGCCGCAATGCCTGTCCGCGAGGCAACGAGCCAAATAGGCGAGACATCTCGAACCGCGACAGAAACCATGGGATAAGCCAAGCCCCACGTTATGATAAGTGTCGCAGCGATACCGTACAGAGCCGCAGGAGTGATAGGTTTTTCGTGATCGTGGTTTGTCACCCTAGGCTTTAAACGGATCGCGCATGAGGATGACGTCTTCGCGTTCTGGTGAGGTTGAGACCATGCTAACGGGACATCCTATAAGTTCTTCGACGCGGCGAACATATTTAACGGCTTCGGCGGGAAGGTCAGCCCAAGAGCGCGCCCCGCGGGTCGAGCCTTGCCATCCCGGCATGCTCTCATAAATAGGCTTTACCGCCGCTTGATTAGCCGCGCCAGCCGGCAGGCGTTTAAGAATTTTACCATCCAACTTATAACCGACACAAATTTTAAGTTCGGTCATACCGTCTAGCACGTCCAGCTTAGTCAGTGAAATGCCTGTGATGCCGCCCGTAATAATGGCTTGTTTGACCATGACGGCATCGAACCATCCGCAGCGTCTTTTACGGCCTGTGACAGTGCCAAATTCGTGGCCGCGTTCGCCCAAGCGCTGTCCGACATCATCCGTAAGTTCTGTCGGAAAAGGGCCTTCACCCACGCGCGTAGTGTAAGCTTTAGTAATACCCAAAACAAAATTAAGAGCTTTTGGACCCATGCCCGAACCGGCAGCAGCTTGCCCGGCTATGGTATTGGAACTTGTGACAAATGGATAAGTGCCATGATCGATATCGAGCATCGCGCCTTGTGCCCCTTCGAAAAGTATTTTCTTATCGGACCGTGTGGCTTCATCCAGCGCATGCCAGACGGGTGCCATGAAGGGCAGGATTTTAGGCGCGACCGCTAATAGTTTCGCATAGAGGTCCTCGGGGTCCGTCTCGGGATGACCCAGGCCGCGGCGAAGTGCGTTGTGGTGATGCAGAAGGTTTTTCAATCGGGCCAGTAGGTGCTCTTCATCAGCCAGATCGCAAACACGTATAGCGCGCCTGGCGACCTTGTCTTCATAAGCGGGCCCAATGCCGCGTTTTGTTGTTCCAATTTTGATACCGTCCTCGCGGTTTTCACGTATGCCGTCGAGTTCTGAATGAATGGGTAGGATAAGGGCGGTCGACTCGGAGATCAGCAGGTTCTCAGGATTGACTTTGACGCCTTGCTCTTTGAGGCGCTCGACCTCGGAAAGAAAGGCCCACGGGTCGAGGACAACGCCATTGCCAATGACAGAGAGCTTACCGCCGCGCACTACGCCAGAGGGTAATAATGAAAGTTTATAGGTGACGCCGTCAACGACGAGGGTGTGACCAGCATTGTGTCCGCCTTGAAAGCGTACAACGACATCGGCGCGGCTACTCAGCCAATCGACAATTTTACCTTTACCTTCATCGCCCCATTGCGACCCAACAACAACAACATTAGCCATAATATTTCCTCAGGGTATTTCACCGCATAATAAAGGCGTGAGGGGATAACCTCACGCCTAAAGAATCTCTTAGACTTTTTGAGTCTTTAGCGGGATTCAAAATAGAATGCGAATCGTAATCTGCACTTATCTACAATCACTTGCCTATAAACTGAGCGCATCTACGATTTTGACTTGGTCAATAGCTTTTATTTTCTCAATCACACTATTCGGGACTTCGCCGTCCACAGAGACTAAGCAGACCGCTTCATTGACGTCTTTCATGCGGCCGAGATAGAAAGTCGCAATATTGACTTTAGCATCGCCAAGAATACCGCCAAGCTCACCGATAAAGCCGGGTTTGTCTTCATTGCGCACATAAATCATATGCGGGTCAAAGGCCGCGTCCATCGGCACACCAAAGAGGCGGACGATGCGCGGCTCACCGCGATAGATGGTGCCGACAATCGCGAATTTACGTTCTGATGTTTCCACCGCCAGCCTGATAAGACTTTCGGCTCGTTCGGCTTCATCGACATAACTCTCAGTGACTTCAATGCCGCGCTCTTTGGCCAAAACGGGGGCTGAAACCATATTCACTTCCGGCATGGCAACTTTCAGCAGGCCTGAAAGAGCTGCCGCTGACATTGGGTTTGTATTCAGCTTGGTAACCGCACCTTTATAGGTGATTTCTATACCTTTGACAGGGGAGCGTAGGAGCTGTCCCATCATCGTGCCGAGCTTATCTGCCAGATCAACGAATGGTCTTAAACGCGGGGCTTCTTCGGCAGAAATAGACGGTGTGTTGAGCGCATTGGAGACAGCGCCCGTCAGGAGGTAATCCGCCATCTGCTCAGCCACTTGCACAGCGACATTTTCTTGGGCTTCAAGTGTTGAAGCGCCTAAGTGAGGCGTAGCTATGAAGTTTGGTGTACCAAAAAGCGGATGCTGTTTGGCAGGTTCAACCGCGAAGACATCGAGAGCCGCTGCGCGAACATGTCCGGCTTCGAGGGCATCTTTCAGAGCCTCTTCATCAACAAGGCCGCCGCGCGCGCAATTTACAATAATGATGCCTTTCTTGGTCATGCCAAGGCGTGCACGATTGACGATATTTTTGGTACTTTCAACCAGCGGCGTGTGAAGCGTAATGGCATCGGCGCGTTGGAAAAGACTATCCAATTCAACTTTTTCAACGCCGAGCTTCACGGCACGGTCTTCAGTGAGGTAAGGGTCAAAGGCTATGACTTTCATCTTAAGACCGAGCGCACGTTCAGCCACGAGCGTCCCGATATTCCCGCAGCCGATAAGACCGAGTGTTTTGTTAAAAAGCTCTACGCCTTTGAAGTCAGATTTTGGCCATTCGCCGTTCTGTGTGCGGGCAGAGGCAGACGGAATTTGACGCGCGGCAGAGAAGAGCATGGCAATAGCATGTTCTGCTGTCGTGATAGCATTTCCGAAAGGCGTGTTCATAACGACAACACCGCGATCAGTGGAGGCTTTGATGTCAATGTTATCCACACCAATACCGGCGCGGCCAATGACTTTCAGGTTTTTGGCGGCTGCAATAATTTCAGCATCAGGACGCGTGGAAGAGCGCACAGCAAGACCATCATAATCGCCAATGATTTTAATAAGCTCGCTTTTCTCAAGACCTGTAATGACGTCCACATCGACGCCGCGATTTTTAAACACTTCCGTAGCGGAAGATGACATTTTGTCAGCTATTAAGACTCTAGGCATTGTTCAACTCCACCAATTTAGTTTCAAAGGCCCAGTCGAGCCAAGGGGTGAGGGCTTCTAGGTCTGACTGTTCAATCAGTCCTGAGGCCCAAACGCGAAAACCTGCAGGCGCAGTTTTGTAAGACCCGAAATCAAGGGCGACATTTTCTTCACCGAGCAATTTGACGATAGATTTCGCAAAAGCGGATTGTTCGTCTTTGGGCAAGGCCGCAATGCGCGGGTCGACAATTTTCATACAAACGCCCGTATTGGAGCGCTCTTCTGTTTTGTCAGCAAGGTTTGCAATCCAGTCGGTGCGCTCAATCCAATCATAAAGAACCTGCGCGTTTGTGTCTGCGCGGTCGTGCATAAATTGCAATCCGCCATTGGCTTTCACCCATTTAAGGGCGTCAAGATGATCTTCCGCGCAGAGCAGAGATGGTGTGTTGATTGTAGACCCTTCAAAGAGAGCTTCATTTAATTTTCCTTTGCTGGTCATACGGAAGATTTTCGGTAGTGGCCAAGGCGGGGTGTAAGTTTCTAAGCGTTCAACAGCACGAGGGCTGAGGATAAGCATGCCGTGGCCCGCTTCACCGCCCATGTTCTTCTGCCAACTATAGGTTAGAACATCGATTTTACTCCATTCAATCTCTTGCGCGTAAACAGCAGAAGTGGCGTCGCAAATGGTCAGGCCTTCGCGGTCAGCTGGGATGAAATCTGCATTGGGCACGCGAACGCCAGCTGTGGTGCCGTTCCATGTAAAGACTAAGTCGCGGTCGCCCGTATAGTCATGGAGGGGGGGCAAATGACCATAATCGGCTTTTAAGATGCGTAGATCGTCAAGTGGCAGCAATTCTGCATCCGTAATCCACGCATTGCCGAAATTCTCCCAAGCGGCCACATCAACGCCGCGCGGGCCGAGCAGTGACCACATGGCCATTTCAACGGCCCCAGTATCAGAGGCCGGAACAATTGCGATGCGGTAATCCGCAGGGACTTCGAGGACTTCGCGGGTGAGGTCGATGACTTCTTTAAGTTTCGCTTTCCCCAAAGCGGAGCGGTGCGAGCGGCCGAGTGCGGCATCGCTGAGAGCCTCAAGAGTCCATCCTGGACGTTTTTTCGTGGGGCCCGCACTAAAGCGGGGATCGACGGGCCGAGCCGTCGGTTTTGCGGCTATTGCCATAATTATGTCTCCATTGCTTCGCGTTTTTGTACGAAGCTATAAAGTGCGCCTCAGTGGGGAGACGTGGCCCGAGGGCGCTATAGCGATGCAAGAGTTGAGTCGTCAAGTGACAGTTTTATATCTTGTGTTCACAAAACTCTGACTGGTCGTGATGGATTTTGGTGGTATGAGTATCTAAATGAGAGAAAAGATTATTATGCCACAAGAATTATCAGAATACGCTCCACCTAAAGTTTGGGAATGGGACCAAGGTAATGATGGCAATAAATTCGCGAATATCAATCGGCCGACGGCCGGCTCCCGAGAAGAAAAGGAATTGCCCGTTGGGCAGCACCCTTTGCAGCTTTATTCACTTGGCACACCCAATGGCGTGAAGGTAACAATCATGCTTGAGGAGCTTTTGGCGGCTGGCCATAAAGGTGCAGAATATGATGCGTGGCTTATCAATATCATGGATGGCGACCAATTTGGTTCAGGTTTTGTAGCGGCTAATCCTAACTCCAAAATTCCAGCTTTGATGGATCACTCTGTCAAAGGATACCCACAACGTGTTTTCGAAAGTGGGTCTATTCTCTTTTATTTGGCTGAGAAGTTTGACGCTTTTCTACCCAAAAGCTGCGCAGCACGAGCGGAAACTATGTCTTGGCTGATGTGGCAGATGGGAAGCGCGCCTTATCTCGGCGGTGGCTTTGGTCATTTTTATGCCTATGCACCGTTCAAGATTGAATATGCGATTAACCGTTTTGCGATGGAAGTCAAACGCGAGCTTGATGTCCTCGATAAGCAATTAGAGAAGAATGAATTTATGATTGGTGATGAACTGACCATCGCTGATTTCGCCATTTATCCGTGGTATGGCGGCATGGCACGCGGTCTTCTTTATGAAGCAAAAGAGTTTCTGGACGTTGAAAGTTACAAACATCTCGGACGTTGGGCTAAGCAACTTTCTGAACGTCCAGCTTTTCAGCGCGGTCAACTCGTCAACCGTCCTTGGGACGAAGAAAAAGGCCTGAAAGAACGACATAGCGCGGCAGACTTTGAGGGTAAAGTTTAGAGCATTGCTTTGCCGCTATGGGTTTAGGTTATTTTACGAAAGTAACTGACTTAAATGTATGGATCAGCTGAGCTTTAGCTATCTTCGAGAGCATCCTCTAACATTTTATCCAGCTTACTGGCGTCAGCACCCGCAATAAAGTCGTCATTAATGACGAAAAAGGGTGTGCCTGTCAGAGAGGGAATACGGTTGGCGAGGAGAAGGCCATCTTCAAGTTGCCGTTCCATTTCTGGATCTTCCATGTCTTTTTTAAGTTTTTCCATATCTAAGCCAGATTCCTCTGCAAGGGCCAGAACCCGGTCTTGAGTCAGGCTGCGTTCTTTCATCAAAGAGAAGTGCATGGCTGTATATTTACCTTGGCGTCCTGCGGCGAGGGCTGCTTTGGCAGCATTACGCGATGTCTTTGTGCGGCCATCCAGTATTGGGAGTTCTTTGAAGACAACCCGCACGTCATTAGGATACTTGTCCATCACGCCTTTTAGCCATTCAGAAGATTGTTTGCAGTAACCACAATTATAATCAAAAAATTCGACAATTGTAACTTTTGCAGTCTTAGGGCCTATAGAAACATCACGCGGATCTTTGAAGAGAGCATCCGACACGGCTGCCAAAGCCGCGCGGTCTTCTTTTTTATCAAGTTCAATAAGGGCTTCCCGCAGAATCTCAGGGTTTTCCATCAGATACTCTTTGATGATTTTCTCAACATCTGCGCGCTTCATATCGCGCCCCTTGGACTCAGCTTGCGCACACCCTGAAACGGCAACAAGGGCAAGAGCCATCGCGGTGGCAGCAAATATCTTCATGAGCATTTCTCCAATATTAGGGATGTGTCTAAGCTACAAACTTTAAGTATGGCTAGTTATAAGTGGTAAAGGTTTCGTGACTAAACGCATTTAGCTTTGAGTGAGATTGATAACATATTTTCCAGGATTAATTAGCACGTATATCGAAGGTGAAGGGTTTAGGGCCTCGATTGCGGCCATTTTTCTTCATCATCTGAGCATCAGACACCACGATAATGTCAGACGCTCGGCGCCATTGTGGGTCACCGCGCGGCAAGTCTTGCTGGGCGCGCTGCGCGAAAGAACGCGCGCGCTGCAAGTCGCCTACAGCGTAGGCTTGTTCGGCCACGGCATATTTTGCCAAAGCATCTTGACCTAGTTCTCCGTAAGCGCGGGAGAGTGTGTACCACGCATAGCTGTTACCTTGTTCAACTGTCAGTGCAGATTTCAGCAGAGCAATCGCCTCTTCGACATTACTGCGTTGCGTTGTTTCTAATAGTGATTGCGCCAAAGCGACTTCCAATAGTGGAGCGTCAGGCTTGAGCTCAAGCGCTTTTCGGGCGGGCGCAATGGCTTTTTCGCGCTGACCGCTTTCATATAGAATTTGCGCTTTGAGTTCATAAAAGTAAGGATTTTCAGGTTCTTCATCGATTAAGCTATCAACTTCCCGAACAGCATTGCGCAAATCAGCGGCTCTGTAATGCGCGACGGCACGGGCATAACGAGCCGGCTGTGATTGATCTTCGGGCGGATATTTAGAAAAGACAACTTGCGGGCCTTCAAGAAATCCGCGCAATTTCGCTTTTGCCATTTCGAGCTTGTGTTGCTCATCCTCAGTGTCTTTGACGTAAGTGTGAGGACTCTCCTCAACACGTTCACGTAGGGCATCAATACGGTCAGATGATAAAGGGTGACCGCGGAAGTAAGGATAACGGCGAGCATTAGAGAGAACCTCTTGCGCGCGAAAACGGTCAAAAAAGTCAATCAAGCCCTGACCTGATTGGCCTGTGGCTTCCATATATTGTGCAGCATATTGGTCGGCGGCAGATTCGTTTACGCGGGAATAGGCGAGAGCTTCGATTTGGCCAAATTGCTGTGATCCACCCAGAACGAGCGCGCCGGCTTCGCCTTCACCGGCCAGAATAGCCGCGAGGCCAATACCAGCGGCAATCAACATTGCGCCATAAGCAGAGCGATTACCGTAATCACTACGCACAATATGTCCTCCAGCAATGTGTCCAGCCTCGTGAGCAATAACGCCTTTAAGCTGGTTAGGTGTGTCAGATTGCAGAATAATACCGCTATGCAAGAAGATGTTCTGTCCGCGAGTCACGAAAGCGTTTAAACTGGGGTCATTGACCAAATAAAGATCAACGCTCGAGGGACTAAGTCCTGCGGCCCGAAGAATAGGGGTCGTGTAGTCCCGCATAGTCTCTTCAATTTCGGTATCCCGGAGAAGAGATTGCGCAAATGCTGGCGCGGCGTGTATCATCGTTACGACCATCGCAAGAGTAAGAGTAAAAAGGGACTTAATTGGACGTTTTAGCACAGAGGGAGATTCCTGTTTAATTTCGTATAATATATCCTGTTTCAGCAGGGTTTCGTCAAGTTACCCGCTCGTAACAATACAGTGAAATGTCAGTTATTATACGCTCTCGTTCATGACCGAAGCAGATGCATAACGATTGGAAAAATAACGTAAAAACTAAACATAAGTCCCAAAACAATTTTCACCCAGAATTTTGGAAATCGTCGCCATAGGACCATTATGGATATTAATGCAATGGCAGCTTCGATAAGACCCACAATGCTCGCATGGTGGTCATATTCATAATAGGAAAAAGGCGAGATAAAGCGCCAATCCGAGAGCGGCCAGAAATGGCGATAAGCGTCATGATTATGCACCGGCAAGTCAGTAGCCATATGTACAAGTGCGGCCAAACCAAAGAAAAGCAAGAATTTCCCCCACGTTTTGTCCCGAATGACATATCCGATGGCCGCTAAAGCCCCGTAAATCGGAATGGAATTGAAGTAAGCAATCAGGTTTTGCATGGGCTCTTGGAAATAGAGTTCTCGCCACATCGTCTGGCCAGAGACACCATTGACAAAGTGCTGATAGGGCGCCCAGATGTAAATCGCCGCATCAGGTATAAGTGAGCCTGCAAAAACCGCCCAATTCCTTTTTTTGCTGCCCTTTTTAGAGAGTAAAGCCAGAGCCAACAGTGTGTGTGTTGGAGTGTTCACGCAACCTTCGCACCTGAATCGAATTGCCGCTCAGGATGTACGCCCACCCAGTTCTCATCGACGTATTTTTTTATGGCCTCATTATCCGTCTTTAAATCCCCGGTCAGAGGCATGAGGCGGTCTAGGACAACTTCTTTTTTCGGCCCGTTAAAAGCACAGATAAAGACAGGAACTTCGGCGGCATAGGCGGCGCGCAGGTAACCTGTCTTGTATTTTGCAACTAAGCTACGCGTGCCTTCGGGCGGAAAACCGACGCAGACTTTATCGGTGCTATCAAAAAGCGTGACGATCTGATCGACGACATTATTACCTTTGCCGCGGTCAACAGGATAACCGCCAAGCGCGCGAAAAAGAGACCCCATCGGCCAAAAAAACCACTCTTTTTTGATAAGGAAAGTATATTTAAAGCCTGAAGCGAGCATAGCAAGCGAGGCTGAAATGGCATCCCAATTAGACGTATGCGGAACGCCTATAATCACAAATTTCGGAACGTCAGGCATTTTGCCGACCAGTTTCCAGCCCGTCAGTTTTAATCCTAAAGATCCCAATCCGCGAGAAAATGCATTACCCATGCGCGGGGAATGTTCACTCATATGGGGGTTGTTATACTTCATTATTGTCTAGCCTAATTCCGGGCGAATGCCTTTGTAAGTCTTGTCGTAATAAGCTTTGATTTTGCGGTTATCAAGCTCGGTATCATAGGTGAGCGGCCAAACCCTATCGAGAACAACATGCTTATTTTCACCATCTAGCGCAATCAGAAAGACGGGCACTTTGGCCGCATAAGCGATGCGTAAATAGCCTTTCTTTAAGGCCTTAACTTTTGACCGCGTGCCTTCGGGCGTTATACCCAGCCAGGCCTTCTCATGTTCTGAAAACCAGTTTGCCATTTGGGTGGTGAGGTCGCTCTTGGATTTTCGGTCTATCGGGACGCCGCCCAGTTTTTTGAAAAATCCGCCCAGAGGCCAGAAAAATGCTTCCTTTTTCATCATCCAAGAGGCGCGAAGCCCGACCGCCTGCATAGAGGCGACAGCAATAATAAAGTCCCAATTAGAAGTATGTGGCACTCCGATAAAGACAACTTTGGATTCTTGCGGAAACTCGCCCACAATTTTCCAACCCATCACATTAATAATCGTTGCGCCAAGCCATTTCGTCAGGCGGTTCCCGCGTTGGGGTACATGCACATTTGTAACGTGGTCATATTGAGCCATGAGTGTCCTTTGTTTGGGCGGGGATAGCTAAATTCGCAGGTGAGGGCAATCCATCACTTGCCCGCCGCTACTGCCCCTGCTAACTCGCGCATTCAAGATATTATGGAGACTCGCGTGAGTAAGCCTGTAGGCGCTGTCAGCGCCGAAGATGTAAAGAAAATCGCCCGCCTGTCCCGGCTGCATGTGGAGGCGGACCGCCTGCAACCGCTGGCCGATGATTTGAACGGTATTTTGGGCTGGATTGAGCAGCTTAATGAAGTTGATGTTGAAGGTGTGGAGCCTATGACATCCGCTGTCGATATGTCTGCGCCGATGCGTAAGGACGAAATATCCGATGGCGGCAAGCGCGATGATATTCTCAAAAACGCACCGAAACAAGATGACGGTTTCTTCGTTGTCCCAAGAAGTGTGGAGTAGGCCATGACAGACCTCACAAAACTCACACTTGAAGGCGCATTGGGCGGTATGGCCAAGGGTGACTTTAGCTCTGTAGAACTCACCAAGGCGCATATTGATGCCTGTATGGAAGGTGCCGATTTAAATGCCTTTATTACGACAACGTTTGAGCAAGCAATGGAGCAGGCGAAAATTTCTGATGAGCGCCGTGCGAAAGGTGACGTAGGTCTGCTCGAGGGCGCGCCGCTAGGTGTGAAGGATTTGTTCTGTACTGAGGGCGTGAAGACAACGGCAGGGTCAAAAATCCTTGGCGACTTTACCCCGACATATGAAAGCTCAGTCACGGCGAATATGAAAGCCGACGGCATGGTGATGCTGGGTAAGCTCAACCTTGATGAGTTTGCGATGGGTAGTTCCAACGAGACCTCTCACTATGGCCCTGTGATTAATCCGTGGCGTAAAGGCGAAGATTTGGTTCCTGGCGGCTCTTCCGGTGGCTCAGCCGCTGCCGTTGGTGCGGATATGTGCCTCGGCGCAACGGCGACCGATACGGGCGGCTCTATTCGTCAACCTGCCAGTTTTACTGGCACCGTCGGGATTAAGCCAACCTATGGCCGGTGCTCGCGGTGGGGCACGGTCGCATTTGCCAGCTCGCTCGACCAAGCGGGGCCGATCGCCAAGACAGTTAAAGATGCCGCGATATTGCTCGAAAGTATGGCAGGTTATGATGCCAAAGATTCGACTTCACTCAATATCGACGTGCCGAAATGGTCTGAGAGCTGCGGCAAGTCTATTAAAGGCCTGCGCATTGGTATCCCTAAAGAATATTCCATTGACGGTATGCCCGCTGAAATCCAATCGCTTTGGGATAAAGGCATCGAGATGATGAAAGATGCGGGTGCGGAAATTGTGCCGATCACATTGCCTCACACCAAATATGCACTACCCGCCTATTATGTCGTGGCTCCCGCCGAAGCCTCCTCAAACCTCGCCCGTTATGATGGTATGCGTTATGGCTTGCGCGTAGACGGTAAAGATTTGAACGATACCTATGACCGCACCCGCACGGAAGGCTTCGGCAAAGAAGTCCGCCGCCGTATCATGATCGGGACTTATGTTCTCAGCGCAGGTTATTACGATGCTTATTATCTACGCGCGCAAAAAGTGCGGACGCGGATTGTGGAAGACTTTGAAAATGCGTGGCAAACCTGTGACGCTATCTTAACACCAACCGCGCCATCCGCGCCGTTTGCCGTAGGCCGCAAGGTTAGTGACCCTGTGCAAATGTATCTCAATGATATTTTCACAGTGACAACAAACCTTGCGGGATTACCGGGGATTAGCGTTCCAGCGGGACTGGATGCCGATGACTTGCCGCTGGGCTTGCAAATTATCGGTAAGGCGCTGGACGAAGACACGGTGTTTAAAGCCGCGAGTGCGCTAGAGCAGGCCGCTGGTTTTACAACCAAGCCTGAGAAGTGGTGGGTTTAATGCGATCTGATATCGTTTTAGATTGGGAAAATTTCACTACTATTGACGCGTTCTTTAAAAGTTTATTTGAGCAAGTTAAGGCTCCTGATTGGCATGGTGATAATTTAAATGCTCTATACGATAGTATGGTTGTAGGTGGTATTAACGAAGGAGAACCGCCATATGTTATCAGTAATATGAATGTATCAAATATTTCAGATGATATGATGGACTTTCAAAAAGAAGTTTTGATGATTTTCATTGAATCTGCGATTCGCTATCCAGGTAGCGCTATAACAATAGAATAAGACAGAAGGAACATAAAAATGTTCACAGCAGAGCGGGTCGGAGACCCACGTGATTATATTAAAGGCGAGAGCGGCGATTGGGAGGTTATAATTGGCCTTGAAGTCCATGCGCAGGTGGCGTCCAATTCCAAGCTCTTTTCGGGCTCTTCCACCGAATATGGCTCTGAGCCGAATAGCCAAGTCTCGCTTGTTGATGCGGGCATGCCGGGCATGTTGCCTGTGGTAAATGAGTTTTGTGTTGAGCAAGCCGTTAAAACGGGATTGGGGCTGAATGCAAAGATCAATCTTTTCTCGCGCTTTGATCGCAAGAATTATTTCTATGTCGATCTGCCGCAGGGCTATCAGATTTCGCAATTTGAGCATCCGATTGTGGGTGAGGGCGAGATAGACGTCCTGCCGATTGATGCCGATGGCAACACATTAGAGCCCGTCACCGTAGGGATCGAGCGTCTGCATTTGGAGCAAGATGCGGGTAAATCCGTGCATGACCTCTCACCCGATGAAACCTATGTCGATTTAAACCGCTGCGGCGTGGCGCTGATGGAGATTGTTTCCAAGCCCGATATGCGTTCGCCCGAAGAGGCCTCGGCCTATGTTGAGAAATTACGTGGTATTGTTCGCGCACTCGGCACCTGTGACGGTGATATGGAGAAAGGTAATCTTCGCGCTGATGTCAACGTCTCTATACGTAAGCCGGGCGGAGAACTCGGCACGCGCTGCGAGATTAAAAACGTCAACTCTATGCGCTTCATCCGCCAAGCCATTAACTTTGAGGCCCGCCGCCATATCGACATTATCGAAGCGGGTGGCACGATTGATCAGGAAACACGCCTCTTTGACAGCGTTAAAGGCGAGACCCGTACTATGCGCTCCAAAGAAGACGCGCATGATTATCGCTATTTCCCCGACCCGGATTTGCTCCCGCTAGAGCTTGAGCAGTCATTCGTTGATAAGGTGAAGGCTGAACTGCCCGAACTCCCTGACGCTATTAAGGCGCGTTTCATGGCGGATTATAACCTGTCTGAATATGACGCGCGTATCCTTACAGCCGATAAAGTGAAGAGTGATTTCTACGAAGTTGTCGCCAAGGGCCGAGATGCTAAGATCGCAGCCAATTGGACGATGGGTGAGCTGTTTGGCGCGCTTAATAAAGCCAGCACTGAGCTTGAGGACAGCCCCGTTACGGCGGATATGCTCGGCGGCTTGATTGACCGTATCGCGGATAAGACCATCTCAGGTAAAATCGCAAAAACCGTCTTTGAAAAAATGTTCGAAGGCGGCGGAAGCGCGGATGAAATCATCGAGAAAGAGGGCCTTAAGCAAGTCACCGATATGGGCGCGATTGAAGCCATGGTCGATAAAGCCATTGCCGATAATGCAGGCCAAGCGGCGGCGGCCAAAGAGAACCCGAAACTGCTTGGCTTCTTCGTCGGTCAAGTCATGAAGGCGTCACAAGGCAAAGCCAACCCACAAGCGGTGAATGAAATATTACGCAAGAAATTGGGGCTGTAATTTGAACTCTGAATTTGAACGCTTAGCTCCCTTTTTAGCTCTTTTCAGTGCCGTTGTCTTTGGCGCTATCATTTGGTTCGTTCTCGTCAAGTTTGCGAATTTTGACCAAGCCATGGCGGCTGGCATAGGCGCGATATTGGGAGGGGTTGATTATTTTATGCTCCGCTTCGTGTTCAATAAAGCTATTCAAGCTCAGAAAGATAAACGGTGAAACTCCAAGAGGGCCCTGCATTTGGCGCGCTCATTATTGGCGGTGGGTTTGCATATTTCCTATACGGTAAAACCCAGAATATCTTATTAGCGGCAGGCGTTGGAATAGTGGTTGCAGTCGCTGACTATTTCTTCTTAGTTTGGATCAACAATTTCAAAAAGAAAAAGTGACCTATGGCCTTGAATACTGAAAAATCCCCAAGCGTTACTGACGCGCTCAATACGCGCATAACATGTCGTAGCTTTCTCGATAAAGCGGTGCCAGAAGATGTCCTAAACCGCATCCTTAGTCAATCCCTGCGCAGTCCATCGGGCGGGAACTTACAGCCTTGGAAGCTTCATGTGATGACTGGTAAGACTCTGACTGAGTTTAAAGAGCGCGCGGTTGAGCGCACATTAGCGGGTAAAGTCGAAGAGCCGACCTATCGGGCCTACCCGTCACCTCTTTGGGAGCCTCAGCGAAGCTGGCGCTACAAGCTTGGTAACGATATGTATGACTTAATTGGTATTCCGCGCGAAAATAAGATGGGCCGGGTGGTTTGGCTGGCGCAAAATGCTAAATTTTTTGAAGCCCCAGTTGGCATTATTATAACGGGGCATAAAAGCTTGGAAATGCCACAATATATGGATATCGGCATATTCTTGCAATCCATCATGCTCTTGGCCCGGGAGGAGGGGCTTCATACGGCCCCGCAGGGTTGGTGGCGAAATTGGACCTCGGTATGTCACGAGTTACTTGATATTCCTGGAGAGGAAGAAGTCATGGTGGGAATGTCATTGGGATATGGTGACCCAAAGGCCTCAGTTAATGATCTCTATGCAGACCGGGCCAGTTTGGACGAGGTCGCAACGTTCTATAGCTAGAAATCGGCGAACCAATTCTATGGCTGGACGTTAATCTCATATGAAAGAGGTAATATGACTGATGTAAAACACTACAAAACTGTCTTGGAAACGCGCCGCACTTATCTATTAGGTAAGTCAGAGGATATCGAGGATAGCTTTGAGAACTCCGGAGATGAGCCTTTTGATGGTGATAGTGCTGCAGTTGACGATTTAGACGTCCTTGATGACTTGGACGATATGGCGCAAAGTGAAATTCGAGCTATAGATGCGGCGATGGCACGTATAGCTGAAGGCACTTTCGGAAATTGCGTGACATGCGGCGATCCTATAACAAAAGAGCGCTTGGATATTCTTCCGCACACACCATTTTGTAAGGACCATGCATGAAAGAACAGTGGGTTTAGCCTGCTTTCAATGTCTCAAATTGGGAAAAACACTCCGAAATGCGTTTTATTTTTATAAATCGTATTTTTTTTTGGCCATTTTATAGTTTGTCTATAGTTGTGTTTTTTAACATCTAATCTTCAATCTGTATAGTATAGTTTGAAATGTAATCGTATTTTAATCATGTATAAATTTGTAAGTAATACATTTTTACTTCAATTAACACTGATAAAACTTGATTAACCTTTATTCTAATTAACTTTATATTTATCTGAACTGGCACAGTGTGTCATTAAGCGATGAGAGCGGAAAGAAATTTCGCCAAACGCTTCTTCGAAGAACGAGTGTTCCCGAAGTTATTAGGTGAAAAGTGAAATTGAGGAGGCATGTATGGCCTTTACAGATGTTGAAGTAAAAGAAGCAGAAGCGGCAATTGCTGCAGGTGCAAAATCAGAAGATCTATACCGGTTGGGTTTAATTTACTCAACGGACCTTGAAGATAGAGGGCCAGATTTTGTTGAAGCTCACAAATGGTTTAGTCTCGCAGCTATGATGGGCTCCATGCCAGCCAAAAGCTATCGTGAAGAGATTAAGCTTGAGATGAGCACAGATGATCTGACATTGGCACAGCGTGCTGCACGTGGGTGGTTGGCTGAAAACCGCGCTTTGCTAGCAGCTTAGTTCCAAATACTAAAAAAGCGGCCTTGGGTTAAGCCCAGACCGCTCTTTGAATGTTCGTGCATTCGAAAATACACTAATACGCGTCTAGAAAATACATATTAATTCATAGGCAGATTTTGTTTACAATATTACGGAGAGACGACCGTCGTTCCGCCGCCATTACTGCCGAATTGATAGCTCAGATTAAAGTCAACGGGCAGGGCACTCCGGAAATTCTGCATCCATGTGCCGATTTCGGCGATGTTTGACTGCGGAACATAAATGATATCACCGCGGCGAAGCTGCATATTATCATTATATTCCCGAATATTGAGCAGTCCGTTGCGAATGTTGACGGTCCGCATCATCATGCCGCCATTGGGCGCGCGCCGTAAAACGGCTACTTTACGCGCTCTCGCTGTCGGGCGCATACCCCCGGCCATCATAAGGGCTTCTAAGGCTCCGACGCGTCCTGGTAGTGTGTACGTTCCAGGTTGACCGACCTGTCCTCCTACATAAATTTGCTCTGGTGAATAGGCTCGCGGCGTTACAGCCAGCGTGGGGTCCCGTAATTGCTTACCCAGTTCGGCGGATAATTCACCTTGAACTTGTTGGAATGTGCGCCCCGCCGCCATAATCGGTTTGCTCATAGGCATTACGACACGACCATCAGGTCCAACGGTCAAAGTACGAGATAGCTCAGGGGCGCTAGAGACGACAATATCAAGTTGGTCGCCCGGATGTAGTGTATATTGCGGCTCATAATTTACCCATTGCTGAAACATTCCCATACCCGGATGAGGGGCGGGGACTTGATAAGCAATATGTTTTTGGCCTCTCAGGCGAGCCATCACGCCACTATATTTTTTCGGGTGTTTAGCCTGATGATTATTAATGTAACGCGCCGGCATAGGGCCATTGTTAATGGCTGGGTTAACCATTGGGCCAGGAGAATAGACATTATGATTAATCATAGGCGCGTGATTCGGCATCGGCGCACCGTAGCGATTCTGTGCAAAAGCAGTCGAATCACCCAAGAGCGCGAGTGCTGAAACCCCCATAAACAGGGCGAAAATCGGGGGTTTGATGTATTTGCTCATAAAAAGGGCCTCAGCACAGGTGTTTTTCGTCTTTTTTCAATAGTTAACAAGAATGGATAAGGAATTGTTAAATTTTGACCTGTCTTATGGTTAACAGAATCATTTTGAGGGTTGGATATGGCATTTTTAGGCCGAAATAAGAGCAGTACTACAAGGGGGCATAATTCTAGTATGTCTTCTGATGGCTCCCCGACACACAGTCAAAGGCCTCGCGCCGCTGATCTAACTGTGGGAGATTATGCTAACGGCATGCCGAATATTCGTTTGGGCGAGATGCTCAAATCCTTCGGACGTCAACTTATATGGGTTGTTCCACTCTTTCTTATTGGATCAGCGCTTGCATGGCACTTAACACGTGATTTTAAACGTACATACACAGGGGATGCCCGCATTCTTGTTCAGATTGGTGATGAGTATGTTTATCAACCCATAAATGGGCAGCCTGGACAAGCAGGTATGACGATTACCGCCGATACGATTGCGCTCAATGAAGTCGGAATTATTAAAAATGATGAGATTATCGAGCAGGTCTTTGGCGAAATGACCTCTCCAACTAATCCTCTAGCAAAACGGTTTGATCCCTCAGGGATGAAAAAACTAAGAGAGGCTGGGAGCGATGAGAGTCTTCGCATGGAAGCTAAGGCTGAAATGTATCGTAAAATGGACAGATCTTTCATGGTCTCACCGCGTCCTAAGTCTTCTATTATTGATTTGGCTTATAAACATGAAGATGGCGACGTTGCTGTCGCGACTTTGAATGCATTGATTTTGGCGTATCAATCTTATCGCCGGGAAATCTTCGTCGAGGGGGCTGCTGGGATCATAGGGGAAAGCCGTAAAGAGACAGAACTTCAATTGAATATGAATGAGCGTCAAATTGCGAATTTTCTTAAAAAGAACAATATTTCTGATTTTGACTCAGAGCAAGGCGGCGTACGCAAACGCACAGAGGAACTACGTGCTGCGCTAAATTTGTTAAGAGCTCAGATGTCTGAGACTGAAACCGCTTTGGCCACCGTAGAGGGACAATTGCGCCAAACGCCGAAAGAAATAAACCTCTATATAGATGATCGTGCTTCAGCCCGTATTTCACAAGCTGAGTTAGAGCTTAAGCAACTCTTAGCTAAATACCTTCCTACAAGCAATCCAGTGCGTCAAAAGCAAACAGAACTCGCTGAGCTTAAGTCCCTGCAAACGGCCAATGGTGGAAAAGCCTCAGGTGGACGCCGCGTGGGGCCAAATACAGTGTATCAAGCCTTGCTAACAAATCGTAATACGCTCCAAGCGACGGCTGATAGCTATCGCGAGAAAGAGTTTACGCTTCAGCGCCAACTCGACAGTGCTGATTTCAAAGTTCGCAAATTGACGTCGCTTAGCCCTGATTATGCAAGTTTATTACGTGAGCGCGAGTCTTTAAGTGCGCGCCTTAAAAATTATAATGCCAAGGAACAAGAAGCTTTGGTTAAGCAAAAGCAAGCAGAGGCAACCAATGAAAATGTAAAAGTCATTTCGTGGCCGAAATATCCTAATAAAGGGTCTAACACGCGTCTTTATGCTGCGGCAGGTGCAATCTTTGCTTGGGGGCTCACACTCCTTATGTTGGCATTGTTGCGTGTCTTTCTTGACCCGCGGCTTTACGCAGCGCCTATCACGCGCCGCGGAACAGATGTTGCGCCTGATTATATTCCTGAGCCAGTTGCGCCTCAAGCCCCTGCATATGCCCCTGCAGCCGCGATTTACCAACCTGCCGCACATGAACCTGCAACTTATGACCCATATGGTCATGGGAACGCAGGGTATGCTCCTGGGTATGAGGCTGGCGCAGAGGCTCATGCCGGACAAAATTATTCACAAGGGAATTATGCGGTCGACACCACGGCACAATATGGGGCTGGGCAAGACAGCTATGCGACTAATACAATGATGCAAAGCGGCGAGCCACAAGCGCATTACGCTCAGAATCCTTATCAGCCTTCAACAGCACATGACCTGGCGCCATATACAGATGGGTCGGCAGCTGTAGACATGCATGTTAACCCTTACTTATCAGGGCAAAGCGCGGGTTCACTCGATCAAAACGGACAACCCTATCAAGCGCCTTATGATCCTAACGCGCCACAAGGGTAGTTTGCGACCCAATGGTCTCACAAACTTATAGCCACGATAATCTGAGACAGCGCAATTATGCGCTGGGTTCACTTTTGCATGGTATAGAAAATGTCCTGTTTTTTTTCGTCATCCTCTTTTTTTCTGGCGCTATTATTGGACTGTTCTTTACGGATTTAAACGATTTAGAGCGCGATTTTACTATGGCGCGGCTTATGTGGTATCCAGTTTACGGTATCGTTTTGCTGCTTGGCTTTCGGTGCCTTCCTCAACTCACACGTGTCGCTATTTTCAGCCCTATTTTGATAATTTGTGTGATTGTCTGCGGGGTATCTATGCTATGGTCAATTGACCCTGGAGTTACTATACGCCGAGCTATTGCCTTATTGATGACGACATTATTTGGCTTAGTCCTAGCCGCAAGGTATGATTGGAACGGACTGGTGCAGAGACTAGCTATTGTCTTTGGGGCTTTGGCATTAGTTTCACTTTTTCACGGATTTATTGATCCTTCGCGTGCTATCCACAATGAAATTCACCACGGTGCTTGGCGTGGCCCTTGGACCGAGAAAAATTATCTTGGCTCTCAAATGACACGCGGTCTTGTAGTGATAATGTGCGCCTTTGCTATGAAACCGTCACGAGGTTGGATTTGGGTTCCCTTGGGACTTTTATGTTTCGGTTTGGTTTTGCTCTCAACGTCCAAAACGGCACTTTTAGCTTCCCTTGCGGCTATAGGATTATTTATTGTTTTGCGAGTGTTCCGCCGTTTTCCTGTCTTGCGTATTCCTGTCGCTTATTTGTTCTTAGCCGGAACCACGATAATCATAGGGCTCGTCTTAGTCGCGCCTGATATGATGCTTGAACTTATCGGTAAAGACAGGACTCTCACAGGTCGCACAGATATATGGGATGCTCTTCTGCGCTCTATTAAAGAAAAGCCTTATCTGGGCTTTGGCTACGGTGTTTATTGGATGGAGCAATTGGGCCCGTCTTATTATGTTCGCTTGCAGCTTCAATGGGGTATTCCAACAGCGCATAATGGCTGGATAGAAACATGGTTATCCGTCGGTGTACTAGGGGTGGCTTTTTTCGCTCTGTACTATATTTGGACCCTTATTTTGGCGTTGCAGCGTATCCGGCGCGGCGGATCTGAAACTTATTTTGCAATTCTGATCGTTATTGTTTTCTTTGTGTTCTCATTATCAGAGAGCTCTATTCTTCAACAAAATGATTTAAGCTGGGTCATTTTTGTCGCTGTTTCTGCGAAACTATTTGCTTTTGAGAAACCTTACTGGAGAGACAAACTGCGTGAAAATTACTTCACACAGGATATACGTCGCGCAATTATAAAAAATTAAGCTACTCGGCCGGTGCAAGCGAAGTTTTCGGATGAGGCGGTTTTTGGTCTCGTTCAACAATGTGAGCGCCAAAGCGTTTGCGCAGAGCGATAAATGGCTTCTCTACGATGTAGAATGACACAGCAGCAATGGTGAAACTGGCAATAGTGGTCACCAAAAGACTTAACGGACCGCGATCCATTGAGCGGTGAACAAGGTCATAAACCGGAACATGCCAAAGATATAGCGCATAAGAAATTTGTCCAATCCAGGCTAACCATCTCCACTCAGCCATCATCACAGCAAAATTTAGGGCTTTCAAATAATAGAAGTTTAAAACTAATACGAAGAGCGCAGCACCTTGGAAGGTAAAGCGCAATGAAAAGCGGAACGCATCATCACGAATAAGGAAAGACGTTATGATGGTCAGTCCTGCTAGTGCCGTCGGAATTAGGCCCAATAACGGCTTAAAGGCTTTAAGATTGCCTTTTATATGTAACAGAATACTTAACAGACATCCCCAGGCTAAGCTGTCAAAACGGGCATCTGTCATCATGTAATTGTAATGGACATAAGGAAGATCTGTACCGAATATAATATAAGCTCGCCACAAGGGAACGATAGCAATTAAAATTGCCAGAATGATACCGGCTCGTTTCCAGTTTCTTTGACAGAGCAACATGAAGGCTGGAAAAAGTAGATAAAAATGCTCTTCAACAGCAAGAGACCATAGGTGCGTCCAAGGCATGAATGGCAGGCTATCTGATGTCGCGCGAACAAAGACTTGAAAAATATTAGTGAAGTAGAACACACCTGCTGTAAGCTCGATGGCTGTTGGCCCGCCTATCCCAGAGAGACCGTAAATCGCAACTGTGCCAAAAAGCATAAAGAGGAGGGCAGGATAGAGTCTTACAAAGCGGCGAAGATAGAAGTTTTTTAAACCAATGCCCTTTTTTTCAGACTCCGCCAATAAAAGCCGGGTAATTAAAAAACCTGAAATAAAGAAGAATACAGTTACGCCAAATCCACCGGGAACGATATGCTCAAACCCTAGATGGGCGGCCATAACGATCAATACGGCGATAGCCCGCAGGCCATCAAGACCTGGGATGTACCCGTATTTTGCCGTCTCCGAGAGGCGGCTATTATCTGTGGCTGTCATCCAATCGCGCATCACACACTAACTCCTGTCGTGGCGCTTGTGCCATAAAGCTTTTGTCTAAAGCTTCTCCACCAAAAAAACTTACCCAACGCTTGAGCTGTACGATTTTGGTAATGGATATATTTCGGGCGACCCGTAATTTTCAAAAATGCAAATATCGGGCCATAAACACAAAATTGCATGACACCGATAACCATCCATTTGATAATTCCTGGTAAACCTGCAAGTCCTTCATCAGCTGCTGCTTGCGTTGGGCCTTGACCGAAGGCAAAATTCCGTTTCCACATATAAGTGGGAGTGGCTCTTGAGGCTGGGACAATTTCATAGCTTTCAGCCTTGATCGCCCAAGCTACTTTCGCACCGCGATGTTGCAGGTGATGAAAGAGCGCGTCATCCTCTCCGCCCGTTTCATTATGGACAGGATCAAAGGCAGGTGAAGGCATTTCGCAAAGCGAAAGATCAAGTAGGCAACCTCCTGTTCCTAAGCACTTAGAGATATAGCCTTCGGGGGCATCAGCGATACGCGAGAAAAATGGGGCCATATAAGGATTAAGGGGATCGTCCTTGTTCGGCATAAGGGCGATGGCCGGGCCAAACGTTATGGCGGCTTTATACTTTAGAGACGCTTTGACAAGCTCATCGAGCCATCCCGAAAGCGCGTCCATGTCATCATCTAAAAAGGCAACAAATCGTCCGCGGGCAACTTCAAGTGCCCCATTTCGGGCATTGGACACGCCAGGCTCGGGGACATGTTTGTAAATGACTTCGATATCTGAAGTCTTGGAAAATTCCTCAACAAAAGCTTTCGCGCTGGCAAGAGGGTCATTGTCGGCTACGACAATTTCGACAAGCCGATCGCCAGCATGTTGACCTCTAAGGCTTTTGAGTGCCGTACGAATGCCTTCGGGGCGCTTATAGGTTGGGACGACAATGGACACGCCTTCATTCCAGTTTGGATTAGGTGACTTATTCATGGGACAACTCCATATGTTCAATAGCCTCAGCCATTGTAAGAACTTGCGCGCCAGATAATTTTACTGCTTTGATAACGCTCTGCATTTGCTCAGGTGTACAACCATATTGGCTGGGGTTTTCGCGCACATCATGCGTGAATATTGGAAACCATCCCGGCTTACTTTTAATGCGCTCAATTTGCTTCATCAATTTTTCGAACTCCGCGCCGGCATAGAGACGGTTAGCTCTGATCTGGTTCAAATCAATGTCTTCTGAACTTTCCCGACTGTTAATGCCACGTGAGCCTTTAAACTTGTTTGCCAAAGCTAATTTTACACCTGTCGTAGCTTGCCCATAGGGATAGGCGAAAGTCTGGCTAGGCGTTATATCACAGGCGTTTAAGGCGGCTTGATTGCGTTCAATATCTGCGATGAAATCTTTCAGGCTGTGCTGCGTCGCATCAATATGATTAAACGTATGGTCAGCGATCTCATGACCGTTCTCATGGAGGCTTTTCACATCATCGGCGTTCATATGTAAGCCAAGGTGATTTGTTGTCCCGCAAAGTCCCATGGCTATATAAACGGTTGAGCGCCAGTTTTCCTGCGCCAAAGGTTTGATAGCATTTTCAATGACAGATTTGGGACAGTCATCGAAGCTGAAACTTACAATAGGGCGTTCAAGCCTAGGCTTTAAAACGCGCCTTGCCGTCAGAGGAACCATGCGGCGCTTCAGTTTTGCTCCAAGCGACATATCAGGTTGATAGATCGTCATTACGCGAAAGCTTCCGCATAGTGACTTGCACGCCATAGCTTGAGCGCAAAGAGACGTGTTTTTATAGGCAGCACATTGAGCTTAACGGCCAATTTTAAAAATGGGCGCATCAATTTTTGTCCTGGCGCTTTGCGCAGTTTTTGGGATATCTTGAAGAGGTTTAATGTCTTTGCGATATCAGGATGCTTTTGTGTAAAGCGCACATAATTCGGGCCGCTTGTTTTAAATCTTTGCAGCAGAGTGTTCGTGCTTTCCAAGCCTAGGTGCAGGGCAGGGATGTCGGCATGTATAAGGTCAAAGCGTTTCGCCACACGCGCGGCCCATTCACTGTCCTCCCAGCCCCATCCTCTAAAGCCGTCATCAAACCCTTCAGCCGTTAAAACCGATTTGCGCACACATAAATTCGACGAAGCCACAAATTGTGGACCTGCCGCTTGGCGCGCTGCGAGTGTAAGACAGTCAGAGACTTCTGAGAGAGCCCGATGAAGCTCTTGATCTGCAGTTTCCGCTTTCTCCGGCACGGTAAAGCCGCCAAAAATAACATCCGCCATATTGGCATCAATGAGTTCTACATAATCACTCAAGAAATGATGGGAAACTGGCCGCATATCGGCGTCGAGGAATAAAACCCAATCCGCTCTGGCATGTTCCTTCAAGGCATTTCGTGCTGCTGAGCGCCCTTTATTATTGTGGGCGATCATCAGATGTACTGAGCTATGTACGGACTTTACAGCGGCGCAGACCTTTGCGTTTAAATCCGTGTCGCCGGTTCCATCATCATATATCAGGATTTCAACGTCTTTCTGTTCCGCCGTTTGCGAGAGCAATGCATGGAGCAGGGCGGTGGGATCATCCCTATAATAGGGAATGAGAACCGAGAGTTTTGGCTTTTTACGGCTTTGCTTAAGGCTTTTTATATGTGTTATATCGTTTTGTGACATATTTGCGCTCATGATGTTACAGCCTTTAGGCGCCGTTTTTTGACAAGACCCTTTATAAAGCTGCGTGAATTTGCAGCATTGATGGCCATACAAACGATTGCGTAAACGCTGGCACCAATAGCCGCTTTGATAATGAGTACGATGACATCTGGCAGATGGCTAAGGTCTGGCAGCGCCAAAACACTTGCGGCCATACAGACACAGCCAAAACCAATCTCTAGTGTCGCGCGCACAGGAATAGGCAGCGGATAGAACCGGCGACCTACGATAATCGCCAAGACAAAACCTAAGGCATAAGAAATTACGGTCGCATAAACTGCGCCCATGAGCCCATATAGAGGGATAAGCCAAATATTTAGCCCGATGTTAAGTACAACAGGCGGAACCATAGCCCACATGAACATAGTGGTTTTGCCAGAAAGCATAAAGGCCCGCTGCGCATAGTAGCTTATGAGACCGTTTAACACACCCGCGAAGGCAATAAGCGGCATAACTGTCACGGCTTCAGCCCGAACGCTTTCACCTAGAATGAAACCGAATTCTTTTGAGACCAAAGCAATGCCTGTTGCGGCCGGCATAGCAATCCAGAGCAAGGACGCGCCATAATCCTTCATAATTTTCTTTGAGCCTTCGACACCTTCTTGTTCCATCAAGGTCACGGCTATGGGGGTTACGGCCATGGAGATCCATACAAAGAGTATTTCCAATGATCGGTTAGCCAGGTTGTATCCAGCGTTGTACTGCCCCGCTGCGGCTTCGCCCATCATGCCAGCAATTAGATACATATCGGCTGAATTAAGCGCGTAGGCTAGCAGTAAGGAAATACAAATCGGCATGCCATAACGGAAATACATTTTAGCTTTTACAGGTTCAGATGTACCGCTTTTCATTTTCTTGAGCATGAATGGCAAATCGATAGCCAGTGTAACAAGGAGAGCAACAATAATGCCTATGAAGGGGGCGACTTCGCGTAGCGGCGTCGTTAAAATTAGAACAATACCGATCGTGAAACTCATCAACATCTGTGTTGAATATGTAAAGCTGTAGCGCTTGATTCGATGGGCTGCTCTGTGAGCCTCCATCCCAAGATTAAAGAATATTTGAATTGTTGTGGAGGCGAGGGTTGCCACTAAGAGCGTTTTCATAAGTTGAGATAATGGTAGGGCCCAAAGCACAACCATCATGATAGCAAAACCTGCAGCTCCCCATGCGGCTGCGTAGGCATAAAGTGTTTTGAGATGAGAACTTACATCACCTTCGCGCTCTGCACGCGCTTGGAAACGTGCCATTGCCGCTTCAAGCCATGTAAAGAGTCCCATATGGGCAAACTGCATTGTAATCATAGCAAGCGCATAGCGCCCAAACTCTTCGCTATTAAGCAAGCGTGTCAGAACCACAATCGTGCCAAAGCTGGCGATTATATTCGCCAGATTAACAGGAATATAGGCCAGCATGGAGCGGCCCATCATGAGTTAAATTCCCAATGATATGATGATCTTAAGTTCATTATCGAATGTTCTCGCTATCGCCTAAAAGAACGGGAAGAGTCTTAAGCATGATATAAAGATCAAAGAATGCATTGCTGCGTTCGATATACTCGACATCCAATTCAACGCGCCGAGCCACATCATCGCCATCATGCAAAGGACCGCGTGATCCGTTGATCTGAGCCCAGCCTGTCATTCCTGGTTTGACGGCATGACGATGCGCGTATTCTGCGACAAGTTCCATTGAGTCTTTACCGGCTGTGCGCATACCGACTGCATGTGGACGAGGACCGACAAGCGACATATCCCCTTTAATAACATTGAGAAGTTGCGGTAATTCATCAATCGATGTTTTGCGAATAAAACGTCCGATTTTTGTCACGCGGGCATCACCCGCAACAGTCTGTTGCGCCGCCTTAAGATCAGCTTGGTCATTACGCATAGAGCGGAATTTATAAACGTTGAACACTCGGTTATTAAAACCATGGCGCGGTTGTTTAAACAGAACAGGACCCGGACTGTCTTTCTTAATTAATAGCGCGACTATTATCAGAATGGGCGAGAGGCCGATAAGGGCTAACGTGCCAATGCTGATGTCCATGAGGCGTTTGATAGCCGTGTGTGCGCCGCCTTTTGGGTTGCCGGTAACATCGCGCATGCCGACCTCTGCAATCTGCGTCAGGCGTTGTTTGACATGATCAAGGTTTTCAAACTCATCAATAACAAAAGCGATGCGGTTTGGTAAAAGTTTGACTTGCTCTAAAAAGGCTTGCTTACGGCTTTCAGCCATTCCAGGCAAAGTCACGACGATGCGGCTGACGTAAGGGAGCTTGTCCCACTTAAGAAGATCGTCTATTTTACCTATAACCGGAACGCCGTGAATGTTGTGCGGCGCGCGCGCGAGGCGCTCATCAAAGATGGCGAGTATGTTCAATTCGCGTGTTTTTGCGTTCTCTTCGATCAATCGCCTAGCGGACTCTGTTGCGCCTAACATAACAATTGTAGGTGCCAGCGCGCCGCGTAAATGAAGACGTTTAATTTGCGTATGGTAAAGACCGTGTAGAAAGAATAAAGTTGCCGTGGCACCGAGACCAGCTTTAGCCAAAGTATCTGGTAAGAACGTGTCCGGCTTTATAATCAAAGCGACGGTAAGCCAAAGTCCTAAGGCTCCAAAGGCGGCAATCATAACAGTTCGCATGTGTTGACCCAACGTTTCAGCTGCTGCAAAACGGTGAGCGCGATTAGCGAATAACATTGTAATGAAAATAGCACTGCCTAAAACGGCTGCTGCTACAGGCGCGATGACACCGCGATCATTTATACCGACATAGCCATTCCAAACACCCAATACGATAATGGCTGTGATCCAAAAAATATCGGATGTCCGCAAAGCAAAGCGCAGGGCGCTCATACTCGTTTGTTTTTGTGGAACTTGAATATCAGCCGTCGTTTTGCGTGTTCTCCGTCGATCTTTTTTAATACGTTTTTGATTAGGACGAATTTTTTGCGCAAAACTATCCAAGGGTAGTTCACGGCGCTGCCCAGAGCCGCGCTTTTCGTCGTTCTCTCGTGTCACCTTTAAAGGAGCGTTTTCCGCTCCAAGCAAAGGTTCAGAGAGTGTTTTATTATTTTTTGGCATTTTCCCACCTTATTATTAGTCACGAACTTACGCTAAATGCACAAAGATCTCGTAAACATCGGTCATAAAAAAAAGATGCTCATACTGTGCCAGAATAGGCCAGATTGGTTCAGAGCAGGGCATTGAGGAAAACTTATGATTAATATATGGTAAAATTAAGTCTCATATCTATGATCGCAGAAATGAATAAGACTCTTGGCGTAGAAAGTTATAGTTTGATTATCTCTGTGATATGCGTTTCTGTACCGCGTTTGCACATATCTCGAAAGTTCTGTCCCAATAAGTGTCTAAACATTGAAATAGTTTAGGGGGTCAGTTTCCTTAAAAGTCTTTTTTATATTTTAGCGAGATGGCTTGGTCGTTATCGGCCTGTAACCGTGAGCGCAGTGAAAGGTTCTTACGAATTTCCCATTCAATGATCGCCCCAGTTTGATCCTGCCCCGCGCCTGAGAAGACTTGTAAATAGACGTTCTTAGCCAGATAACGCCCGCCCGTGATTTGGGCGGTTCCATCCTCGGAAAATCCAACGCTTAGTTGTCCTATGCCAAAGGCATCACGTAAGCCGCCTAGAAGATCAAACCCGGCTCCTGACCCTGAGAATTGCGCCAGAGCACCAGCTAATTGGGCGGCCTCAATAGTCGAGAGCTCTGTCGCAGAGCGGCCAAAGAGCAAAACAGACAATATTTCATCTTGAGGGCGTTCAGGCGTGCTTGTTAGCTCAATATCTGGGTCTTCAATCGTGCCCTCTATTTTGACTTGCGCTGTGATGTCAGTCGTTTCTGTTTCTGCCAAGAGTGACAAGGTAGCCTTTGATAACGGTCCATTAAAGTTGATTGAGCCTTCACTAAATTCCAATGTCTTACCTGCAAGTTTGTAGCCTCCGCGAACAACTTTAGCTTCACCTTTGAACAAGGGCTCTGTTACAGTTCCGGTAATGTCGATATCAGCGGAAAGCTCAACATCCAGACCTCGGCTACGCACATAAATTTTACGTGGTGCCGTAACATTCAAATTAAGTGCGATGGGAAGAGCCGTCTCTTGAAATGTTACGGGCTGTATGTCCTCGGGGCGATTGATTTCATCAACTTCAATTTCAATGACACTGGTACTGCCTGCCACGAATTGAGTAATTTCTACTTCATTCAGTTTAACAGCCCCAGTTAGTTCAGCATCTTCCTTGCGGCTCACATAGGCTAACTTGCCGCTAACAATTCCTTGAACATCACGACGGTCAAGCGCGCGGAACGTCTTAGCTTCAATATTTAAGGATCCTAGGGGACGACCGAGTTCACCCAGAGTAAATTCACCGTCACCCTTTAAGGTGCCTTTTTCAGAATCTTCAACATAGAGGTCCGAGACGGACAGGCGATCATTTCGAAAACGCGTTGTAAAGCGTCCATTTCGGATACGGGTGCCAAGCTCTGGTGCTTCGAATCTAATGCTTTGTCCAGAAGCTTCTCCGTCGATGAGTGGGGCGCTCGCCGTGCCGGAAAGCTTCAAGCTCGCGTTGATAGTACCGCCTAGTTCAGCATCGCTTGGGGTTACAAGCCCAAGCACGGAGGCCGCAGCGCCGGATGAGGTGAACTCTCCTGAGAGCGGCACGCTGTCTTCCAGTCTTAAACCCATCAAATTGGTAGCGCCGTTCAGCCCAAATTGGACAGATCCGTTCGCTGTAAATCCATTTGAGGACTGACCGTCTAGCTTAAGATCAGCGCGGCGCCCATCCAGCGAGAGTGAAGCCGTGGCATCAATGCCGCTCTCGCGTTTCATGTCAAAGCCTCGCCAATCTTTTAGTATTACATCACCGCCGCCGGATACAGATGTGCCATCAGCTTTCAAATTTATATCAACCCCAACTCTGCCGCGTGTATCCGCAAGGTTGCCTGGCATTGGTATTAGCGTAATAGGTAAATTTTCGGCTTTGAGCGCAAAGCTTTCTTCGTCTGTTTTGCGCTCATAAGATAAATTAACAGGCTGACCAGCAACTATAAGCGGGGCCCCCAATTTTAACGCGCCATTCTCATAAGCTAATGCAACAGGCTCAGAGGCGGCTAGTGAGATATCTCCATATTTACCTTCGGGATTAAGCTCTAATTTATAGATGTCTTCTGGACTACGGTTCATCGCAAAGGGTGTGTTGAGCTCAAACCCTCGGCTTAACAATGATACATTGCGGCGGCCCTTTGTTTCAAATTGTCCAGATAATTGCGCTAAGGTGCCATCAGCCTTAGCTTCAATTTTATCAAATTCATATTCACCAAAGGCCACACTCGCAGCTGCAACATTCAGGCTGATCCCTTGCTCAGTGCCTGATGGCATGAGTTCTACAGAGGCACGCGCAAAACGCTCGCCTTGTTGCGGCAAATCTAAATCCAATTTGCCTGTCACAAGCTTTGACTCGGCCAGGTTTAGCTTTCCGTTTGCTGTGAGGTCTCCAAGTTTCAGTATCAGATCGTCTGCAATATAGACCCCGGGACGTGAGGCAAATTGTGTTGATAAAACCAAATCACCATGATCGGTTTCGGCTTCAAACTGAACAGGGCCTTTGGGGGCCTCTAATATGTCACGAACTTCGACTCGCAGACGAGGCGAGGTCAGGGTTTGGCCACTAATTGCAACTTGGCTTGAAATGGCATCCAGCCGCAAATCCGGATTATCACGCGAGCCTGAGAGTTTAAAACTCATTTCACTTTGCTCACCTAGTGTAATTGTTTGATAGGTGAGGGCGGAGCTCAACAAAGCTTCGCCTGCAATATCATATGTTTCCGTGACACGCCCCTCTATCGCAGCACGAATGTTAGTGCCGTTTAGGCGCGCTTCCGAGATTTCAACGCCGCCGCTAATAGGTGACATGAGTGTTTGAAATGTGAGATTATCGCCTATTATTTCCCCAAAAGGCGCTGCCAGTGGATCTGTTGGAGTAAAGGCTCCATCAGCACTTAGCGCCGGGGCAGAGTCTGCCTTTTGATTAACATTATAATCGACAGTTAATGCGCCTGCAGGCACAGCACCTTTGGCTAAAATGGCTGTCGTCGTTTGTCCAGTCAGGTTATAAGCAAGGGGCTCCCATGTTATATCGCCATTTGTTGTGACAGATGTTGGGCCGGTGTCTACTCTGGTCGTTTCAAGCGTAACTTTGCGCGTCTTGGTATTAATCTGCCCTTTGGAAGAGATTTGCGCGGCGTCACCAATCCCAATTGGCAACTCTTGTATGTCAGACAGCCCTGAAAGTTTTACATCGCCGCTATAATTGTAGAGGCCTTCGCTAGTTTGCTGGAATGAAAGAGGGCCTGTGATGCTCGCTGCCCCGCCATAAGGCGAGACAACGGATTTTATATCAATACGCCCATTGAAATTAAGCTTATCTGCTTTTGAGACTGCTCCGGAGATATCAGCTTTTCCGGCATTATATCCTTCGGGTAGTTCAGCTAGGTCAGAGATATTAGCTACATTAGCTGTAAACTTAGCTCCCGTCGGTACAAAACCTTCTTGAGGAAGTGTACCCGATGCATCCAATGTCAGTTTTGGAGCCTGTAAGTTTAGGCGAAAGGGAGCATTGGCAATTCGGTTATCACCAAGTCCGAAATCTGCGGATGCATCTAAGGATAAATTATTGCCCACGCGTTGTCCAATAGGCTGAAGCATCTCCCATTGCCCAATATTTATATCCGTGTTTAGGCTCGCTTGCTCTGCCGTCCAAAGAATGTTGCCATTAGCGACATCCGTTTCATTAAACATTAAATTGAAATTGCCTAGACCCTTCTGGGGCGTGCCTTTCATCGTTCCTGAACCCAAGATAGGGGCAGTATCCGGTGCTTGAATAAGCTGTGATAATGGCCCACCCGCAACTCCGCGGACAGAAAATTCGCCGTCAATAGTGCCTGCTTTATTTTGCTGAAAGTTAAGTGTGAACGAATCGCCCGCAGCATCTATACGGGTGGCGTCAAGTTTGGCTGAAATGGCTCCGTCGGACGTTGAGGCCCCGCCTGTAATTTTGAAATCAGCTCTTTGTCCGATAAGGTCTTCAAAAAGGGACAAGCGTGATATTTGAAAGTCTTCCGCCGACATGGAATAGGGCTCGCCTGTATAGGGTTCAGTGGTCGTCAAAACAGGTCGGCGAAGTGCCTCAATGGCCTCAATATTTAGTGCATCGATTTTTAGATGATGACTTAAAAGGGCCATCGGAGACCATTCCATATCCAAATTAGAAACTGATAACCAAATACCGTCTTTGTCCTTAAATTCTAACTTTCCGATTGAAACGTTAGATAGGGGGTCGCCAGACAGCCCAGATAGCTCGACGGACTTTATGGGCCCGAAGCTACGGCTATTGACTTGGGCTTCGATAAACCGTGCGCCGGGGTCAGTCGTGATAAATATCCGCAAAGCTATAATAATCAAAATAATCACAAGTAGTAAGGCTAACAAGAACAGCCCAATACGGCGTCCCCAGCGTGATTTTTTCTCTGTTGTTTTGGGCGCAGTTTCAGCCATTAAAAGGCCTGCCCAATACTAAGGTAGATTTGAAACGAATTGTCACTGTCGCGCTTGTTGATAGGTATGGCGATGTCAGCACGAATGGGTGCAAAGCTTGTGTAATACCGAAGCCCCACGCCTGCGCCGTAGCGTATGTCAGATAAGTCTGGCAAATCGCTTGCTGACACGCTTCCGGCATCAACAAACGCTGCAAAGCCAAAGGGACTCTCCCCATGATAGCGCAGTTCTGCGCTGGCTTCTGAAATAGAGCGCCCGCCAATAGGGTCGCCATTGGCATCAAGAGGCGAAATGCTCTGATAGCCAAATCCGCGCACGGAACCTCCGCCGCCTGCATAATAACGCCGGTTTAGGGGCACGCTAGCCTGATTTGCGCCAAATATCGTCCCGAATTGAAGCCGTCCAGCGGCAACTAAACTTTTCGAAACGCGTTGATAAGCACTCCCGCTTATTTCAGCCGTTGTGTAATATCCGTCTTCCTTGCCCAGATTATAAGTGGGTATAATTTCAGCACTCAAAAGATAACCTCTAACGGGGTCGAGGATGGAGTCGCGAGCATCATATTCTGCGCTAGCTAAGCCATCTATCAGATACGAGCGGACGTCTACGTTGTTTTCCTCAAATTGAGAGGCTTCCAAGCCTATGCCGCCAGAAACTTTAAATTTTGAGGATATTTTCTGAGTCATAAGCGCTGATGTTGAGATGCGCTCTCCCGTAAAAGCATCCGTGTCTTCACGCGATATGATGCCGCCAATATCTAGCTCACGATCAACCCGCCATGCGAAGGGGATGTTATAGTCTGCGCCAACACTGATTTGGTTGGTCTTAAGTGTTGAGGATAGCGTTAGTGTTTGTGCGTAACCAATGTAGTTTCGCCGTTCATATGTTAAATCAACGCCGCTACCATCCGTTGTGGAATAGCCAATTTCTCCGCTGACAGTATTGATCGCGCCTTGCTCGACATTAAGCAAGATATTGCGTGTTACAGTTCCATCACTATTCGTTATTATTTGATCTTCTAGAACTGCTGTCGCGCCATCAAAGACACCTGTACTTGTCACGCGAGACGCTAATTTATTTAATTTACGATCATCAAAGACATCGCCTTCTTTGAATGGCGCAATCATGCGTGGCCAGCTCTTAACAATATTAGCTGTTCCTGTCTGTTTTATTTCGCCAAAGAGTGTTTTCGAACCTGCAAAAATAACGAATTTGACCTGCATGGTTTTCGTAACATGATTGACAATTGGTTTGCTGGGGCGAGCCACTGCTTCGGGGTAACCATTTGCCCGCAAATAATTCACAGCACGAAGTTCAGCCGCAACGACTTGAGCGGCAATCGCAGGCGTGCCGGAAGAGAGTTTAACCTCATTAAAAACGGCCTTCTCAACATCAGGAATTTCGCCGTCATAGCTCAAGCTGATATCTGAGAATTTGAAAATAGGTCCTGTCTTGATAACCAAAACAGGTTCAGGCGCTTTGCGTTTTGCCTCGTCGTCATCAGATATAAATTCATCAATGCGAGCTTTGACTGTACCGCCGTAGTAGCCTTGAGATCTCAGAACTGATATGGCTTGTTCAGCTGCTTTTTCTGCGCGGCGGCGTGACTGCGCTAAAGATCGTGGTTGATCCTCGGCTTCGCCAATAACGCTTTGCATTAATTCGCGCAAACTCTTAGGCATATCGCCTTCAAATTTAGCCATAGGTACATCTGCCGCTGCAAGGGTCGGTATTAGGCCCAAGGCCAAAGCGCTGATTGCGCTGAAAAATACTCTTCTCAATATCACGATAAGCCAGGGAGGTTGCTGAAGCTACACACTGATATCTATTACGCAAGATATCACTGCGATAGCAACAGTAAGTCACATAGCATATTTAGAAAAATCTTGATGATGTCGCTATTTTAAATTTGGACTTTTTCTCAGGTCAAATATTATGCCGAAGAGGGTTTATATAGATGCAAAAATTTCTTCGTACCCGTGGCAGAGTATTTACGAAGGACATCTCCTATATTTGCCCCGCTTTTTAATTCCTGTAACAAATTGCCTTCTAAAGGCCCACGTATAAGGTTGAAGTAGTCCCAAGCCGCTTCATTTATGCTAGTTACAGCAACATGTCCTAAGGCTGAGATTTGCTCGAAATAGTCTTCGATGAACGAAATGATCGGCGCTAGAGACTCGTTATAATACATTTGACCTATGCCAGGCATATTGCTGGACTGGAAAAGCACAAGACGCTGCAAGGCAAGAACGTCTGGGCGGGTTCTGTGTTCAAGTATTTGGTAACCTAGATTCTCCAGAAACTCCTCAACTGGAGTCTTATAACAAACCTTTAAAGAAAGACGCGAGAACTCTTTACAAGCATGTGAAATAGCGACGTCAAACACGTCTTGTTTTGAGGCGTAGCGATTGTAAATTGTACGCTTTGAAACATTAGCCCGCATCGCAATGTCGTCCATGCTGGCATTGTCAAACCCGCTTTCCATAAAAACGCGACTAGCCGCCATGACAATATTTCGTTCCTTGGAGTCACGGTAAGTTTGGTGAAATTTTTCGGGGTAGATAACTTCTTGCGTATTTACATATGCCATATTTTCCTAGTTTCCCAAAACCTACGTTATCGTAGTGTCATTATTAGTTCGTAGATCAGCGATACGATAACTCCGTTGAAATTACAAGAATATCACTGAATAAAGTTTACTTCTAAGCCTTGTAATCTGTGATAGAAGCGATTTACCTGTATTTCTCTTTTTAAAGAGAGCACTAAGCGCTCGGTTGTGGGGCATAATTTTCTTATTGTGGGCAAAATGACGGATATTTTCGAAATTGACAATATGAGCCAACCACCGGCTCGCATGAAGATTCGCAAAGCGAACATTACGAAGCTTCTGAAGGATAATGCTTGGCTTTTCCCTTTCGATATTTTGGTGATTATCTTTCTGGCGCAAACAATGCTGCCTGTTTGGGCCGCAATAGTCCTGGCTTTGATAAATTTTGGCACATGGTACTGTTACTATAAAATACCGGAATATTTGCGCACAGTGTCGGGCAGTGCAGGGCAAAGCATTATCATACCGGGACACATTATTGCGCATTTTGCACAATTTGTATCCTCGTGTGGTATTCACCATCGCGCCCATTACGGCCTGATGTTGGCGATGATGGCTGGCTTTCACGCCATGATGGCGGGACAGTTATGGGGCACGCCCATCGGTCATCATGCATCTATGGCAGTCGCTTATGTGGCCCTTTTTCTTTTGATTATCGTCGATCTTCATATGCTGTGGCGCAGCGTGAGGGCTATGCAAGAGCTTCGCGCTGATAAATTGCGCGAAGTCGCGGAATATACTGAAGAATTGGAACGCTCGAATGAGGATCTTGAACAATTTGCCTACATTGCGTCACATGACTTACGCGCTCCACTTCGGGCCATGCATAATCTTGTTGGATGGATTGAGGAAGATGTCGGTAGGAATACGACTAAAGCGACCAAAGATAATCTTTTTTTACTCAAGCAGCGCATTAACCGACTTGATAACCTTCTAAATGACTTGCTTCAATATTCGCGTATTGGACGAAAGGAAACGACGGAAGAAACCATTGACCTACATGCCTTAGCTAGAGATATCTTTAATGACGCCAATCCTGAGAATAAACACAAGCTCTACCTTGTGGGTGAGCCCGTCGTTATTGAGGATTACAAAGTGATTTACGACATGTTGCTTGGCAACCTCCTCATCAATGCGATAAAGCATAATGATAAGCCTGAAGCCGAAGTTTGGGTGAATTTTGACATTCAGGGCAAAAATGTTGCGATTTCTGTTGAGGATAATGGCCCCGGTATTGAGCCTAAATATCGTGAAAAAGTCTTCAATGTCTTCACGACATTGTCACGGCGTGACGAAAAAGAAGCATCTGGTATGGGATTGGCTATTGTGAAGAAAATATCTTCGCATAAGAAAGGCAAAGTAACGGTTTCAGATAGCGAAAAGGGCGGCGCGAAATTTGAAATCGTGCTTCCGGTTATGAATTAAAGAGAAAATTGATGAGCGATATTGAAAACATTCACTTCTTAATTGTTGATGATGATGACGTTGATGTCATGGCGATTAAGCGTGTTCTCATCAATGTTGATAAGGATATTGCTTTCTCTGTCGCTCATAATGGCGAAGAGGCTTTGGCTTTCATGCAAGATAATTTTTTGGACACAAATGATCAAAAGCAATTAGTTGTTTTGTTGGATTTAAATATGCCGCGAATGACTGGGCATGAGTTCTTAAATGTTATCAGATCTGACCCAAACCTAAAAAGCACGGTTGTATTTGTTCTAACAACGTCTCATGATAGCAGAGATATGCAAAAAAGCTATGAGCACTATGTTTCCGGCTATATTCCCAAGGATAGGTTGAATGCGGACAATTTTCGAGGTTTGTTAGAAAATTATCTCTCATTAGTCGCTTTACCGGGCACAAAAATCTAATTAAAAAACCCGTTTGCACAACACAGTGTAGTCCCAAAACTACACTGTGCATTTCAAAAACGGATCTGTGAAAAACCAAAACTACACGGTGCAGGATACGTCCTTGAGTTTCGACGCCCCTTTCCCTTATCGCCGAAGTCATCAACAGGCTACGTGATAAAAATAATAAACAACGTGTGGCCCAAACTTAAGGGAACACAATGTTTAAATCCAACACCAGACGTTTAATGATCACGCTCATGTCAGCGGCTTCTATTTTGCCCGGTATGGCTTATGCGGCCGAAATCGGCGGTAGCCTTACCGACGCGATGAACGCAGCCACACCATCAGAAAAGTTAGAAGTCATCGTTAGCTTTAACGGCGATAGCGGTCCTACAGGGGCACAACTTGCTGAGCTTGATGTTTTGGGTTTAACGGGAGTTCACTTCCAAGAATTACCAATCGCTGCCGTAATGGCTACACCAGAGCAAATCCTTTCATTAGACGCTATGGAGGATGTTCGCTCATTATGGTTGAACGAAGAATTGGCCTATGACAACGATCTAGAAACATCCATTATGGGCGTTGACCGCCTTCGTGCTGACAGCAATATGCGCTCAGCCATGGGCCTTCCTTATTCAGGCAAGGGTGTGGGCGTCATGATCAACGATTCAGGTGTGGATGGGCAACACCCTGATCTACAACACAACGTAAAACAGAATGTCGCCGCGCAATTTAACCTAAATAGCTATCAAGAGCTTTTACCTGTCACGTGGATTGAAAATATCCCTGACACTGATATCGCAGGCGGTCACGGCTCTCACGTTGCTGGTATCGTTGCAGGCACGGGCGCAGCCTCAGGCGGTATCCAAGAAGGCGCGGCACCTGGTGTCGATCTTATAGGCTACGGATCAGGAGCCGGGTTGTTCTTACTCGATACAATCGGCGCCTTTGACTATGCGCTCGTTAACCAAATCCGTTACAACATCCGAGTAGTTGCCAACTCATTTGGTAGCACGAGCGATACAGGGACTGATTTTAACGCGGAAGACCCTACTAATATCGCAACTAAAAAACTTGCAGATCGCGGCGTTATCGTTGTGATTTCAGCTGGTAATTCAGGCTCAGGCGAAGGCACTATTACAGGTAACTTCAAAAAAGCGCCGTGGATTATTACTGTCGGTGCGGGTGATAACTCAGGTAACTTAGCAGACTTCTCATCTCGCGGGCGCCGCGATGTAGGCGGAACTGTTGTTGTTGACGGCGAAACATTACAGTGGGTCGATCAACCCACACTTGTCGCGCCTGGTGTTGACGTGATTTCAGTAAAATCAAAAAGCGACCCACTTGCTTATGCCGGCGTAGACCCTACCCAAGGCGGAGAGACACTATATTATACAACGAAAAGCGGAACCTCGATGGCATCTCCAAATGTCTCAGGAACTGTTGCCTTAATGCTTGAGGCCAATCCGAATATGTCTTGGCGCGAAGTTAAGTCCATCCTCCAGGAAACGGCGACAAACATGCCGGGTCGTGACGAATGGGAAGTTGGCGCGGGATATGTGAATACATATGCCGCCGTCTCAATGGCCTCTGACATCCGGACAGATTTCGGTGATACGCAGACCATCAATCGTGACTTTAACGCGGAACTCTTTGAATCTCGTGTCGATGGTCCTGATTTTGAACTTGCTCATAATCCTGTAGGAGAGAAGCAAATCGAAACTTTTGAAGTGGCTGCAGGCCTCTCAACAGTCAGCGCAAGTGCGAATGTCGGTGATAATGCTGTCGCGATTGTGCTTAAGGATCCTGATGGCAACCGTTATGGTTCTTCTATCTCTCTTCCTGTCTTAGGCCAAAACGTTGCCGTTACAGCTCCGGCTATTCCCGGGACTTGGACGATTGAGCTTGGCGGCATCGGGTCTGTCTCAGGCGTGGCTCTTGACCCGCTTGGCGTCACCAATGGTTATGCAGTCCCTGTCGTAACGGCTGATGTTGGTATCAATTTCTTCCGCGTAGATGGCTTTACGGGTCTGGATGATATTGCCAACCACCCCGCAAAAGCCTTCATCGAAAAAGGTGTTGCAGAGCGTCTTCTTGACGCTCAGCCTACGGGATATAATCCAGATGCGCTCCTAACACGCGGCGAGTTAGCTGATTACCTGACACTTGGCGGAAATATCCGTCAGTTCCGCGCTACGGACGGAAGCTCAGCTTTTGTTGATACGCAAGCAGGCTTGCAAAACGCCTCTGCAGAGGCTGTCACGGTTCGTGGTGCCGCCCAGCGAGATTTACGCCAAAATCAAGATGGTGTTATGCGGGGTAACAATGGTCAGTTTAATCCGCTCGGTTCAGTTAGCCGTCAAGACCTAGCTTATACGCTTATCCAAAGCCTAGGTATGGAAGCCGAAGCTGAAGCAGCTCGCGCCGCTCTTGAGGGTGAAGCCATTACTGTTTCTAACGGTGACGAGCGTGTTGCACTGACCGATGATGCAGATATCGACGCTGATATGCGCGGATATGTGCAGCTCGCACTGGACTTACAGTTGATGCGCGCAAGCTTTTCATTAAGCCAAGGGCCATTTGATATTACACCCACATTATCCGCGGCTTTTGACGCGAATAAAAATGTTGACCGCGGAACATTCGCCTTCAACGCCGTGAATCTACTCGACCGCTTAAATCAAGTCTCAGAATAGACTCTCACGCCTCCGGCCTGTTGCCCTAATTATCAACGGGCCGGACTTCCTATCAGGCGTCGTTAGAAACGCTGAATTTTAATTACACTAAAACTCTAAAATCCCGGGAGGATATTATGACACTCACTAAACGCATGGCACTTGGTTTCTCACTGGCCAGTCTCTTAACAGCCTTTGGCGGCACCGCAGCTTTTGCCCAAGCCACACTCGGCCCTGACCTGACAGAAAAGATGGAAACTGCAGCACCAGCAGAACTTCTTGAAGTCATTGTAAGTTTTGAAGGCGATGATGCTCTAAACACAACTGAAGTTTCAGCCCTTACAGATCTTGGATTGACCGGCATGTTTTTTCAAGAACTCCCAATGGCCGGTATTTTAGCGCCTGCTGAATTAGTTGATGATATTGCCGCAATTGAGGGTGTCCGGTCTATTTACCTAAACACTCCCGTTGAGTTCTCGAATGCGGATGGCCGCGCTTTGACAGGCGTTGACCGTCTGCAGGCTGATCCTAATCTACGCAACACTATGGGTTTACCTTATACAGGCAAAGGCATTGGTATCCTCATAAATGACAGCGGCATTGACGCCACTCATCCCGACCTCTCATTTGGTAATAAGACGGTGCAAAATGCTTTGGGCACGACAAATTTACGCGCTTATAGCGAACTCGGCCCTATTACTTATGTTGAGGATGTATTCGATACTGATATCGGAAGCGGACACGGAACACACGTTGCTGCAACAGCCGGCGGCACTGGTGCTGCATCAGGCGGCAGAGAAGCAGGCGTAGCTCAAGGCGCTGACATCATTGGTTACGGCTCCGGCGGCGTTGTCCTCATACTCGATACATTGGGCGGCCTCGACTATGCCCTCGTCAACCAAGTGCGTTACAACATTCGCGTCGTAAATAATTCTTGGGGCCAAGGCGGCACAACAGCGCCGTTTGACCCTGATAACCCAACTAGCATTGCCACCAAGAAGATGGCGGATCGCGGCATCATCAATGTTTTCGCAGCAGGTAATGATGGATCAGGGGAAGGCACAATCGGCGGCACAATGCACAAAGCCCCTTGGGTTGTCACAGTTGGCGCCGGTGTAAAAGACGGCACATTGGTTGATTTCTCATCTCGCGGCGTCAAAGGCGGCGGCGGCACTGTCGAAGTCGATGGTATCGAATATGATTGGGTTGACCGTCCGAATGTTGTTGGCCCGGGTGTTGATATCGTATCAGCCCTCGCCAATACAGGCACACTGGTTTATTTAAGTCTTCAGGACACAGATTATGGCCTGTCTTCAGGGACGTCCATGGCAGCCCCGCATGTTGCCGGTGTTGTCGCCTTGATGCTCGAAGCTAACCCGTTTTTGACGTGGCAAGAAGTCATTCAAATTTTGGAAGATACAGCTACAAATATGCATGGCCGTGAAGATTGGGAAGTTGGTGCAGGATATGTGAATACCTACGCCGCTGTTACAACAGCCGCAGGCCTGCGCGATGACTTTGGTTCAACGCAGACTCTAAACCGCGATTTCAATGCGAAGCTGCAACAAACGCGTATTGGCGGCCCATCTTTCACTCTGACCTTTAATCCTTTGCTCGAACAAGACGTTCGTAGTTTTGAAGTTGATGCGAGCCTCTCCACGGTTGTCGCGAGTGCGACGGTAGGCACAAATGCGACCGCCATTGTATTGCGTGACCCGGACGGAAATCGTTACGGTTCAGGTATCCCACTTCCTGTGCTTGGAGAAAGTATAGCGGTCTCAGCGCCTGCTATACCGGGAACATGGACTGTTGAACTGGGCGGCATCGGATCCTTTTCAGGTGTAGCACTTGACCCGCTCGGCGTCACAAATGGCATAGCAGCTCCCGTAGTTCCTGTTGACGTTAACATCGAGTTCTTCCGCGTTGATGGCTTTACAGGGCTTCCGGATATCGCGGCTCACCCTGCCAAAGGCTTTATCGAGAAAGCTGTTGCAGAACGTCTCTTAGACGCTCAGGCAAACGGTTTTAATCCTGATACAGACCTTACACGCGGCGATATGGCCGATTATCTGGCACTTGGCGGAAGTATCCGCCAATTTAAAGCGACGGATGGCAGTGCCTCATTCATGGACACATCTGCTGGTTTGGAAACTGCAGCTGCAGAAGCTGTTACAGCTCGCGGCGGCTCATTACGTGACAGTCGTCAGGTGCAGGACAGTATAATGTCTTCTGACAGCACATCGCATTTCTCGCCTGATGACACAGTCTCCCGCAGTGATGTTGCTTACAGCCTCATTCAGACGTTGGGAATGCAGAGCGAAGCTGAAGCCATGCGCGATGCCATTGGAAGTGGTGACATCACTGTTGAATATAATGGCGAGCAAGTCGCATTGGATGATACAGCTGATATTCCTGCTGACCTACGGGGTCATGTCCAACTCGCGCTTGATCTCAATATGATGCGCGCTAGCTTTAGCCTTTCACAGGGGCCGTTTGATGTTACTCCGACGTTAAGCGCGACATTCTCACCAGACGCTACGGTTACGCGCGGGCAATATGCCTTCAACGCAGTTAACCTCTTTGACCGCCTAAGCCAGTCTGCAGAATAAGTGGATAAAACAAAGCACGATCATTGTGTTCTCTTTAGTCGTGCTAAACTTGGCCCTCGGTTTTTGCCGAGGGTCTTTTGCTTTTCAAGGCATAGTTTTAAAGTGGTCAGAGCCAAAGAGTATGGCGGAGACGAAGGGATTCGAACCCTCGATGGGCTTATGACCCATACTCCCTATCTTATTGTAAAATAACGACTATTTACCCGTTTTTGCTTGTTTAGTCGGGCTGTAATGCTAGAATCCAGTCTAAATATTAGGACTAAAATTAGGACGGATTTCCAATGGCAGGAGGCAAACACAAACTTTCTCAACGGTTCGTGGATAGCGTGACTAAGGCTGGCCATCATAGTGACGGACATGGCCTTTATCTTATAGTGAGAAAGTCTGGCTCGAAATCGTGGTCATTCCTATGGATTAGGCAGAGCATAAGGCGCGAGATGGGCTTAGGCGGCTTGTCAATCGTGAGTTTAGAGCAAGCCCGAACAAAGGCTGACATTATCAGACAACAACTTGGCAGAGGGTTAGACCCATTCGTAGAACGGTCAGTGATTAGAACGAAACCTTTTGGAGTGGTTGCTGATATGGTTCTTGCAGAATTATCAAAGGGGTGGACAAATAAGAAACATGGGGCGCAATGGAAACGAGCATTGAATGTCTTGAGTGAGCCTTTGCGACACAAAAACGTAGACTGTATCACCACTAGCGACATTTTGGAGGTATTGAAGCCAGTCATGCTCAAGTCACCTGAAACAGGGAGACGATTGAGATCAAGAATAGAAAGAGTTTTAGATTTTGCTCGCGCTCATAATTGGAGAACAGGCGAAAACCCTGCCAGATGGAAAGGTCACCTTGAAAACATACTCATAAATACCGCCAAAGGGCCAAAAAAACATTTCGCAGCTATGGCTTATCAAGATGTTCCTACGCTTATGGCTGATTTGCGCAACAACGATGCAATGTCTGCCATCGCTTTACAATTCACTATATTAACAGCCTCACGAACCAGTGAAACCCTTGGCGCAAAATGGTCGGAGATAGACATCGAAAATGGGATTTGGAAAATTCCGGCTGAGAGAATGAAGATGAGACGTGAGCATACTGTCCCTCTATCATCAGGTGTCATATCAATTTTAGAGAAGTTATCGACCGAACGGCGTTCAGATTTCATATTCTATGGAATGAAGGCGAACAAGCCTCTATCCAATATGGCAATGACGATGGCTCTACGGCGAATAGGTGCTGGTGAATATACCGTTCATGGGTTTCGTTCATCTTTTCGTGACTTCGCAGGAGATAAAACAACCGTTTCTCGTGAAGTGGCAGAAGCGGCATTAGCACATCGTGTAGGCAATGCTGTAGAAGCCGCATATCGAAGAGGTAATGCACTGGAAAAGAGGCGGGAACTAATGGAATTGTGGAACTCTCACTGTGATAATAGCTTATCAGGCGAGATTGTTCGACTCCACGCTAAGTCCTAGTGCGACCTTAATAACGCACAAAATTTCATCAATTCAGAAAGTTCTTGATTTGAAATAGTATATGGCTAGATTCAAATTACTGGAACAGACGCTACAGGCTCTGTTCCATACATAAGAACATACCAAAAACACACACTCACAGAAACTTATAAAATCAAAGAAATTCTGACAGCCTTTCGTAAGGCTTTGAGGAAATGAATCACCGACTCGAAGGCTAGCATCGCTTTCCATGACTGGTGATCTAGGTGGAAGGTTATCCAACTGCCTGAAGGATGAATGCGCTCATGCCAGAGCATAAATAGGCATTAGCAGGAGGACTCAATATGAGCCTTCAATTTTTAAGCAAATTGAACACAGGAAAGACTACTGGTTATACGAACACTTGGACGTTACCAGACAAAGAAACGACTTGGTATAAGCGCAACCAGCGCCAAAGACAGTATGAAGAAGCAACGGCCCAAACGGGCAAGAATGTTTTCTTTAGTATCAATCCAACCAAAACACCAAAATCCTCATCGCAAAGAGCGACGAATAAAGAAGTCAGCGAATTATCTGCGATATTCTTGGACTTGGATTGTCGAAACGATAAGAAACCAAACAACCCACGAACGCCTCAAGAGCTAATTGACTTTCTTGACGGCACTATACTCCCACCGCCGAACTACATTGTGGAAACAGGAGGCGGCATACACGCTTATTTCATTGTAGATGGTGGCTATCCAATAGCCGATGACGAAAGCCGACAGAGTGCTGAGGCTTTGAATAAGGGCTTTACAAAAATAGTTCAGTCGGAAGGTAGGAAACTCGGATACAGTTTTGATAGCTGTCAAGACCTTGCCCGTGTTGGACGTATGCCCGGCTCTTACAATAATAAAAGCGATACTCCAAAGTTAGTAGAAATTGTCAGGCAGTCTGATGAGACATATAGCTTTCAAGAACTGTGCGAGTTCATACCAAAGCCAGAGGTAAAGACGACAAAAGCGAGTCAAAATTTCAGAGTCAAAAAGAACGAAAATCAATCGGACGGTCTAGCAAAATTTGACCCTATCTACGAAGGCTGTCCATTCATTAAAAACAGCATTGATAATTCCAAAACATTGGAAGAGCCAATTTGGTATCACACGTTGACGATTGCTAGTCGCTGCGAGGATGGCAGGTCTGTTTGCCACCAAATATCAGAACGCTATGCCGATTACGATTTTGACGAAACCGAGCGTAAAATCACCCATGCTTTGTCCGAGTCTTCGGGGCCAACGACATGCAAATATATTGCAGACACTTTGGCTTTTTCTGGGTGCAAATCTTGTCCTATCAGACAGACAGGAAAATTAACTTCCCCTATCGGATTGGGTTTCATTCAATCTGAGTTAGCGAAGGTTGTCAGTAAGTATGTCTATTGCTTGACTACAAATCAATATTTTGAAGTGGAGGTGTAATCATGGCCGCACTATCAGAAAAAAGTTTTGCTGTTAAACATATGAGTTTTGCTTTCGCTAAGCCCGTATCTCAGACGAATATGTGCCAGTATTTTTGCAAAGTAAGGGGCACAACATATTTAGCAGGAATGCCGAGATTTATTCATCAGGGGGATGATGTTTATCTGAACCTGTGGAGAGGTAGCAGTGTAACTCCTGTAAAAGGCGATTGGTCAACCATCGCGAAGCACTTTGAACACATCATTGTTGACGCTGAACAGCGCGAGCATTGGTATAACTATCTGGCTTGCAAGTTCCAGCGCCCGCACTTGAAACTGAAACACGTTCTGTTGCTGACAGGCGGACAAGGTATTGGGAAGTCATTTTTCGGTAGCTTATTCAAATTTATGCTTGGCTCACAGAATGTGGGCATCGCAGAGACAAACCATCTTCGGAGCGAGTTCAATTCTGTGTTCGTGAATAAGGAACTCATCATCATTGAAGAACTCATGGCGGCGAAGCATTTGGAAACTGAGAACATGATAAAACCTCTTATCAGTGAGACAACTATCATGTGTAACGAGAAGCATATTCCACGGTTCGAAGCGAAAACCCCGCTAGCGCTCCTTGCATTTAGTAACTTCAAAAAGTGTATCAATCTGAGTGAAGATGACCGCCGTTGGCATGTTGTGCATTCAGAGGCTACCAAGCAGTCGCCTGAATATTACAATGCGCTCTTTGCTGCGATTGAGACCCAAGGCCCAGCGTTCATGTATTACCTAAAGCATGAGCATGATTTGAGTGGTTTCAACCCCAATGCCGCGCCGCCTATGACGGATGCTAAGCAAAACCTTATACATCGGAGCTTCACGCCTATTCGTGCTGCGCTTGCTGATTTGATTGAGTCGGGATTGCAGCCGTTTCACAAAGACATTGTGAGCAGTGCTGAAATAGATTTGCACCTTTCTATGTGTCCAAATGTTAGTGCGCGTTCGCGTGAGACGCGGAATGTTACCGATACCCTCAAGCAAATGGGAAAGTCCTCGCTAGGACAACGCATGGTGAAGGGCGTTAGGCATTCGCTATGGATTATCAGAAATCAGGAAAAATGGTCTCAGGCAGAGTCTGAGGCGATTAGAGAAGAGTTTAACAGGTAAACTCAAGCACCCGCTCGTGTGACTTACCACGCGGGCGGGAACGCTTGCTACTACTCTACTAAACTCAAACCAAAGAAGTGGATAAAAATGGAGACATAATATGAAAACCACAAGACGCAAAAATACCGAGGCTCACGTTCAAGCGAGCCTAGCACCTAAGGACTTTTTAGACAGGCTTGAAGAACTATACGGAATTACCAAACCGTTCCCGTGGCAGGTTGTGTCACGATTACAGCTTTCAAGGGCCATTGGCGTTCACCTTCAAACGCTGGCAAATTGGGATATTCGAGACAAAGGGCCGAAACCAACACCAAGGGGAACTTGGCGGCAGAATAAAGTCTACTACCCCATAGCTAATGTAATGGCGTGGCTAGACCAAAAACCTGTTTGGGAAGTTTACCAAGAATGGTTGAAAACAGAATGCCCATCGCAGGATGTCACGTCACAGTCGCAGTGCAAATCACTGATTGAGCAACTCATTCAAACTAGGGCTTACAAACAGCCCCAATGGAAGCAAAAGCTCAGGTTCAAAATCCCGAACTTCTCTTTCGAGACGGGAGTTGTGATATGTCCCAGATAACAAACCTCAAATGGAATTTACTTATTCGTGGATTAAAGGCCGCAAGAGATGCGGGCTATATCGACTTCCCTTGGGAGCGTGGAGCACCTCTTTTAGATGAAGAGCGACATTTTAGATTTAAACTTTCAGGAACTGAAACTGGGACTGTAACAATCAGTCCCAGACCATACGTTCCAGAAAGGGCTAATTTGGTTGTTACCACCGATGGATTGAAAGCGTCTTGCATCGTAGCAAACGTCGGAGGTCTCTTTGCTATATCGGAGGAACGGTTATCCAAACGAATGAAACTGATAGACCTGCCTGATAGCCTTTATGCTCTAGCGCAAAAAGAACCATCTAGGGACTTAGTTTACGAATAACGACTTACAGCCCCAGTAAGTCATCAGCGCTGGTTTCCAAAATGGAGGCCAGCGCTTTTAATTCGTGATCCTTGACCCCGCGAAACTGTCTCTCAATTTCCGAGATGTCGCTTTGGTCGAACTTATATTCAAAATCTACGTTTAAGGCTTCTGCTAAGTCTATTTGAGCCATGCCCAGTTTCTTCCGCAGAGCTTTGACCCTAACCCCGCATACATTACCCGTAGGAATTGCTCGTTTCGTTGACATAGAAACAAGCATGAAATAAAGACGATTATCGTGTAGGCGATTATCGCCTATTATTGAAAATAGGTGCTGTTATGTCATATGAAGCCATAGTTTTCTCTATTCCAATATTCTGCATAGTTTTATCCAGTTGCGCCACGTCTAATGAGCAACAGGTATTGGAAGCACAAAAGAAAAACGCGCAGATAAAGCAAGAAGCAAACCTTGAGCAAGAATGTAGCAGCTTGTTTAAATCGGATTTTGATGAGCTTACGCTACCAAGCCTTTACGAAGGGCTTAATCAGTCTGTTCCTGCGAAAGATGAGTTTGAGACTTGGAGTGCTTTTAATGAAAGAGCTAAGGCCGCCACATCAGATTATGACCAGCTTTATTACATCCCCATTAAATTAAATGAAGCTCACGTAAGTTATAATGCTGATAACGAAACTCTTAACTTTGGCGAGAAGGCGTTTGGTCAGACTTATCTCGGCGAAACATTTAGTGTCTCAGTAACAAGTCGTTTTAGAGAATTTACTGGTTCAGATGGATTTTCGCTTACAGAAATTGTGAACGGTAAAACACTTGGTTTTGTGACTGAGAGTGAAGAAATAGATTCTTACACATACACAGGTGGAAATGCTTTCGGTACTTCTACTCAGGTGAACGCCTATACAGAAGAGTCTTTTGGGGTTTTTGAGAATTTGAAAATTTGGGAGGAACCTTACACTGGTGTGTGGGCAAGTTTTTTCAGTCGTAATTTGGAAAACAAGTCGAACACAGTGGCTTCAGTATCAGTTGCATCTGATAGGGCTAAACAACTCAAGGGATCATTTCATGCAGTTGTTATACTTAAACCCAAAGCACCATATACTCTGGAACACACTGACTTTAAGTCTGCGACTTTCAGTTCTCCATATTCCAATACCGATAAACAAAAGTATGTTGTCGCGGATATGAAATGTATTGCTATTGTGAGTGGAAACGAAGTTTTCCATGTTCAAGCAACGCTTTAAATTGAAATAGTATTTTTTTCTGAGGCTGTCACAGGAGCTGTTTTAGACAGTGTGGAGACATTACTTTCTTAGTTACAGAAAAAAGGTGGGGGGCTTCTTCACATTATTTTGTGAAAGGATACTTATCCCATTCAGCTAAATCATAAGGAACACCAAGAGCTTCAAAGTCAGTGCCATTCGATGGCGAGAATTTCGCATTTAAACCAACATCATCAGCGGCCATCATTGGGGAACTGTAAGACCCGAGACCCTCATTGTCATAAACCACCTCATAATATCCAGTTTTTGGATTGGGTATTATTTTAACAGGGCCTCGTCTTGTTTTATATTCGTAGTAGAACATAAGAGTAACTTTCTATGGCTTTATTTTAACGCTTGATAATTCTTGTCTGATTTCTTTCTGAACCCTGTTGTTATCGAAATACCATTTCATCACTGCTTTTCCAACCTTTCGAGTTTCAGGATTTTTAGACTCTAATTTCCTCACTATGTAGCGCCCAAGAGCGGGGTTGGATGCGTTTGTT
>ENA-ORXM01000583-ORXM01000583.1-marine-metagenome-genome-assembly--contig:-NODE-583-length-62311-cov-7.577594_pt1 | contig 62311 bp, 68 predicted proteins | sample MGYA00237867_ERZ511480 | MGnify/ENA primary metagenome ERZ511480 (study PRJEB26309, sample SAMN06266103) | marine metagenome | isolation source: Algal blade | place: United Kingdom:Sidmouth, United...
ATGGTCTTGATGCTTGTCGGTCGGTTGGAACTCTTCGCCATGCTGCTCATGTTCGCCACGCCCGCAGCCTCGCTCCGGAACTGGTTCGCCAAGCATTAGCAGCGCCCCTATTCGTTCTGATCGCCGCCGCACCCCATCGAGGGAGTTCGACAACCACGACCGGTGCGAACGTGTTCCGTCGGTGGGTCTACGGTTGAGCTGCTGGACAGCACTAATCAGAGCTCGAGGGTTCGTGCGCGACCAGAACGCCGACATCACCATCTTGACGAGACCCGTCATGGCTCCAGTCATCGGCGCCAGTGCTGATCTGGCCATCCACTCCGTCGAATCGGAGGCTGACCTTCGCCGCTGGCAAGAAACGAGTGCCACAGGCTGGGCCCATACAGGCAGTGAAGCTCGCAAAGCATCGGATGCCTTCGCCGCCGCAGCTCATGCGCTCGACAACGAATCCATGGCCGTGGCTTTCGACCAGGCCGACCGTCGGCCAGTCGGCTGCGCCACCATGACCATGTGCGACGGCGTGGCCATGTTCGGCGGAATGTCAACCGTCCCGGCCGAACGCCGACGAGGTGTTCAGGCTGCGCTACTGCGCTACCGAATGAACCAGGCTCGAGCAATGGGGTGCGATCTGGCCATGACCACGGCGTTCCGAGGCAGCAGGCCAGTCACGGAGCTTTGGGTGACGGATGTAGGCGCAACGCGAGGCGGCGAGGGCGCATGGTGTGGCTAGACGATCAGGGACGTTTGAACAGAACGGTTCTTTCGCCCGTGGCGTCGACGCCGACCTGGGGTTGGAAGAGCACGAAGGCGTTCTCGCCACAGACATGTTCGGGAGCTTCGTCGAGGAGCTGTAGCTCAGCCACGACGTGCGGACGACGTTCCACCTCCCACGGCTCAGCAGGGGGTGTTCGAATGTCACTGTCACGGGAAGCATCTTCTGATGCAGTCCTTCGATGCTCCTGAGTCAGACACTGGAGCTGCATGGTCACCAGTAGGTGGTTGGCCTGATCTGCGGTCAGGCCAAATGGTTCGGCGATGAGTACACGCCGGGCTTCTGCGGTGGTTTCACATGCACAGATGGCAGTGGTGTGATCCGATGTGAGTGATGCTTCAGCTTCCTTGTTCTCGCGCCACAAGATTGTTGCCAGGCGCCCAACACGGTCGGGCATGTCGCGAAGCAGCTTGCGGCCTCGACCGAGCGGGCCATAGAGGCCGTTCTCACCCTCGGGACGAAGGACATAGCCATCACCGATCAGGGTGGAGAGAAACTCTTGCGGATCGACACTGCTGTCGAGAAGCCGTAGCCAACCCGGAATCTGATCGACCGGCACCCTGCCGACAGTGTCCACGGCAAGCACGACCTCGAAGAGTAGGTCGGGACCGATCTGAGATGCAGCTGTCATTGCTGGCGAACCCCTCAGCCAGCCAGTGCGGTGGTCAGCGCGGCTTTGAACATGCCGGGGTCGGCTGAGCCCGTCATTTCGCGAATGGAGTGCATGGCGAGCTGCGGTGCGCCGACGTCGACGGTGTCGAGTCCGGTTCGTGCCGCAGTCACCGGGCCGACGGTCGAACCGCAGGCCATGTCGGTGCGGCTGACGAAGACCTGGTGGGGTACATCGGCCTGGTCGCAGGCTTTGGCGAACAAGGCGTGACCCATGGCCGTGGTGGCGTAGCGCTCGTTGGCGTTGACCTTGATGACGGGTCCGCCGTTCATGAAGATGTGGTGATCGGGATCGTGGCGATCGGCGAAGTTGGGGTGGGTGGCATGGGCGCAATCGGCCGAGATGACCAGCGAGTTCGTATCGGCTCCGGCAGTGAGTGCATCGAGCACGTTGCCGAGCAGTATGGAATCGGCGCCGGTGGCACTGGTGCTGCCGACTTCTTCGTGGTCGAACAGGGCGACCACCTGGGTGCCCGGGGCGTCGCAGTCGATCAGCGCCTGAATGCCAGCCCAGCACGACAGCTGATTGTCGATGCGGGGCGACGCAATCCACTCGTCGTGCCAGCCGCCGAGCGCAGGCGGCACGACATCGTGGGTCATCAATGAAAACGACACGATGTCGTCGGCGGCCACGTCGAGATACGACGCGAGCAGGTCATTCAGCGCAGTGGCCTCGTCGTCGTCGCCGGCAAACCCCCAGATCGGCTTCAGGTCGGTCTGCTTGTTCAGCTTCAGACCCTTGGTGTTGATCTCACGGTCGAGATGAATCGCCAGCTGCGGAATGCGCAACACCGGGCGATCGATCTTCATCAGGTGCGACACGACTTCGCCTGTTGATTTGCGGCGCCCTTTCTTGGGCGCCTTGATGATGACCTCTCCGGCCAGGCCCAGATCACGGTCGAGCCAGCTGTTGGTCAGCGCACCGCCGTACACCTCGACCCCGAGCTGGCGAGCACCGGCAGTGACCCCATCGGGGCGGGGCTTGATGCGCAGATTCGGGCTGTCGGTGTGAGCGGTGATGACCCGAACCGGACCGGCCTTCTTGCTGGTGCGCCACGCAATCAACGAGCCCGCTCGAGAGCGAAAGCCGGCCGCATTGGTCTTGGCCATGGGATCAGCCGCCTTGAAGTTCGCTGCTTCGAGACGTCGTGTGGCCTCGGCCACACAATGCAGCGGGGTAGGCGACGCCGCTACGAAATCCATGAAATCACTGGCCGCAGCGCGGTTGGCGGGGGAGAGGCTTGCTCGTGTGTCCATCGAACCCGAGCGTAGTACCCCGCCCGAGCGTGGCACTCGTGTGCCCACCCTCGCGGTAAAGTGACGCAGTCAGCTTGGGTACCTCAGGGGTTAGGCGGGTAAACTAGCGAACTTGCGGGCCTCAGTGTCGCGGCCTTTCCCCAATCCGATTCAATCCAAAGAGAATGAGATTGTCAGAAAACATGCTTGATCGCTCGCGTTCGTCGTCACCGCTGGGTTCTTCTGGGCGCGGCCTTCCCGCCCGACAGGGCCTGTACGACCCGGCGGCTGAACACGACGCCTGCGGTGTCAACTTCGTGGTCAATCTGCGTGGTGTACGAAGCCACGAGATCGTGCAGACCGGGCTGGGCGCGCTGTGCAAACTCGAGCACCGCGGTGCAGTCGGCGCAGATCCCAATTCGGGCGATGGATCTGGCTTGCTGGTGCAGATGCCCGACAAGTTCTTTCGATCGGTGGTCGACTTCGACTTACCTGCCGAGGGTAGCTACGCCGCCGGTATCGGCTTTCTTCCCCAAGACGAGACAACCGCGACCGACGGCGAAGCCGAAATCGAGCGGATCTGCCGCGAAGAGTCCGTGACGGTGCTCGGTTGGCGCGATGTGCCGGTCGATCCGAACATCTTGGGCGGCGCGTCTGCCCGGACCATGCCTCGATTCCGCCAACTCTTCGTGTCTGCTGGCGATGGCGACGGCACATTGCTCAGCGGAATGGCCCTTGAGCGCAAGGCCTACATCGTGCGCAAGCGCATCGAGCACGACATTCATCTGACCGCCGGCCCCGGCGAGATCAACGAGGCCATGGGTGGGGCCAGCGAAGCCCACGATGGTGTGTACTTCTCGAGCCTGTCGAGTCGCACGCTGGTCTACAAGGGCATGTTGACGACCCCGCAGCTGGGTGCGTTCTATCCCGATCTGGCCGACCCCAACTTCGAGAGCGCCATTGCGTTGGTGCACAGCCGATTCTCGACCAACACATTCCCGTCGTGGCCGTTGGCGCACCCGTACCGGTTTGTGGCCCACAATGGCGAAATCAACACCGTCAAAGGCAATGCCAACTGGATGCGCGCTCGCGAAGCGCTGCTGGCCAGCGAAGAGTTCGGCGACGACATCGAGAAGCTGTTCCCGATCTGCACGCCTGGCAATAGCGATACCGCCACCTTCGACGAAGCACTCGAATTGCTTCACCTCGGCGGCTATTCGCTTCCCGAAGCGGTCCTGATGATGATCCCCGAACCGTGGGAGAACCACGAGTCGATGCCCGAGGAGATCCGCGACTACTACCGGTTCCACGCGTCGAAGATCGAACCTTGGGATGGACCGGCCTCGATTGCATTCACCGACGGCACCGTCATGGGCGCCGTGCTCGACCGCAATGGTCTGCGTCCCAGCCGGTACTGGGTGACCGACGACGACATGGTCATCATGGCCAGCGAGGTCGGCGTGGTCGACGTGCCCGCCCACAAGATCATCGAGAAGGGCCGCCTGCAACCGGGGCGTATGTTCCTGATCGACACCAGCCAAGGGCGCATCATTCGCGACGACGAGATCAAGATCGGTCTGGCTTCGGGTAAGCCCTATCGCGAGTGGCTCGATCTTCACCAAGCGTCGCTCGCCGACCTGCCGGCCGGAGCCGCCCGCACCGACACCGAAACGCTGCGAGCACGCCAACAGGCCTATGGCTACACCCACGAAGAACTCAAGTTGCTGGTTGCCCCCATGGCCAAAACCGCCAAGGAAGCCATTGGTTCGATGGGTACCGACACCCCGGTGGCGGTGCTGTCGAACCGATCGCGGCTGCTGTTCGACTATTTCCAGCAATTGTTCGCCCAGGTCACGAACCCGCCTCTCGATGCAATGCGCGAAGAGGTCATCACCGCCACGCTGTCGTGGATCGGTCCCGAAGACAATCTGCTCGAGCGCTCGCCCCTGTCCTGCCATCAGATCGTGGTCGAGCACCCCGTGCTCGAGAATGCCGAGTTGGCCCAGATCGCTGCGCTCAACGATGGCCCCAACGATGCCGGATTCAAGACGGCGATCATTTCCACGCTCTACCGCCCCGGTGACGGCGCAAGTGGTATGCGGTCCACGCTCGATCGGGTGCGCGACGCGGTCGACAATGCCATCGTCGACGGTGCCAACATCGTTGTTCTGAGCGATCGTGGCACCGATGCCGACAACGTGGGCGTGCCGATCGCCATGGCCACCGGTGCCGTGCACCATCACCTCGTTCGCACCAAATCTCGCAGTCGCGTCGGTCTGGTCGTCGAGACCGCCGAAGCGCGCGAAGTACATCACGCCGCCGTGCTACTCGGTTACGGCGCCAACGCCATCAACCCCTATCTGGCGTTCGAGTCGATCGATGATCTGCTGGCCAACGAGATGTACGGCTTGCCCGACGATCTCACACCAGCCCAAGCCCATCTGAACTATGTGAAAGCGTTCGACAAGGGCTTGCTCAAGGTCATGTCCAAGATGGGCATTTCCACGGTCAAGAGCTACATCGGCGCCCAGATATTCGAAGCGATCGGCATCGGCGAAGAGATCATCGACGAGTGCTTCACCGGCACCAAGAGCCGTATTGGTGGCGTGAACTTCGAACAGGTCGCCGACAACGTGTTGGCTCGCCACGCGCTTGCCTACCCCCAAGAGCCATCAGAGCGAGCCCACCGCGATCTCGAGGTCGGCGGCGAATACCAATGGCGCCGCGAAGGTGAATACCACCTGTTCAACCCCGAAACGGTCTTCCGCCTGCAGCACGCCACCCGCGAAGGCAAATACGAGATCTTCAAGCAATACACGGCCGCAGTCGACGATGCGTCGACCCACCTGGCCACGCTGCGCGGGCTCTTCCGGTTCCGCACCGAAGACGCCACACCCATTCCGCTCAACGAGGTGGAACCAGCCGAAGACATCGTCAAGCGCTTCGCCACTGGCGCCATGTCGTACGGCTCGATCTCGGCCGAAGCCCACGAGACACTCGCCATTGCCATGAACCGCATCGGCGGCAAGTCCAATACCGGCGAAGGTGGCGAGGCGGCACACCGCTATGTGCCCGACGCCAACGGTGACTCGCGCCGCAGCGCCATCAAGCAGGCAGCGTCGGGTCGCTTCGGTGTCACCAGCGAGTATCTGGTGCAATCCGAAGACATCCAGATCAAGATGGCTCAAGGCGCCAAGCCCGGCGAAGGTGGCCAGCTGCCCGGTCACAAGGTGTGGCCATGGATCGCCGAGGTGCGTCACTCGACCCCGGCGGTCGAGCTGATTTCTCCGCCGCCTCACCATGACATCTACAGCATCGAGGATCTGGCGCAGCTGATCCACGATCTCAAGAACGCCAACCCCAAAGCACGCATCCACGTCAAGCTCGTGTCCGAGTTCGGCGTGGGCACGGTTGCTGCGGGCGTGTCCAAGGCGCACGCCGATGTGGTGCTGATCTCGGGCCACGATGGTGGCACCGGCGCCTCGCCCCTCACTTCAATGAAGCATGCGGGTACACCATGGGAGCTCGGCCTGGCCGAAACCCAGCAGACGTTGCTGCTCAACGATCTGCGAGATCGCATCGTGGTGCAGGTCGACGGCCAGCTCAAGACCGGGCGCGACGTGCTGATTGCGGCACTCCTCGGCGGCGAAGAGTTCGGTTTCGCCACCGCACCGCTCGTTGTCATGGGCTGTGTGATGATGCGGGTCTGCCATCTCGATACCTGCCCGGTGGGCGTTGCCACCCAGAACAAGGAATTGCGCAACAAGTTCACCGGTCGGGCCGACCATGTTGTGAACTTCATGATGTTCATCGCCGAAGAAGTGCGCGAGCTCTTGGCGTCGCTTGGCCTGCGTTCGATCGAAGAAGCTGTGGGCCGCGTCGAACTCCTCGACACGACCGACGCATCTGATCACTGGCAAGCACAGGGTCTCGACCTGTCGTCGATCCTGTATCTGCCCGAACTGGCCGACGGCGCAGCTCGCTCGTGCACCACGACTCAGGACCATGGTCTCGAGAAGGCGCTCGACATGACCATCATCGAGCAAGCCCAGCCAGCAATTCTGCGGGGCGAAGCGGTCGAGATCGACCTGCCGATCGCCAACGTGAACCGCACCGTGGGCACCATGACCGGATTCGAGGTCACCACCCGCTGGGGTGCGCAGGGGCTACCCGACGACACCATCAGCGTCACGCTGACCGGCTCGGCCGGAAACAGCCTGGGTGCGTTCATGCCAAAAGGCATCACGCTCAACCTGACCGGCGACGCCAACGACTTCGTGGGCAAGGGCTTGTCCGGGGGCAAGGTCGTGGTGCAAGCACCTGCCGACGCCGCCTATGAACCCGAAGACAACGTGATTGCCGGCAACGTGTGTCTGTACGGCGCCACTGCGGGTGAGGCGTACTTCCAAGGCCATGTGGGCGAGCGATTCTGCGTCCGTAATTCGGGTGGCATCGCGGTTGCCGAGGGCATTGGTGACCATGGCTGTGAGTACATGACCGGCGGTCGCGCCGTGATTCTCGGGTCGGCGGGTCGTAACTTCGGCGCGGGCATGTCCGGTGGCCGAGCCTTTGTCTATGACTCGAACAACACGTTCCGTACCCGGGTGAACATGGACATGGTCGACGTCGAGCACCCGACCGAAGAAGAATTCGACCTGATCAAGGGCGATATCGAAAAACATGTTGCCTACACCAACAGCAGTCGCGGCCAGCGGTTGCTTGCCGAATGGGAAACCGAACGCGAGAAGTTCCGCAAGGTGATTCCTCGCCAGTACAAGCGGGTGCTCGAAGCTCTTGCCACCGCCCAACGACTCGGTGTCGATCCCGACGCCGCCGTGATGGCAACCGCCCAGTAGTGGAAGCGCCAAAGAAGCAGCACCAGAAGAGCAGCACCAAAGCAGCAGAGAAGGGGACGAGTAATGGGTGATCCAAAAGGTTTCATGCACCATGGCCGACGTTGGCCGAGCCGCCGGCCAGCCAACATTCGGGTGGGAGACTGGCAAGAGGTCTACCTCTACAAGAACTTCGAGGAAGCCGAACTCAAGGCCCAGGCAAGCCGATGCATGGACTGCGGCATTCCGTTCTGCAACAACGGTTGCCCGCTGGGCAATCTGATTCCCGACTGGAACGACCTGGTCTACAACGACAAGTGGGAAGAAGCGATCGACCGGCTACATGCCACCAACAACTTCCCCGAGTTCACCGGGCGACTGTGCCCGGCGCCGTGTGAGTCGGCGTGCGTGCTCGGCATCAGTGACGATGCGGTCACCATCAAGCTCGTCGAGCTGACCATCGTGGAACATGCGTGGGACAACGGCTGGATCGTGCCGATTCCCCCCACCCACGAAACCGGCAAGAAGGTTGCGGTCGTCGGCTCCGGTCCTGCTGGACTCGCCGCCGCGCAACAGCTGCGCCGTGCTGGTCACGCCGTGGTGTGCTTCGAACGCGCCGATCGCGCTGGTGGTCTGCTGCGCTACGGCATCCCCGAGTTCAAGATGGAGAAGAAGTTCCTGGACCGCCGACTCGAACAGATGGAAGCCGAAGGCGTCGAGTTCAGGTGCAGCACCGAGATCGGCGTCGATGTCACTGCGGCTGAGATGACCGAGGAATTCGATGCCGTTGTGCTCGCCGCTGGCGCCACCCAATGGCGAGATCTGCCCATCCCGGGCCGCGAACTCACAGGCATCTACCAAGCCATGGAGTTCCTGCCGCCCGCCAATCGGGTGCAAGAAGGCGACCTGGCCGAGCACCCGTTCTCGGCCCACGACAAGAACGTGGTCATCATCGGCGGCGGCGACACCGGCGCCGACTGCTTGGGCACGTCACATCGCCATGGGGCTCGCTCGATTCACCAGTTCGAGATCATGCCCCGGCCACCGGCGGATCGCGCCGACTCCACCCCCTGGCCGACCTGGCCGTTGCAGCACCGCACCTCGTCGGCACACGAAGAAGGCGGCGAGCGCGAGTTCGCTATCAACACCGTCGAGTTCGTGGGCGACGACAACGGCAATGTGCGGGCACTCAAAACGGTTCGAGTCGAACAGATCTTCACCGACGGCCGTATGAGCTTCGAACCCGTCGAGGGCTCCGAAGAAGAATTCCCCGCCGAGATCGTCATGTTGGCCATGGGATTCACCGGACCCGAGAAGTCACCCATGATCGAGCAGTTCGGTATCGAGCTGACCGATCGCGGCAACGTGGACCGAAACGACCGCTGGGAAACCAACGTCGACAACGTGTATGTGTGTGGCGACATGGGTCGTGGTCAGAGCCTCATCGTGTGGGCCATTGCCGAAGGCCGTGCCTGCGCGGCGGCGGTCGACGAAGCCCTGACCGGCGCAACCCAGCTGCCCGTGCCGCTGCAGCCGTCGGCCCAGCAGCTGCGCTGACCGCGACTGGTCAGTTCGGTTCGATACCCCGGAAGTCTCCGGCTTCTACGGCTGCGATATCAGGCCGGACTCGCACCAGGTACCAAATCGATATGGCCATGCCGAACAACAACAAGAACACGCCGAACGCAATGGCTCCGAGCCAAGCCAGCTGACTTCGACCGGCAAAGGACCATGCCCACGGTGGCCTACGGGCCGCGTCGAGTAACGCCCACAGGCTCAAGCTTATCGGTATGAGGCCCACGAGGAGCCAGACGATCACCATCGCAGTCCTGGGCTACAGAACGATCAGCGCGGCGAGTGCCGTGAGCAGTGACAATAGATCTGCGGCGCGCAACCACTGGGCCGGGTGTTCGACCGCAACCGTGCGACGCATGCTCTGGCTGGCGACAACGACCGAGCGGCCCAGGCCGTAGCCGACAGCGGCTGCTGTCGCAGCCAACGCAGCGTCGGTGAGACTGCGGGGTAGCCCCAAGAGCAGCAATACCGCCAGGGCGTAAGGAGACACCGCAGTGATGAAGGTGCGAACTCCGGTACCGAGTTCGAATGCGAACCTGAAAGCCGCCCTTGGGGGGTCATCGGTGAAAGTCTCGCGCGGAATCTGATACGCCCGCTGCGGTAGTTCGAGGCAAACGATGCCAAGCGCATGAAAGAGCAGAATGCAAACCAGCCCGAGGGCAATCACCTGGCGAGCTGCATCCGGAATCGGGGCCAGTAGCCCGCTGAGCACGAAGAGCGCGCTGCCACTGACGAGGGCGCCGCTGACAGCGCCGGCGGTATAGGAACCTGCGACCGCAGGCCCGGCGTGTCGATGCAGCATCAACGCGCTGTTGACGCTTCAGACCGAACCCGACAGCGAATAGCCGGCACCGGCACCCACAGCAAAGAACACGAGCGCAGGCAGCGCCGAGATGAGCCCGGCAAGAGATAGCAGGGCCAATACGACAACGGCGGCCGCCCCGGTCAGATGCTGGGCGCGGTCACTGGCGCTGCTGCCGCGAAAGCGCACGGTTCGTGCGCTCTGCGGTGGCAGAGGCGCGGTCATGCCACCGCAACGGTTTGCAGGCCGATGACAGTGGCGGCACCGTTGGCGCCCATGGCCGAGACCTCGACATCGTGAAGACCAGCAGGCAGCGCCAGCATCAGCTCGAAGCCGCACGTAGCATCGACGCCGTAGATCTGCTGTGCAGCGGGGTTGTCCAGACCAGTCGTGCCCACGGCTTGTACGCCTGCCGCGCTCGCTTGAACATCGATGACTCGATCGCGATCGTTGGGGTCGAACGTCCATCCGGTGATGGCGACACCCTCGGTGATTATCTCCATGGCATCGATACCGCCGTACACCACGTTGGAGACCCCAGCCGACGAACCGCTGGCTGTCGGGCGCCCGTCGACTTCTGGGGCTGCTTCTTCGGTGTCTGCAGCCAGGTCCTGGGAACCGAGCGGCTGGCGATATCCGTCATCGGGGCTGACGGCGACCACGTGGACGGTGGCAGCCTCGGGCGGGAGCGGAAACGACACGGCAAAGCCGGTGGCCGAGCGCAGCGTTGAGAACGCAGCAGCCACGTCGGGTCGCGGCAGATCAGCCCGGGCAAGCACGGCCGATTCACTGTTGACGAGCACTTCGACAATGGCGGGTTCGTCGACGTCGGCATCACCAGCCCAGCCCGACACGAAGCCCGTTGTGGCCCCACTGCGGCGAATGACCTGTACTGCACCGTAGGTCGGAGACGCACTCTCTTCGCCTCGTTCCGGAAGCACGATTTCGCTGGGAGTCGGCGTGTCTGGCGCGGCAGTCGAATCTGCGCTTGCGTCGGCATCGCTGGTCGTGTCGGGCGCCGCAGGGGAGGCAAGAGTGCCGGTCTGGCCGCCGCCTCGAACGGACTGGCCGCTGCCGACGTTGAGGCGTACACAACCAATGGTGGCGGTCAGAACACCGGACAACGCGTCGACGCAGAACTCGTAGTCGCCGGGTTCGACCGGAAAGCTCACGCCGTAACCGACGTTGGGACTCGAGCCGCGACGGCTGGTCGCGATGTCGGGGCGCGCCAGCGCAGCAGTGCCCCAATGCACGATCTGGTTGTTGGATCGAATGCGCATCTGCACCGGTGTGCCGGATCCATCGGAGATCCAACCCTGGATCGAGACCGAGCCACCTTGGTCGACAGCAAGCTCGAGCGCTCCAGCAGGACGCCAATTGGTATCTCGCGCCGCGTCGGGCAGAGCTGGGCCGGCTTCTTCGCCGTCGGCCAGGGGAACACAGTCGGTCACCGAGCGACAGATGAACGGCGCGGGACCAGTGTCGGTCTGGACATAGCCGTCGCTGCAGCGGTACTCGATCTCGGCGCAGCTGCCGCATTTGCCCTTGAAACGCCACAGCCACCCATCGGCGATGTCGCCGTCGCCGCAACCACCGGCGTAGAGCGTGTAGCCGTTGCCTGGATCGTTGCGGAAGAAGCCATCGCCACTGCAACAGTCGGTACAGATCGGCGATGAACCACAGCCCGGTTGGCAGTTGTCGTTGGCGTTGTACGGCGGACAGAACTGCATAATGCGTCGGGGATAGGTCCCGACGATGCCGCTCTGGGCCTCGACCTTGCGCGCTGGTCCGAACAACGACGCCGCGCTGACCGCAGTAGTGGCCGCAGCTGCGGCGAGCGTGCCTCGCAGAAAACCACGGCGGCTGGCCGTCATCTGCTTGCTGCGCCGCCGATCCACGAGCGCGCTGACAAATCCGTTGTTGCGGGGGTCATCGGTGAGTTGATTGAGATAGCTATCGGTGTCGACTGCGATTCGAACCGCAGCCGATGCCTGTTCTGGTCGCTTGTCAACTCCGACGAGATCGGAAAATCGCACCTGCCGATGGTACTCGCACCTTGGGGGTGAATCGGGTCAGGTGAAGTGTTTCACAGCCGTCACTACGTCGGCGCTGCTGGCAACGGGTTGCGCCGCCCGTATTCGCTCACCGTCGACGATGAACAGGTAGGGAGTGGTCGTGATGCCGAGCTGTTCGGCATCGACATCGTTGACGTGGCGGGTCGAGAACAGATCAGGTCGAGCGAGGTGATCCACCGTGGCGGCCAGCTCGCTGGCCGCGGTGTACTCGGGCCCAACGACAAGCATCACGCCGGTACCGATCTCGGCCGCCAGTGCACTGCGAGCGTGAGCCGTGCGGAAGCGGCGCTCGAACTGCTCGCGGCTCAAACGAGACGTAGGAGGCTGTAGTCCGCCCTGTACCGAACGCTCGAGCATCTCCAGTCGGCCCAACAGATGAAAGCAGACCAGACCCAGACCCACAGCGAGCAGCGCCACGATGATCACTGCGGCTAGTTCGAAGCTCATTGCAGACCCGGAAACAGGGTGATTCCGGCGTCTCGGCCGGTGGTGACCAGGTGGTTCATGGTCGGGGACACGCTGCTGGCAACCAGGCCGTGGGATCCAACGGCGACCGTGAACGGCAGGGGATCGGCGCCGGCTTGGACGGCCAGCTCTGCTTGATGGCTGTGGAGTAGTGCACCCACACGCTCGGCCGCCTCGTTGGCTATGGGACGCGGTCGGTCGACATAGCGCAGGTGGAAATCGCTTCCGACAGTGAGCGTCGCCTGCCGCAATTCATCGATGAGTCGCTGGCAGGCATGGCAATTTCTCGACAAGAAGACATGCACACCCTCGCCCAACAGCGCGCCCACGTCACCAGACACCTCGCTGGTGGTTGCGGGTTGGATTTGGTGGCCGGGCGGTAGGCCTTCGTTCAGGGTGAGTTCGACCAGGGCCAGTCGTGCCTGCGCATGGTTGAGCGCGACTGCAACGCCCATCAGGGCGACGGCAAGCACGATTGCGAGCACTGCGGGATTCATGGCGGCGTGCCGGGCGAGTTGCCCGACGTGGCGTGGGCATCGACTCGAGCCAAGATGGCACGGCTGGCCTCGGGCCAGGACAAGGCTTCAGGCAAAACGAATATTGCGCTGGCCACCGCCCATCCCACCGCCAGAGTGGCGACCCGCTCGGCCGAGTCGAGCTCGCCGCTGGCGCCGTTGGCAAAGACGAGCAGGCCGACCAGCGCAACACAGACCGCCCGCGCCAAGGACCAGACGGTGGTTGGGGCTTCGCTGAACGAACATGCGCACGGGAGCTCCGAGTTGGAGAGCAGCAGTCGTGCGATCCATACGATGAAACCCGACGCCAGCACGAGCGCCGCCAGCGCGAACCAGGTCAAGGCCGCAAAGTCACCGAGAAAGGCGATGGCGATAGCCAGGGCCAGCCCCGCTTCGATCATGGTCAGCGCGAGCGCCGGAATGCGTTCATGGTCGAGGTGCATCGCCAATAATTTGCGTAGTTGCCGGTGATGCCATGTATGGGTGATGGCCCCGAACACCAGCAGGCCCCAGCCGATCGAACCGAGTAGTTCGATCATGCCTGCCAATCGGCCTCGAGCTGTGACATCACCTGAGCGACATGATCTTCGTGGGCGTCGGCGCCAGGCATGGCCAACACACGACAGGTGGCGGTGACCAGGGTGAGATAGGCCGCAGTGTCGGTGAATCGACCGCCGTAGAGTTGGCCGCCCGTAACCTCGCTGCCCTGCCAGGTCGGCAGCTGATCGATGACTTCGGCCGTGAGTGGTGTGATCTCGAGCACGCCAACCCGATCGATGTTCATGGCAACACGTGGCGCGGTGGTGAATTCGCATTCGTCGTCGGGATCGATGGTGACTCCCAGCTGACTGGCGTCGGGCCGCAGAGCCCCAACGAGGGCGAGCAGCCCTGGCACGCTGTCGTAGCTGTGGGTCGACAATACGCCGTGTGGTGTTGCCACCAATGCTTGGTAACGATGCGATACCTGGGTTTCGACGGCATCCAACGATTCGAGAATATGGCCGCTGTAGGCGCCGACCGTGAACTCACCCGTGGCGTTGGCGAACGAGAACGCATTGCGATCAGCAGCAACGAACGCCTGGTGCGTGGTGCCTCGAAATGCAACATCGATGAAGCTGGTGAACGGCACACCGAGATCCAACGTGGGATGTTGCAGGTTGAACAGGTCACCGTTGATGGCGTTGCCGCGCTTTTGGGTTGCAGTCATGATCACTGCGCAACAGGATAGGTGTCCAGCAGCGTTTCAGGATGGCAGGCACTCAGCCCGGCTTGTGTTCAGAAGGGTGCAGCATCGACAAAAGCCAACGCTTCATCGAGGCACTGCATCGAACGAGGCGTCGCGAAGTGATCGCAGCGCTTGAGTTCGGAGAAGGAAACGTTGGGCAGCGCGTCGACCAGAGGGTCGGCCGGGCCGGCAAAATCGTTGTCGCCGAGAAGAACAAGTACCGGCATGGTCACCGCGCTCAGATCATCGGGCGTGAGCCGGCTCATCGGCGATTTGAGCATGGCTCGAAGCGCATCGGGGTCGCCGTCGGGGTCGTTGGCCAAGTCGGTGAAGTAGCGGCTGAACGGGTCGCTTGGATCGGCTTTCCCCTCGATTGCTGCCGCGATTTTCTGGTGGTGATCACCTCGGGCTTCAAACAGGTTGGTGCCCACCCCGGTCAGCACCAACCGAGCGAATCGCTCCGGAGCTTCGATCGCACACTGCAGCAGTATTCGAGCGCCGAGTGAGAACCCGATGGCATCGACTGGTACATCTCCGAGCTGATCGAGCACTTGTTGGTGCATGTGGGCATACGCCTCGGGCTCGTGTGGCTTCTGGGCGGTGCCGTGCCCGAGCAGGTCGATACCGACCGCCGGCCGGCCGGCATCGGCGATCAGGTCCATCCAACCATTGCTCTGCCAGGTGGTGGCAGCCGAGCCACCCAGCCCGTGCACGAGGACCACTGGTCGGTCCTTGGGGGTATTGCTCATCGCAGAACTCCTTCAGGTGCCCAGACACCACGGTTGATCAACACGTCTCGAAGAATACGTGGTTGGTCGGTCATGATTCCGTCGACGTCGATGTCGAGCAGCGCTCGCATCTGGTCCGGTTCATCAATTGTCCACACGTGTACCTGAATACCGAGATCATGTGCCACCTCGACCAGCGCGGTATCGACAACGTCGATTCCCTTGCGAGGAGGAACTTGCGCACACGGAGCGATGATTCGCTCGGTGTCGCTCAGCCCACGAGCTGCCAGCCACAGACTGGCGACCTCGAACTTGCCCATGGACGTGCACAGAGCCGGCCCCAATTCCTGACGGCACATTTTTATTCGACGGTCGACGAACGAGCCCACGCAGACTCGGTCTATGGCCCCATGCGCACGGATCGACGCAATCAACGGCAGGACCGTGGCGTCGGACTTGGTGTCGATGTTCAACCGAGCGAACGGCCAGGTGAGAAACACGTCAGCGAGGCGGGGGATCGGTGCCATCTCGTCGACCAGTAGCCGGTCGATCTCGGCCGCGTCGAGGTCGGCGATGTTGGCGTTCACACCTGTACGAGCCAGCAGGTTGTGGTCGTGAAACGCGAACAGCACGTCGTCTGCGCTCAGATGTACATCGGTTTCGAGATAGCGATATCCGAGGTCGATGGAATCCTGGAACGACGGCATGGTGTTCTCGGGCCAACGGCTGCTGCCACCTCGGTGAGCAAAGGCCAGCACACCACCATGGTCGAGGTAGGGAAAGCGCTCGGGCACGGCGTCGACACTAGTGCTGGCGAGCACCTTGTCGCGTAACCTTGCCGGATGGACCAGATTCGTCGAGCCTTCGCCGACCTGGTGGCGACCGGTGATGGGTCGCTCGTCGGCGATCTCGACTATGGCGCGTTGCTGATCGCAGCGGCCATCGACGCTTCGGTCGATATCGGTGCCGTGCAGAATCAGCTCGATGCGCTGGCGTCATCGATCGATGCAACCACCGTCGCTGATCTGGCCTTGGCATTGTTCGGCGGGGCTGGGCACGATCCAGCTCGACACTTCGCAGGCAATCGCGAGCACTATTACGACCAGGACAACTCGATGCTGCATCGCGTGCTCGAGCGACGGCTGGGTATTCCCATCGCGCTTTCCGTGCTCACGATCGAAGTCGGGCGGCGGCTCGACATCTCGCTGCACGGGGTGGGCATGCCGGGCCATTTTCTCGTTGGTTCCGCTGATGGCTTCATCGACACCTTCAATGCCGGCGTTCTTCTCGACGAAGCAGGCTGTGCACGCGTGTTCCAGCGACTGGCTGGCCAGGGTGCGCTGTTGCCCGAGGGATCGCTTGCCCCCACACCGCATGCAGTGATCCTGAAGCGCATGCTTTTCAACCTGGCCGCAATCGGCGCAGATCAGCAGGAACGGCGCACCCTGCGCGCTGCACGATCGTTGTTGGCTGCTTTCCCCGACGCCACCCATCGCGAGCATGTGCAACATGCTTATGCCGCAGCAGAGATCGGTCAGTTTCACGAGGCGGCGGCTGCCGCCGGGTCGGCGCTGGTGACGATCCCCGAACAGCTGCAGGCCAAGCTGCAGACGCAGATCGACCAGTGGCGTGCGCGTCTGAACTAGCCGGTGTCTACGCTTGCGCCATGTCTGACATCCATCTCACACGCAGCGGCCCACCGGAGACGGTGCTCAATACCGAGCCTCAGGAAGCACTCGATGCTCTCGCAGAGGCGTTGGCATCGGAGTCACCGCGAGACGAGATCAGTGCAGTGGTGGCTCGTTGGCCCACATTCTTGGCGGCGTGGGCCGAACTCGGCAACCACGCCCGTGATGTAGTCGAGGCATACTCCGCCTATCGCGTCGGCTATCACCGCGGACTCGACCGCCTTCGGGCCAACGGCTGGCGCGGCAGCGGCTACGTACGCTGGGAACACGAAACCAACCGAGGTTTCCTGATGGCGTTGCATGGTCTGGCCACGAGTGCACGAGCGATCGACGAAGGCGATGAGGCAGAACGTTGCGATCTGTTCCTCAAGCAGCTCGATCCGACATGGCCTCCAGCAGGCTGAGCGCCGACACGAGTGGTTTGGCTGTACAACCCGCCGCAATCGTGCTCGTGGGGGGACGCAGTTCTCGCATGGGCACCGACAAGGCCTCGTTGCTACTCGACGGCGTGTCGATGCAAGACCGCGTCCTGGCTGCGGTGGCCGGCGCCGGGATCACCAACGTGATCGTGGCCGGCACCGAGCAGGCGCCGGATGCGGTCGCTGGCGACGATCAGGTCGGTTCCCAGGGCCCGCTTGCGGGAATCGTGGGTGCCTGGAACACGCTTCGGCTTCGAACCGAGCCACCCACAGATCCGATCGTGGTGCTGGCCTGTGACCTCCCATGGCTGGTCGCCAGCGTGATTCGCCAACTCATGGCGGATAGCCGCAGGCACTCGCACGGAGCAGTCGCTCACGACGGTGATCGTGCTCAGCCGTTGGTCGCCGCATATCGACCCGTCGCCCTCGACGCCATGGCCTCGTCTTTTGACACCGGGGAACGCAGCGTGCGGCGATGCTCTGCTGGGTGGGACCTGGGTGTCGTGAATGCAGATCCCGGGGTGATTGCCGACGTCGACAAGCCGAGTGACCTTGCAGGTTTCGCTGTTGAGTGGCCTTCCTGAAGCCGTCTGCCTACTAGGGTCGGAAGGTGCCTGACGATTCCGGTTACCGGATCGTAGAGACGGACGAAGCGCTCGACGATGTCGTCGACCAGCTGCTCGATACCGATCGCTACGCCATTGATACCGAGTTCCACCGAGAGCGAACCTACTACCCGCAACTGGCGCTGATCCAGATCGCCTGGCCGGGCGATCTCGTGCTCATCGATCCCATTGCAATCGACCCGGGGCCCTTGGCCGAGGTCTTCCGAACCGATGTCGAAGCGGTACTGCACGCATCGTCTCAGGATCTCGAAGTGCTCGAGTTGGCCACGGGCGCGGCGCCGAGCCGAATCTTCGATACCCAGATAGCGGCGGCCTTCGTGGGTATGCGCACGCCGTCACTGGCGTCATTGCATGACCAACTGCTGGGGCTCAAGTTGCCCAAGGCGAACCGGTTGACCGATTGGCTTCGTCGCCCGCTCGAGCCTGCGCAGCAGGTATACGCAGCAAGCGACGTGGAGCACCTGCTCGAGATCCAGGACATTCTGATCGAACAACTCGAGGCCAGCGGGCGGCTCGGATGGGCCGACGACGAATGCGAACTGGTGCGCCAGAAAGGGTTGTCGGTTCGCAACCCCCAAGAAGCCTGGCTGCGGATCAAAGAAGCCCGATCCCTGGGGGCTCGAGCGCGCACTGCGGCCCAGCAGTTGGCGACATGGCGTGAAGAGACCGCTCAGGAGCGCAATATTCCGGTGCGTCATGTGTTGCCGGACCTGGCGATTGTGGCTCTGGCCCAGAAGGCACCGACCGATGCGGTCGACGTGTCCAAGACCCGGGGTATGGAGCGGCGTAGCGTGAGCAAGCGCGACGCAGCCGAGATCGTTCGGGTCATTGCGGCGGCCAAGGACATGGATCCACCACAGGCCCAACCCCGCAAGTCGAGTGGCGGACCGGACCTGCGCCCTGCGGTCACGCTGATTGCGGCCTGGATGTCGCAGTATGCCGATGACATGAACCTCGATCCGGCCATGCTCGGGTCTCGCAACGACATCGAAGAGTTCGTTCGTTCTGGCAATTCCCGCTTGGCTCATGGCTGGCGCCACGATCTGGTCGGGTCGCCAATACGTAGCTTGTTGGCGGGAGACGCCGCCGTTGCATTCGACGGTGATGGGCGCGTCATCGTCGAAAAACGGTCTCATGAGCCCATAAACGGCGATCGATTTACCGCCTGACTTCGCAGTCGGGAACAAAATTGCACTAAGAATGGTTCAAGAGGCACGTAATTAACCCGCATGCCGTGTTGGCCCCTGTCAGCACTGTTAGAGTCGGGAACCTGTAGAAACATCAAGGAGTCGCCCCGTGAAAAAGGGACGCCATCGCCGCTACGAAGAGGCTCGAGCACTCAAGCGAACTGACGACGGGTTCGACGACTTATTGAGTCCTCGAGATGCACCTTGTGTCGAATGTGATGGGCTTCCGGGTGAACACAAGTCCTGGTGCCAATTGGCTGACAAGGCCGAGGCCATCGACGACAGCGATCCCGCTTCCCTGTTCCCCAGCTAACGGCTGGCGCTAGCGCTCCCCTTTTTGAGATAGCGATACTGCGGTTTCGCCTTGTTCGGCCAGATACTCGGAGAGTAAGCCAACTGGCCACTCACCAACCAGTTCGGTGAGTTCATCTTTGTGATGTAACCATGTCGCGGTCGTAGGCGTGCCTGCGGGTAGTTCGTCGGTGCACCACCACGCGAAGTCGTCACCGCCGCCGCCCCAGTCGCTGCGTCGCCAGGCTCGCACCACCACGGTGCGAGTTCCGGCCGCATCTTCGTACTCTTCGAGCCGGAACGGCACCTGCCAACACACCGTTGGTTTCCAGTCCAGCGGGCGTTCGCTGTTCTCAACGGCGCCGATGTGCAACGCGCAGCCGTGTCCGCCGGCGAAGCCCTGCCGATTCAAGAAGATGCACGCATCGTCTACTCGGCGTGTCATGACCTCGTCACCATCGTCGACGAAGAGATCGTGCGGCTCGACTACCAGGTGATGGTTCTGCCACTGATCTGTTGTGAGCCGATTGGTCATCTCGATGACGACATCTCGCTCGTCTTCATCGACCAGATAGGCGCCGTGAGCGCAACAGCCCCGTGCTCCGTTGTCGTCGGGCTCTGTGCCCTTGCAGGTGCTTCCGAATGTGCATGACCATCCACTGGTCAGAAACGTCAGGTCGAACAGCCACGTGGTGTTGTCGTGGTCGCTGAAGGAAATCCAACGCGTGGCGGGGGCGTCAGCCATGGTTGTCGCCCACGGATTAGCCCCGGCGGAGTTGCAAGATGGTTTCGGCTGCGAGTTCGGTTGCGACGCTGAACTGGGACCAGGGCAGTGCCTCGTGCGTGGTGCCGAAAGTGGCCGAAGGCGGTGAGATACCTGCGAACGCAACCGGTGCTCCCACCATGTACGACACCTCGCCGCTTCCCGCAGGGCCACCGGCGGGTACATGGATGGGTTGTTGGCCGTGCACCCGATAGGCCGCTCTGGTCTGGGCCGCAATGGCGAGCGAGTCGACGGATTCTCGAAATGGTCGAGTCGACGACAGCACGTGGATCGATGGCCGAAGCTCCGCTGGAGCCGAGTCGAGGAACCAGCGTCGGACTGCTGCTTCGACTTCGCTATGGCGTTGGTCAGGGACCAGATAGAACGCCACCGTGGCCACGGCGCTCGCCGGGGATCGGGTGGTCGAAGGCGAGTCGGTGCCGATGTCGAGCACACTGAAGCCGGGCCACAACGTGGCTCGTTCCAGCGTGGAAAGGCGTCCGGAGAAGCGGGCGATATCGGCGCGCTCAGCCCACTGATCTGGGTCATGGCCGCCGGCCGACAATGCCGCCCGAGCGTCGTCGCCGGGAGCCTGCGCTCGGTTGTAGAAGTCGTCGATCGCAATGCGGCCACGGTCGTCGCGGAGCTTGCCCAAGATCTGCGCCATCTTCGTCAACGGATTGCGCAGTGCCCCAGAGCCGAGGAAGTCGTCGAAGTTCTGGCCGGCTTGCAGGCTGAGCTGCACGGTGAGCTGACCTCGACACCCCGTGGTGATGGTCGGATGTTGTGGACTCCACGAGGTACTATTTGTCAGGAACACGGCATCTGGCCCGGTCTTGGAGATGCTCGGGATGGTGATGCTCGGTACGCCTGCAGTCGGCAGGATTGCACTGAGATCGCTCACCGAATCGCCCTCGCCCAACGAGAGAAAGCTGACGGCTACCCGATCGTCGCCGGTCAGGGCACGGGCGGCCTGAAGGCCCTCGCCGAAGGCGACAGTGGGACCGAGTCGGCTCGCCGTGCCGGGACCTTGCATGGTTGCATCAGCGGCGCTCACGACGGTTGGCGACACGAGATCCTGTACATCGTGTCGCCCGATGACCAAGATGTTCACCTGTCTGGATGAAGCGACTTCTGTTGGCGACACGTACACGCTGGCGCCATTGCCAACTCGCTGCGATTCCCCCAGGGCGGCCTCTTTGAAGTAGGCCTCTACGAGGTCGGCACGGTCCTCGGGGTTCATTTCACCTTCCCACTCGCCGAAGAGTTCGTGCACCGCGGCGTAGCGCGAATTCAGGTGAGTAGATACGTCTGCTTTGCTGGCCACGCAGGGGACTGTACTGTGCAACACTAACGACGTGTCACCTGAGATAGAAGAGCTCGTTCAGCGACTCGACCAAATCAACGAAGATCTGGCCGATCTGGCCATGCGCCGGCTGCGCGACAGTATCGATGCCGGCGGTGACAAACTGCCGGTCGATGAAAAGTTGATCACCCGAGCTCGCCGGTCGGTCGAGAAGGCGGCCATGCTGCTGCGTTCGACCGACAATGGCGAACCCGAGTTCCTCTAGCGGAGGTTTTCAGGCGGTCACGGCCGCGTTCAGTGCATCGATGAGCTGACGGAGGCGATCGAAATGGCGGCGGTCGAATTCGAATGCGATCCGGTGCAGATCCGGATTGTCATCGTCGGCGATCTCGGAGCCGGTGGCCTCGATGGCTTCGAAACCCCCGCTCACCACGATGTCGGCGAAGTCGCTGTTGAGCACTTCGAGTAACTCGGGCGATGGGGCGTGGTGGACCCGCACGACCAACCGGCGGCCGACAAAGCGGATGCTGTGATAGTTGCGGAAGAAGCCACAGATCTCGTCGACGGCTTCTTCGACTGAGTCGGTCAGCTTGACGAAACACAGGTCGGCGGCGCTGATGAGGCCGTCGGTGAGCAGCTGTTGGGTCACAAAGTCGTACCAGCCTTGCCAGTAGTCATCGCCCGGAGCGTCGAGCAGTACGACAGGAGCAGGCACCGTCTTGCCCGTCTGCAACAGCGTGAGCAGCTCGAAACTTTCGTCCATGGTGCCGAAGCCGCCGGGCAGCAGCGCATAGCCATGTGACTCTTTCATGAAGGTGAGCTTGCGGGTGAAGAAGTACTTGAAGTTCATGAGCTTCGGGTCTTCGGCGATGGTGGCAGCAGCCTTTTCCTCGAAAGGCAGCGTGATCCCCACACCGAAACTGTCTTCGCTACCTGCACCCTCGACCCCGGCGGCCATGATGCCCGGCCCGGCCCCGGTGATGACCATCCAACCTCGTTCGGCGATGGCTGCGCCGAGTTGCACTGCTGCTTGGTAGGCCGGGTGATTAGATGGGGTGCGCGCCGAACCAAAGATCGACAGCTTGCGGGTGTCCTTGTAGGGCGCGAAGACTCCCATGGAGTACCGCAGTTCTTTGAGCGCCGAGTTGACGAGCTTGATGTCGCCGCGATCGTTGTTCTCGCGTGCCAAGCGCAGCGCCGACACAATCATCTCGAACAGTAGGTCCCGGTGTTCGCCGACCTGGGCCGCTTCGGCGAGTTCGGCAATTGCTGAATCGAGGGTGCGGTCGCCGGATCGGTACCGGGGGAGGTCCACTACTGCGTGCCCTGGTCGTTCATTGCCTTCATGCGTTCCTGCAGGGTTTCCAACAGGTCGTCGAACGAAGCCGCAAAGGAGGCAACGCCATCGTCTTCGAGCTTGGCGGCAATAGCACTCAGATCCACGCCGACGCCGGGGAGGCCGTCGATGACGGCTTGGGCGCCGGGTACATCGGCATCGATGGTACGGGCCACGGTGCCTTGTTCCAGGAACGCGGCCAGGGTGCCGTCGGGCAGCGTGTTCACCGAGTCGGGGCCGATGAGCTCGTCGACGTACTTGGTGTCGGGAAAGCTGGGGTCCTTGGTCGATGTGGAGGCCCACAGCGGTCGCTGGATGCGAGCACCTCGGGCCGCAAGGGCTTCCCAGCGCGGACCAGAGAATTGCTTCATCGCCATGTCGTAGGCTAGTACGGCGTTGGCCACGGCGACCTTGCCCCGAAGGGCCTGGGCTTCGGGGGTGCCGATTTCGTCGAGTTGTTCGTCGACCGCGGCGTCGACGCGGCTGACGAAGAACGATGCCACGCTCGAGATGTTCGACAGGTCACCGTCGACGGCTTCGAGTCCCGCGAGATAGGCCTCGATGACGGCGGCGTAGCGGTCGAGCGAGAACAGCAGAGTCACATTGACCGAGATGCCTTCGCTGGTCGCCTGCTGGATTGCACCCAGTCCGGCCTGGGTGCCAGGGATCTTGATGTACAGGTTGGGGGCGTCGATGTCGCCGTCGAGCTCTCGAGCTGCGGCAATGGTGCCCGCGGCATCGTGGGCCAACGATGGCGCGACCTCGACCGAGACATACCCGTCTTCGCCGTTGCTGGCGGCATGTACGCCCGAGAGGATTTCGAGTGCATCGCGAATGTCGGTCTTGACGAGACCCCAATAGGCGTCTTCGACCGATGCGCCGGAGTCGACGAAGGTTGCGAGCTGCTCGTCGTAAGCATCGCTGTTGCCGATGGCCTTCTGGAAGATCGTGGGGTTCGAGGTCAGACCCCGGACACCCTTGTCGAGCCAGTTGGACAACTCGCCCGACTCGATCCAGTCTCGGCGCAGATTGTCGAGCCACGGGCTCTGATGCTGTTGATCAAAGAGGTCATGAAGGCGGGTCATAGCAGTTCCAATGCATGGTCGACGAGATTGTTCACATTCATGCCCAGTTCGTGCATGACGGTGGCACCAGGTGCGCTGGCTCCGAATCGGTTAATGCCCACGACGTGGTCGGCATAGCGGTACCAGCCTTGCGAGACACCTGCTTCGATGGCCAACGACGGTAGTTCGGGCTTGAGGGTGGCGGTGCGGTAGCTGTCGTCTTGGTCCTGGAACAGGTTCATGCTGGGCATGGAGATGACCCGTGCCGGCTTGCCTTGTTCGGCCAGCCGACGGGCGGCCTCGACGCAGAGTTGGACTTCGCTGCCCGCGCTCATCAAGGTGATGACGGCGTCGTCGGGGTCGCTCAGCACGTAGCCGCCGTGGGCGACGCCGTCGGCGCTGGTGTGGTCGAGCACCGGCAGATTCTGGCGTGAGAGAACCAAGGCGGTCGGGCCCTGGGTGCCGAGTGCCGCCGCCCAGGCGCCTGCGCTTTCGTTGGCATCGGCAGGGCGGATCACCGAAAGATCGGGGATCGCCCGTAGGGCAGCGACATGTTCGACGGGCTGGTGCGTGGGGCCGTCTTCGCCGACGCCCACGGAGTCATGGGTGAATGAGTAGATGACCTGCAGCTTTGAAAGCGCTGCCAGGCGCACCGATGGGCGGCAGTAGTCGCTGAAGACCAGGAAGGTGCCACCTACGGGCAACGTTCCACCGTGCAACGCCATGCCATTCATGATGGCGGCCATGGCATGCTCGCGTACGCCGTAGTAGACCTGGTTGCCGCCGAAGTCGTGGGGCACCACTCCGACACCGTCGTCGAGTTTCACGCCGGTGTTGCCGGTCAGGTCGGCGCTGCCTGCCACCAGCGATGGCCACATGGGGGCAATGGCGTTTAGAACGGCTTTCGATGAGTTGCGGGTGGCGACATTGTCGCCGGGCTCCCAGGTTGGCAACGCCGCTCGCCAGTCGCCGTCGGGTTCGCCGGTGAGCAGAGGTGGTAGCTCAGGGTTTGCCTTGGCCCATGCGTCTGCCTTGGACGCGCCTCGGCTGGCGATTTCGCGGTACCAGGAAAGAACGTCGTCGTCGACCTGAAACGACTGCGAAGGATCGAGACCGAGCACGGCCTTGGTCTCGGCGATCTCTTCGTCTTTGAAGGCATAACCATGCGCAGATGGCGAGTCGGTCAATGTGGGACTGGGTGTGGCGATGTGGGTGCGCAGGACCAGCATCGATGGCTTGTCGGTGACCTCTTTGGCGGCCAGAATCGCGGCTTCGAGCGCATCGAGATCGTTGCCGATTGCGCCCAGGTCCACCACATGCCAACCGTAGGACTCGAAGCGGGCCACGGCGTCGTCGGTCACCCAGATCTCGGTATGGCCGTCGATCGATACATGGTTGTCGTCGTAGATACAGATCAGCCGGCCCAGGCCCAGAAAGCCGGCGAGCGACGCTGCTTCATGGCTGAGGCCCTCTGCGAGGTCGCCGTCGCTGCAGATGGTGTAGGTGTAATGGTCGACGACGTCGGTGCCCAGGTGGGCACGCTGGCGAGCTTCGGCCATGGCCATGCCGACCGAGGTGGCGAACCCCTGGCCGAGCGGACCAGTGGTTATTTCAACACCGGTGGTGTGACCGACTTCGGGGTGACCGGGGGTGGCGCTGCGCCACTGCCGGAAGTCCTTGAGGTCGTCGAGTGTGAGGCCGAACCCACAGAGGTGAAGCAGCGAGTACTGCAGAATCGAGGCATGACCCGGGCTGAGAACGAACCGGTCACGGTCGGGCCAATCTGGCGTCGCTGGATCGAAGTCCATGATCCGCGTGTACAGAACGTGGGCCAATGGCGCCAGCGCCATCGCTGTGCCTTGATGGCCGGACTTGGCGGCGTGTGGGGCATCCATGGAGAGACCGGCAATGGTTGCCACGGCCTGCTGTTCAAGAGTCTTAGCAGTCATGTCGCTCACCCTATAACCATCTATTCGGCCTCGGGGGGAAGCAAGGTGTACGGCACCACCACGGTGTGGCCGTCGGTACCGATTCGACAGTGGGCTTCGATCGTGCCGTACTCGTCGAAGTCGATCTCGCCGCGTACCAGGCGATAGTCGAATTTGCCCTGAGGGGTGGCGAGCGGCTGAGCGTTGCGCGCAATCTGCTCGCCGTCGCGCATGTAGACGACCTCGAGTACTCCAGCTTCGGGGCCGTCTTCGGGGTTCCGAATGAGCACGACCAGGTGTGGCGCCCAGGTCAGTGGCAATGGCGTCGGCGCAGCAGCAGAGAACTGGATCCCGGTGAGATCGATGTGCGTCGCAGGTCCGGCGACCTGTCGCATGTTGATCTCGTCGATGAAGACTGCGGCAATGATTTCCATGAGTGCCTCCAGATAGTGTGGCGAGGTGAATCTACCGCCGACCCCGACCGCCGACTCGTGGTGACCTCTACTCTTTCCGAGGCCGATTCAAAGAAACTGTTGGCCGGGTACGGCCTGCCGATTCTCGCCGAGCGAACCGTGGCCACTGCGCCAGCCGCAGTCGAGGCCGCCGACGCCGTCGGCTACCCGTGTGTGGTCAAGTTGTGCGGCGAGGCCATTGCCCACAAGACCGAACGAAACCTGGTCAGGTTGTCGTTGGGCACCGCCCACGAGGTCGAGCGCGCTGCCACCGAATTGTTGCGCCAGGCCACCGAAGCCGATGGCGACGTCGAACTGCTGGTGGCACCGATGGTGCGGGCAACCCGAGAGTTCATCGTGGGTGCGGACCGCAGCGCCGAGTTCGGACCCGTCGTGATGGTTGGCGTGGGCGGGATCTTCGCCGAAGCTCTCGAAGACGTGGTGTTTCGGCTGCTGCCCGCGACACCGATCGAACTCGATGCCATGCTCGACGACCTCGATACCCAGGCAATGCTGGGTGAGTTCCGCGGCGAACCCCCCGTCGACCGTTCGCAGTTGCTCGCCGTGCTCCAAGCGGTGGGGAACGCCATGGTGGATCGAGATGACATCGACTCGATCGACATCAATCCGGTGTTGATCGCCGACGGTAAGGCCATCGCCGTGGATGCACTGGTGGCGCTGCGATGACGAACCAACCCGATCTGCAACCATTGTTCGAACCAGCTGGCGTGGTGGTGGCTGGTGCATCGTCGCATCCGGGCAAGTTCGGCTTTGCCGTGCTGCACAACATCATCACCTGCGGCTACCAGGGTCGTCTTTTTGCGACCAATCGCAACGGTGGCAACCTGCTGGGCATCGATTGTCTGACGTCGGTGGCCGAGGTGCCTGCCGGCCAGGCTGACCTGGTCTACGTGTGTGTCCCGGCGGCCGCAGTCGCCCAGGTTCTTCGCGACGCGGCCTCGGTCGGCATTCGGGCGGCGTTCATTGCTTCGAGTGGTTTCGGTGAAGGTCACGACGCCGAGGGCGCAGCCCACGGCGCCGAGCTGTCGATGTTGGCCGACGAACTCGACATGGTGATTGCAGGGCCGAACGGGCAGGGCCTGGTATCGACACCGGTCTCGCTGTGTGCGCAGTTCGTGGGGCCATTCCCTCCTGCCGGCGGCGTTTCGATCGTGAGCCAGTCGGGCAACCTGGCGTCTGGCGCAATGAACTACGCAACCGCCAGCGGTGTCGGCGTGGCCCGAGCAATCAGCGCGGGCAATGCCACCTGCCTGGGGGTCGACGACTACATCGGCTGGCTGGCCAACGATCCTGCCACCACCGCGATCGTGGCCTACATCGAAGGGGTGACCGATGCTCGCCGCTTCTATGAAACGGTCAAGGCTGCCACGGCCCTCAAACCCGTGGTCGTGGTGAAAGGCGGCACCAGCGATGATGGTGCGCGAGCCGCAGCGAGCCATACGGGCTCGTTGGCCACCAACGATCGCATCTTCGATGGCATGTTGCGCCAGGCGGGCGTGTGGCGGTCACCCGACATCGGCGCAGCCTTTGGTGCTGCGGCGGCATTGGCAGTGCACCAGCCGATGAAAGGGCCCAACGTGGCCTTCTTGACGACCGCCGGTGGTTGGGGTGTGCTGACCGCCGACGCCATGGCTGGGTCGCCGGTGCAACTCATGGAGCTGCCCCAGGATCTGATGGCTTCACTCGACGAGATCCTGCCATTGCGATGGAGCAAAGGGAATCCGATCGATGTCGCAGGTGGAGAAACTCGCGACACCATCCCGAATGCACTTCATCTGCTCGCGGCCCATCCTGCGGTAGACGCCGTACTCATGCTGGGCATGGGAATCCAGAGCAACACCGCGGCGCTCATGCGACGCGGCCAGTTCGCTGATCTCGAGGACATCGACCGCATCTGTTCATTTCACGAGCGTCAAGACCGACGGTATGGCGAAGCCATCGTCGAGGCCAGTGAGGCCTCGAAGACCCCGATACTGGCGGCAACCGAATTGGCGTTGTCGAACCCCGAGAATCCTGGACCAGCCACCCTCTGTCAGCATGGACATCCTTGTTACACCTCGCCGGCTGACGCGGTGGCGGCGCTTTCTGCGCTCTTCCAGCGGGGCCGGTACCTCGATCAGCTGGGCTCGTGAGTTCTTGGGTGCGGTACGCCGGCCGCCTGGTGTTACCGCTCGGTTTGCTGGCCGCAGCACTCGTGGCGTGGACCGTCGCCGATCGCATGGGTTCGGTCGTTCACTCCGAGAGCAAAGCGGCGAGCGGCGCCGATGCGGGTCCAAACGTGGCAGCTCCGGTGTTCTCGGTTCGGCGTGTGCCCGAGTTCGCAGCCGGGTCGTCTCGCGACGCGGCGGTAGCGCTGGCTCTGGACTCGTTGCCGGGTGATCCTGGCGGCCTGTCATGTGCTGCGGTGCTGGTCGACGGCAGACCTGTGCTGTCGGTGCGAGGCGATCAGCCCCTGGTGCCCTCATATGCACAGTTGTTCATCACCGCCCATGCCGCAATCGATGTTTTGGGTTCGGACTTTCGATACGAAACCCAGGTGCTGGCGTCGGAGCGGCCCGACGACAATGGCCGCATCTTCGACGGCATCTATGTCGTAGGCGGCGGCGACCCGGTGCTGATGACACGAAACTATGCCAGCAGCTTTCGCCCGCAACTCGACACTCGCACCTCGATCGAGGCGCTAGCCGCATCAATGGTCGAGGCCGGCGTGGTACGGATCGACGGGGGAGTGATTGCGATCGAGCGACGCTACGACGATCAACGCTCCCTGCCGGGCTGGCCGCCCACCGTGGCCGAAGATGGCCTTGTCGGGCCACTCTCGGCGCTGCAACTCGATGACGGATTCGAGGTCCGAGCCGTCGCCAATCTCGGTGTGGCCGTGCCAGCGGAGCAGCCGGCGCTACATGCCGCCGATGGATTCACCGAAGAACTCGGGGCGGTCGACGTGCAGGTGTTCGGCACCAACCGAGTCCTGGGCGCCGAGGAAGAACTGCCCAGTCTGGTCCCGGTCGCAACGATCATGTCGCCGCCGTTCAGCGAAATCGTGTTCCAGATGCTCGCGGTCAACGATGCGTCGGCGGCCGAACTGATCCTGAAGGAACTCGGCGTCGCGACCGCATCCGAGGGATCCACCCAAGCAGGATCGCGGGCAGTACAACAGGTAGTGCAGAACCAGGGGGTCTCCCTGACCCTGCCGTTCCGCGACGGTAGCGGCCTCGATCCCATCGGCGGCACTTCGTGCACACACCTGGCTTTAGTGGCCGACAGCATCCCAGACGGTCATCCGACACTCGAGGTGCTGCCCGCATACGGCCTTCCCGGCGTATTTGATGGACTGCTGGCCGATCTCGAAGTCGAGTCCGATCTGCGATTGGTGGGTGGCGTCGCGGACGACGCCAGCGGCTTCGTGGCTCGAACGGTCGACCCCGGCGCGCGAATCACGATCGCCTCGATCATCAACCGCCCCGGTGGTCCCTCGGCTACCGACCTGGCGTATCAAGAAGCACTCGTTGAGTTGGTCGACCAGTTGCGAAGCTCAACTAACTTCGAGAACCTAGAACCCGACAGCTGAGAGGACCGCCATGAGCGACATCGGGGCGAGTAACACTGGGATCGTGATGCCGATGTTTCCGCTCGGCTCGGTGCTGCTTCCCGACGGCGTGCTTCCGCTGCACATCTTCGAGCCCCGCTTCCAGCAGCTGCTGAATCATTCGCTCGAGGCCGACCGCCGATTTGGCGTGGTGCTGATCACTCGTGGTTCCGAAGTCGGAGGCGGCGAGACCCGTGCCGATATCGGCACCGTGGCCACGATCGACGACTACCAACGCTTCGACGACGGTCGCGCTGCGGTCGTATCCCATGGCGGATCCCGCTTTCGGGTAAACGAATGGCTCGAAGACGATCCGTACCCCCGTGCTCTGATCCAGGAACTCGACCCGGAACCCGAGGGGCGAAACGACCACGATCTGCTGCGAACTGCTCGAGAGAGTTTTGACGCGCTCATCGAGCTGGGCCAGAAGCTCGGCCGACTCGAGTCGGCCCCGAACGCGGATTGGGAATCGGACCTCGAGGCAGCGACCTGGCAGTTGGCCGCGCGATCGCCGTGTACCCCGCTCGACCAGTACTCGGTGCTGTCGGCGCCCACTCGAGCCGACCGGCTGATGCTCATCGACCAGCTGCTTCGCGACGTGTACGGCGACCTCGAACTCATGGGTGGATTGGACAGCTCGTCATAGTGGTGCACAGGTCTCACAGACCACTAGGCTTTGTCCACTCAGGAGCAGTACATGGCTGAAAAAGAAAAGACCAACCTCGACGAGGCGAACGGCACGTTCGGCGAGCTCAAGGGCATGGTCACCAACTATGCCAAGCAGCAGACCGTCGAGCCGCTGAAACATCTCGGCCAATGGGCCGGATTCGGCATCGCCGGCGGTGTGATGTTGATCATCGGGGCGTTTCTGGGCGCACTGGGGATTCTGCGTCTGTTCCAGAAGATGTCATTCCTCACAGAGGAAGAGAACGGTGAGATGGTGGACACCACATGGACGTTCCTGCCGTACCTGTTCACATTCGGCATCCTGCTGGCGATCGTGGGTCTACTCGCCGTCGCCATGACCAAGACTCCTGAGTGGCTAGAGGACGACGCATGAGCGATATCACTCCCGAAGATCTGCAGAAGAAGTTCGGCCAGCTGAAAGACGAACTCGAGAGTGCCGCCGGTGCTGCTCGCAGCACCGCACAAAAAGTCGGTGTGGTTGCAGGTGTGGTCTTGGTGCTCTTGGCCTTCTTCCTCGGGTCGCGCCGCGGCAAGGCTGGCAAGACCATCGTCGAAGTCCGCCGTCTCTGATCGACTGCTGTGGGCCTCCGTCGGTTTCTCAAACCCAGCATTTTCCTGCGGCGCAAGGCGCTGCGCTCCGGCGTATTCGGTGGCGACCGCACTTGGCTGCGTGTCTTCTTGGTCATGTTCGTCTGGCGACGCATCAAGGCGCTCTTCGGTTTTGGTGACCCCGAACCGGTGATGATCAAAGAGGTCGAGCCCGGGCATCGTTTCGTCGTGGCTCACGAAGACAATTCGACGAGTCGCCGCAAACGCCGCAAGGCGGACAAGAAGGCAACCAAGAAGGCTGACAAGCAAGCGGTCAAAGCAGCCAAGAAGGCCGACAAGAAGGCTGCGAAAGCGGCGAAGAAGGCCGCCTAGGCCGATGAAGATCGAATTCAGAAACCCGACGCGCACCGTCGAAATCGACGGGCCCATGAGCGTGATCAAGTTGTTGAACAAGCTCGATGTGAACGCGGCTTCGGTGCTGGTGATCTGCGATGGCACCTTGGTACCCAACGACGCATTCCTGCAAGACGATGCCACCGTCGAGATCCGCAATGTCATCTCGGGTGGTTCCGGCGCCGTCGAGGGAGCGCGAGCATGAAGTGTCGAGTGTGCAAGGGTCCAGCCGTCATCGATCTGAAGCGCCACAATGCCAACTTCTGTGGCGAGCACTTCTTGCGGTTCTGTCACCAACAAGTCGAGAAGTGCATTGGCGAGTTCGACATGTGCGCCCCGGGCGACAAGCTGTTGGTGGCCGTCAGCGGCGGCAAGGACAGCCTGGCCGTCTGGGACATCTTGAACAACCTCGGCTACGAGGTCGATGGCCTGTACATCGGACTGGGCATCGACAACTACAGCGATCCATCTGGAGAGTTCGCCAAGACCTTTGCCCAAGAACGTGGCCTGAAGCTGACCGTGGTCGACATCGTCGAAGAGTATGGCTACGACGTTCCCAACGGCAGCCGGGCTGCACGGCGGGCGCCGTGTTCCGCATGCGGCATGTCGAAACGTCACATCTTCGATCGGGTCGCGACCGAGGGCGGCTACGACGTGCTGGTGACCGGTCACAATCTCGACGACGAAGCAGCAGTGCTGTTCGGCAACGTATTGCACTGGCAGACCGACTATCTGGCTCGTCAACATCCCGTGCTGCCCGAACGTAATGGCCTGCCTCGCAAGGTGAAGCCGTTGGTACGCCTCGACGAGCGGGAGATGGCGGCCTATTGCGTGATCGCCGGTATCGACTACATGCTCGACGAATGCCCCATGGCCGCCGGTAACAAGCACCTGCGCTACAAAGACGCACTGAACTCGATCGAGGCCGCGTCGCCCGGCTCGAAACAGGCGTTCTTCCACAAATTTTTGAACCAGGGTGCGCCGTTCTTCGCCGAGGCAGCTCAAGAACTACGCGACGAACTGCAAGCCTGTGAAACCTGCGGTCAACCCACCCCCAACGACATCTGTGCGTTCTGCCGATTGGTCGAACGCGCTGGCGGCCAACCCGTGCCGGTGCAACTGACAGCGAGGCCGTCATGACAGAAGCCATGTCACCCGACGCAGCACCAGCACGACCGCTGCAGGTCGGCGAGTTGATCATGTTGATCGACCGCAAAGAGCGTCGCTATCTGACCACGCTGGTCGAGGGCGGCGAGTTCCACTCCCACGCCGGCGCCGTGCCGCACGACGACATGATCGGCAAAGCCGAGGGGCAAGAGTTCCGTACCGGCAAGAACGCTGCGTATCTGGTGGTGCGGCCAACCCTGTCGGACTTCATCCTCAAGATGAAGCGTGGCGCTCAGGTGATCTACCCCAAGGACCTGGGCCCGATCCTGATGCACGCCGACATCTTCCCGGGCGCTCGGGTGCTCGAATCAGGACTCGGGTCCGGTGCACTCTCGATGACGCTGCTGCGCGCCGGAGCCAACATCACCGGCTACGAAGTGCGCGACGATTTTGCCGCCCAAGCCACCGCCAATGTCACCGAGTTCATGGGCGAGGGCGTGCTCGATCGCTACGACGTGCACGTGCGCAGCTCCTACGAGCCATTCGCGCACAGCAATTTCGATCGGGTAGTGCTCGACTTGCCCGAACCGTGGAGCGTGGTGCCCCATGCTGCGGGAGCTCTCGCCAGCGGCGGCATTATCTTGGCCTACACGCCCAGCATCATCCAGGCCACGACCTTTCGATCTGCGCTGGCAAAGCATGGCTTCGGCATGGCCGAGACCATCGAGGTCCTCAATCGCGGCTGGCACATCGAGCCCGAACACAACGCTGTGCGCCCCGACCATCGCATGGTCGCCCACACCGGCTTCCTCACCACCGCCCGCAAACTGGTAGCCACCGAGGCTTCTTGAGGCCAGTGAGTGCTACTCAGCAGCACGTGTCCGACGCAAGATTCCGTGCGATGAAGACGAACTCCTTGCCCGGCCGATCGGGTGCGTCACGCACGTCGACGATGTCGTAACCGGCACGAGCCAACGAGGCTTCGATCTCGGCGCGATCGCGAAATCGCAGTGTCGAATTGGAGGTCTGCTCCGTTCCATCGCTGAATCGGTAGGTCCAGCGGAAGCTCACGAACGGCAAAGCCACCTCGACCAGATCAACCCAGGTCTCGACCGGGCCGTCGATCTGGGACTCGAGAATGGCGTGTGATCGGTCCCTGGTCCACTCTTCCCAACCTCGGTAGGCAGGATCGCGTGTCTCGAACACCAGATGACCACCGGGTCGCAGAAGGTGCTGTAGCGCCACGAGTGTCTCATGCCAGTCGTCGCCGAGAAATACCTGGGCCACATTGCCGGTCATGAGTGCCATGTCGATGGAAGTGGTAGCCAGTTCGGTTGCTGCAGCGACAGCATCACCGTGAAGCCATCGCACGTTGCCGGTGTGGTCCTTCGACTTCGCCAGGTCCAGTGATGCTCTGGCCGGATCCACACCCACGACATCGAGCCCGGCGCCCGCAAGTCGACAGGCAAGCGTGCCGGTCCCACACCCGAGATCCACCACCGACGCGGCCTCGAACTCGCCAACGATCCGCTCGTAGTGCACCAAGTCGTCTCGGTCGTCCTCGGCCACGTCATACAGCGCAGCCAACCGGGCATCAGCGAAAGCATCATCGGGCACAACACCGACCTTAGGACGCCAACCCTGGACGGCAGTCGGACTTACCGCTTCCGCGGAAGCGGTTTGGCGGGTGGCGGATGCGTGGAGTAATGAACGTTCGCCCGTCGGGCCGCTTGAAGAGCAGCTGTCAGCCGACTTCGATGAAGATGCACTCGCCGGGGCATTCCTCGGCGGAGTCGATGGTGCCCTCGTAGTCTTTTTCCTGGACCGTGGCCAGGCCGGATGGGCCGCCAGGGTTGTGGATGGTGTCGCCTTCGACGACATAAGCCAGGCCATCGTCGAGCAAGGTGAAAACGTCAGGAGCGATCTCGACGCAGATGCCGTCGCCCGTGCACAAATCTTGGTCAATCCAGACTTTCATGGGCCGATCATACGCGATCGCCCTCGACGAACCGGTGTCGGCCCCTCAATATTCGAGATGAGGTAGGGGTTGGCTCCTGTTGGCGGTGAACGCGGGTGTAGGGTCACCAGAGAGCTCGTAGCCGGGAGGTCGGACATCGACGAGAACGAGGCACTAACACCAGACGTAGTCATCCTCCAGGATGAACTGCAGATTCTGCGGCGGCGGCTGCAAGAGGCACCCAAGCGGGTGCGCACGCTCGAGGAACGGCTCCTCGAGGTCAAGGGCCAACTGGCCCGCGCCATGTCGCAGAATGACCGGTTGGCGTCGACGCTACGCGAAGCACGCGACCGCATTGCTGCGTTGCGAGAAGAAGTCGACAAACTGTCGAGCCCGCCCTCGGGTTACGGCTTGGTGCTCGACACCAACGACGACGGCACGATTGACGTGTTCACCGGCGGCCGCAAGATGCGGGTCGAACGCCACCCCGACCTCGAAGAAGACCTCAATACCGGAACCGAAGTCGTGCTGAACGAGTCGCTCAACGTGGTCATGGCCCGCGACGCTCATCAGACCGGTTCGATCGTCTCCATCGTCGAAGTCCTGGGTTCCGGCCGCTGCGTGGTCAGCGGTCGAGCCGACGAAGAACGTGTGGTCACGATCGGCGACGCACTCCGCGACGAACCACTTCGTGCCGGCGATGCCGTGCGAGTCGACGCGGCCTACGAGGTTGCACTCGAGAAGCTGCCTCGACCCGAGGTCGAACACCTCATGCTCGAAGACGTTCCCGACGTCAGCTACAACGACATCGGCGGTCTCGGTCCCCAGATCGAAGCGATCACCGACGCCGTCGAGCTGCCGTTCCTGCACAGCGACCTGTTTCTGGAACATGAGCTGCCGGCCCCAAAGGGCATTCTGTTGTACGGCCCTCCGGGTTGCGGCAAGACCATGATCGCCAAGGCAGTGGCCAACTCGCTGGCACAAAAGGTCAAAGCGCAGCGGGCCGAAGACGACGACGACGGCGAAGTCCGCAGTTACTTCTTCAACATCAAGGGCCCGGAGCTGCTCAACAAATACGTGGGTGAGACCGAACGCCAGATCCGGTTGGTGTTCCAGCGAGCTCGCGAGAAGAGCGAAGAGGGCTGGCCCGTCATCGTCTTCTTCGACGAGATGGAGTCGCTGTTCCGCACTCGTGGCACCGGTGTGTCCAGCGACGTCGAGAGCACGATCGTGCCCCAACTTCTCGCAGAAATCGACGGGGTCGAGACGCTGAACAACGTGATCGTGATCGGCGCGTCGAACCGAGAGGATCTGATCGATCCTGCGATCCTGCGCCCTGGGCGCCTCGACGTCAAGATCAAGATCGAACGCCCCGATATCGACGCGGCACAGGCCATCTTCTCTCGGTACATGACCAGCGACCTACCCATTGCCCCCGACGTGGTCGAGAGCCTGGGCGGAGGCGACCCCGACAAGGCTGTGCGGGCCATGGTCGAGCAGGCGACCGAGGAGATGTACAGCGAGGAACCTCGCAACGAGTTCCTGGAGATCACGTATCAGAACGGCGACAAAGAGAAGACCTACTTCAAGGACTTCTCGTCGGGTGCCATGATCGAGAACATCGTGCGGCGAGCCAAGAAGCTCGCTATCAAGCGTCTGATCGAGACCGATGCGCGTGGTCTTCGCCCCGAAGATCTGACCGAATCGGTGTTCCAGGAGTTCAAGGAACACGAAGATCTTCCCAACACGACGAATCCCGACGACTGGGCGCGAATCAGCGGCCGCAAGGGTGAACGAATCGTGTTCATTCGCACGCTCATCGATCGCGACGACGACAATGTCGGGGGCAAATCGATCGACGGTGTCACTACCGGCCAGTATCTCTAGCCCCTACCTCTACCCCTCCTGAGGATTACCCCCAATGGCGAGTACCAAAGTCGTCGGTCTCGAGACCGAGTACGGCATTGTTCACCGCGGTGTCGATGATCCGAACCCGATCACGGCATCGTCACTGCTGATCAACGCGTATCTGGCGCGCTGCGAAGCAACCGGTCGGCGCCCGGCAACCCAACGTGTCTCCTGGGACTTCGAAGACGAAAGCCCGGCGCTCGACGCTCGAGGCTTCACCCCGATCGGCGCACGGCCACCCGAGATCGAGACCCACCTGGTCAACGCCGTACTCACCAATGGCGCTCGCTACTACGTGGACCATGCCCACCCCGAGATGTCCACACCCGAGTGTCTCGATGCCCGCACGGTCACCCGCTATGACCGAGCAGGAGAGCTGGTGGTCATCGAGTCGATGGACGCAGCCAAAGAGCTCTTGGGCGGCGGGCAGGAACTCATTGCCTACAAGAACAACAGCGATGGCAAGGGCAACAGCTACGGCACCCACGAGAACTATCTCATGGACCGAAATACGCCGTTCTCCCATATCGTTTCGAACGCCACGGTGCATTTCGTGACCCGTCAGATCTTCATCGGCGCAGGCAAGGTCGGGTGTGAGATTCCTGGCACCGGCCCCGACGTCGTTCCGTACCAGCTGACACAGCGCGCCGACTTTTTCGAAGAAGAAGTCGGCCTGGAAACCACGTTGAAGCGCCCGATCATCAACACGCGCGACGAGCCCCATGCCGATGCCCAGAAGTACCGACGGCTGCATGTGATCGTGGGCGACGCCAACATGAGCGAGTTCGCCACCTGGCTCAAGGTCGGCTCGACCATGATCGTGCTGGCCATGATCGAAGACGGCGAGTTCGCACCCGAGCTGGCATTTCGGGCTCCGGTGCAGGCGCTACGCAGTGTCAGCTATGACCTGACGCTGGCGAAGCCGCTTCGACTGGCCGATGGCAACACCGCTACCGCCATAGAGATCCAGGCCGAGATCATCCAGGCCGCAGAGAAGTACCTCGAGCGCTACGGCACCGACGGTGCTGGCGGTCCCGATGCGCTCGACGTGCTCGACGCATGGCGAGACACCGTGGAGACTCTCGAACGTGATCCGCTCGAACTCGCCGATCGCATTGACTGGGTGGCGAAGAAGAAGGTGCTCGACGCGTATCGGGAGCGCGATGGCATGGACTGGTCCGATGCCAGGCTCCGAGCACTGGACCTGCAGTATCACGACATGCGTCCCGACCGTTCGGTCTTCAACAAGTTGAAGATGCACACCATGGTCGATCATGACGCAGCAGTCGCAGGCGCAGACGATCCACCCGAGGAAACGCGAGCCTATTTCCGGGGCGAGTGCCTGCGTCGCTACCCCGACTCGATCGTGGCTGCGAATTGGGATTCGATGGTTTTCGACACCGGCGAACCGCCGTTGCGGCGTGTGCCCATGATGGAACCAACGAGGGGGAGCGCGGCTCATGTGGCGGACTTGCTCGATGGGTGCGACACTGTAAAAGAGCTGCTCGACCAGCTCGAGAGCTAGCGAGAACGCGAAGAGGGATCACATATGGCAGAACAAGAGAAACGTCAGGCGCCGGCACCTGCCGAGACAGAAAAGGTGACCGAGGGGCCGAAACCAGCGGCGAAAGACAGCGCACTCGCCGACGGACTCGACGACATCCTCGACGAGATCGACGAGGTCCTCGAAACCAACGCCGAAGAATTCGTGAAGTCCTACGTACAAAAGGGTGGCCAGTAGGCAGGGGTGCCGCCCCGCTGGGTTAGTCTCAGAGCGTGAGTTTGCCAACATTTGCAATGGGTGAAGATCCGGGATCTGATTTCTCGCGTCTCGCTCGTCAATCCGGATCGGTCGTGGACCCTGCAGCAGGCGAGATCCTCGACCTGCCTCACGGCACGACCTGTATCGCGCTTCGTTTCGACGGTGGCGTTCTGATCGCAGGTGATCGCCGAGCGACATCGGGCAACCTGATCAGCTATCGCACCATGCAAAAGGTGTTCCCCAGTGATCGGCACTCCGCAGTCGCCATCGCCGGTGCTGCAGGAGCCGCAGTAGAGATGGTGCGCCTGTTCCAGCTGCAGCTCGAACACTACGAAAAGGTCGAAGGCAAAGAACTGAGCCTCGACGGCAAGGCTGCCCAGCTCAGCCAGATGTTGCGCCAGAACCTGCCAGCGGCCCGTGCCGGCATGGTTGTCGTACCACTGTTCGCGGGCTATGACCGCCGCACCGAAATCGGGCGATTGTTCCAATTCGATATCAGCGGGGGCCGCTACGAAGAACTCGAGTACGGCGCTACCGGATCCGGAAGCTTGCACGCTTCCACCGTCTTGAAGCTTCGTTTCCGCACCGGGATGGATCGCGACACTGCAGTCGATCTGGCGATCGAAGCGCTCTACGTGGCCGCCGACGAAGACTCGGCCAGCGGACTGCCCGACTTCGTACGAAATCTCTTTCCGATCGTGGCCACCGTGACAGACCAGGGCTACCAACAGCTCGACGACGACGAAGTACGCGAGCGAAGCCAACGTCTGGTCGACGAACTCACCAGCCGCCACACCGCGACCTGATCGAAGGGAACGAACATCATGAGTACTCCGTTCTATGTAGCGCCCGAACAGGTCATGAAAGACCGTGCCGACTATGCCCGTAAAGGTATTGCGCGGGGCCGGTCGATCATTGCGTCGACCTACGAAGATGGCATCATCATCGTGGCCGAGAATCCTTCGAACACGTTGCACAAGGTCTCCGAGATCTATGACCGCATCGGCTTTGCCGGCGTTGGTCGCTACAACGAATTCGACGCACTTCGCATCCAGGGGATCCGTCACGCCGACCTCAAGGGCTTCAACTACAGCCGCTACGACGTCGATGCCCTGAGTCTGGCGAACCAATACGCCCAGATCCTGGGCCAGACGTTCACCAACGAGATGAAGCCGATGGAAGTCGAGATCTTGGTGGCCGAGATCGGCGAAACGGCCGACCAAGCCGATCAAGACCAGCTGTTTCACATCTTGTACGACGGCACAGTGTTCGACCGTGACCGGTTTGCCGTGCTCGGTGGCGACGCCGAAGCCATCACCGGGCGCATCGAAGAAGGCTTCGAGCCCCGACTGTCTGTCAAAGCCGCATTGCAACAGGCCCAGGCTGCTCTGGCTGGACCCGACCGCACCCTGGTCGCAGGCGACCTCGAAGTCGCCATCCTCGACCGCAACAACGGTCGGCGGACATTTCGCCGCATCATCGGCGACGAGCTCGCAGGGCTGGTCGCCTGACATATGCAACGACGCATCTACGGCATCGAGAACGAATACGGCGTCACGTGCACTCAGCGTGGACATCGACGACTCAGCCCCGACGAAGTCGCGCGTTATCTGTTCCGCCGAGTCGTTTCGTGGGGCCGAAGCAGCAACGTGTTCCTCGCCAACGGCGCCCGGCTGTACCTCGATGTCGGCTCGCACCCCGAATATGCCACGCCCGAATGCGACGACATCACCGAACTGGTCGCCCACGACAAGGCCGGTGAGCGGATCCTCGAGCAGTTGCTGGCGTCGGCCGAAGAACGTCTCCGCGAAGAAGGCATCGCCGGCGACATCTATCTGTTCAAGAACAACACCGACAGCGCAGGTAACAGCTACGGCTGTCACGAGAACTACATGACATCGCGCAAAGACGACCTGCGTGACTATGCCGAGGTACTCATTCCGTTTCTGGTGAGCCGCCAGATCTATGCCGGTGCAGGCAAGGTGTTGCAGACCGCCCGTGGCGCCATGTACTGCGTGAGCCAACGCGCCGAACACATCTGGGAAGGTGTGTCGAGCGCCACCACCCGGTCGCGCCCCATCATCAACACTCGCGACGAGCCCCATGCTGATGCCGAGAAATACCGCCGGCTGCATGTGATCGTGGGCGACTCGAACATGTGCGAGTACACGACCTTCCTCAAGGTCGGTGCTGCCTCGTTGTTGTTGCGCATGCTCGAAGACCCCACGGTGGTGCTTCGAGATATGACTCTCGACAATCCCATTCGAGCTATTCGAGAGATCAGCCACGACATCACGTGCAGTCGCCCCGTTCGCCTCGCCAACGGGCGCGAGGCATCGGCTCTGCAGATCCAGTCCGAGTACCTGGATCGAGCACTGCGTTTCGCCGAGCATCACGAGCTCAATGCCATGGAGCAGCAGGCGCTCACCATGTGGGAACACTGTCTGACCACCATTGCCGACGACCCGCTCAAGCTCGACACCGAGGTCGATTGGGTCATCAAGTATCACCTGATCGAGAAGTATCGCGAGCGCAACGATCTGGCCATGACCGATGCAAAAGTGTCGTTGATCGACCTGCAGTATCACGACATCAACCGCGACCGTGGCCTCTTCTACCGGCTGCAGAAGAAAGGTCTGGTCGAACGCATCGTCACCGATTCTCAGATCGCGGCTGCGGTCGACACGCCACCGCAAACTACCCGCGCCCGACTCCGCGGCGAGTTCATCCGCCGTGCAAAGGAGCGCCGACGCGACTACACCGTCGATTGGGTCCATCTCAAGCTCAATGATCAGGCCCAGCGGACCGTGCTCTGCAAGGACCCCTTCAAGGCCCACGATGAGCGGGTCGAGAAACTGATCGAGAGCCTGTAGGGCCGTACTTATGGCCATCGACAAACTCGAACGTCAACTCGGCCTGTTGGCTGCGCTTCTCCATACCGAGCGTCCGTTGCGCGCCGCCGAAATCCACCGTCAGGTCGAGGGGTATCCCGACGACGGCGTGGCCTTTCGTCGGGCCTTCGAGCGAGACAAAGAGGACTTGCGACGTCTGGGTATCCCGCTCGTCGTCGAACGCACCGAGACCGTAGATGGGCCCGTCGACGGGTATCGCGTGAGCCAGGGCGACTACTACCTGCATGACCTGGGCCTGGAACCCGACGAGGTCATTGCGCTGTCGGTGGCGCTGCGCCTGATCCGGCTCGAAGGCGTGACCGGCGACGATGCACTGTGGAAGTTGGGCGGCGCAAGCTCGGACCAAGCAGGGTCCGCACAATTGGCACAGATATCTATGGGTCCAGCCGTGACCCAATTCCACCAGGCCATCACGAGTGAAGCAGCCGTGACGTTCGGCTACAAGAGCGAACAACGCCACGTCGAACCCTGGCGGCTCGCCTTTCGGCGCGGCCAGTGGTATCTCGAAGGCTTCGATCGGGTTCGCGACGGCGAACGCCAGTTCCGGCTGGATCGCATCGAAGGGGCGGTGGTAGTCGACGAACCGGGCACGGCCGCTGCGCCCCGCTCATCACCGGTCGAGGCCCGCCAACCATGGCAGTTCACCACCGAAGAGGAACTGACCTACACGGCCCGAGTGGCAATCGACGCCAGCCATGCACGCTGGGCGCAACACCATCTGCCCGCTGCCACCGTGGTCGAGTCATACGACGACGGTTCGATCGAGATCGAACTCGATGTCACGAATGTGGCTGCGTTCCGATCACTGATTCTCTCCATGTTCGAAGCTGCCGAGATCGTGTCGCCGCCAGAGTTGCGTTCCGACATGATGCAATGGCTCGAATCGATGGCCACGCCATGAGCCGACTCACCGCAGCCGACCGTATGCGCCGACTCTTGGCCGTGATCCCATGGGTCAGTGGCAGGGGAGAGGTGGCACTATCGGAGATCTCCGACCGGTTCGACTACCCGATGGATCGCCTGCGGCGCGACCTGACCGAAGTCGTGCAGTTCGTGGGTGTCCACCCGTATACGCCCGACATGTTGATCGAGGTCTACCTCGACGACGAGAACGAACGAGTCAGCTTTGCCCTGGCCGACTATTTCACCTCGCCGCTTCGGCTCACTCCCGAAGAGGGACTAAGCCTGGTGTCGGCCGGGCTGGGTTTGCTGGGATCTTCGGCTGGCCAGGACAGCGCGCTGGAACGGGCGCTGCACAAGGTCGCCGACCGGTTCGGGGTGTCTCTGGGCCAAGAACTCGATGTCAGTCTCGGCGGTGCCGATCCGGTGGTCGTTGATCAGGCCATGGCCGCAGTGCAGACCAACCACAGCGTGACCATCGACTACTACAGCCTGCATCGTGGCGAAACCACGTTGCGCACGGTGGAACCACACCGGATCTTCAGCGAGCAGGGCGAGTGGTACATGCGTGGGTTCTGCCAATTGGCCGACGAAGTGCGTACCTTTCGACTGGACCGGGTCATGGCATTGAAGATCGACGATGCGACATTCGCGCCTGTAGCCCAACCCGACGCCGGCACGTTCGCCGCCTCCGAAGACGATATTCGGGTCACGCTCGAACTCGACCCTTCGGCTGCTTGGGTGGCCGAAGCGTTCCCGGTCGAAGAAGTTGAGAAGACCGGCACGACGCTGCGGGTCACACTGGCAGTGTCGAGCCTGATCTGGCTTGAGCGGTTGCTGTTGCAGTTGGGAGCCCAGGCCCGAGTGGTTGCCGCCGTCCCGGACCTGCCTCCGGATCTGGTGCCCGCAGCTGCAAAGAAGATCCTGGACCGCTATCGATCATGAGCCAGGGAGCCAGCGACGCTCACGAACCCAACGGTTACTCCGAACCCACCGATTCGTCCGAGTCGGCCGATTCGTCCGAGTCGCCGTCGCTGGTTCGACAACTGCTGCGCGAATGGGGACCACTCGTGCTGGGCACGTTGGTCGTGGCGCTGCTCATCCGGGCCTTTCTCTTTCAGTCCTACGAAATCCCGTCGGGAAGTATGATCCCCACGCTGGAGATCGGCGATCGAGTCGTGGTCAACCGGTTGAGCTACGACTTCGGCGACTTCGAACGGGGTCAGGTGATCGTGTTCGACAGACCGGTGTTACTTGCGGGCGAGGATGACCTGATCAAGCGCATCATCGGCCTGCCAGGTGAGACCGTCCGTCTGGTCGATGGCCAGGTGTACATCGACGGCTTACGTGTCGTGGAGCCCTATGTCCGTCAGCCGTTGTCGACCTTCACCGAAGGTCCGATTCCCGGTTGTGTCGGAGAATTCGCCTTTCCGAACCAATGTGAGATCCCACCCGATCATGTTTTCGTATTCGGCGACGATCGAACCGGGTCCGAAGACAGCCGTTTTTTCGGCCCGGTACACGTCGACACGATTGTGGGGAGGGCGTTCTGGATTGTTTGGCCCCCGAGTGACCTCGGGCAGCTGTAACCGCACGATAGTCTCGTCGGGTGACTACGAGCGGTGAACCGCCTTCAGGCGCTGGCGGCGACAGCGAACCCGACTGGATCGACCAGATCCTGCAGCGCGCCACCGAACAGGTCGATGCTGCATCGACCAACACGAAGGCACCCGCGCCCATCGCGCCCGACACCAGCGCAGGCGTACCAGCAGCGGTTCAACGAGCGAACCCGACACCAGATCCGGCACCGATACAACGAGCGCGCCCACGATCTGATCGGGCCCCCGAACCAACTCCGATCGTCGCCGATGGTCTGGCCGAGATCCGTTGGGTCGACGAGACCGACGTAGTCCCGGCCAGCACCCCGATCGCACGCCAAGCTTCTGCAAGCCCGGCTCCCGCCAGCCCAGCTCCCGCCAGCCCGGCTCCGACAAGCCCAGCTCGTGTCGAGTTCGCCGAACCGGCTGAACCGGTCGGGCTGGTGCCGAGTGCAGTTGGCCGCTCGGCCTGGGATGATCAGCTTGCATCGGTGGGTGTTGGCGAGCCCGAGGGCTGGGACAAGCTCTCGTGGCAGGATCTCGACGACGACCGCGCCGCAGACCAAGCGCCGTTGCAAGAGCAGACCAGTTTCGGGCGGCTGTTGCGCGAGTGGGGGCCGGTGTTGTTCTCGGCGGTCGTCATTGCGTTGTTCGTTCGCCTGGTCTTGGTGCAGGCTTATCACATCCCTTCGACATCGATGGTCCCCACCCTCGAGCGAGGCGACCGAGTGGTCGTCAACCGACTGAGCTACCAATTCGGTGAGGTCGAACGAGGCCAGGTCGTCGTATTCGCCAAGCCGCAGGGAACCGACGGCGAGAATGACCTCATCAAGCGCGTTGTCGGGCTGCCGGGCGAAACGATTCGCTTCGTCGATGATCAGGTGTACATCGATGGATTGCGGCTCGAAGAGCCCTACCTGCAGCAACCCGACAGTACGCGACCGCGACTCACCATTCCTGGCTGCGCGCAGGTCACGCCGTCATCGGATACCTGCCTGGTCCCCGCGGGTCACATCTTCATGATGGGTGACAATCGCTTGGGCTCATCGGACAGCCGCGTCTTTGGACCCATCGAAATCGATACCGTTGTGGGCCGCGCGTTCATGCGAGTCTGGCCGCTGAACAATCTCGGACAGCTCTAGTCAGTCCTCTGATCAGTCCTCTGGTCAGTCTTCGAGTTCGTTGCCGTAGACCCGTTCACGTGCGTTGAGCATGCGGTCGACATGGTCGCCGAATATTGCATCGCAGCCCATATGCAACAGCTCCGACGCGACGCGCTCGAGGTGGGCATCCCAGCCAAAGCAGTAGATACTGAACCGGTGGTACAAGGTCGTGAGACCGCCGGACCAATCCCCCTGGCGGAAATTCACCGCGTCGATCTGGCGATCGAACAGCTCGGAGGCATGGCGCTCTGGTCCCCCTTTGACCTTGGTCACCCGTGTGCTGTGCACCAAGCGCACGTCGGACCAGCGTTGGCGCCACGATGTCACCAGTTCCAGGTCGGGGTGACACAGCCAGGTTCTCGAAACCAGGTCGACGCCCGTGTGCTCGCTTGCGGCACGAACGGCGTCGACCGTGGGATCGATGGCGTCGGGCGTCTTGATATCGACCGACAGATCGAAATCCACGCCCACGGCATCATAGAGATCAGCCAAGGTCGGCACCTCGGCCGGTAGATCGGCGGCCAATGTGTCCGCGACCTTGTGACGGCGCAGCAACGAACCGAACGATTCGTCGTGGATGAGAATCGGCTGATTGTCCTTCGACACCCAAATATCGCTTTCCAGACCATTGGCGCCGAGTTTGATGCCGGTACGGAATGCTTCAAGCGTATTTTCGGGAGCATGGGCCGCTCCGCCGCGATGGGCAAAAAGGATCGGATTGGCCAAAAGTGGCGTAATTCGGGGGCTCACGCACCCTATGGTGCCCCAAAATCGATGAAAATCGACAAAAGGCTCAACTCAGTGGCCCCGAAGCCGAACAATGGGGGGAAGGAGCTGTCAAGTTATGGCACGAGTACGGGCTACATGTGATCACTGCGGTGATACCGAATTGTCGATCGAAGCGGTAGCAGTCCGCATCTGCCGTGAGGATCACGACGGCACCTATGCCTTCGTGTGCCCTGACTGCAACCTCGGCCACGAGAAGCCCGCCAGCCGTCGCACGCTCGACCTGCTGGTTGCCTCGGGTGCAGCTGTGACCTTCTGGTCAGTGCCCGTCGAGCGACTGGTCGACCTCAGTGTCGGCCCGCTGACACATGATCATCTTCTCGACTTTCACGACAAGCTGCAAGACGACGCCGCCATGGCTATTGCTCTGGGCGAACTGGTCGACGACTAGCGAATACCCGGCCCAGCCGGGCGCAGTCCGAGCCCGCCTCTGTAGCGGTTAGGATCTGCGCATGCTGAACGTCGGCGGCCCCGAGCTGCTGATCATCCTTCTTGTCGCCCTGATCTTTCTGGGCCCACAGCGTTTACCCGATGTTGCCCGCCAACTCGGGCAGACGCTCTCCAGCCTGCGCTCACTCGCCTCGGGCTTCCAGGCCGAGATCGACGCAGCGTCGAAAGACGCGGCCGCATCCAAAGCCGCAACCGAACCAGACACGTCGTCTTCGATGTCACTCGACGGCCCGACTGATCAGGCCGAGGCCATAGCCAAGACCCAGACTGACGCGGCACGGAGTTGGACCGTGAACGAGCCATTCCAAGGCTCCGCCAGCACCGATACCGATGCGCTCAAGTCCGCCGCTCGTCACGTGGGGCCAGGTGGCGACGTGAAACCGGTTTCCCCCGGCGGGCCCGTGGACCTGACCGTGCAGGATGACGAACCCGCAACTGACTCTGTCGATCCGGTTGCGGACGAGGAAGAATGAGCGCGCCGACCAAGAAGCCGATCGAGTCGCAGGGCCATATGAGTCTGATCGAGCACCTCACCGAGCTTCGCAAGCGCATCATCATCTCGGTGATTGCCGTGGCGGTGGGGGCGATCGTTGCCTTTGTGGTCTCCGACCAAATCCTCGAGTTCCTACTCGAACCTCTCTGCCGGCTCAACAGCGGTCAGGGTCCGTTCGACGAGTGCGTGTTGTTCAACCGCAGCCCGCTCGAAGGGTTCTCGGTGAAGCTCATGCTCGCCACCTATTCCGGCGTGGCATTCGCCATGCCGATCATCTTGTGGCAGCTATGGCAATTCATCGCCCCGGGTTTGTATCCGCAAGAGAAGAAGTACGGACTCACATTCGTCGTTCTCTCCTTTCTGCTGTTTGCTTTCGGCGCCGGTCTTGCGTACTGGAGCTTGCCCCGGGCACTCGAGTTCCTCATTGATGTGGGCGGACCAAACCTCGAGAACCTCTACAGCCCCAAGGAATACATCGGCTTCGTCGTCAAGATGATGCTGGGTTTCGGTATCGGCTTCGAGTTCCCGATCATGCTCATCTTCTTGCAGCTCATTGGTTTGGTCGACAACAAGATGTTGCGATCGGGGCGACGGTTTGCGTTGGTCGGCATCGTTGCCCTGGTAGCCGTGCTCACCCCGAGTGGCGATCCCTACACCCTGATGGTGCTGTCGGTGCCCATGTACCTGTTCTATGAGATCTCGATCGGCTTCGGCTGGTGGCGGGCTCGCAAACAAGCCAAGCAACAAGCCAAGCAAACGGCCTGATCGTTGAGTGATCATCAGGGTCGGGCCTTTCCGCTCGACCGTTTTCAACAAGAAGCAATCGATGCCTTCGACGCAGGCGAGAGTGTCCTGGTCTCGGCTCCCACCGGGGCCGGCAAGACGGTCATTGCCGAGCATGCCATCGAACGCATGCTCGAAGCGGGCCAGCGCATGTTCTACACCTCGCCGATCAAGGCGCTCGCAAACCAGAAATTTCGTGACTTCGGAGCTCGGTACGGCATCGAGAATGTGGGCTTGCTCACGGGGGACCTGACGATCCGGGGGAGTGCGCCGGTCGTGGTCATGACCACCGAAGTGCTGCGCAACATGCTCTACGAGGGGTCGGGTCGTGTGCGAGACCTGGGTTGTGTCGTGCTCGACGAAGTCCACTATCTGCAGGACAAGCAGCGCGGCCCGGTATGGGAAGAAGTCCTGCTCAACCTGCCCCGCGACGTTCGCACGGTGGGCCTTTCCGCCACAGTGTCGAACGTCGGCGAGTTCGTTGACTGGCTGACCGCCGTTCGTGGACCGACCCGGTTGGTCGAAGAGCGTGTTCGGCCGGTGCCGCTGCGGCATCTGTTTGCGGCGACCCACAAGGAGTCGCGCTACATCCATCGTGAGCCCCTGCTCAAAGGACGCCGCCTGGCCGTGCAGTCCGAGAAGTTCAGGCCCGAGCGCAGTGCCGGCAAGAAGAAGGGCGGGGGTGGTCGCCGTGACCGTGGGCGTCGTGGCGGCGGCAATCGTCGGCCAACCAGCAAATGGGCGCCGCCTCGTCGCTCGGAGCTCGTAGATGACCTGATTGCCGACGAGCAGGGCCCGGTGATCTGGTTCATCTTCTCGCGTGCAGGATGCGACGAAGCCGTACAACAGTGTCGCAAAGCAGGGTTGCGATACACCAACGACGACGAAGCCGACGAACTAGCGGCCATTCTGCACGATGCCACCAGCGATATCGATGACGACGACTGGTACAGCCTGGGTCTCGACGACTGGCAAGAATCATTCGAGGCCGGTATCACCAGCCACCATGCAGGGCTGATTCCTGCCGTCAAGGAAGCGGTCGAGAAGGCGTTTGTGCGGGGTTTGATCAGTGCAGTGTTTGCCACCGAGACATTGGCCCTGGGGGTGAATCTGCCGGCGCGGACCGTTGTGCTGGAGCGACTGGTCAAGTTCAACGGCGAAACCCACGAACTGCTGACGCCGCTCGAATTCACCCAGCTCGCTGGTCGAGCCGGACGTCGAGGCCTCGACGACGAAGGCACCGTGGTGAGTTGCTGGTCCCAACGCGTCAAGGTCGACGATGTCGCCGAACTGGCCGCCAGCACCGACTTTCCACTGCGTTCTGCGTTTGCCCCGAACTACAACATGGTGGCCAACCTGATACGGCATGCCGATCAGGAGACCGCCCGGCGGTTCGTGACCCAATCGTTCGCCCAGTTCCAGCGTGACAAGAGCGTGGTCACTGCCGAAGCCGGACAGCTCAGGCTCGTCGACGAAATTGCCCAGGCTCGTGCCGATGTCCAGTGCGATCATGGCGATGTCCTCGCTTGGATCGACGAGCAGGAAAAAAGTGCTCGAGCCGACGACGACGAACTGGGCCAGCTGCGGCCGGGTGCAGTGATCGCCCATGGTGCGGGCGCAATCGTGGCATCGGTGGCGCACCGGGGTGGCGGTGTGGTGGTCCGCGTTATCGACTCGCACGGGCGCACTGCCAGTTATCGAGGCGGCGATCTTCCTTCGCCCGTGTCGGTGTTGGGACACGAGCAACTGCCGGCCGGACTTTCGCCCAGCAGCCCCGAGGCATCCGATTGGGCGCGAGAACAACTCACGTCGAACTGGAAAATCGACCATCTCGACGGCGTCGGCAGCTGTGATCAACTCGAGCGTCACCTGGCGGCGCTGCGAGAGGCGGAACGGCTCGAGCGAAAGTTGGCCAAACAACAGGCCAGGTCTGATCGCCGACAGGGCGCGCTGGTGGCCGAATTCGACGCCGTGGCCGACATCTTGCACGACCAGGGATTCGCCACAGATTGGTTCCTGAATCGCAAAGGCGACATCCTCACCAACGTGCATGGTGAAGCCGAAGCGGTGCTGGCCGAGGCCCTGGACCAGGGCACGTTCCACAATCTCGACGGCCCGGAACTGGCGGCGGTGCTGTCGTCGCTGGTGTACGAGACCCGAGGCGGGGGCGCAACGTCGTTTCGATGGCCATCAGATCGAGTGCGCAAGACGACCATTCGACTGCAGCAGATCGCACATGGTCTTCGCAACGTCGAGAAGCTGCGCCTCGACCAGTTTCTGACCCGGGAGCCAGATCCTGGATTGACCGAGGCAGTCTTCGGCTGGGCCCACGGCGAGCCACTCGACGTAGTGCTCGACCCGGAGATGACGGGCGGCGATTTCGTGCGGTCGATGCGCATGGTGGTCGACATCTGTCGCCAGGTGGCATCGGTGGCCGATGGTGAACTCCACGAAGCGGCGCGCGATGCAGTGCATGCCATCGACCGGGGTGTCGTGCGCGGCGCTCGAGACCTGGTGGCAGTCTCCGACGAAGAAGAGTAGGCCCGTGCCGATCGCCAAGGGTGAAGACTGGGGGTGGTCTGGCCTGCTGCCCGACGAAGCCCCGGTCGCTGCTACCGATGCCGAAGCTGCGTCGATGATCGCGCAGGGTGGAGCCGCAACAGCATCGCCGGCCACGATCGGCATTGCGGGCGGGGACATGGCGAGAACACTGGGTGTTCGAACCCCCTACGACCGCACGACGCCAAAGCACATCGTGCCGGTCGACGCGGTCAGCGTCGAGCTCGGCGACGGCACAACGCATGTGGCAATGGCCCACGTCGTGCCCGGCGACCTGCGTCGCGATCGACTGGGCTTTGCTCTCATGAATGCAGCATTCCTGGGTTCGCGAAACATCGCTCCTCGCTCGCATCCCGGAGACGGCAAGATCGATGTCGTGCGAATGGATCTCGGGCTGAGCGACCGCCTCAAAGCCTGGAAACGGATGGTTACCGGCACCCATGTTCCGCATCCCGGCATCACGATCCGTCGGCGATCAGATGGTGTGATCGAACTCGACCGACCCCGTCTGATTCGCGTCGACGGCCAGCCCGTCGGGCGCAGTGCCCAGGTGCGCTTCCATGTGATTCCGGCAGCGATCCGGGTTGCGGTGTCATGACGAAACAAATTCACCGGCCAACATGTCCGACTTGACCCGTCATCCCGCCTAAGGTTTGCAGTCTGTGAGCGCCTACATCGCCGAAGAATTCGACGACGCCGAAGCCGACATCCTTCGTCGATACTTCACGAACCTGGACCTGCCCGTCTTTGCGCTGGTCAACCTGCCCGAGGTCGTCAAAGGCGCGTTGTTCGCCCGATACTCGCGCTCGGCCAAGTCCCTGCGACGTTTGTTCCTCGACGAATTCGTCGGCGACCTCGACATCGAAGGCGACGTCACCATCGATGCAACGGTGGGACTGGAACGGGCCGAAGAGCTCTACACCCGAATCTTCTTTGAGTACGGCGACGACTCGGTCGCACAACTCGGGGGAGTCCACCTGGCCTGTGAGCAAGCCTCGAACCTGCTCACCAAGGTGCTCGAGTGGGGCCGGCTGATGTCCTATCTCGAGCAGAGCACTCGTTACATCGCGTACGACGGTCGGCTGGGTGGTCGCTATCGCTACTACCGCCCGCCATCAGTGCTCAAGTCCGAACTCGGTACTCGTTATGTCGCCGAGATGGATCGCATGTTCTCGAGCTACTCGGCACTCATCCCCGGCCTGGTCGAGTTCTTCCGCACCCAGACACCCAAGAACGAAGCCGACTCCGACTTTATCTACCGCCAAGCGGTCAAGGCCAAGGCACTCGACTCGATTCGTGGCATGTTGCCAGCGGCCTCGATCTCGAACCTCGGTATCTACGGCACAGGCCAGGCCTACGAGGCGCTGCTGCTGCGCATGCGAGCACATCCATTGCCCGAAGCTCGCACCTATTCCGACATGATGCTGACCGAGCTGCGCAAAGTCATACCGTCTTTTCTGCGGCGCGTCGATCTCGAAGATCGCGGCATTGCGACCAGCAATTACCTCGAAAGCAACCACAACGCACTCGCCGAAATGGCTTCGTCGATCTTCGGCGACACCGAGGCCGATCCAGCCCCGAGCGTGCGCTTGCTCGACTTCGATCCCGAAGGCGAAGCCAAGGTGGTGGCAGCGGCTCTGTACCCGCACACATTGCTGCCCGAAGATCAGGTCATGCGTCGGGTGCACGCCATGACGGTCGAGGAACGAGTGGCCATTTTGCGGGCCTACTGTGGCGACCGCACCAACCGCCGTCAGCGACCCGGGCGGGCCCTCGAGCGCCCGTTCTACCGATTCGACGTACTTGCCGACTACGGCGCCTTCCGAGACCTCCAGCGCCATCGCATGATGACCATCGATTGGCAGACGTTGCGCCCCGATCACGGCTACGAACAACCCGAGGCCGTCGAGTTGGCAGGCGTGGCCGGCGAGTTCCAGGACGCCATGGAGCGTTCGGCTGAGCTCTTTGACACGCTGGTCGATCCGTTTCCGACCGAGGCTCCCTACGCCGTTGCCCTGGCGTACAAACTGCGGTTCGTGATCGACATGAACGCCCGTCAGGCAATGCACATGCTCGAGCTCCGTTCGTCGCCCCAGGGCCATCCGGCATATCGGGTCGTGTCCCAGGATATGCATCGACTGATCGGCGAAGAAGCCGGCCACCATGCGATCGCCGAGATGATGAAATTCGTCGACTACTCCGAAGAACAGCCTTTAGAGCGCCTCGATGCAGAGCGGCGGGCCGAAGCGAAACGGTCCGGCACCACTGCCTGATTTCCGGGGCGTGACAATCAACCTTCAAACAGTGCACCCACTTGGGCTCCGCGCTGTCTATAGTCCCGCGATACACAGATTTCGAATGGATACCCGCTGTGGCTGACGACGAAGAAGAAGTCGAGACCGAAGACGTCGACGACGAAGAACTCGATGACGAAGAACTCGACGACGAGGAACTCGACGGGGACTTCGACGACGACGACGACGCAGACGACGATTTCGCCGCAGATGGTGACTTCGACGGTGACGACGACGACGAAGAAGATGAAGAAGACGAAGACGCCGCAGCCAAACGCAAAGCGGCCAAATCCGACGACGACGATGACGAAGAACCCGATCCCGACGATGTCGAAGAAGACCTCGACGTCATACTGAAAGACCGCCTGGCTTCGGGCGACGATCTCGACGAAGACGACGAAGACGATGACGAAGATCAAGTGGTCGCACCACCGATCACCGCCACCGAGGGCGACAAGGTTGCACCCAAACGCGAAGACGAATGGACCTGCGAAGGCTGCTTCCTGATCGTCTCGGCTCGCCAATTCGGCAAGCGCTCCACTGCTACGTGCCCGTCCGGCGTTTCCGACTGCCCGTCACTATTGAAGTTGTGAACCCGCCGGCCGCGAAGAAGTCCGCCCTCGATCGCCTGCTCGACGCAGGCGTATTTGCTCCGCTCGGTTACGTGCTGCGACGCAACGAGGTCCGCGATGATTTGGCAGCCGCAGGTCGACAACAGGTCGCCTTTGCCCGCTCGCTGGGCCGAGCAGCGTTGAAGAACATGAACCGCGTCGAAACCACGCCTGCACCACCCAAACCACCCACACGCCCGGTCGAACCCGAGCCGGTTGTCGAAGCAGTGCCTGATTACGGCGACATGTCGGCGAAGCAGATCGCTGCTTTGCTGCGAAGCGCCACCCCTGCCCAGGCCCGCTGGATCATGGCCGAAGAATCGTCTGGCAAGCAGCGGGTCACGGTGTTACGACCCGCAGCGGCATTGCTCGAGTCAGATGACTGATCTCGTCTCGGCGCGTCCAGCCGAGCCCGCCGAGAGCGCCATCACGGCGACCATTGCCAAACAGGCGACGGCAACCGTTCGCGACGAACGCGGCGGGCGCTGGCATCTCGATCATGATGCCGATACCACCAGCGCGCTCGAGCGCCACACCACGGCGTTGAGCGACCCCCAACAGCACTTGGTGGTCGGGTGCATCGACGGCACGGTTGTCGGCTACGGGCTGGCCTTTCTCAGCCCCACCGTTGATGGTCAGCTCTGCATGATCCAGGAACTCGTGGTGCACCCTCGGGCCCAGGCCATAGGCGTCGGCTCCGAGATCCTGGCGCAAATCCGCCGGTGGGCGGTTTCGCACTCGTGCCAAGCCATCGAATCTCAAGTGCTACCCGGAAACCGAGCGGCCAAAAACTTCTTCGAGCGCGTGGGTATGAAGACCCGCAAGATGCGAGTCAGCGCCGACCTCTAGCCGGCCGTGGCGCTCAGGGACGCTGGCGGCTCTTGGATCGCTTGCGGGGCTTGACTTCGATGTCGAACAGCGCGGCGATGCCGGGCAGGCGATGGGCCAGGCGGTCGACGGTGTCGAGCAGCTCGTCATCGGTTTCTGCGTCTTCGGGCTTGGCCTCGGGAGCGATGAGGCGCCGAATCGGCGAGCCAGCGAGCGCTTCGAGGACCATAGTCCAGCGATGGGGCTCTTCTTCGGGACCAAGGGCTTCGGCGGCAGCGGTGGTGAGCTGCTCGACCAGATCCAACGGCAGTGGTACTCCGGCCTTGACCGGACGCCCACTATTGCGCAACGCACGGACTACTCGGCCTTCGGCCAGCGCCTCACGAAGTTCACGCGACCACGTGCCCTGGTCCTTGTCGATACGCGCCGAGAGCTTGGAGCGCAGTGCGGCTTGGGTATCGGTCACGCCGGCGTGCGATGAGAAGGCGTCGCCGGCAATCACGACCTTGCGCAGTTCGCGAACGTCGGCGGTGTCGACTTCGGCCATGGCGGCGTCGGCGGTGTCCTGCCACTCGACCACGGCCAGAGCAGGTAGGAGATCGTCGGCGATCTTCATGATCGGCCCGACGTCGATCGGGTCACGGCCGGCAGCGACTGCAGATTTATTCTGGCGCGCCAGTGCGCCGGACACACCGTCGCGACCTTCGTGTACGAGCTGTTCGGCGACGGGACGTCGGCCTTCGGGCAGACTGGCGATCCAGGCTTCACGGTGGGTCCGCTTGACCTTGAGACCACTGCGACGATTCGGGCCGCGACCGCCGCCTCCGCCACGTCGTTTGTTGTCGCCTCGAGGTCCTCGGTCGCCGCCATCGCGGCCGCCACCGTCGCGGCCGCCACGTCGATTATCTCGACCACCCGAGCGGCCGCCACGGCCACCTTTTTTCGCCAGCTGGGTGGTGACAGCTTCGGTTGTCTGCTGCGTGCCGATGACTTCGAGTCGTTCGACCAGGTCGGGCTTGGCGCCCTTGGGGGCAGTGATCGAGATCAGCTCGGGTCCATCTACCGTGAACTCGGCGTCGGCTCGCAGCACGTCGCCAACGGCGCAGCCTGCGGGCAACAGGGGTGCGTCGAACACACCTTTTGGTTGCTTCGCGCCTGCGGCACGCCACGTGAACGTGCCGTCGCCGCGATCGCTGGTGACCTCGATATCGATACGTGTAGCCATGACGGTTGTCAAAGCTACCTGAAGCAGCGCGGGTCGCGATGGATCTCGGTCGAAAATGGCGTACGCTGTTCGTTGTGCTGCCGCCAGAGATCAATCGAAACGAATCTCGGCGCGCCGGTGTGGCGGCGTGGTGTCTGCTTCTGTTCGCCCTGATCGCCAGCGCCTGCAGCGGATCCAGTGCAACGTCGAGCACCGAATTGGCAACCAACGAGATCTCGGTCGAGGTTCCAGATGCGCCTGCGCCCACCGCGGTTCCGACAACTGCTCCGGTAGCGGCACCAACGGCGATTCCGGGTCCCACGCCTATTTCGATTCCTGAAGTAGAGGTCGTGCCAGAGTTCGGACCGACGGGCCGGCCCACGGCGGCGGGCGAAGTTCAGGTGCTTACCGCCAAGCCGAGTGTGCGGCGCCCGGTTGTCTACGACGGGCCGGAAGGCGCCGTGATCCCGGTCACCTACGAATATCTCAACGGCACCATCGACGAGACCTACGACTGGTTCATCAACCCGACGTTCTTCGGCAACGATCTTGCCGTCATGGTCCTCGAAGGCGAACCCGGCGACGAGTGGGCCAAAGTCCAGATCCCCACCCGCCCGATCATGGAAGGTTGGGTCGACGTCGGCGAATTCACCTGGTCGTCTTCGAATTTCTACGTGCAAGTCGACGTCGGCACCAACAGCGTCAAGGTATGGGACGGCGACGAGGTCATCGTCGACCAAGTGGCGGTCGTGACCGGCGATGTCGGTCGAGAGACCCCACTAGCGTCGACGTATGTCGACGAGATCATGCCCGGGCCAAGCGGTGCCTACGGTCCGTGGCTGCTCAGCCTGGGCGTGTTCAGCGACGCAATCAACACGTTCGGTTCGGCTGGCGGGCTTCCCAAGGTGGCGTTGCATGGCACCAACCGGCCCGACCTGTTGGGTCAGTACGCATCGAATGGCTGTATCCGACTTCCGAACGACGTGATCTCCACGCTCGCTGCCGAAGTTCCTGTGGGAACTCGCGTCGATCTGGTCGACAGCACCCGATAGGACCTGAGCCCCCAGCGCCTATCCTTGCACTGTGAGCGCTGCCATCGAAGAGAACCTCGACCTTGCCCTGGACTTCGCCAAGATTGCCAAGGTTGCTTCCACCGACAGAGCGGTAGTGCCGGTGGTGCTGCAGCACGTGGACACCCGCGATGTTCTGTTCGTGGGTTATGCCAACGAGTTGGCGCTGCGGACCTCACTCGATGAGCGCATTGCCGTTCTCTGGTCGACTAGCCGCAACGAACTATGGCGCAAGGGCGCCACGTCGGGTGACGTGCTCGAGCTCCACGACGTGCGTGTCAACTGCGAGCAGAATTCGTTGCTGTACCTCGTCAAGCCGGTAAACCCGGGGGTGTGCCATACGGCCGGCGCCGATGGGATCACACGTTCGAGTTGCTACTACCGCCAGGTGGTGGCGATCGACGAACTCGTCTTTGTCGACGGGCACAAGGCTGAACCGGCCAGCCCATGACCACGCCGAGTTTCTCGCTCACGCCGTCGGATCCGCCCGCTGACACCACCCTGTCGCGTCAGCAGCTGCTGACTGTATTCGGCGTCGCCGTAGCGGCCAGCATTGGCTTGGGAATGGTGTCATGGGGCGGCAACGTGATCTACCCGTTCCGACTCTTCGCCACGTGGGCCCACGAAATGGGCCACGGAATCGCCGGAATTCTGACCGGCAACAGCTTTCGGGAACTCGAGATCTACCGTTCACTCGGGGGCCAGGCTTCGATCGCTGGTGCCGAGGGGCTGTCGCAGGTAATCGTGTCGGCTGGAGGGCTCATCGGCCCGGCCTTGCTCGGCGCATTGGTGATGATCGCCGGAAGCCGAGCCCGCACCGCTCCCTACGTTCTTGGTGCGTTGGCTCTCTCGATGGTCGTGTCGGCGCTCATCTGGATACGGAACCCGTTCGGATTCTTCTCGATCCTGGGCGGTGGAATCGTGCTCGGCCTGGCGGCTAGATTCGCGCCACCCATCTTCAGAATCGCACTCAGTCAGCTTCTGGCCGTGCAACTCGCGCTGGCGTCGTGGTCGAGCCGCGATTACCTGTTCATCAAGGGATTCGAACGCGATGGCCGAACACTCGACTCGGACACCCAGAACATCGCCGACGAGCTCTTCCTACCGTACTGGTTCTGGGGCGGGCTCATCGGCGCGCTCTCCGTGGTGATCTTGGTATGGGCCTTCTGGGTGGCTTGGCTCAGACCTCTGGATCGCGGGCAATCGACCAACCAGGAATTCAATTAGGAGACAGCATGAATGCTTCGCAGCTACAGGCGCTCATCGTCGATGACCCCATAGAAGCGTGGAACGCAGCCGGTTTCGCCGGCGAAGACGTGGTCACCATTGGATCGACCACGGTCGTGACCACGGCCGCCAGCGAGAACCGCGGCGACGGCCATCGACAGGGGATCGTCGGCGCGTCCATTGCCGGGATTGGTGAACTCGACGGATTGGATCTGGGGTCATGGGTGCCCACGCCCGGCGACATCATCGACACCGATCACCCCAACGGCGTCGTGGCCATCGACCATGTCGTGGTCATGACTCCCGACAGCGACCGCACAACAGAAGCGTTCGAAGCCCAGGGGATCGACGCCCGCCGGGTGCGCAGGATCGAACTGGAGGGCGGCGATCGTCGCCAGACCTTTTTCTGGCTGGGCGATGTGATTTGCGAGGTCGTTGGACCCGATGAACCCGCGGGCGACGGCCCAGCCCAGTGGTGGGGTCTGGCGCTCACCGTGCGCGATCTCGAAGCCACGGTGACCCTGTTGGGTGAAGCGGCGAGCCCCATCAAGCCAGCGGTGCAACCCGGGCGCTTCGTGAGCACGCTGCGCCGAGACGTGGGCCTGGGCGTGCCTATATTGTTCATCTCCGAACATTCTGGCGGCGCCTCGTGAACGAGCTGTCGTTCATCGAGGGCCTCACGACGACGCGCACGATTCGGCGCTACCTCGACACGCCGGTCACCAACGACCAACTCGCGATGATGATGCACATTGCGACCCGGGCGCCGTCGGGGTCGAATCGTCAGCCATTCCGCTTCGTCGTGCTGCGCAACGGTGACAACGCCAGCCAGGTGCGCAAGCTTCTGGGTGAGGGCGCCAACGAGGTGTGGCAAGCCAAGAAATCCAAGAACGAGTTCGGCGACGCGTCGCCTACATCTCGAACGGCGCGCATGCTGGCATCGATGGACCACTACGTGGCGACCTTTGCCAGCGCACCAGTCATCGTGTTGCCGTGCATGGTGCGCTACCGCGAGCCAACGCCAACCGAAGGTGCGTCGATCTACCCGGCGGTCCAGAATCTGCTCCTCGGAGCGCGAGCGGTTGGACTGGGCGGAGCCTTGACCATGTTCCATCGGACTCGCGAAACCGAAATTCGTTCACTACTAGCAATTCCCGACGACGCGTTCATTGCCGCCACCATCACGCTTGGTGTACCCGCTGGCCGCCACGGCCCGGTGAGGCGCAAGCCCATTGGACAGTCGGTGTACGAGGACGGCTGGGACGCCAGCCCGGACTGGGCAGTGGATCCCGAAGGCACTCGCTTCACCGCTGGTCCCAGGCAGAAATAACACCTGGGGTGCATCCAGACCGACCGTGTTGGTCGTAAAGACCAGCAATGAATGTCGATTCTGGGGGTTTCCCGATGTCCACTGCTCGCTACAAGACCGCAATGAAGGTGTTTTCTGCACTTCTCGTTGCGCTACTCGCCATCACGGGTGCGCCCTCGGGCTTAGCTGCGGCTCAAGAAGATGCCACAGACCAGTCGTTGCCCACGATCGCGGAGATTGCGGTCGCTGATCCTGACAACTTCTCGACGTTGGTGGCAGCGTTGAGTGCTGCTGGTTTGGTGGATGCGGTTGCGGATCCTGATGCGGATTTGACGGTGTTTGCGCCTACCAATGCTGCGTTTGCTGCGTTGGGTCAGGACACGATTGATGCGTTGTTGGCTGATCCAGCTGCGTTGTCAGAGATTCTGCTGTATCACGTTTCGGCGGGCTCTCAGGACGCAGCTGCGTTGATCGCAGCCGGCAGTGCGCTCACTCTGCAGGGCGACAGCGTCACGGTTACCGTGCGGAATGGTGACGTGTTCATCAATGACTCAAAGGTCGAGATTGCTGACATCCAGGCTGCAAATGGCATCGTGCATGTGATCGATGCGGTCCTGTTGCCGCCCGTGGTCGAGCCGCCAGTGCTCGTTGATGGTGCTCGAGTAAACATCATCAGTTCCGTGAGCGATCGCTACCTCGACGGTGACTGGGGCTGGTGGCGAACCAATGTCGATACGTCACGCACGGCCCGCCTCGACAACACGTGGATTCTCGAAGCAACCAGTGACGGCACCTGGCGCTTGGAGAACGCCAAGCTGCACCTGTACCTCGACGCTGACAGCCGACGCAGCAACTACAACGTGGACTTGGGTCGACGTTCGTTCACCGGAACAGAGTGGGAAATCACCGAGCAGGCCAACGGCAACTACCTGCTTCGATCAGTGGCCTATGACCGGTACCTTGATTACGACCGATTCAACGTCGACACGTCGTCGCACCCTCGTGCTGACGATGAGTGGCAGATTGTCGTAGCCGCTGGTCACTAAACCACGCGGTCAGGCCAAGTGGTTGTGGAGGCTTCGCAAGAGGCCTCCACAACCGGGCTTGATTTGGCATTAACCCAGGGCTTGCTCGAGTGCTCCTATGAGGAACTCGATATCGGCCGGCGATGTGTAGTGCACCCACGACAAGCGGACCACGCCGTCGTTGATGTCGACACCGGTCGCCTCGAGCACGCGTGGGGCGTAGAAGTTACCGTGGTTGGCCATGACACCCAGGTCAACCATCTCGGCGGCAATCTGAGCGCTGGACATGCGCTCGCTCACGAAGGCGACCGTGGGGCAGCGGTGCAGTCCCGCAGTAGCTTCGGCTGGCCCGATGATACGGACGTCGGAGCGATCGTCGAGCCACCGCAACACCGGCTGGAGTAATGACGCTTCATGGGCTTGCCATGCGGTCTTTGCCGCTTCACAGGCGCCCCGGACGTCGCCAACGAACCCGGGTGTGGTGGCTTCGACATAGTCGAGCACGGCGCCCGCAGCGGCAACCTGGGCATGGTCGGGCCCAGCGGGAATCATGCGCAAGCGCATTCGATCCGCGTTGAAGTGGTGGCTCTGGTTGGGGAGCCACTCGGCGAGTTCATTGCGCAATACCATCAGGCCTTGGTGCACGCTGTACGTCTTGTACAGGCTGAACAGATAGGCATCAGCACCCAGGGCACCCACATCGACGAAGCCGTGCGGGGCATAGGACACACCGTCGACGATGGTGTGAGCGCCAGCACTGCGTGCCAGTCCGCAGATTGCAGCAACGTCATTTTCGGCTCCCACGATGTTCGAGCAGTGGGGAAACACCACCAGTCGAGTTTTCCCCGACAGCAGCGCTTCGAGATTTGCGATATGCAACTCGCCGGTGACCGAATCGACCGACCATTCTCGCACCGTCGCGCCGCAGCTTTCTGCCATGCGTCGGGTAGCGCCGGTGTTTGCTTCGTGATCCTGATTGGTAACGATCACCTCGTCGCCGGACCCAAGCCGCTGGCCGAAGGCCTGCGCGAGCACGTAGGTGTTCATTGAAGTCGAGGGACCAAACGTGACCTCGCTGTCGGCGACACCGAGCGCCTGAGCCCATCGGTTGTGTGATGCATCCATGAGTTCTCCAGCCCGTGCTGATGCTGGGTAGGCGGCATATGGCTGGACCTTGGTGTCGGTATAGAACCGCTGGAGCGCATCGCTAGTCTCCCGACAGGCGAACGAGCCGCCGGCGTTTTCGAAGAACCGGGGTTCTTTGCCGTTGTCAAAGGCGGGGAAATGAGATCGGACAAGTTCGAGATCGAGCACAAATTGATCATAGGATCGGACCATGTCGAACAGTGATCCTGCCACTTCGCTCACGTCGGGCGACGATGCGTTGGCCCACATCTTCCTGACGCCCGAGGGCCTGAGCGACCCTGCGCCGTACTACCGCTACATGCGCGACCATGCCCCGACTCACGTGAGTGAGGCTGGAGCCATGTTCTTGTCTCGATTCGACGACTGTCGCGAGGCGCTGCGAGACAATCGCCTGGGCAAGTCCGACGATGTGGAGAGTTTGCTGAGCTCGGGCGAAGGCGCAGCGCTGCAGGTTCGTCGCGAGCAGCGCGAACGTGCGATTCAGGACAACCACACCCATTCCATGCTGTTCCTGAATCCACCACATCACACGCGCCAACGCGCGCTGGTTTCTCGGGCCTTCACTCCCCGGCGGGTCGAAGCCCTGCGAGCGAGCATCCGTACGCTGGCCAATGCCATGGTCGACGACTTCGTCGAGGCGGGTGGCGGAGACCTGCTGGAGTCGGTGGCCTTCCCGCTGCCAGTAGCCGTGATCGGCTCCATGGTCGGCGTGCCCGAACAAGACTGGCCTCAGTTTCGAAGTCTCATCACCGCGTCAGCTGCCGGGCTCGAACCCGCTGCGAGCGCCGACGAACTCCGAACGGCTGGCGCCAGTAGCGCCCAGGCTCGCTCGTATTTCGAGGAGTTACTGGCCGAGCGTCGCGCTCGCCCCCAAGACGATCTGATGTCCGACCTGATTCAGGTCGAGGACGAAGGTGATCGGCTGACCGACGGCGAGATCGTGGCGGTGAGTCTGCTGCTTTTTGCGGCTGGCTTCGAAACGACCACCAACCTGATAGGGAACGGAATGGGCGCATTGCTACAGCACCCCGATGAGATGGCCAAGCTGTGGAACGACGCTGCGGTGCTGCCTTCGGCAGTGGACGAAGTGCTGCGCTGGGACTCACCGGTGCAGCTCGACGGCCGCACGGCGCTCGAGCCCACAACTATCGCCGGTACGCCAATCGAGGTCGGGACTCGGGTCATGACCCTGCTAGGCGCAGCCAACCGTGATCCCGCACAGTTCGCCGACGCAGAGCGCTTTGACGTGACCCGAGACGAGGGCCCGCCGATGAGCTTCGCCTCGGGCATTCACTACTGCCTCGGAGCCAACCTGGCGCGAGCCGAGGGCCAAGAGGTGTTCGGTGCACTTGTCGAACGCTGCAGTTCGATCGAGCAGGCGGGCCAGTTGGTGCGCCGCAATCGCATGACGTTACGCGGTTACTCGTCGGTGCCGGTGACGGTGACCCCGCGTTGAACAGCTGCCGGATTGCGTGGCGGTTGGCTGAATCAATGGCCAAATGAAGCGGGGTGCCCGATCTCGTCGCGTGAGGGAGACTACGATTTGCCTGTGCAACGGCGTCCCCCTGCTCCACTTTTCGCGCTATTGGTCACTTTGACCGCTTTGGCTGCACTAGCAACAGCTTGCACACCAGCAACAGCTAATAGCACGGCACTGGCGGTGATCTCCGAGCAGCCCACGGCCACACCGACACCGCTCGCGACCACGGCACCGATGAGTCCGCCTACCGCTCTCACCGTGCCCACTTCCACGACCGTGCCGCCCACCCCGGTGTCGACATCGACGCCAGAAGCCACGGCGACGCCGGTTCCACCCCCGGCAGCGGAGTCACAAGCCGCCACCGCGCCACTGCCAACTGCCCTTCCCCAGCCAACAGCCGAGCCGACGTCGACCCCGGCACCGGCACCGACGCCCATTCCCGAACCGACAGCCGAGCCCACGGCGATCCCAGAACCCACGGCAGTATCAGAACCCACGGCAGTATCAGAACCCACGGCAGTATCAGAACCCACGGCAGTATCAGAA
>ENA-ORXM01000584-ORXM01000584.1-marine-metagenome-genome-assembly--contig:-NODE-584-length-62310-cov-4.878714_pt1 | contig 62310 bp, 42 predicted proteins | sample MGYA00237867_ERZ511480 | MGnify/ENA primary metagenome ERZ511480 (study PRJEB26309, sample SAMN06266103) | marine metagenome | isolation source: Algal blade | place: United Kingdom:Sidmouth, United...
TGTCCAGCGAACGTTTTGTTTTCACTGGTCAGCTTATTGATTTGCGCTTTGGACTCATTGGTCATCTTCGCAGAGTCAGCCTTTAACTTTTCTATTGTTGCTGAGAAGGACTGGTTTTCCTTTTTCAGTTTCTCCATCTGCGACTTGGCAGCGTCACCCATAGATTTGGAAGACTCTTCCAGTTTTGCAATCTTAGCCGAGTAGGTCTTATTTTCTTCGGTCAGCTTCAGCGCCAACTCCTCAGCAGGTGCTTTATCAATGTCACCATCATAGTAGACCCGGTACAAATCGGAATCTAGACGTCGACCTCCGGTCATAAAGTACATAGCCCCATCTGGACCGATTACACCATCGGTCAAGGGTAATGGAAGGCCTGATAAAAACTCTTCTTTGGTGCCCGAATAGGAAGAACCTTGAGTTTCGAGTTCCATGGCATAAATAATTCCGAAGCTCCAATCGAAAGCGAAGACGCTACGTCGGTACTTTTCAGGGAAATTGGCATTCATTCCGTACATAACATTTGTAGGGGAACCTTGGCCAATATTCATTACTGGGGGTAAATTATCTGGATAGGCCGGGGACCACTTGCCGTTACCGGTACGCCAACCAAATTCGGCACCACTTGTTACATGACAGATTCGTGTTGGTCGGTACCAAGGCATGCCCAAATCCCACTCCATATCGGAATCATAAACGAACATATCACCCAACTCGTTAAAGGCAAGATCGAATGGATTTCGAAAGCCTGCTGCGACAAGCTCCCAATTTTTCCCTTCCGGATCAATGTTCGCGACCCATCCGCCCGGAGCACCACGGTCGTTGGCATGGCCACGGGGGTCTTTAATTTCTGGAAAGAGGTTATCGTTCTCCCAATTTTTTGGAAGTCGATAGCTATCCATTTCCGGTAAATCGGTATGGTTACCCGCAATGACATATAAAGATTCACCATCGGGAGAAGGAACAATACTGTGCGGACCATGTTCGCCGGCACCCTCAAGATGCTTGAGCAATGTAATCTTATCGTATTGATCGTCATTATCAGTATCCTGCAAACGGTACAGCCCGCTCGTTTTTTCGAACTCTTCATTACCGCGGTGGTTAACCATTACGTAAAGACTGTTGAAGGCATATAGCAATCCTTGCGCGTAGCCCATCTGAATCACAGAATCAGCGACTTTTTCTCCGGTCTGGATCCTAAGCTTTTCGATTTTCGGCCGGAGGTTTTCGGCACCGATATCGGGCAACTCCATTCGATAGAGGGCACCGTATTGATCTGAAGTTATCAAGCGACCTTTGTCATCAAAGGTCATGGCCACCCAAGACCCTTGATCATTTTCCGCAGGACTATAGAGATGTTCTGCTCGGAAACCTTCCTGTAATTTGAGTTTCGCTATTTTAGGATTTTGATTTTCCGCTATATCCGTGTTCGATACTTTATCGCTGTCACAAGAGACAGTAAAAAGTGTCGAAACAGCAATCAATACTAATATTTTCTTCATAGAAGGGAAAGCTATTAAACTGGTCTGAGCCTTTCGCATATATACGTAAAGCTCAGACCGGTTCATTTTTTAATTTTTTTTGAATATACTAAAAATTTGGATTCAGTTCAGACTCCGAAGACGGTAATGCATAAAACTCCCGTATGTTGGTGAAAGCGTTTCCTGCCGCCGGCACACCTTCCGGTAAGTAATAATCGTTCGGATTGTTTATCACCCTGTTCCCAAATTCTGTCATAACCTGAATAGCAATACCTTTTCTTTTCAAATCGAACCAGCGTTTGTTCTCAAAGGCCAATTCTACACGACGTTCCCTGAAAATAGCATCTCCCAAATCACCAGTGTGTGCGCCCAGACCTGCGCGTGTGCGTACCTGGTTCAGATAGGTAATTGCTTCACCGTCTTTGCCCTGCTCCTCTAGCGCTTCAGCTAAAAAAAGCAGTACTTCCGAGTATCTATATACTGGGAAATTAACTCCCATGTTATTATGCTGGGCATGCGGCTCTACATATTTTTTGATGATAGGATATATTCCATCGTTCCAAAAACTTTCCCGGGTTTCGATATACAAGATTGAGGCATCTTCCCGTAAATCGCCATCTTCGTAGGCGGCGATAATATCGGGCGTTGGAATATTATTTCCTTGGCCGTTTATGGGTTGTGCGTCACCCGTGCCAAACAAGGCTGCTACTTCGTCAGCTTCAATCGGTCTTGGAAGAAACTGATACATAAAATTCCCTTGAAGTCCATCGGCTCCTTCTTGATACTGCACTTCAAAAACTGACTCCATATTGTTTTTGTTACCGCTATTTCCTGAGAAGGCGTCTTCATAGTTGGGCATCAACATGTACTCACCACTATTGACCACAGCTTTCAGCAAAGTTTCTGCTGCTGCCCATTCTTGAAGTACAATATGAACATTGGCTAACAGGGTACGTGCAGCACCGGACGTTACACGACCCGGCTCTTGTGTCGATTTTGCGGGTAGTAAGGGTATTGCAGCTTGTGCATCAGCAACAATTTGAGCGTATAGTACCTCTGACGAAGACAAGGGTAAAGCCGCGCCTTCACGGTCTAAAACCGGTTCTAAGTGCATCGGTACCGATCCAAAGAACTGCACCAAATCAAAATAAGAGAAGGCCCTTAAAAACAGGGCTTGCCCTTTAATGTTCGCTTTCGCGGTCGCATCGAAATCAGCTTCATCAATCGTAACTAAAACCTGATTGGCACGAGAAATTATTCTATATAAATCGCGATATAACTCTCGTACATTAGCATTTGAAGTTATACCGTCTTGCGTAATCATCGAATGGTCAGCGATGTCTTGATTATTCTCCGTTGCGCCGAAGGCAGTATTTCTGGCGAAATAGGTATTATCAGCACTCATTTCAGCTAGAAAGGGTTTTTCTTGATCGTACAAGTTGCGTAATGGTGCATAAGTTCCGTTTATAGCCTGTGTGAAATCTTCTTCTGTCCGAAAGAAAGTAGGTACACTTAACGAATCTTCAGGAAAAATCGTTAGCTCGTCTTCACAGCTCGTAACTATGAACCCTATAAGGCCAATTAGAATAATTATTTTTTTCATTTTTTCAATTTTAATTTTTTGTGGAAAATGATATTTTTTTTCAGACATCGATTAAAAATTAAGGTTAACGCCAATGTTAACGATACGAGGTACCGGGTATCCCGAGATATCTACCCCAGGGGCTAGATTTCCCCCATCTCCTTGCCCATTGTTTTGAACACTTATTTCAGGGTTCGGCCCTCCCCAATATTTTGTAAAGATGTGTACATTTTGAATGGAACCATATATACGGGCAGATTTAAAGTATTTCTCCAAACCGGGTAATGTATAGCCCAAAGTTATATTTCTTATATTGAAAAAGGAGGCGTCTGCAACAAATCGATCATTGATCCAATCTCTCTCGATACCGGTTACCCGACCACCGCCTACGGTAGTTCCGTAAAAACCATCACCAGGATTGTCAACAGATCGAAATCGATTCTCTACATCTTTCAATAAATTGAATACACCATCTAAATTGGTTGTACTAAATAAATGACGTACCAATAGTTCATTGCCTTGAGACCCGGTACCGACCACTGAAAAGTCCCAGTTGCCATAGTTTATCCTATTGGTAATACCATAAGTAAAATCAGGAAAAGGATTTCCGGTAATGGCCCTATCATCATTAAGACCGCCTCTAGTGATAACCCCATCGCCATTGACATCGAGAAGCTTAATGCTACCGACTGTAGATCGACCGGGTACCTGGGGAGAACTATCCAAATCTTGCTGGTTCAAATAGACCCCGTCAGAAAGATGGCCGTAAAATTGGGCAAACGGTTGACCTACTTGAGTAATATGCCAGCCACCGGGACCGAAGACCTGGTCAATACCTTCTGCCAAGGCTACCACTTCATTTCGATTGAACGAAATGTTTGCACTGGTTGTCCATCTGAATTTTCCGGTGGTATTTACTGTATTCAAAGAGAATTCATGCCCCCAAAATTTAATTTCACCAATATTGTCGCTAAATTCTTCAAAACCCGACTCTCTTGGCACATCAATTTCGAACAATAAGTTGGTTGTATTCTTCGTGTAATAATCATACACAAAAGAGACGCGATCGTTGAAAAGGCTTAAATCCAAACCGATATCGAACTGTTCTGTAGTTTCCCAGCCCAAATTGGAATTGGATAACGAACTTACTGCTGCACCTTGTGCAAAAGTGTCACCAAAAACTGAATTAACAGTTCGGTTTTCAATTACATTATTGACCAATGCATATTGAGTATAGTTACCGATATTATTGTTACCTGTGACGCCCCAGCTACTTCTTAGCTTTAGAAGCGATAAGGTTTCGATATTTTCCAGAAAGGGTTCATCAGAAACAATCCAACCTGCAGAAACGGATGGGAAAGAACCCCATCGATTGTTAGTCCCGAACCTTGAGGATCCGTCAGCACGAATAGATCCAGTCAATAAATATTTTCCTTTATAATTATAGGTAAGTCGCGAAAAAGCCGAAACCAATGAATTTTCTTGTACTCGATTAAACGTGCCTCCCCTGTTGATGTCGGTCGCGCCTTGAATAACGGGCAAGCGATCATCCGCAAAGTTTGCTGCTTGCAATCTGTCTCGGTCTTGACGAAATTTTTGAAAAGAAAAACCGCCGAGTAATGAGAAGTTATGTTCTCCATAAGACTTTGTATAGGTAACAATGTTTTCATTCAGCCATGAGAACGTATCTGTATTGTCCCAAATAGCTTCATTGGGTTGTGGTATCGGGCGATTAATTCTAAATGTGGCATTCGTAGGGCTAAAGAATTCATATTGTGCTCGGTAAAATTCAGCATTTAAACTTGACTTAATACTCAACCCTTCTATAGGTCTCCAATCCACATAGGCATTTGACAATAAGTTGAGATTTCTTGTTTCATCTTTGATTCGTTCCGCGGAGTTCAGCCAGTTGGCATAAGCGAAAATGTTTCCGGTATCGGCCGGAAATCGATTGAATTCCGTTCGGGTTCCATCCGGATTAAAAATCGGCATAATCGGCCAAGTGTGTAGGGCGTTGAATAAAATACCTTGTCCCCGAGTACCATCGGTTCTGGGCGTTCTATCGATTACCCAACTTGGCGCAACATTAAATCCGAATTGTAACTTGTCCGAAACATCGTAAGCTAGATTCGCTCGCAACGTATACTGCTGCCAGTCGCTACCAAGTACAACCCCAGTACGATCCGTAAACCCCGCGACTACAGAACTTCTGAATTTCTCTGTATTCGAAGATATAGCAAGACTATAAATCGACTGCGGTGCGGTGCGGAGTAAAGCGTCGTACCAATCGTTGGTCTGCCCTTCATATTGTGAAGGGTTCTGAAAAATATCGGGTACCGGATCTCCTTGATCTTCATAGTACTCTTTTTTAAACTGGGCAAACTCGACGGAATTCATCATCTCTAAACGACCTCTTTGTGGCACACTCTGAATACCCGTCGAAACATTAAAACTCACGCTACTCGCGCCCTTTTTACCCTGTTTAGTAGTCACAAGAACAACGCCGTTTGCCGCTCTAGAACCGTATAACGAGGTCGAAGCAGCATCCTTTAAGACGGTTATATCTTCAATTTCTGCAGGATTTAAGGTATTGATATTCCCAGCAATTGGAAACCCATCAACTACGTATAGTGGGTCACTCCCCCCAGAAATTGATAACTGGCCACGAATACGAACATTGATACCCTCTCCAGGTTTACCCGTGGTTTGGTTAATCTGAACCCCGGCCAACTGTCCCTGAAGCTTTTGGGTAACTTGGGTAACCGGTATATCGGCCAGTTCGGTTAGGTCTACGGTCTGTACCGAACCTGTAACCTCTCTCCTTATCTGGGTACCATAACCAACGAGTACCACTTCATCGAGCGCCGTGGCATCCTCGGTCATTGTAGCGTTTACTTCGCTTTGCCCGTTGACCGGTATCTCTTGCGTAGTAAAACCAATATAGGAAAAGACCAGGGTTGCATTGCCATCGGCAACGTTTAAATTGTAATTACCGTCAAAATCGGTTACGGTACCATTAGTTGTTCCTTTTTCAATAACGTTTACGCCCGGTAAACCTATCGAATCATCGGCTGAGATTACCGTACCTGTTACGGTAGTTTGTGCATGCAAATAGCATGAGAAGAACAGTGCACAAACAAAACCGATGTTTTTAAGCTTTGTGAAGGTTTTTTTCATAATCGTGTTCATTAAGCTGTTAGTTAGAAATTCTAGTTGACTTATTAAAATGTTAATTATTTCCAAATTTATCGGACTTAAACGTTTTCCCTATCCTGTAGTGTCCTGTTAAATCGCTAAAAAATGAATAATTAGTAGTGTAAAATGATAATTTAAAAGAACTCAAACTAAAAATTTCTTAACCTTATTCTTAAATTTTTAAATCATTAAAAAGAGGATATAAATCAGTCTAACAGCAAAGAATTCCCATTAAAACTGCATGTGTACAAAACAGAATTACGGTTCTGGATTTGAAAAAAAGGAGAGGAAGACTAAAAAAATAGGAAGAATCTATCTTAATTTAGAATGCTTTTAAATGATGGCTAAAGTGAATCTCGGTCTATAAAATGGAAAGGGTTTTTGATTTGGCCTTTTTTGTTGTTCAAGATCATTTCGGCTACCGTTTGGCCCATGGCCTTAAAATCGGTAGAAATGACGGTAATGCCCAATAACTCCTTCAAGGGCGTTTCGTTGTAGGAGATAACCCCGATTTCTTTTCCGAGAACAAACTCGTCTTTACGTATCTGGTTGACCAAATTTACCAGATCTAATTCCTCAATGGTAATGAAAAGATCTCCTTTTTTTAAGATAATATCATCGAAAACTTCATCTATAATTTCAAAATCAAGAGAGTGTTCTATGCAGAATTTTTTAAAGCCGTGAAGAATTCTTTTGGGATACGGATATACCGATTTCGTAGGGTATACTAAAATCAGCTTTTGATATTTTATGATTTTTTGAAGCCCTTCTTTTAAGGCGCTGTAAATGTCTTCTTCAAAATCTTGATATACCTTTACAATATCCCTTGAGAAACCCAATCGATTATCGACAATTACAAGTCGGTCGTTTGGTATTTTTTGAATAGCTTTTAAAATAGGATCTGTACTACTGATATGTTCAAGATTTTCGCTTTTAAAATGAGGCATTATTACATAATAATCATAAGCATTTACGTGTTTGTCAACTAAATTTAAAAAGAGTGTTTCGTTACAGTGATATATGAAGAGATCGGTATGTGCATTATTACCAATGTTATTCAAAAACGAGTTATAGATACGTATTTTATAAGAACTCGGCTTATTGATAAGCATCAAAATATTGACTTTAGATAAAAGCTGGGTCCGGGTGATGTAATATCCCTTACCCCGAATGGAGGATATGATTTTTCGTTCCTTTAGAATATTATACGCTTTCTCTACCGTATCCCTAGAAAGTAAATACTCCTCACTAAACCGATTTATCGAAGGAATTTTTTCGTCTATTTTGAGATTACCTACGGATATGTTGTGAATAATCGAATCGACGATCTGTCGATACTTGGGTATTCGTGAGTGTTCATCGATCTGAATATATTTGAACATTTTGATGGTATTTATAGCATTCTAATTTATTAAGGTAAGTTTACTAAAAAAAAACGAATACGATAGTTTAACCTTTTTATTTAATTTCATGGCGCAATATGTTAGATTATCCCATTAACTTATCACTTTACGGTACAGTACAGGATAGAAACCTCCAAACACTATTTTACTTTAGCAACAATTAAAACACTAAGACAATCAGTATGAACGATCAAGTCAAGCAATTTAAGTATGTCGATTATCTGTGGGACGAAAAAAAAGCCACAGCCTTGGGAGATGACCAAGTAGCCCTGTTTCTATATCGGTCCAACATTCTAGGTGCCGATCTGAGAATTACCAACTATGGTGGCGGCAACACGAGTTGCAAAACCATTGAGAAAGACCCGTTGACCAACGAAGAAGTAGAGGTGATGTGGATTAAGGGTTCGGGCGGTGATATTGGCACGTTGACCAAAGCGGGCATCGCCGGATTGTACACCGAGCGTCTTAGAAACCTTAAAGATGTTTATGGAGGCCTTGAAGACGAAGATCGTATGGTAGGCCTTTTCAATCACTGTATCTACGACCTTGATAGCAAGGCCCCATCTATCGATACGCCATTACATGGTTTATTACCTTTCAAACACATCGATCATCTACATCCGGATGCATTGATTGCAGTAGCTGCCGCAAAAGATAGCGAGAAAGTGACCAAAGAAATTTGGGGAGATACTATGGGTTGGGTGCCTTGGCAACGACCCGGTTTTGACCTAGGGTTACAACTCGAAAAGTGCCTTAACGACAACCCTGGCATTAGGGGTATTGTTTTGGGAAGCCATGGTCTTTTTACTTGGGGCGATACTTCTTATGAATCATATATTAATAGCTTGGAAGTCATCGAAATGGCGTCCGCCTACATTGAGAAAAAAATAAAGGAGAACGGAAGCGTTTTCGGAGGGCAAAAAGAGGAAAGTCTACCAAAAGACGAGCGTCTCGAAAAAGCGGCCCAGCTCATGCCGTTACTTCGGGGACTTTGTTCTGAAGAAAATCGAATGATCGGCCATTTTAACGATAACGATGTCGTACTCGAATACATAAATAGCAATGATTTGGCACGGCTCGCCCCTATGGGAACCTCATGTCCAGACCACTTTTTACGTACTAAAATACAACCGTTGGTACTTGATTTGGATGCTAAATCAGACCTTTCGGATGCCGATACAGTGCTCAAAAAATTGAAGCCCGCTTTTGCGCAGTACAAGAAAGAATATGCCGAGTACTATGACAAACACAAACGAGCTAATAGTCCCGCTATGCGTGATGCTAGCCCTGTAATCATTATACTTCCGACGGTCGGAATGTTCAGTTTCGCCAAGAACAAACAGACTACCCGCGTAGCGAACGAATTTTATGTAAATGCGATCAACGTAATGCGCGGTGCGGAGGCGATTACCGAATACACTTCCTTGCCCAGGCAAGAAGCTTTCGATATCGAATACTGGCTTTTGGAAGAAGCCAAATTACAGCGTATGCCAAAGGAAAAACCGTTATCCCGCAAAGTGGCCCTTGTAACAGGTGCCGGTGGTGGCATCGGTAAGGCTATCGCCGATAAGCTAGCCGAAGAAGGTGCTAATGTAGTCTTGACAGATATAGCCGAAGACCGTTTGAAAGAAGCATTGGAAACCTACGGAAGGGATACCGCCAGCTATGCAGTTTGCGATGTGACCGATAGTGCATCTATCGCAAATGCCTTTACGAAAGCTTGTCTCGCTTTTGGAGGGGTTGATATTGTGGTTCATAGCGCCGGTCTCGCTATTTCAAAACCGCTTGAGGAGACCACGGAAAAAGATTGGGATATTTTACAGAATGTTTTGGTGAAAGGTCAATTTGAACTGGCCCAGAAATCGGTAGCGATTATGCGGAAGCAGAATCTTGGGGGCGATTTTATAAGTATCGCGAGTAAAAACGGATTGGTCGCAGGCCCCAATAATGTGGCTTATGGCACCTCCAAAGCCGCACAACAACATATGTCGCGTTTGTTAGCGGCGGAATTGGGCGGAGATAAAATACGTGTAAATACAGTAAATCCGGATGGAGTCATTGTCGGAAGTAAAATCTGGGAAGGCGATTGGGCCGAAGGCCGGGCAAAAGCTTATGGAATCACGGTTGAGGAACTTCCCGCACACTACGCCAAAAGAAACCTTTTGAACGAAATTATCTATCCACAGGATATCGCCAATGGCGTCTTTGCCTTAGTCGGAGTTCTCGACAAAAGCACAGGAAACATTATTAATGTAGATGGTGGTATGGCGAATGCTTTTGTACGGTAATATGCCAGTGAAAATAGCCTAAAGCGAGACCTGTCAGGTTTCCGTTTAACCAAAATTGTATTCTCTGAAAATACGGAATACAAAAAAAAGAAAACCTGACCGGTCTAAATAAAAATGACCGCAGCGGACATCTGGCATCTATTTGAACCAAAAACGTTTCCGGCAGATCAAAAAAGGTAGCTTCAGGCTATACCTAGAAGGATGTCTTTAACGCAATAATACCTTGCAGGTCTAAATCAAAATTAAAATGAGAATAGATAAACAACGAATAGAAGATAGCAATCAAAGCGGTATGGATGCACACTCCAGAGACTTTGATTTTATATCAAATCGATTATCAGAAAAGGGTCATGATGTTGATGAAGTGGTTCGAAAACTGGCCGATTTTCAAGTTGCGATACCAAGTTGGGCCTTGGGGGCGGGCGGAACCCGTTTCGGACGTTTTGGCTTTCAGGGCGAACCCGGCAATCTGGAACAAAAAATAAATGACGTTGGGGTATTGCATGCACTAACCCAAACCGCCGGCGCAATTTCGCTGCACATTCCATGGGATGTACCAGAAGATTACAGTGCCATAAAACAATTGGCAGATTCGCATGATATTGTTTTTGATGCCGTTAACAGTAATACATTTCAAGATCAGAAAAATGCTGATGAAAGTTACCGCTATGGATCGTTGAGCAACACGAGTAAAGCGGCCCGTGACCAAGCAATTCAACACAATATCGATGTCATCAAAATAGGGAATAAACTGGGGAGTAAAAGCCTCACGGTTTGGTTGGCCGATGGTTCGTCTTTCCCCGGGCAGACCAATTTTCAATCCGCCCTGCGACATACTGAAGATAGTTTAAAGCAAATCTATAGCGAACTCCCCGAAAATTGGAAACTCTTTATCGAGTATAAGCCCTATGAACCTAATTTTTACAGTACGGTTATACAAGACTGGGGCACCTCTTTTATGCTGGCCAACGCTTGTGGGGAAAAGGCCTATACACTTGTGGATCTCGGCCATCATTTGCCGAATACAAACATTGAACAGATTGTTTCCACATTAATGCTCAAGGGTAAGTTAGGCGGTTTCCATTTTAACGACAGCAAATACGGTGATGACGACCTAACGGTAGGTAGTGTTAAGCCCTACGCGCTTTTCTTGATTTTCAACGCGTTGGTATACGGTATGGAAAACAATCCACAAAACCCCTACCCTGCATGGATGATAGATGCCAGTCATAATATCAAAGATCCTTTGGAGGATATCATCCAATCTCTGGAAGCCATACAGGAAGCCTATGCGAAAGCACTATTGGTAGACCGGTCTGCCTTGAATGCAGCACAAGAAAATCATGATGTGGTCAAATGCCAAGAGCTGTTGCAAGATGCCTACCGTACCGATGTTAGACCTTTGTTACAAGAAGCAAGATTGTCTACAGCCGGGGCCTTGAATCCGATAGAGACCTATCGTTCGCTCAACGTACGCAAGTCACTGATCGAAGAAAGAGGCTTACATTCCGTAGCCTCAGGATTATAAATCATAAATAGATGAAAACTAAGGTAACGGCCATATTCGACATTGGTAGAACCAATAAGAAATTCTTTCTCTTTGATTCAGAATTCAAGGAGGTCTATCGCGAATACAACCGTTTTGATGAAATTAAAGACGAAGACGGCTATCCGACAGAAGATTTAGACGCACTTGAAAAATGGGCCAAAGAAGTTTTCGACCGCATGCTTGAAGCTCCTGAATTCGATATCGTTTCCCTGAACTTTTCTTGTTACGGTGCCAGTTTGGTACATATCGACGAAAATGGTAAGGTACTTACTCCGTTATATAATTACATGAAGCCCCTAGATGATAGCATCTATGATTCTTTCTACGGAACATATGGGCCAGAACCTGAGTTTTCAAGAATTACCGGCTCCCTTAAATTGGGTATGTTGAATACGGGTATGCACCTGTACTGGTTAAAAAAAGAACGGCCCGATGTCTTCAAAAAGATTAAATATTCACTGCACCTTCCCCAATATCTCAGTTATGTATTCACAGGCGTTCCGGTAAGTGAATATACAAGTATTGGCTGCCATACTATTTTATGGGATTTTGAAAAAAAAACCTATCACGAGTGGGTAGCAGAAGAAGGAATCGATCGCGTTCTTCCACCAATTGTGGCTACAGACAAAACAATTCCCGTAGAATACAACGGAAAGACCATTCAGATGGGGCCCGGCATACATGATAGTTCCTCTGCCCTGTTACCTTACATACGCAGCATTACCGATCCATTTTTACTTGTTTCGACCGGTACCTGGAGTATTTCCATAAATCCGTTTACGCAGGGTATGTTGACCCTCGATGACATAGGCAACGAAAGTCTTTTTAATATGCGTATCGATGGCAGCCCTGTAAAGGTGGCCAGACTTTTTCTGGGCAATGAGTATAAATTGCAGATCAAAATACTGACAGAACACTTTAAAGTTTCCGACGATTACCACAAAAAGGTCAAATTTGATCAAGAAACCTTATTTGAAATCAATAAAGATTTCGAACCCATGTTCAAATGGATCAGTATCTCCGGTGAAAATGAACCGGAGCGGACCAAGTTACCTTATCACCATTTTGAGCATGCATACCATCAATTGATGTTGGAACTGGTGCTTCTGCAGGTCGATAGCATAAAATCGGCCATTGGGGACCAAACCATTGAACGACTTTATATCGATGGTGGATTTACCGACAATAATGTATACATCAAACTTTTGTCGCATTATCTCAGGAACATGAAATTACGTACAACTGATTCTTCATTAGGCTCTGCAATGGGTGCCGCTATTGTAATCTCGAGTACAAGTCTGGGTGCTAAATTTTTAAAGCGGAACTACGGACTAAAAAAACACAAGCCCTTAAAAAAGAAGTGATATGCTATCGGAAATAAACTCTCAATACCCCTCTGTCGATGATTTACGTGAAAAAGCAAAAAAAAGAGTGCCACGTTTTGCGTTCGAGTACTTAGATGGTGGGTGTAATGAAGATGTCAGTATTTCAAGAAATACTTCCGAAATCAGAAAAGTGCAGTTACAACCCAGATATCTGCGCAATTATGGCACGAGTTCGACGAAAACGAAAGTACTGGGTATGGAATTCGATGCTCCTTTTGGTATAGCACCTGTCGGGCTACAGGGTTTAATGTGGCCCAATTCCCCTACAATTCTAGCTAAAGCGGCGCACAAGCATAATATTCCCTTTATATTGAGTACGGTCACTACGATGAGTATCGAGCGTGCCAGTGAACTTACTGAAGGCAAAGCCTGGTTCCAATTGTACAACCCTGTGGAGGATGAGCTCCGTGACGATATTATTAATAGGGCCGAAGCGGCAGGATGTCCGGTATTGGTTTTGCTCTGTGACGTACCGACTTTCGGTTACCGCCCGCGCGATATTAGAAACGGATTGGCGCTACCCCCGAAAATGTCGGTGACCAATATCCTTCAAATTTTAGGGAAACCGACTTGGGCCTTCAATACCCTTAGATATGGCCAACCTACTTTTGAGACCCTAAAACCTTATACTCCAGATGGATTGAACCTCAAACAATTGGGTCAGTTTATGGACAAGACTTTTTCAGGGCGCCTAAACGAAGAAAAAATAAAACCCATTCGAGACAAGTGGAAGGGAAAATTGGTTTTGAAGGGAGTGGCCTCGGAACAGGATACCCAAGATGCTATTCGTATGGGCTTTGACGGTATTATTGTTTCCAACCATGGCGGAAGACAATTGGATGCGGCCCAATCAACGATAAACTCCTTAAAAGAAATTACAGAAAAATATAGCGATCAAATTGAAATCATGATGGATAGCGGTATGCGATCCGGCCCTGACATCGCCAGAGCCATTGCGTGCGGTTCGAAATTTACCTTTATGGGCCGATCTTTTATGTACGGTGCAGGCGCATTGGGCAATAAAGGTGGAAACCACACTATTTCTATACTAAAGAGACAGTTCAAACAGGTCATGGACCAGCTCTGCTGCGAGAAAGTGGAAGATTTACCCAACCATTTGATAACCGACTAACCAATCCAAAAATGGCATTGAACCAGCAAGAACAGGAAACAATTGAAGATATAGCCGGTGGCGAATTTGAAAGGGAACCTGTACCTCAATCAAAACACAAAGGCTGGGGAAGCTTTCTAGGCATGTATGCCGGAGAACATGCCGCTGGAACCGAGTTTATGATCGGCCCACTGTTTTTGACTGCTGGTGTAAGTGCATTCGATTTGATTATTGGCCTTTTGTTAGGGAATCTTTTGGCGGTATTAAGCTGGCGCTTTCTTACTGCTGAAATTGCAATTAAAAATAGGCTGACCCTCTACTATCAGCTTGAAAAAATCTGTGGTAAAAAACTGGTCACGGGTTACAACTTGGCGAACGGTATTTTATTTTGCTTTTTGGCCGGTGCCATGATTACGGTTTCCGCGACAGCGGTCGGAATCCCATTTAATATGGAAATGCCAAAACTGACAGATACCACCCCGAACGGGGCTACTTGGGTTATCATTGTAGTCATTATTGGGGCGGTGATTTCTTTGATTGCCTCAAAAGGATATGATACTGTTTCAAAGGCTGCCAATTGGATGTCGCCAATTATTGTTCTTGCCTTTATTGCGTGTGGTATTGTTGCTTTGGGACAACTCGGCGTTAAAAGTTTCGAAGACTTCTGGAACATTTGGGGAGAAGGTTCCGAGCCGTTTCCGGGTCAAATAAAATATACGTTTTGGCATGTGGTCATCTGGTCATGGTTCGCCAACGCCGCCATGCACGTAGGCATGTCAGATCTATCTGTATTTCGCTTCGCGAAGAATGCCAAATCAGGATGGACAACTGCCGCTGGTATGTATGTTGGGCACTATATGGCTTGGATCGCGGCAGCTTTATTATACGCAGTATACCTAAAATCCCCAGAGGCACAAGCATTTTTATCGAGTGGAGAAGCCCCACCGGTAGCACCCGGACCTTTGGCCAATAACGCCATCGGTATTTTTGGAATTATAGCAGTAGTATTGGCAGGTTGGACGACTGCAAACCCAACGATTTATCGGGCAGGGTTGGCGTTTCAGGCTATAATCCCCAAGGTATCTACCTTTTGGGTCACCATCATCGCCGGTACGGTGGCCACGATAGCGGGGCTTTTCCCCGCATTCGCCATGAAATTATTGGGTTTTGTCGCACTTTACGGTTTTATTCTTGCGCCCTTTGGGGCGATTATCGTGTTTGAACACTTTTTCCACAAGCAGGCGGGAATAGTAAAAAATTATGCTGAAGTCGCTAAAATTCAATTCAACAAATCCGTGCTATACGCATGGCTAATTAGCTTCGGGCTTTTTTACTTTATATCATTGCAGTTCGATGTTTTTCTTTCTTTCGTGACATTGCCCGCTTGGCTTTTATGCGGTGCTTTATTTTTACTCTTCAGCCGTAAATTCCAGATAAAGAATGGTTAGTTATTCTTTTGAAGTTATGCGGGATAAATTTTTCAAGGCCTTCTACACTTTACACTAAATATTTGGACTGCTTTCACGAAAAGTTTGGTACACTCTCGTTATGAATGTTCTTTTTCAAAGGATAATCCTTATTTTACTATGAAATTCATATCGGAAAAAGGATAAAATCAAGAGCTATGATTAAAAAACTAATTGGCGTTTCGCTGCTATTCGTACTTGTCGGTCCCCTAAACCAGTGTGTGGGCCAAAACAAAACTTCTTCAGATACCTACACCTTTAAGCAAGGAGACCCGAACGGAACCGGAAAATGGTATCTAGGACGAGAAATTGCCCATGTAATGGGTTTTCAAGGAATGTCGTGGCTCGACAGGCCCGAACGTGAAGCGGAGGAGAATACCGAAAAACTACTGCAAAATATGGGTATCGGCAAGGAAGATGCTATAGCCGATATTGGGGCAGGTTCGGGGTATCATGTTTTCAAGATGGCGAAAATAGCATCTGCGGGTCGTATTTATGCCGTTGATATACAAGATGAAATGCTTGCCGAACTTACAAAAAGAAAAAAAGAGAACGATAACCAAAATGTAAGCGTTATTAAAGGAGGTGAAAAAAGCATAAACCTTCCGGAAGATTCTGTAGATAAAGTACTTATGGTCGATGTATACCACGAGTTCAGTTATCCTATCGAAATGCTCGCTTCTATAAAAAAAGCATTACGACAAGATGGCAAAATATTCTTGATCGAATATCGCGGGGAAGATTCAAATGTACCCATTAAAAAAGTACATAAAATGACAGAAAAACAAGCCGTAAAGGAAATGGAAGCAGCGGGTATGAAATTAGAGCGGAATATTGACAACCTGCCCTGGCAGCACTGCATGGTTTTTATAAAGAAGTAAAGAGAATTACCTTATTTTACCGTTACCACCAGTGGATTGTTTACTTTTTCAGAAAACTGACTCAAATACTTTTCCCAAGATTCCTTCGTGCTGAATTGCCCACTTTTTTTCCATCCAAAGCCAGCGTAATAAACTGCTATTGACTTCTTGTTCAGATTGATATTTGCAAATAGGTTACTCTTGTCTTTTTCATCGGTTACATAATGGTCATAACCAAGCATTTTCTCCTTTGGAACGACAATCCCCGTTCCAAGTTCTGAGCCTTCATGTGGTTCCCAGTAACTGACCCAACCTTCTTCAGGGTTTGTGCCTATTTCACCCTCCTTTTGATGTAAGGTCAATCCAGCAGATACGGTATCGGTTCCTTTTAAATGAATTTCAAACTTTGAAAGGTTGCTCCCATAGTCCAAAGAGATACGTTTCTTTTCGGATATTTTTTGACCTTGGGCGTCCCAATCGGCATATGTAAGTTCAAAGCTTGTTCTTAGCGGACCCGTAGTTATTGTTTTCCAGGTAACGAAATTTCTTGAAATGTAGTAGCTGGTATCGATTTTGACAGCTATACCCCCCACTCCGCGGCTAGGGCCAACATGAAAATTATCGAGTCCCTCGCCGGTATCCTCGTGATAGCTTCCGTCGGTTTCCAATTCTTTTTTATACCATTTATCGATAATCGGGTAATCGACTCTTTTCAACCAAGCATCAATTCCACTTGAAAGTGTTCCCCCTTTAACCCTATTCTCGACCATTTTTTGAGCGGTAGGCCCATAAGTACGAAAGGCCACGCGATTATTTTCCCAAGCATAATCGTCGGTACGTTCGGGAACGAACCTTGAATAACAAAGAGGAACGGCCTCCTGTTTCGGTTGTGTATTCGTAACAACGATTTCGTAAGATCTTTCGGCACTTGCACCTATTTGTGGCTGAAATAACAATATGTCCAAAATTCCGTCACCGTCCGTGTCTACAGTTTGCGATGTCATCTCTTTTTTAGTTTCCACATCAACAATACCCAAAGTATTCGCTAGATTATCGGTATTATCCATTTGGAATTTTCCCAAATCAAACTCCACTGTTTCCAAGGACCTCTCAATAGCCAAGGGATTTTTAACGGTAATTACTCTTTTTTCGGCCGTTTTATCCGTACAGCTCAAATATAAAAGAGACGCTGAAAGAAGAGCCGGAATAAGTCCTAATCGAATAGTAGCCAGTTTCATCTAAGTTCTGTTATTTTCGCAACGTCCATATCGGTATAATCCAGGTTTTCACCAGCCATACCCCAGATAAAAGTATAGTTTGAAGTACCTGATCCGCAGTGAATTGACCATGGAGGTGAGATTACGGCTTCGTGGTTCTGCATCCAGATATGTCTGGTCTCTTGGGGTTGGCCCATAAAGTGACACACAGACTGACCTTCGGGAACATCAAGATAGAAATAGACTTCCATGCGGCGGTCATGCACATGGGCAGGCATAGTATTCCAAACACTTCCGGTTTTCAACTCCGTCATACCCATTTGCAACTGGCAGCTTGTTATCACGCCCCCGATAATCATTTGGCTAACGGTACGGTGGTTAGCGGTTTCTAAAGAACCCAACTCCAACTTGTTGGCCTCTGCAAGACTCACCATTTTTGTGGGGTAGCTTTGATGGGCGGGTGCGGAATTCAAATAGAACATTGCGGGCTTGGCCGAATCGCTACTTTTAAAAACTACTTTTTGAGCTCCCTTACCAATATAAAGGGCATCTTTATGGCTCATTTCATACGATGTTCCGTCAACTTCAACGGAACCGGAATCACCTACATTAATGATCCCCAATTCCCTACGCTCCAAAAAATAGTCTGCCTTTAAAGGATCGATAGGCTCAAGTACAAGCGGTTGACCAGGAACCGCCGAACCCGCAATATAGCGGTCGTAATGCGAGTAGGTTAGATTAATTTTTCCTTTTTCCGTGAGATTGGAAACCAGAAACTCTTTTCGCAATGCGGTCGTATCGTATTGTTTTACGGCCTCCGGACTGGAAGCATATCTTGTTTCGTAAGATGTGGACATATTCAGATTTTAGTTATTAATACCAGTATTTAAAGTTTGAAATTTTAGCTCTGTAAAAGTGGTTTCTATAGCATCTCTCAATTATTGACTCATTTTCTTGACTTAAAAAGCCAACATTTCGAATCTTTTCGAGACTTTTTTTAATTGAACAGTGCTTTTCGAATTCCCAATTCTAGGCCGCGCAGTTCTGCCAGCCCTCGAAGTCTTCCGATTCCAGAATATCCGGGATTCGTTTTTTTACGCAGATCGTCGAGCATCTTGTGGCCATGGTCGGGGCGCATAGGCATTCGAAAATCTTTTCGATCTGATTTCTTGCGTTTTTCCTGTTCGGCCACCAAAGCTTTCATTACGCCGAACATATCAACATCACCTTCAAGATGATTCGCCTCATGAAAATTGCCTTCGGCATCGCGTTGCGTAGACCTGAGATGGATAAAATGTATGCGACTCCCCAAACGTTCTACCATTCCGGGCAAATCGTTGTCGTCTCGTACCCCAAAAGAACCTGTGCAAAAGGTCAGTCCATTATTAGGGCTGTCGACAGCTCGATACAACTCTTCGATATCCTTTTCGGTACTGACAACTCTGGGTAAACCTAAAATTGGGTACGGCGGATCATCTGGATGAATGCACATCAAAACCCCGGAACTTTCTGCGGTCGGGATAATTTGGCTTAAAAATTCGAACAAGTGTTTCTTTAATTCCAATGCGCCAATCGCATCATAAGTGGCAAGAATCGTATTGAACTCCTCAAGTGAATACCCTTCTTCTGCACCGGGAAGACCGGCAATAATATTGTTTGACAACTCCTTTTTCGCCTCTTCCGAGAGGCCGTCGAAATACTCTTTTGCGGCGGCTTTTTGGCTTTCTGAATACGAATCTTCAGCACCGGGCCGTTGTAACAAAAACAATTCAAAAGCTGCGAACGCCAAAGATTCAAAGCGCAGGGCCGTCGAACCATCTGCAACTTCGTAGTTTAGGTTGGTACGTGTCCAGTCCAGAACTGGCATGAAATTATAACACACGGTATCGATACCGCATTCTCCCAAATTCTCAAGGGTTTGTTTATAATTCTCGATATATTTCGGATAATCTCCGCTCTGGGTCTTTATCGATTCGTGAATCGGTACACTTTCTACAACAGACCAGCTTAGACCGGCCGATTCAATAGTTTCTTTGCGTTTTTTTATTTCATTTACCGACCATACCTCCCCATTGGGAATATGATGTAATGCGGATACCACTCCCGTTGCACCGGCCTGTTTAATATCCGCAAGTGAGACAGGGTCGCTGGGCCCATACCACCTCCATGTCTGTTCTAAAGTGTAACTCATCTGAAAATTAAAATTTAATTAGTTTTGGTTGATTCAATATCTATTTCAAAATGATGGCGTACGCAACGCTACTACCGAAAAAGGAAAGTTAGCTTATTATTATACTCCGCTGAAAGCACTAAAACCCCCATCTATGGGAACTACGACACCGGTAACAAAAGATGCGCCTTCACCGCAGAGCCAAAGAGTCGTTCCTATTAGGTCTTCAGGTTCCCCGAACTTACCCATAGGGGTCTGGTCAATAATAGTTTGGCCCCTTGATGTCAATTCGCCATTGCTTTGGGTCAAAAGAGTACGGTTCTGATCTGTAAGAAAGAACCCCGGTGCCAGCGCATTCACACGTATGCCCACTTTGGAAAAATGCACCGCCAACCATTGCGTAAAGTTCGATACGGCAGCTTTGGCACCACTGTAAGCTGGAATTTTGGTCAAGGGCGTAAAGGCGTTCATCGAAGAAATATTGAGTACGCTGCAGCCTTCCCTTCCTACCATATCGCGCGCAAAAATCTGTGTTGGTAAAAGCGTACCTATAAAATTAAGATTGAAAGTAAACTGAATACCCTCTGTATCAAGGTCGAAAAAGGTCTTAAAACCCTCTGTCGTATTTTCTAAATCGACTTCCTGAAAATGCGGATTACTTGTCGTACCCAAGGGATGGTTTCCCCCGGCACCATTAATAAGAATATCACAAGGGCCTAATTTTTCGTTTACCTCTTTTTTGGCGGTTTCAAGGGAAGACTTTTCCAAAACATTGGCCATAACCCCGATAGCGGCACCACCCGAGGCATTTATACGATTGGCTACTTTGTCGGCAGCTTCCTTTTTTAAGTCCAAAATGGCAACTTTATGGCCTTCTTTGGCCAATGCTTCGGCCAGCGTACTACAAAGAACGCCACCGGCACCTGTTACTACGATTATTTTATCCATTAAATCAAATTATATTTTTTCTATTCCGATGGAAACCGTAACCATTCCATCGGGAGTCCTGAAACCTACTCAGCTAAAGGTAAGAGATTTGGCTATGGTTCCCAATATAGGGCTCGATAAAAATACTAATTATTATACAATCGATTGTATTTTATTTCACTTTTTTGTCAGCTTGAAAACTTTCAGAATATGATAGTATCTCTTCTTCGTATTTGTGTATCGTTTGTTTTGCTTTAGTTTTTTGAGTTTCTTTGGTTGACCAACCATTCCAATACTAGATGAAAAAGGCTACTATACATGAGATTGCAAAGGCCCTTGGTCTTGACGGTTCTACTGTTTCGAGAGCACTCAACAATAGCGAACGGGTAAAGCCAAAAACCAAAAAGCGGGTTTTGGATATGGCCAAAGAAATGGGTTATACACCCAACAAACTTGCATCGAACCTTCGACGTAATAAGAGCAACACCATTGGTGTTGTGGTACCAAGAATCGAGCGCTACTTCTTTTCCTCCACTATTGCCGGTATTGAAGAAACGGCCTATGCGGCGGGCTATAATGTAATTATATGCCAATCTCACGAAAAACTGGGCCGCGAGCGGAAAATTATCAAAAACCTGATGGCCAATCAGGTCGACGGTATACTTATTTCCGTAACCATAGAGACCGATCAAAACAATCACCTCAGCGACTGTTTTGCCAAAGGCACCCCATTGGTCTTTTTCGACCGGCATGTCGACGGTATGGAACAAACCGGAAAAGTAGTTCTTGACGATGAACGCGGAGGCTTTGAGGCAACAGAGCATCTGATACAAAAAGGATGTAAAAAAATTGCTCATTTCACCTCTCCATTACAGGTAGAAATATATAAGAACCGACTTAAAGGATATAAAAGGGCCCTTAAAAAATATGGCATTTCTTACGATGAAAATATCGTATTCGTTTCCGAACTGCTAAAAAAAGACGGGTTCCGTTTGGCACAAAAGGTATTCGAGGGATTTGATGGTGTTGACGGTATATTCTCCGCCAACGACTTTGCCGCTATCGGTGCAACGAGATACTTCAAAGAAAACGGGATAGAAGTCCCTAAGGAAATAGCAATTTCCGGTTTTAGTAACGAGCCTACTACAGCCGTCATGGAACCCTCCCTAACGACTGTTGACCAATCAGGTGCTGAAATTGGAAGGCTTGCCTGTAATCTCTTGCTATGCCATATTACCGAGGGAGATAAATTCGATATCGATAAAACCGTAATGATGGCACCCAAACTTATCGTGCGCGATTCCACAAACCGGTAATGTAAAAACGTTATCGGGCAAACAGTTTGATTTTATTGCCATTTTTGGGTAGCGGCTATAGCCCTTCTTCGACCTCGATAACCTCAAGAAGGAGCTCTTTATGATATAATTTCGCAACGGCGGTCTTTCTATTAGATAGAATAGTTTGTTGGTTTATAGAACCTTTTTCGGTTTTTTCTCCTTTTTCGATAGATGGCTCGAAATCAGCGAACAAAGCACGATGTATTTTCGTAGAACTACCCGTACCCTGAAGTCCCAATGTATTCAGCACCGTTTGCAATGCAGCTAAAACCGGTTTCGAGTCGACCAGTTTTTTTATATCGGCATTTTCGTCCAGTCCTGATAATTTAGCGCATACCTTTAAATCAGGAAATACAATTGCACCCAAGAAGGCCTTGTCATGCCCTGTAATAACTACGTCTTTTATTAGTCCATCACCCTCTTCGATCAACCGAGATCTAAGAACGCCGACACTTACCCAAGTACCCGAATTCAATTTAAAATCTTCGGCGATACGGCCATCAAAAAGCATTCCCTCATTTGGATCATCATTATTTAAGAACTTGAGTGCATCACTGGTTTTGTAGAATCCTTCTTTATCAAAAGCATCGGCAGTTGCATTTGTATCCCTCCAATAGCCCGGAGTGAGGTTAGCTCCTTTAAAACGCGCTTCGAGTTTATCACCAACAGGAACCAATTTGATTTCTAGACCGGGAACGGGAACACCCAACATTCCCGAAAAACTACCGTATTTGGTATTGAACATTGCCGACGGGCTGGCCTCTGTCATTCCGTAACCCGAAGAAATCAAGATACGTTTACCCGTGGCCATTACCGCAAGTTCATCCAATTCATCCCATAAGTGTTGCGGCATACTGGCAGCGGCGTAGAACAACATTTTCAGTTGTGAAAAAAAGAGCTTCCGAAGTTCGACATCTTTCTTTAATATGGGAATAAGCTCTTCAAAGCCCTTTGGTACATTGAAGTAGACCGTAGGGGCGATTTCCCGTAAATTTTTAACAGTCGTTTCCAGACCTTTAGATGTTGGGTTTCCTTCATCAATATGTAGGGATCCTCCGTTGTATAAAGTCAATCCGAAATTATGATTCCCTCCAAAAGTATGGCTCCAGGGCAACCAGTCTATCAATTGAAGCCCGCCATTTTCGAAAAAAGGAAAGGTTTGTGTTATCTGTTGCCAGTTGGTTACAATATTGCCATGGGTATTTATAACCCCTTTAGGCTGTCCCGTGGATCCTGAAGTAAATAATATTTTGGCAACAGTATCTCTGTGGATTCTGTCATGCGCTTTATGAACTTTCTGTGTTACCGGAGTTTGAGCTAGTTCATCAAAACGAATTGATTTATCTAGATGGTTCGTTACAGAAACTACGGGTATTTTATCCGCAACCGCCTCAATTGCTTTTTCATAGGTGCCTCCATCTTGAACGAAAAAAAGACCGGGAGATAAAAGGTCGATACAAAGTTTTAGTTTCGAATAATCTTTGGACTTCATCGAATAGGCCGGACTAATCGGAGCATAAGGTATGCCAACGTGCATGGCGGCCAATGTAATAATTGCATGTTCTAAACTATTGCCCGAAAGTACCACTAAAGGCTTTTTAGTACAGAGATTACTGTTCAAAAGATATTGACCGACGTGCTGAACTTTTTCCCAAATGACCTTATAAGTTATCTCTTTCCAAGCGCCTTCTTTTGTTCTTTGCGCGAGAAAAGTTTTATCGGGAATGGTTTCGGCCCAATGCATAAGACGCTCGGTAATTTTTAGCGGATGTTCTTCCAATAAAATGGCAGATTTTAGATATACCGTACCATCTTGAGCAGTCCTTTTACGAATGTCAATATCAATGGTGGGCACTTCTAAAAAAGGGGCTTCTTTGACCATTACCGTTTATTCTTAATACCGGCTATTTGGCCGTCATTCGAATGGCCCCGTCGAGCCGAACGACCTCACCATTGAGCATTTGGTTTTCTATCATCTGTTTTACAAGCGAAGCATATTCGTCAGGTCGCCCCAATCGTGAGGGAAAGGGCACCTGTTGCCCCAATGAGGTTCTGACCTCTTCGGGCATACCCGCCAACATGGGGGTTTCAAAAATTCCTGGGGCTATGGCAAGCACACGAATTCCCATTCGGGAAAATTCACGGGCTATAGGCAAGGTCATCGAAACAATGCCTCCCTTTGACGCAGCATAGGCCGCTTGCCCGATCTGGCCGTCAAATGCCGCTACGGAGGCCGTATTAATTAAAATACCCCGTTCACCGCCTTTGTCTGGCTCGTTATTCTGTATTACATCGGCTGCAAGCCGTAATACATTAAAACTTCCGATAAGGTTCACATTCACTACTTTTTGGAAAGTAGTAAGTCGATGTAGGCCTTTTCTGCCTAGAACACGTTCTGCAGGAGCGATTCCTGCGCAGTTGATAGCACCGTGAAGAGTACCAAATTTAGTGATGCCCTTGGTAATCGCATTTTTTACCTGCGCCTCATCGGTGACATCGGCAGCTATAAAGAGTGCTTTTTCACCCAACTCTTTTTGCGACTGTTTCCCTATTTCTGAATTCACATCCGCCAATACGACCGAGCCATCGTTTTCGATTATCATTTTAGCAGTTGCCAATCCAAGTCCGGAGGCACCACCACTAACGAAAAAGACCTTGTTTTCAATATTCATTTTAAAATAGGTTTACGATAAGTTCTGTAATTGTTATCGAGTATCAAATCATGTATGCAAGATACGTTACACAATAACAAAACCTCAAATAATCAACTAGATTCTAGGTGAACATTTAACAATGTTGGAAAGTTTAAGGGAAAAACATTCGAAGAATTGACAACCGACCCGATACACAAATCCCACTTTAGAATCGAAATTATTGCCAATCTCCCAAAATTAGCCCGAACTATTACAGAATCCTTACTACGTATTTATACGTAATTTTATAATTTCCCACTTTAAAACAACATGCAAGGAAAAAAACAACATAAAACGATATGTTCTTATTGCGGAGTCGGCTGTGGTATGGTCGTAGACGTAGATTCGAAAGGTACAATTTCTTTGGATGGCGATGCGGAATATCCCTCCAATAAGGGAATGCTTTGTTCAAAAGGAAGGAACCTTAACTACGTAGCCCAAGATACCAGCGATCGAATTCTATACCCACAGATGCGTTGGAGCAGAAACCACCCCATGCAAAGGGTATCATGGGATACCGCGTTCGAAAGGGCCGCCGCAGTTTTTAAGAGTATTATTGAAAAACATGGTCCCGATAGTGTCGGATTTTACGTGTCGGGCCAATGCCTTACAGAGGAATACTACCTGGTAAACAAATTGACCAAGGGTTTTATCGGCACCAACAATATAGACACCAATTCACGGCTATGTATGAGTTCTGCCGTTGTAGGGTATAAAAAGACAGTAGGCGAAGATTCCGTACCTATCTGTTATGAAGACATCGAGCTGGCAGATTGTTTTTTGATCGCTGGTGCCAACCCGGCATGGTGCCACCCTATTTTGTTTCGCCGGTTAGAAAAACGAAAAGAGGATAACCCGAACGTAAAAATTATCGTGGTAGATCCACGAAAAACACAGACTTGTGCTTCCGCAGATTTACATCTTCAAATACTACCGGGTACAGATGTTATTCTTTTTAATGCCATCGCCCGATGGTTGATCGAAAAACGTAAAATCGATAAAAACTTTATCAAAAAACACACTGCCAATTTTGAAGCCTGTAAAGAAAGTGCCTTTACGCTAACGGTCAGGCAGGCGGCTGAAAAATGTGGTATTGAAGCTTCCGATATTCGAAAAGCTGCCGAGTATATTGGCAATGCCGATAAATTTATCAGCATGTGGACGATGGGCCTGAACCAAAGCGTCATTGGTGTTTCTAAAAATGTGGCTTTATTGAATCTTTCCCTACTAACCGGGCAAATTGGAAAACCCGGCAGTGGCCCTTTTTCATTGACAGGGCAGCCGAATGCGATGGGTGGGCGCGAGGCCGGCGGCATGGCTAGCCTACTCGCTGCCCATAAAGATTTGGGCAACCCAAGGCATAGAAAAGAAGTAGCCGATTTCTGGGGAGGAAAGGAAATTCAATCCGAGCCCGGATACACGGCTACCGAAATGTTCGATGCCCTGGAAAGCGGAAAGTTAAAGGCCATTTGGATCATCTGCACTAATCCGGCAGTGAGCATGCCAAACGTACATAAAGCGGAAAGGGCTCTAAAAAATGCCAGTTTTGTCGTGGTACAGGATATCTCCCACAATTCGGAGACAACAGAATTTGCCGATTTGGTACTGCCCGCCGCTGGCTGGCTGGAAAAAGAAGGTACAATGACCAACTCCGAAAGACGTATCAGTTACCTACCCAAGGTAATCGAGGCTCCGGGAGAGGCATTGCCAGACGTAGAGATTCTTTGGCGTTTTGCCCAAACTATGGGTTTCGATGGTTTTGATTATGAAAATGCAAGTGAAGTATACGATGAACATTGCCTATTGACCAAGGGTACGAACATCGACATCTCTGGTCTATCTTACGACCGTCTAAAAAACGAGGGGAGTTTTCAATGGCCCGTACCCCATAAAACCCATAAGGGAACACCGCGATTGTTTGCTGATCTTGAGTTCTATACCAATGACAGGAAAGCACATTTTAATGCACCTTCAAAGATTTACAATCAATCTGAAGCGACCGATTCAAAATTTCCATTGATATTGACCACCGGAAGGGTGAGGGACCAATGGCATACCCGTACCAAGACCGGAAAGGTAAAACGACTCTTGACGCATATTCCACAACCTTATCTTGAAATGAACAAGGTAGATGCCTACCTCAGAAAGCTAAAAGAGGGCGATGTCGCAGTAATTAAAAGTCGTCGGGGCGAGGTACAGGTAAAAGTCAAAATCAATTTTGACATTCGTGAGCAAGTAGTATTTCTACCCATGCATTGGGGCAAAATATTGAACAACGATTTCGGTAGGGCCAATAATTTAACAAGCGATTTGGTAGATCCGGTATCAAAAGAGCCCGATTTTAAATACTGTGCGGTGCAGGTAGAAAAATATGTTAAGCCCGAACAGAAGATTATTGTAATCGGCGCAGGTGCAGCGGCCTATAGATTTATCCAAACCTATCGTGAAAGAAACAAAAAAGACGAGCTGCATGTCTTCTCAAAAGAAAGAGATCCATTTTACAATAGGGTGCTGCTTCCCGAATATGTTAGTGATGAACTGTCTTGGAAAGCTTTGGAAAAATTGAAGAAAGGCGAGTTAAGAAAGTTGGAGGTAACGCTTCATCCCGGTATCGGCATTACGCAAATTGACGCCACGAATAAAAAAGTGACCGATGCCGTTGGAAACGTTCATTCTTATGACCTTCTCGTTATGGCGACCGGTAGCCGGGCCTTTGTACCCAGTGAAATGGAGATGAACCTTCCCGGGCGTTTTACCATGCGAGAACGTAGGGACGCTGACCGATTAAAATCATACTTAAGGGAAACGGGGCTTCCTTCCCGTGAACAACACGTAGTAATTGTTGGTGGCGGTCTTTTAGGTCTAGAACTTGCTGCAGCCTTAAAAAAGATGCAGGTCAATATCAGTATTGTTCAACGGGCACCACGTTTAATGGAGCGGCAATTGGATCAAGTCGCAAGTAGGCTTCTGGCCGAGGATGTAATCGAAAGGGGCATCCAAATTTATTTTGACAACGAAGTAAGTACGGTATTCGAGGAAAGGGAAAACAGACATTCTCTCATGGTCAACCTCAAGACAGGGCGAACCTTACAATGTAACGCCATTGTATATGCCATCGGTACAAGGCCAAATATCGAACTGGCAAAGCAGTCAAGACTTGATACCCGACGAGGCGTTTTGGTAAATTCCTATTTGCAGAGCAGTGATACATCGATTTTTGCTTTGGGGGAGATCGCAGAATTCAATAATTCACTCTTCGGTATCACTTCTGCGGCAGAACAGCAGGCCGACATAGCCGCGAACTTTATTCTCGGTGATTTTAGCAGCATTTATTCCGGTTCAGTTTTAATGAACATTCTAAAGTTCGAAAACCTCGACCTCTGTAGTATCGGCATGGTAAATATCCCTATGGACGATACAGGTTATGAAGAAATTATCTTGATGGACGTCAGTAAACGTTTTTACAAAAAATGTATCGTAAAAGACGACACGCTAAAAGGTGCTATTCTCATTGGCGACAAGAATGAATTTGCCGAATTCAAGCGATTGATAGAAGAGGAAATCGAACTTTCGGAGAAACGGAACGAGCTATTACGGGGTACTTCGAATGCAGTCCCTCTAAAAGGAGAATTGGTCTGCTCATGCAGTCAAGTCGGTGAAGGTAATATTATCGACGCAATCATTGGTGGATGTTCAGACTTCGCCCAATTGTGCTCTCAGACCGGGGCCGGTCTCGGCTGTGGTAGCTGTAAACCTGAAGTCAAGGAAATATTGGAAAATCAAGCACAACTTGCCACATAAAAAGACATGCCATGAACGATGATCTGCATCGCATATTAATCAAGGGAGGAGTTACCTCTCCTGGTGAGCTGAAAGACATTATTTCCATGTTGGAAGCAGCTGGTTTGACCGAGGTTCATTTTGGATCAAGGCAAGATCTATTATTTCCTTTAAAGAATGTGCAGGAAGAGCAATTAGAAAGTATATCGCAGTTTAATACCGATATAATTGGCAATAGAAGCTACCAAAACATAGTCTGCTCCTATCTTTCGGCCGATGTTTTTGATATGACTCATTGGCTCAAAGGTTCTACCTATCTCTATATTTTAGAGGCCTTTGATTATTTGCCAAAACTAAAAATCAATATTACCGATCCCAAACAACGGCTGGTACCTATTTTCAATGGAAACTTGAACTTTATCTCCTCGAATAATGAAGACTACTGGTATTTGAACGTGAAACTACCGCATTGGCAAATGGGTGGCGACTATCCTGTTTTAATCTACACGTGGGATATTGCCCGAATCGCCAAAGCCATCGAAGATATTCATGAAGATATTCAAGATATCGACGAACTTTTTTTTGTAATGAACCAGAATCTGGATACAAATAATAAGACGATTGAAAAAAAGCTGAATGTACCTTACAGTACATTCCCCTATTATGAGGGTATGAATCGTATGGGTCTTGACCAATATTGGTTAGGGCTTTATTGGCGCAACAATAATTACGATTTGGCTTTTCTTAAAGAATTCTGTGGGTTTTGTTTGGATAACAGCATCGGGAAAATATGTATCACACCTTGGAAATCGCTAATAGTTAAAGGAATAAAGAAACAAAGCAGACCGGCCCTTGAACGTTTTATCGGGCAATGGGGCATTAACATTAGGCATTCGCAACTGGAGATGAATTGGCATTTGCCCGTTGACGACAAAGAAGCATTAGAGCTTAAAAAATTTCTAGTCAGAAGTTTTGATCAGAATGATATCAGTACCTATGGTCTTACCTTTGGCATCAGCAACGATGTGGGTAAAAGATCTCACTTTGCATCGGTCATTATTGAAAAGAATGCGCCACCGGAGATTGTAAGGGATTTTGAGGTACGCCCGACCTATAACGTACTACATTTCGAAAATTTTGATCCCAACACCCAAAAATACATTGCGTACGCCCAAGATGTAGATAAAATTGAGCTTCCGGGCTTACTGATGGAACTCAGTAAGAAATACTTCAGCCAGTTGTACCGAGAAGAAAAACCCGAAATACTTATTCAAAAAAATACCTCCAATACGCTCAGAGCCGTAAACCAATGTGCATCTTGTTTTACAGTTTATGACGCGGTTTACGGCGATGCAAAAGCCGATATCCCTTCAGGTACACCGTTCGAAAAACTAGCGGAGAACTACGTTTGTCCAGTTTGTGAAGCGCCCAAATCACAATTTAAGAAAACCGAACTGCAACTTACATGACAATGATGTCTATACAAGCATACTTTATGATAATTCGGTCGGTCTTGGTTGGGTTTTATAATTTATCGTCACCCTAGTGCCTTTTTCGGGAACGGAGTTTATAAATAGGCGGCCATTGATATAATCTATACGCTCTTTCATGAAAAAGAGGCCCATACCGCCTTCACTGTTATTTTTCGGCACTTGGCCTAAAATGGAGGCGTCGAACCCTAGGCCGTCATCATCGATAACCACGCTGAGCAAGTTGTCCTTGAAATTGAGGGTTACTAAAATATAATTGGCCTGTGCATATTTTATGGCATTGTTGACCGCCTCTTGGGTTGCTCGATAAATATTGGTCTCCGCCAGTGAATCGAAGCGAATATTCTCTTCGGTTCGATTCTCGAACAAAATTGTCTTTCCCGTTAATTTCGAGAGTTCGACCGTCATTTTATGCAAAGCAGGAAAAATACCGTGATCGCTTAATTCCGGGGGAGTTAGGTTAAATGTGGCAGTGCGCACACCTTTAATCAAATCGGAAGTCAATGTTTTCAAATAAGCGATTTTTTCGGCGGTCTTTTCCTTTTGATCCATATCGATGGATTCTATATTGAACTTCAACGCGGTAAGCATTTGTCCGATTCCATCATGTATGTCTTTAGCGATACGTTTACGTTCTTCCTCCTGCCCCTCAACAATTTGGCTTGCCTGTTCTTTTTTCTGCAACATGCGCTCCTCAAAATTCTGTTGCGTTAGTTGCCCCACTTTCAACTGATTCTTTTTTCGTTCCGTAATATCAGAACATAAAATCAGAATACTTTGTTGCCTGCTAGATTGATGCATAGGCACTACCGACATATCCAGCCAGACATATCGATCGTTTGACCTGGTAATCTTAATCTCTTCGTTACGGATGACGTTTTTTCGGTTACTTTTTAAGATTTCCCTTAGATACTCCTGCTGCCCTTCGTCGGTGGTCAGTATTTCTGAAATCGGTCTGTTGAGGGCATTTTTGGAGACCCCCAATAAGGTCAGGAACTTCTTGCTTATAAAGACGATGCTGCCATCTTTCCGCACACTTGCGAACAGTGCGGCGTTATCGATAACAAAATTGAGTTCCTGTAACTCTTGTAACGATTTTTCCTTTTCGGAGAACAATTGTTCTATTTCTTTGGCATGTGCCTCAGATTTCAGCTGATTCTTGACTAGATTGGCGATGGTCTTACGAATCTGGACCGAAAGGGGTCTAAAAATCAAGAGAATTTCTAGCAAGAGAATAAGTAAGGAAAATACCAAAAGCATGTATTCCTTTTGCTTGAGGTTTTGCAATTGTTCTTTACTACGTTCGTCGTACTGATTTACAATGGCATCCATCAATTGTAGGAACTGCCGTTCATTGTTTTGAAGTACGGAAATATTTTTTTCTAAAAGGTCCGTTGGGATATTTGGATTATCGGAATAGGCGGTTAGAACTACCTCAACGGCCGATACCATTGCAGTATGATGTGGTTCAATCTCTTTAAATTCCTGAAGGATTTCCAAATCGTCTTCTTCGGGAAGCCCTAGTTTTTCGTCTCCTTTCTGTAATCCTAAATGTGAGGATTTCCAGATAAAAAGAGTCTGTTCTAACTCCTCAAGTATTTGCAGCTTTTCTTGCTCCGCATCAACATCTCGCAACAGCATTGCCTCCTTGACCAATTTTTGACTGTAGGCCCGCTGCCTACCGGCAACGTTGATCACACGCGAATCGCTCAACTGAGAATCAAGGTGACGTTGAATCAATACTTGGGCAACGATAATAGTCAGGGCTATGGCCGCAAACGCTAAAAGATACCACTTACGTATTCTGCGAAAAGTCTCGGCGTCAAGAGGTTGTTTATGTATATGATTCGCCATTATGTACTAAGGTTTCAGACGCTGCATTCTAAAGAATACCATGCATATAATACGATGTAAAATGTTTGTGCCCGCTACTCTTTTAGCTCTCAATTGCTTTGGACACCAAAGCCATTGCGCTATCGGAAAACGGTAATTTCAGAGCAGCCTCTTGACCTTTTTCAGACATTTTCCGCCATGTTTTTTGAAGAATGTCAATAATCTTTCCCTCAGGGTGCTCCTCTGCAAAGGGCTCAAAATAGTATTCCAAAAATACCAAACAGATTACATCTTCAAGCGTTTGGGTCTCCTCGTTTTTCTTTAGTTGCTTCTTTTCCAACAAAAAAGAAACTTTATCGATTACTTCTTGGGAATACCCAACGTCATTTAAAATTTCTGCCGCTTTTCTGGCATGAAACTTTTTCAGGTCTTGGCGCCATTTGAGATAGCCTACACGGTTCATATCATACGATTCCCTGGGGATTTCCCAACGGCAGATGTGTTGGCAGCGTGCCGTAAGGCGTAAAGCTTCGGAGGCCTCGGGGGCAAAATCGTTCAGTTTTTCGGTCATTCGGGTGGCATATAACACTTCCTTCGGATATGTTCTCCCCATATAACTCTCGGTATTCGGATCTTTTGCGTTGGCCACATCGAACTTTTCAAAGGCCTTTAACAATTTATCGGAAGTTGCCATATCTTATGTTTTGGGCTAAGATACAAAGAGAAGGCTTACGAATATTAGGATTCGCCTTATACCTTATGCGACCTTTTACATCTTCTATTTTGAAACAAAAGTTAGCCCTCCCCCACTCTGGCAAAACACTTAAAATTCAATAATCCAAATACTATTGTAGAAGATTTGAAAAATGGTCATTTCGAGCAAGTTGCAAGGAGGGTTGTAAAGTCTTAGTCTGCAAATCCTATATGTACAAACCCATCTTCGAGCTTAACGGGATACGTAGCAATCGCATCCAAACTACCGTTCAAGTTTTCTCCAGTTTTTAATGAAAACGTGTTTTTATGTAGTGGGCAGGCCACTTTGGGCTCCATATTTTCTTCACCTACCATACCTCGAGAAAGTACCATTTCCATTTTATGTGGACAAAGATTTTGGCAGGCATACCATTTTCCTTCCCTGGTAAAGTTAAAGACCGCTATCTGTTTGTCCTTATACTTAATGCAGGCACCTCCGTTCTTTGGGAATTTTGTTTCGAGCGCTGCCCTAAACCAGGATTTTACTTCTTCAGGTTTTACGGTTTCGTAACTGTTTAAATCTGATAGTGTCATAGCTTTAATTTTATCTGCCATTGCCGGCGAAGCGTCAGAGTCTGTTGAACTCTAATCCGAAATTCAGCAGTTTGCTTTTTCGCATCGACCACTTTACTTGTTTTCAATCTTTAAGAGTACTCCTCGCAAAGACGTTTTTTTTATCTATTTCTAATAATCGCAGCGGTCTCATGTTTTTTTACGCCCTTTTTTTAATTTAAACTTTGCCCACTCATCTAAATTTCAAAATTCGGTAGCTAAGCGAAGCCGAAGCTAAGCCCACTCCTTAGGCATTTTTTGTTCCCTCAAAGAGACAAATTCAATGTTATCATCAGTTTCTTCGGAATTTACAAAATGGGTATACCGTTCTCGAATTTCAGGAGTTTCTACGGCCTCTTTCCATTCGCATTTATACGTATCGGCATAGAATTGCATCTCTTTGTCCAATTCTGAAGCGATTCCGAGGGAATCATTGATAACCACGTTTTTAAGATATGTGATTCCACCTTCCAGCTTCTCCAACCAAGCCGCAGTTCGGGTTAAGGGAGGAGCTGTCTTTATATAATACATCAAGAAACGGTCTACGTACGTAATGGCTGTCTCCTTATCCACCTTTTCGGCAAGCAGTTCGGCATGTCTAGGATTGGCGCCCCCGTTACCACAGACATACACATTCCATCCACCCTCTACAGCGATGAAACCAAAATCTTTGCAACGGGCTTCCGCACATTCACGGATACATCCCGAGACTCCACCTTTCAATTTATGCGGGGAACGGATTCCCTTATATCGGTTTTCGATTTCAATGGCAAAACTTACACTTTCATCCATACCGTACCTGCACCAGGTCGAACCCACACAGCTTTTGACAGTACGTAACGATTTTCCATAAGCTTGACCGGTCTCAAAGCCTTCAAGAATAAGTTCTTCCCAAATTAAAGGAAGTTCGTGCAATTTGGCACCGAACATATCGATACGCTGACCGCCAGTTATTTTTGTGTAGAGATCATACTTTTTGGCAATTCGGCCCATGGCCATCAATTGTTTCGGAGTTATTTCCCCACCTGCTACCCTAGGTACTACGGAATACGTACCGTTTCGTTGTATGTTTGCTAAAAAGCGGTCATTGCTATCCTGTATGGTTTCTTGGCGGTTAGCGGTTTCATTATAAATACTGGCAAAAATAGCTGCGACTGCAGGTTTGCAGACCTCACAACCGTGGCCGGATCCAACCTCATCGAGCAAATCATCGTAATCTTGTATGCCTCTAAGTTTTACGATATCATAGAGTTCCTGTCGCGAGAAATTAAAATGCTCGCAGATCTGTTCCTTGACCGTTTTGCCCTGAGTTTTTAGGCTTTCCTTGACCAAATCGGCCACCATTGGTTTACACCCTCCACAACCGGTAGTCGCTTTAGTAGCCTTGGCGACCGCTTTTACCGTTTCGTTGCCATCTTCAAGCACCGAACAGCATAAAGCGCCTTTGGTTACTGCCTCGCAAGAACAGATAACCGCTGTATCCGGAAGGTCCATAGCACTTCCAAAGGCGGAACCTCCTTCACCTCGCGAACCCACGATAAGTTCTTCGGCATTTTCAGGTAACGGTATATTGTTAAGGTACATTTGGTGCAGTATACTGTAATCTTCAGCATCCCCTACCATGATACCACCTAATAAGGTTTTTCCATCATGGCTTACGTTAATACGTTTGTAGAGTCCCTTAGTTTTGTTTTCATAAATGATAGAGAGCCCCTTGTCGGCGGGCATATAAGGCGTGCCAAAGCTAGCAACATCTACCCCTATCAGTTTTAATTTGGTCGACATATCGATCTCGGACCGCATGACCACATCTGTATTTTTCAGGATTTGATTAACTGCAACTTCCGCCATTTCATATCCAGGAGCTACCAAGCCGTAAATCATTTGATTAAAAAGCGCTACCTCACCAATGGCATAAATATCGGGGTCTGATGTCTGCATTTTTTCGTTCACGACAATCCCGCCACGAATGCCCATTTCAAGATTACAGGTCTTTCCCAATTCGTCTCTAGGCCGTATTCCTGCGGAAATTACCAGCATATCGACATCCAACGAATCATCTTCGCCAAAATCCATTCCTGTTATTACGCCATTTCCCAAAATTCGATTGGTAGCCTTCCCAGAATGGATACTGATGCCCATAGATTCTAAGGTCAATTGAAGTACATTACTACTACGGGCGTCAAGTTGGCGGGGCATCAATTTGGGGGCGAATTCAACAACGTGGGGCTCGAGACCCATATCCATAACCGCCTTTCCGGCCTCCAGACCTAAAAGCCCACCACCCAAAATAGCCGCCTTGCCATTTGATTTTGAGCTTTTGATTTTTTCGGAATACGCTAACATGCCCTCCAAATCTTCAATGGTCCGGTAAACGAAAACCCCTTCCTTTTCCACGCCTTGAATTGGAGGCACAAATGGTACGGACCCAGTGGCCAAGACCAAATAATCATACGTAAACTCTTTTTCACTGGCCGTAGTTATCGTTTTCTTTGAGCGGTGAATGTCAGTAACACGTTCGTTCACGATTAGTTCAATACCGTTTTCACTATACCAGTTCAACGGAGCAAGTTCCAAGGCCCTGGCATCCCTATTGCCAAAAAACTCGCTGAGATGCACCCTATCATAAGCGGCACGAGGCTCTTCCCCAAAAACGACTAGTTTATATTCATTCGCATCGGGTTGCGCTACGAATTTCTCACAGAACTTATATCCGACCATTCCATTACCTACAACGACTATAGTTTTCATTTGCTTCGATTTAAAACTAAAACACAATATTACGTATTAATACGTATTTTTAATGTAATTATATGAAAATAAATACGTATTCTTGTTGTGAATTTGACAATCTAACCTTAATAAATCAAGAAGATGATGAGCGAAAAAAAGGCAAAAGTGAGCTTGGTAGGTGCGGGACCCGGTAGCGCAGACCTCATAACAGTTAGGGGGTTGAAAGTTCTACGTGAAGCAGATATCATATTATATGACGCACTGGTAAGTAAAGAACTTCTTGATCAAGTTGACGTCTCTATTCCAAAAATATACGTAGGCAAACGTTGTAGTCAACATTCCTTTACGCAAGATGATATCAATACCTTAATAGTACAGCAGGCTTTTGAACTGGGCCACGTTGTCCGTTTAAAAGGTGGCGATCCTTTTGTATTCGGGCGTGCAAGTGAAGAAATTGCCTATATAGAATCATTCGGTATTCCGGTTACCATTGTTCCAGGTATTTCTAGCGCAATAGCAGTTCCATCTAGTCAGGGCATACCTATGACCCGTCGAGGGATTAGCAGTAGTTTTTGGGTAATGACCGCCACCAAAAGAGATGGTTCGTTTTCTGAAGATTTAAAATGTGCCTCACAATCGTCAGCGACCATGGTTATCTTAATGGGGGTACGAAAACTAGTCGCCATTGTTAAAGAAGTACGAAAATACAGAGGTTTACTGACGCCAATTGCTATTATTCAAAATGGCACAATGCAAAATGAGCAATGTATACTTTCTACTTTACAGGGCATAGAAACCGCTAGTGCTAGTATTGATGTTTCCAATCCGGGCATTATCGTAATCGGTGATGTAGTCGCTGAACACCCTTCCTTTTTCGAAGAAGAGGTACAACGCATACTCTACTCAAATTTCTAAAAATATACTTGTTTTTGTATATCAATAGACCTAAAATTATTTCAAACTCCTGCTCCTAATTCACGATTTATCATTTTCAGTCTTACATTTTTTCGAATTATCAATCTTTCTACCCCCAAGCTGCGCATCTTCATAAAAATTCCTGCCAAAATACAGTTTTACTCAATATATACGTATTAATACTTATATAAATACGTAGATTTGTATTCTATCGAAGCAAAAAAATAGTAATGAACACTACAAACTCTCAAAAAGCTACGGCTTTACAATTACTGAATTTTAAAAGTTTACCCACCCGAACGTTTTGGATTACGTCTATCGCCTTCTTTATATGTTTCTTTGCCTGGTTCGGTATCGTTCCTTTTATGCCCGACGTGGTAAAAGACCTCGGATTGACTCCCGCCCAAAAATGGAACTCTATCATTTTAGCGGTCACAGGAACGGTATTTGCCCGTTTACTGATCGGCAAACTATGTGATAGATACGGCCCCCGCTTATGCTATACGTATTTACTGGTTTTGGGAGCAATTCCGGTAATTCTTATCGGGTTTGTGCAGACACCGCTTCAATTCTTGATATGTAGGTTATTTATTGGTTTCATTGGAGCCTCATTCGTGATCACCCAGTTTCACACCTCAATTATGTTCGCACCCAATATCGTTGGAACGGCGAACGCAACTTCGGCCGGGTGGGGAAATTTAGGTGGTGGCGCTAACCGTTTGGGTATGCCGCTAATTGCGGCAGCAGTAATAAGTTTTGGTGTAGCCGATGAAATCGCTTGGCGCTACTCTATGGTAATCGCTGGTATTATTGCCATGTTGATGGGTATGGTCTATTATTTTTTTACACAGGATACGCCCGAAGGTAATTTCGCCGACCTGAAACGAGAAGGAAAAATGCCAACATTAAAAAAAGACGAAGAGAAATTTACAAGTGTATTAAAAGATTATCGTGTATGGATTCTTTTCTTGGTATACGCCGCATGTTTTGGCATGGAACTTACGGTGTACGGCACCATGGACGATTACCTTCAAAATACATTCGGGCTTTCGCGTTCTACAGCAGGAAACTTGGTATTGTCTTTCGCACTGATGAACATTTTTGCCAGAACCCTCGGTGGATTTTTCGGAGATAAATTCGGGAAGTCAAAAGGGCTTCGCGGCAGGGTTTTATTCCTTGCTTTAATATTGACAATAGAGGGTTCAATGCTCTCAATTTTTTCAACAACCACCAGTATTACCTTCGGAATTCTATTTCTTATCGCTTTCAGTGTTAGTGTACAAATGGCAGAGGGCGCTACCTTTTCCGTAGTACCATTTATCAATAAAAAAGCAATTGGTTCGATTTCAGGTATTGTTGGAGCCGGTGGCAACGTTGGCGCCTTTCTAGCGGCGTTATTGTTAAAATCTAAATCGGCTCTGGCGGAAACAGAGGCCATTACAGCAAATACGGCCTTAGGGGAAGAGGCCGTAAAAGCAGCCCAATCGGCCGCTTCGGCCACCGCTGTATCTAGTGGATACTTCATCATCGGAATATTCGTTATCGTTGCGGCAGTCGCTTCCTTAGCCATAAAATTCTCTACATCTGACGAACAGGCTACCGCATTGGAAATGAAAAAGACTACTGACCCAAGATTAGTTCTAGCCGATAAATAAAGTGAGCTGAAATACATGATTTCGACAACATCAAATAGCGCCGATACACAAACCAAAAACCTGAATTTGGTGAACACTTCGTGCATGGCCTGTACCAATGAGCGTTGTTTGATAAAGCGAAATCTTAAATCGCCCGTTGTTGCCAACTTTACCGTACTGCGAAAAGAAATTCGATGTAAAAAAGGACAACAATTTATTATGGAGGGCGCACCGGTGACCGGTCTATTCTTTCTACTCAAAGGAAAGGTAAAAGTCTTGCGTACGGGCCTGCACGGAAAGGAACAAATCGTTCGATTCGCAAAGGACGGGGAGATTATAGGACATAGAGGATTTGGCACTGAAGAGTTCTATCCTATCAGCGCCATTGCCTTGGAAGATTGCACACTCTGTTATTTTTCTAAAGATAAGCTACAGGAAGTATTGAAATCAGACCCCCTATTTACCTATGACCTGATGTTGTTTTACGCTAACGAACTGAGTAAAAGCGAGGTAAAGGTAAAGTCATTGTCACAGATGACGGTACGCGAAAGAGTCATTGATACATTATTATACATCAACAGAAAATTTAGTCAGAAAAACGGTTTTTTAGACCTGCCCCTAAGTCGAAAAGAGTACGCAGATTATGCAGGTACTACTGAGGAGCAAGTCATTCGAATCTTTTCTATGCTAAAAAAAGAATCGCTAATTATTGCGAATGGAAAACGAATCGGTATTACTAATGCATCATTATTAAAAAAGGAAATTTCGGAACATAATTTCTATCTAGATACATGATGTTCAGAATTAAGTACGCTTGAAAAGACTGCCTAAGAGCAGTCTTTTTTATGCGTATTGGTTATTAGTTTTCAGCATATACGTAGTCACCATTTATTACAAGTCATTGACCTACTGTCTCTTAAGTCAAAAACCTGCTTTTTAACAGCTTTTTGTATGTGATAAAAACTGGTCTTATCATGTCAGAAAGCATAAAACACTACTTCAAATACGTATACATTTGCTTTAAATAAGTATAAATACGTAGATAAAATCTAATGACTATGAAAACCATTCTAAAAAAAGCCTCATTCTTGTCCGTCACTATGCTGATGCTCGTTTCCTGCGGCGGGAAAGATTCCAAAAAAGCGGAAACAAGTGAAACTACGTCCAGCGAGACCACGTTAGACATCGAAAAGCCACAGCTGAAATTTGGTTTCATCAAATTGACCGATATGGCCCCGTTGGCCATTGCAAAAGAAAAAGGATTCTTCGAAGATGAGGGACTTTTCGTATCGGTCGAAGCACAGTCGAACTGGAAAAACGTTTTAGATCGCGTTATCGATGGACAATTAGACGGTTCGCATATGCTGGCGGGGCAGCCCATAGCTGCCGGAGCCGGTTTTGGTAGACAAGCGCAATTGGTCACCCCCTTTTCCATGGACTTGAACGGAAACGGTATTACGGTATCGAATGACGTATGGTCAAAAATGAAACCGAACGTTCCTAAAGATAGTGATGGTAAACCGGCACATCCGATTAAGGCCGATGCCTTAAAACCGGTAATCACAGCTTATAAGAATAGCGGAAAGCCCTTTAAAATGGGTATGGTATTTCCTGTATCGACCCACAATTACGAAATACGTTATTGGTTGGCCGCAGCAGGTATCCACCCTGGAATGTACACCAAAGAAAATGTGCAAGGTCAAATCGATGCAGAGGTACTTTTGTCAGTAACACCACCACCTCAAATGCCAGCTACCTTGGAGTCAGGAACTATTTATGGTTATTGCGTGGGTGAGCCATGGAACCAACAGGCCGTTTTTAAAGGTATTGGCGTTCCGGTAACCACGAACTACGATATCTGGAAAAACAATCCTGAAAAGGTTTTTGTAATGACGAAGAAATTCGTAGACGAGAATCCCAATACCGCCGTTGCGGTGACAAAAGCGCTTATACGTGCCGGAAAATGGTTAGATGAGCCTACGAACAGAGACGAGGCCGTGAAGATTCTTTCCATGTCACAATATGTAGGGGCACCTGAAGAGGTGTTGGCCAATTCGATGACAGGTACCTTTGAATTTGAAAAAGGCGATAAGCGCGAAATGCCCGATTTTAATGTGTTCTATAAATACAATGCCACCTATCCCTTCTATTCCGATGGTATTTGGTTCTTGACCCAAATGCGCAGGTGGGGCCAGATTCCCGAAAGCAAACCGGCCGAGTGGTATGGCGAGACGATCAAAGATATTTATCGCCCGGATATCTGGAAAAAAGCCGCAGACCTTTTGGTTACAGAAGGCCTGATTCCTGCGACGGATATTCCCGATACGGATGGCTATAAACCTGCAACTTCCGATTTTATCGATGGCACTACCTATGATGCCAAAGACCCGATTGCCTATATCAACAGTTTTTCCATAGGGAATAAGGAAAACTGATCATCATCCCGAAAAAAGTACAAATCGAAGCAAAATAAACAATTATGGAACAGGAAGTCACACTAAAAAAAGAACGGATAAACTTTTCGTTCGCCAAACCGTTAATCCACAAATTGACCCCTAAAATAAAAAAGGGAAGTCTACTGTCTTTTTTGAAAAAATCGGGAATAACCCTGCTTTCCATCCTCTGTTTTATCGGATTATGGCATATGGGCTCCAAGGCGCTCTATAATGTGGAGGCAAACTATAAAATAGAAAAGGCCCTCACCGAAAGAGGCGAAGAAGCTGCAGCAGCTGAACGCGCGTGTATCGAGTCTGGAGAAAGCGGTTGTCAGCCCAACACGCTGCCTTCTCCGACCCAGGTTTGGGCATCGCTACAATCGTTGATAGCCGACCACCAAATCATTCAGACCAAAAAGGCGGCCTTTGCTCTAAAAGTGGCGGCGACCAATGAAAAGTTGGTTGCACAAGGAAAGAAAGCAATTGTTTACACGGGGAGGGCATCTTTCGTAGATATCGTTCTCACAAGCATTAAAACAGTATTTGCCGGCTTTTTACTGGCGTTATTGATTGCTGTTCCTACCGGTATCGTTATTGGCTTGAGTCCTGCCCTGCGCAGTGCCTTTAATTGGTTCATTCAGGTGTTCAAACCAGTATCGCCGGTTGTTTGGTACTTACTTGTTTTTATGATTGTAAAGACACTTTACATTGGTGATAGTACAGACAATGCCTTTGTAATCTCTTTCATAAGTGTGGGTCTGTGTGCTATGTGGGCCACTTTAGTGAACACTGCCGTTGGGGTCTCATCTGTGGACAAAGATTACATCAATGTGGCCAAAGTTTTAAAACTTGGAACCTTTCAAAAGGTTTTTAAGGTAATACTTCCATCATCGCTACCCTTGATTTTTACAGGATTGCGTATTACCCTTTCTGTGGCCTGGATGGTATTGATCGCTATTGAACTTCTGGCACAGAGCCAAGGTCTTGGGCTGTTCGTTTGGGAAGAGTTTCAAAATGGAGCCAACGATTCGAACTCCAAGATTATCGTGGCCATGTTCGTTATCGGTATTATCGGCTTTCTATTAGATCGATTAATGTTGACGGTACAGAATATGGTTTCGTTCAACAAAAACGAAGGAGTTTAATAGCACTTAAAAAAGAAAGAGATGGCATATCTAGAATTAAAGCATATCTATAAAACTTATGGTGAAGGGGCCGGTAGCACCGAGGTGCTATCAGACATCAACCTCAGTATCGAAGAGGGGGAGTTCGTGGCCATTGTAGGCTTTACCGGAAGTGGAAAAACTACTTTGGTAAATCTTATCAACGGACTTTTAAGACCAACCAGCGGAGAGGTACTTTTTAAAGGAGAACCGGTAGTCGACACAAGTCATGAGAGAGGGGTTATTTTTCAGAATTACTCACTATTACCTTGGCTGACCGTCGGACAGAACGTCTACATGGCTGTTAAAGAGGCTTTTCCAAAAGAAAAGAAATCATCATTGAACGAAAGGGTAAATAACTATGTCGATATGGTTGGGCTGACCCCCGCTATCAACAAAAGGCCTAAAGAGCTTTCCGGTGGTATGCGGCAACGCGTTGCGGTGGCAAGGGCCTTGGCCATGAATCCTGAGATGATTATCATGGATGAGCCCTTGGGTGCTCTTGACGCCCTGACGCGCGGTAACCTACAAGACGAGATTCTGAATATTTGGAATAAGGATAAGCGCACGGCATTGTTGATTACAAACGATGTCGATGAGGGAATTTATATGGCGGATAGGATAATTCCGCTAAAACCCGGCCCTAGAGCCACCTTGGGTCCTGAATTTAAAATCGATATCGATAGACCAAGAGATAAAACGGCCTTGAACGATAACTCCAGTTATAAAAAAACCAGAAATGCGATTATCGAGTACTTGATGGATATCGGCGACGAACGTAAATCGGTATCACGCACCGAATACGTACTGCCCGATATAAACCCTAAGAGTTTTGTCGCCTAACAACCCTAAGAAATTTAAAATGAGCACAGCAACTTTAGATACCCAAAAAGGAACAAAGGAAAACGGCATTTTTTATCCGTCCGAAGTGATGTTAGACCTGTCAAAACTAAAAAAAGTCTACCCTACACCTAAAGGTGATTACGTAGTCTTGGAAGATTTAGACCTTCAGATTATGAAAGAGGAATTCGTAACCATAATCGGGCATTCCGGTTGCGGAAAAACCACCATGCTATCGATGATTGCAGGCCTGAACCCGATTTCAGGGGGTAATATAGCCGTTTTGGGAAATCCCGTTAAGGGACCAGGCCCGGATAGAGGAGTCATATTTCAGTCTCCCAGTCTGATGCCTTGGATGACCGCCCTGCAAAATGTAATGCTCGGCGTAAACCAAGTGTTTTCCCACGCCACGAAGGGGCAGCGAAAAGACATTGCCAAGTATTACTTACATAAGGTAGGTCTAGATGGAGCTTTTGATAAAAAGGCTTCCGAGTTATCGCAAGGTATGCAACAAAGGGTGGGCATCGCGAGAGCGTTCGCCATCAAACCTAAGGTACTTTTATTGGATGAACCCTTTGGTATGTTAGACTCCCTGACCCGGGGCGAATTACAGGATATTCTCATCGAGATTTGGAACAAAGAAAAAATTACAGCCGTGATGATTACCCATGATGTGGACGAGGCAATTTTTTTGGCAGACCGGGTCATAATGATGACCAGTGGCCCACGGGCGAAAATCGGCGATATTCTCAGTATCGACTTTGAACGCCCCAGAAGTCGTAAATCAGTTTTGGAGCACGATGATTACTACACCTATCGCAAGCACCTAATTGATTTTCTAGAGCACTAAAAACCAACATATTATTTAAAAGAAAAGAAAAATGAAAAAGCAATACCTATTTATTACCCTACTAGCCCTATCGGTTCAATCGATTTATTCGCAATTTACATTAGACGGACAGTTTCGGCCAAGAACCGAGTACCGTAGCGGTTTCCAAACTATAATTCCCGAAGGAGTTGATGACGGTTTTGCCATCAATACACGGGCCCGTTTGAATGCAGGTTTCAAAGCAGAATCCTTCAAAGTTTATTTGAGCCTTCAAGACCTTTTGGTTTGGGGCGAGAATCCACAAATCGTTCCCGTAGATGCCAACAATTCGTTTGCGATATTCGAGGCTTGGGCTTCTTTGAAGCTCGGGGGCAGCTGGGCAACAAAAATTGGGCGACAGGTACTTTCTTATGACGATCAACGTTTCTTTGGCGGACTCGATTGGGCACAACAAGGGCGTAATCACGACCTTGCCATGATCAGTTATAAAGGCGATAAGTTTATGATGGACCTTGGCTTTGCATTTAATCAAGACCTTGACGAAAATGGAGGCCCCCTTTTCGGATTCCAAAATCAGGGTACAGCCTACCCGGCGGGTAATCCTTTTCAATATAAGACGATGCAGTATCTGTACCTAAAACAGCAATGGACAAGTCTATCCGCAAGCTTTCTGGCCGTAAACAATGGTTATCAGAACTTCGATGCAGAGGGTAATACCGACGGTACCAACAGTACGTTCACCTTAGGTACGCACCTCAATTACAAAAAAGGAAGCTTTGGCGCCGCAGCCAACGTTTTTTTACAATCCGGCACTTTCTTCAATGGTCTGGATGTAGGCGGCGCATACCTTTTAGGTCTTGATTTGACATACAAAGCCTCAAATAAGGTAGGTTTGGGTGCTGGAGTCGAACTTATCAGTGGAAACGACACCGACACTCCCGACAAGACCGAGGCCTTTTTACCAACTTTCGGCACCAATCATAAATTTAACGGTTTTATGGATTATTTCTACGTAGGCAACCATGTCAATTCGATTGGTCTTTTTGATGTACATGTAAGTGCCAATTTCGCTCTTGGTGAAAAATCGAGCCTTCTGGCCAAAGTATTGAACTTTAGTGGCCAACAGGAGTTACCGAGTGGCGAAAAAGGGCTAGGTACCGAAATTGACTTGGTATACACCCAAGGCTTTAAAGGGTATGCTTTGAAAATCGGGTATTCACATCTCTTTCCGTCAGATGGTATGTATGAATTGAAAGGAATCCTAGAGGATGCAGCTAAAAGTAGCCAAAACTGGGCCTGGGCTATGCTGATTTTAAAACCAAAGTTTCTAAATACCGCGAAAGTCGATTAATGGAATAGCATCTTGGATGATAATTTCTATCCTCGATTTTTCAAAAGAACAGCTTTTTCAAGTTCTATTCGAAGATGCTTCGATTCGGGCCGTCGTGATCATTTCATGGTCGAGGCGGTCCTTTTTTTAATGCTCACTCGCTCTTTAATATTATTGAAAGAAAATAAAGGCACCATGTTGAGGAGAGGTTTAAACGGTAATCGAAAATTTTATGCACTTTCGTGATTTCGTTTATATTTGTTCGTATATATTGATATTTTGGAACAGACTACTACTATTGTATTGGCAGACGATCATTCGCTCGTAAGGGATGGTATTCGGGCCCTATTGGAAAGTGAATCAGATCTGCAAGTCATCGGCGAAGCCTCCAACGGTAACGAAGCCATTGACCTTGTAAACGAGAAGCATCCCGAATTATTGATTATCGATATTCGTATGCCAGAATTGAACGGTATTGAGGCCGTCAAAAAGTTAAACGCTCAAAACTCATCTGTAAAATCGATTATTCTGTCTATGCACGATTCGGAAGAGTATATTCTGCAATCCGTAAATGCCGGGGCAAAAGGCTATCTTTTAAAGGATACGGGAAAAACAGAATTTATCAAGGCCATCCATACTGTTCGTGAAGGTGATAAGTATTACAGTGGCGATATTTCTAACGTATTGGTAAACCACCTTTTGAATCCCTCCAAAGAGAGTTCGGAAAATGCTAAAAACAAAGCTTCAAACAACAATGCTTTCGACCTCACCAACAAAGAAATACAGGTACTCGAATTAGTACTATCGGGCCTCACGAACAAGCAGATTTCCGAGAAGCTACAGAACAGCAAACGTACCGTAGAGACCCATCGCTTCAATTTGATGCGCAAAATGGAGGTTAAGAACCTTATGGATCTCTCGAAAAAAGCCAGGGCCCATAATTTGGTTTAGGCACTTTTCAATCGTAATACCCTCAATGAATTTTTCAGGGTGGAGCCATCTCAATATTAAAATCAATACCGCTTCTTAGCAAGAGAAAATAAAGAAAACTATTCTTAGACCGGCCTCTGGTTCTAAGAGCCCTGAATACATTAAATACATCCTCGGCAGTGCCTTCATAAATTCTTTAGATTAAATCATTTCAACTACCGGTAGAGAAGTGGTAAAAATCTTATCTTCAAACTATAAAATGGCGTAAGCAGATGACAAAAGCTATCTATATATCAACATTGGAATCCCATAGCGGAAAATCTTTGGTCGTACTTGGATTAATGCAGTTGCTTTTAGGGAAAATGACTAAAGTGGGATATTTCAGGCCGGTGATAGACGACATCAAATCCGATGGAGTAGATAACCATATTCATACCGTACTTTCACACTTCGATCTAAAACTCGATGCCTCCGATGCCTATGCCCTAACTCAAAGTCAGGCTGTGGATTTGTTCAATAACGGCAAACAAGGCGATATTCTAGACATCATCATCGAAAAGTTCAAAGAACTTGAGAGCCGATTCGATTTTATTCTTGTCGAGGGTAGCGATTTTGCCAGTGATGGAAGCATTATTGAATTTGACCTGAATACGGATATCGCGAAGAATTTGGGTATTCCGGCCATTCTTGTCGATAACGCCAAGGGGAAAAAACTGGAGGAATTCTGCGGCAATCTTGAGTCAGCAGTGAATTCGTATATACAAAAGGGCATCGATGTTTTAGGTGTTGTCGCCAATAAGGTTAGACCTGAAAACCTAGAATTATTGCAGAAAAGGCTCGAAAAAGAACTGAAGGGCAAAACAGTGCCTTTCTCGATACCCCGTGTCAAAAACCTTTCCCATCCCACGCTCCATGAGATTGTTGACTCCCTAGATGGAAAAGTACTTTTCGGCGAGGCCTATTTGAATAGTCAAACAGGAAGTTTTGGAGTCGGAGCGATGCAACTCGATAATTATTTGATGCATCTACGTGACAACAGTTTGGTCATCACCCCTGGCGACCGTTCCGATATTATTTTGGGGGCGCTACAAGCCAATCTTTCGGAAAATTATCCGTCCATTTCGGGCATTGTTCTCACCGGTGGAATTATTCCCGAAGAATCCATTCTAAAATTATTACGCGGATTTGAATCGAACGTACCTATAATTTCGGTACAACAGGGAACTTTTGAGGCCACAAACGCCGTAGGAAATATCAAATCAAAAATATATGCCGAAAGTAAACAGAAGATAGCGACCTCTATTTCACTATTCGATCTGCATATCGATGGAGAGCTATTACTGCAGCGTTTGGATACTTATGAACCAAAAGGACTAACGCCAAGAATGTTTCAATACAAGCTGTTGCAGCGTGCAAAAAAGGATAAAAAGCATATTGTATTGCCAGAAGGGGAAGACGCTCGAATTCTTGAAGCTGCCGTTGAGCTGGATGCGCTGGGAATTGTAGAGATTACCCTATTGGGTGCGAAAGAACTAATTGAAAACAAAGCCCATAAGATGGGCCTTGACATATCGCATTTGACGATTATCAATCCACAAAAAGCGGATAATTTTGAAGCATATGCCAATACGTTTTATGAACTTCGAAAGCATAAGGGCGTGAATTTGGACATGGCCAGAGACAGTATGTACGACGTTTCGTATTTCGGTACCATGATGGTCTACAAGGGTCATGCCGATGGCATGGTGTCTGGAGCAGTGCACACAACTCAGCACACCATACGCCCGGCCCTACAATTCATAAAGACGAAACCCGGTATCAAGGTAGTATCCTCGGTATTCTTTATGTGCTTGGAAAATCGGGTTTCCGTTTTTGGCGATTGCGCCATTAATCCGAATCCGACAGCCGAGCAGTTGGCAGAGATTGCTATTTCTTCTGCCGCTTCTGCCGAATCTTTTGGCATACCGGCTAAAATTGCTATGCTCTCCTATTCCTCTGGCAGTTCTGGTAAAGGTGAAGATGTCGAACGGGTTCGTAAGGCGACCGAAATTGCAAAAAATAATGCGCCACATTTGCAGATTGAGGGCCCTATTCAATACGATGCCGCGGTTGACCCATTGGTCGGCAAAAGTAAGCTGCCCGATTCTGAAGTAGCGGGGCAGGCCTCAGTGCTGATATTTCCCGATTTGAATACGGGCAACAATACCTATAAGGCAGTGCAAAGGGAAACCGGTGCACTTGCCATAGGCCCCATGTTACAGGGCCTCAACAAACCCGTCAATGACTTGAGCCGCGGGTGTACGGTAGATGATGTTTTCAATACGGTCATCGTCACCGCCATTCAGGCACAGGATAATTCAGACCGACCATGAAGATTTTAGTCATCAATTCAGGAAGTTCTTCCATCAAGTTTCAGATTATAGAAATGCCTTCGGAACGCATTATCTGTAAAGGCCTTGCCGAACGTATCGGAATCGAAAACTCAAGCGTTCATTATGAAAATGAAGTAGAATCCAAAACGAAAGTACACGCTCTACAAAACCATCGTGACGGTTTAGAGGCCATTACCCGTCTTTTAATGGACAAGAAAGTTGGTGTGCTGAACAGCCCAGAAGAAGTCGATGTTGTCGCCCACCGCGTCGTACATGGTGGAAACAAATTCGACCGACCGACGCGAATCGACAGGCATGTTTTGGATGAAATCAAACGGCTTTCCATGTTGGCCCCATTGCACAACCCTGCCAACGGCATTGGCATTGAAGTGTCTTCACAAATTTTTAAGCAAGCGGAGCAAATTGCAATTTTTGATACTGCTTTCCACCAAACGCTACCCGAAAAAGCTTATCGGTATGCCATTCCAAAAAAGATGGCGGACCAAAATCATATTCGCATTTATGGATTTCACGGTACGAGTCATAAATATGTATGCGAAAAAGCCAACGATTATTTAGGTAAATCATCCTCTAAAATTATTAGCATCCACCTTGGCAACGGTTGCAGCATCACGGCGGTGAGAGATGGGAAGAGTATTGATCACTCGCTCGGCTTCGGTCCCTCGAACGGACTTATTATGGGTACACGCAGCGGTGATATAGACCAATCTGTTGTTTTCTATTTGATAGATAGTCTTAAGATGTCCTCATCCGAGGTAAACGAAATGCTCAACAAAAAAAGCGGACTCTTGGGCCTAACCGGGTATTCAGACCTTCGTGAAATTCAACAGGCTGCGGAAGAAGGGAATACCGATTGCAAATTGGCTCTGCAGATGACAGCTTATCGTGTCAAAAAATATATCGGTAGTTATTATGCTGTTCTCAATGGCTTGGATGGGCTGATTTTTACCGCCGGTATCGGGGAGAACTCTAACGTACTAAGGAAGCTCATCTGTAATGATTTGGAGACCTTAGGAATTCAAATTGATACCAAAAAAAACGAGCAAAAATCAGATGCCATCCTTGAGATTCAAAAAGGAGAATCAAAAGTGAAAATTTTGGTCGTACCTACAAATGAAGAATTGGAAATCGCCAAGCAGGCGCACGCACTTTTGAAAAAAGCTTGAATTTCCTTTCAAGAGCTTTTGGGAACTCCTGTTTCGTAGGGAAATGGTTTTAAGATATTATCATTCTATTCGTCTATCAGTATTTCAAGAATCTGAATGGCTGCATCACTGATTTTAGAGCCAGGTCCGAAAATAGCAACTGCACCTGCATCGAACAGATACTGGTAATCTTGTTTGGGGATTACGCCCCCCACGATTACCATAATGTCTTCTCGCCGATATCTTTGAAGCTCTTGAATAACTTTTGGTACCAAAGTTTTGTGACCTGCGGCGAGGGAGGAAACCCCTAAAATATGTACATCGTTCTCCACAGCTTGTTTGGCCGCTTCTTCAGGTGTTTGGAACAGCGGTCCAATATCGACATCAAAACCTAAATCCGCATAACCTGTTGCCACTACCTTTGCCCCACGATCGTGCCCGTCCTGACCCATTTTAGCAATCATGATACGGGGTCTTCGACCGTCTTGCTCCGCAAACTTGTCGGCCAGCTGCCTTGCCTTTTTAAAGCTACTATCGTCTTTGATTTCTTTGGAATACACGCCGGTAAATGATTTTACTTCTGCCTTGTGGCGACCAAAAGCAACCTCTATGGCATCACTTATCTCACCCAAAGTTGCTCTTTCCCTGGCAGCCTCTACCGCTAAAGCTAGTAAATTATATTCATCCTGGCCCAGGTTAGGGCCAGCTGGGCCCCTAACGGATTCCATTTTTTGTCGGGCGCCTTGAGTGAGCTTTTTCAAAATAGTATCTACCTTCATTCGGTCCCTGCCGTTCTTGACGGCATCTAAACGTTTTATCTGTTGCTTCCGCACTTCTTGATTGTCTACTTCCAAGATATGCATCTCCTCCTCCTCCGCTAGTCTGAATTTGTTAACGCCCACGATAACATCTTGCGCGCTGTCTATTCTCGCTTGTTTTCTTGCGGCGGCTTGCTCAATTCTCATCTTAGGAATACCGGCGTCGATGGCCTTTGTCATCCCACCTAATTCTTCAACTTCCTCCATCAGAGCCCACGCTTTTTGGGTCAGCTCATAGGTCAAATGTTCCACATAATAACTCCCTGCCCAAGGGTCCACGGTTTTGGTTATTTTGGTTTCTTCCTGTAGAAAAATTTGGGTTTCCCTAGCAATTCTTGCCGAAAAATCGGTCGGTAAAGCAATGGCCTCGTCCAGGGCATTGGTATGCAGACTTTGCGTGCCTCCCAATATTGCAGCTGTAGCTTCAATGGTTGTTCTGGCAACATTGTTAAAAGGGTCTTGCTCGGTAAGGCTCCATCCACTGGTTTGACAATGTGTTCTTAAGGCCAGTGATTTTTGGTTTCGAGGATTGAACTGTTTTACCAATTTTGCCCAAAGCATTCTTGCGGCACGCATTTTGGCGATTTCCATAAAGTGGTTCATGCCAATACCCCAAAAGAAGGATAAACGCGGCGCGAACTCATCGATTTTTAGACCCGCTTTTAGACCTGTTCTGATATATTCCAATCCATCTGCCAAGGTGTACGCCAGCTCGATATCGGCCGTTGCCCCAGCTTCATGCATGTGATAGCCGGAGATACTGATGCTGTTAAATTTGGGCATATGCTTGCTCGTATACTTAAAAATATCGGAAACGATTTGCATAGATGGTTTTGGCGGATAGATGTAGGTATTCCTTACCATAAACTCCTTTAGGATATCATTTTGTATGGTACCCGATAATTGTTCCAATGAAACGCCTTGCTCCTGCGCAGCAACAATATAAAATGCCATGATAGGGAGCACGGCCCCGTTCATCGTCATGGAAACGGACATCTTATCCAATGGAATGCCATCGAATAAAATCTTCATATCCTCCACGGAATCGATTGCGACCCCTGCTTTACCAACATCGCCAACTACGCGTTCATGGTCACTGTCATAGCCTCGGTGAGTTGGTAAGTCAAAAGCAACCGACAGTCCTTTTTGACCACCTTTTAAGTTTCTTCTATAAAAGGAATTACTTTCTTCTGCGGTGGAAAAACCGGCATATTGTCGAATCGTCCATGGTCTTCGAACGTACATGGTAGAATAGGGTCCGCGCAGATTTGGTGCGATACCTGCCGCAAAATTAAGGTGTTCCGCATCTTTAATATCTTCCTTGGAGTATCGTGGTTTTAGAGGAATTCCTTCTCCCGTTAAGTAGGCCTTGACTGCGCTCGACTTGACAGAAGAGCTTTGATTTGACCCTTTAGACTTCAAACCTCGAGCTTTAGACTTCAAACTGATATGTGACAAGTCTTTTCTACTCATTCTTACTTCGTATTTCGCACCTCGTATATCTTACTTTTTCACTGCTCATCATCCAAACGTTTTTGTTCTAGAGTTTCTGCCAATCGTCTCTCTATGATAGGTTCGATCAACGTTTTTCGGGCATTCGTTTTTACAAAAGGATACAATTCCAAATCATCTTTCATTTTATCATTCTCATTCTGGAACTTATTCGTCCCTACCAAAACCTCCTGTTCCGCATCAAACTTGGCCTGTTCTTTTTGAGCACTCTCCTTAATCTTTCTTTGAATGGTGTGGTCTTTCAGATACTTTAAGAATCCACCTCCTTTTTCAATGGTTTTAAAAAGTTCCAATGCTTTTTCAGCCAATTGTTGGGTCAGGCTTTCAATGTAATAGGTACCGTCAGCGGCATTATCGACCTTATCAAAATGGCTTTCATTTTTTAGCAACAACAACTGATTCACGGCAATACGTTCACCAAACTCATTGGTTTTATGGTAAATCGCATCGTAGGGAGTATTGAAAACCACATCGGCTCCACCCAATACGGCGGACATACATTCCGTGGTTGTCCGAAGCATATTGGTGTTGTAATCGTAAAGGGTCTTGTTTCGCTTGGTAGGCTCAGCCATGATGTGGCAATCGGTGGTTATTCCATATTCTGATGACAAGGTGTGCCATAAAAGGCGTAACGCTCTTAATTTTGCGATTTCGAAGAAGTAGTTGGTTCCAACCGCAACTTTAAAATTCATAACAAAAGATTCCTTCGCTTTGCCTGCCTGCCGGCGAGGCAGGCTCGCAAAGACGTTTTCAAAGTGATTGAGATATTCATTGGCATGTGCCAAGGCGTAGGCCAATTGCTGTACCCTATTCGCTCCGGCATTTTGGTATAATGACACATCAACTTGTAATACATTTGGAAGTGCCGTTTCTAGAATATTTCCCAGAATTCGATAATCTTTATCCAGGTTATCGAACCAGTTTCCAGATTTCGCCAGATTACCGATGATATCGATATTGATAAATATATTGCCGATAGCTTCCCCAACAACCTTAGCTAGTTTTTTTACATAATCCGAGGATAGAAATTGAAGCTCAAAATACACGGGAGCCTTTTTAATATCGATTCCTTTTAGGAGCACATCGATTTCAATTTCTTTGGATGGAACGATAAAAAAAATGCTCTCCACACCCCTATTCAAAAATTCCAATGCTTTCGCATTTGCCATGAGCGCATTACCGGCATAAATAGTATGCCCAATTTTCCAGCTATTGGTACTTTTAGAGATCGGGGGAGTTGAAACATGATCATCTAGGTGATAGAAAGGTTTGACCTTAATACCCTCGGGAGATTCCCAAACCAATGTCTCGTTATAATCGGCGCCCTTTAAATCTACCTGTATTTTCTGTTTCCACGCTTTAGCGGAGACCTCTTGAAAGTCGGTAAAGAGCTTTTTGTTGGACATCAATACTATTTAAATTCTTTTGAACTTAGGCTTGATACTTGCGCTTGAACTTCTACAAAGGAATATTTCCGTGTTTTTTCTTTGGTAATGTAGCGACTTTCTTTTCCAACATGGAGAAAGCCTTTATCAATTTTCTTCGCGTGTTTTTCGGAAGTATGACCTCGTCGATAAAGCCACGTTCCGCAGCACTGTAAGGGTTGGCGAACTTCTCTGCGTACTCGGCTTCCTTTTCTTTTAATTTTGCCTCGGGGTCTTTTGCGCTTTTAATTTCTTTTCTGAAGATAATTTCACTTGCGCCTTTAGCGCCCATAACCGCAATTTCCGCTCCGGGCCAGGCGTAGTTCATATCGGCACCTATATGTTTGGAGTTCATTACATCATAGGCACCACCGTACGCTTTTCTAGTAATGACGGTCACTTTTGGCACTGTCGCCTCGCTTAAGGCATACAATAATTTTGCTCCGTTAGTAATGATTCCGTTCCACTCTTGGTCGGTTCCAGGAAGGAAACCCGGTACGTCGACCAAAACCGACAGCGGAATATTGAAACAATCACAAAAACGCGTAAAACGGGCTGCTTTTTTGGAAGCTTCCACATCCAAAACACCTGCAAGGCTCATCGGCTGATTGGCCACGATACCGATACTTCTACCGCCCAATCGTGCAAAACCGACAACGATATTCTCGGCATAGTCCTTATGGATTTCAAAGAAGGTTTCCTTGTCAATAATTCCATTTATCACCTGACGCATATCATAGGGCTGATTCGGGTTCTCGGGAACCAAAGTTTCCAATACTTCTCGAACCTCATCTTTTATCTCATAAGGAACCATTTGAGGTGCATCCTCACAATTCTGGGGCATATAACTTATCAACTCCTTTATTTGAGCGATACATTCCATATCGTTCGCCGCGGTCAAGTGCGTAACCCCCGATTTTGTTGCATGCGTCATGGCACCGCCCAACTCTTCCGAGGTCACTTCCTCGTTCGTGACCGTTTTCACCACATTAGGACCGGTCACGAACATATAACTGGAGTTCTCGACCATCAAGGTAAAATCGGTCATGGCAGGGGAATACACGGCACCGCCCGCACAGGGGCCCATAATAGCGGAAATCTGTGGTACTACGCCCGAAGCCATTACATTTCTATGAAAAATGTCGGCATACCCTCCCAAGGAGCGAACACCTTCTTGGATCCTAGCACCACCACTATCGTTCAAACCAATTACCGGTACGCCGATTTTCATCGCCATATCCATAATCTTACAGATTTTCTCGGCATGGGTTTCTGAAAGTGCTCCACCGAAAACAGTGAAATCCTGCGCAAAAACACAAACTTGTCTTCCGGAAATGGTCCCATACCCTGTTACGACACCATCACCCGGAAATATTTGCTTTTCCATTCCAAAGTCCTTCGTACGATGGGTTACCAAAGCTCCCATTTCTTCAAAAGAACCTTCATCCAATAAAAAATGAATCCGTTCCCTTGCTGTTAGTTTTCCTTTGGCATGTTGCTTATCAATACGATCCTGGCCACCTCCTAAACGCGATTTTTCTAATTTCTCCGAAAGGATATCCATCTTATTCTTCATGCTAATCAATTTGAACTTTGAGGTATTTTAACTTCTATTCCTCCACCAATTCGAGGAATCTTGTTCCGCGATTTTTAAATTATCCTTATTCCCTAGATATAATTTCAAACCCATCAAAGCGGCTATTTCCTTTTCCTCGGCATATTGTTTTTGAAGTTGTTCGGGAGAATAATGATTCTTTACAAAATGGGTGTCGAATTTACCGGAGCGAAAGGCTTCATGCTCACACACGAACTTTCCGAAAGGTAAAGTCGTCGCGATACCTTCAATCTTATACTCGGAAATCGCCTTTATCATCAACTGAATAGCTTCCATGCGGTCTTTACCGTAAGTAATCAATTTGGCAATCATCGGGTCGTAATAGATAGGAACCTCCATTCCCTCTTCAAAACCATCATCGACGCGAATACCTTTTCCTTCGGGGGTTTTATAGATCGACAGCGTACCAATACTGGGCATAAAATTATCCAAGGAATCTTCGGCATAGACCCGTATTTCCAAAGCATGCCCCGTAATCGTCAGATCATCTTGGGTAAATGACAGCTTTTCGTTTCGTGCTACTTTTATTTGTTCTTCTACCAAATCGAGTCCGGCGATTAGCTCCGTTACGGGATGTTCTACTTGTAAACGTGTATTCATTTCCAAGAAATAGAAATTCATCTGCTCGTCAAGCAAAAACTCCACGGTACCCGCGCCCACATAGTCACAAGCTTTGGCGACCTTTATGGCCGCTTCGCCCATGGCCTTTCTGATTTCGGGGGTCAATACTGCCGAAGGAGCTTCCTCCACTACTTTTTGGTGTCTTCGCTGTATACTGCAATCACGTTCAAAAAGATGCACCACATTGCCATGGTTATCCGCCAAAACTTGAATTTCAATATGTCTGGGAGAACTGACGTACTTCTCAATAAAAACGGCACCATCGCCAAAAGCAGCTACCGCTTCGCCTATGGCACGGTCCATTTGCTCCGGCAACTCGTCCAAGGAATTCACAACTCGCATTCCTTTACCTCCGCCCCCGGCGGCAGCTTTTATCAAAATAGGAAACCCGATTTCAGAAGCTATTTTTTTTGCTAGGTCAACATCCGTAATAGCCTCCTCGATACCGGGGACCATAGGAATTTTATAATCCTTTACCGCTTCTTTTGCCGCCAATTTATTCCCCATAACCTCAATCGCATGGGGTCGGGGACCGATGAAGGTAATTCCGTTATCCTCGACCATTTGCGCAAAAACTGCATTCTCACTCAAGAAACCGTAACCAGGATGAATCCCGTCCGCACCGGTCTGCTTCGCGGCTTCGATGACCTTATCCATTTTTAAATACGATTCGGATGAAGGCGCAGGACCTAAAACAATAGCTTCATCGGCAAACTTCACATGAGGAGATTCTCGATCCACTTCTGAGTAAACGGCAACGGTTTTTATTCCCATTTTCCGTGCGGTTCGCATTACCCGAAGTGCTATCTCTCCCCTATTCGCTATCAGTATTTTTTTCATTGATATATTTTTATTCTCATTCCCGCCCTTCGATTCCCCTGAGGATAAACTCCAGTGGGAATCTTAGTTATTCTATCTCAAGAATAATCTCCCCTTTGTCAACAGTATCCTGCTTGTTAACATTTATTGCTTTGATTACCCCATCCGCTTGTGCCAAAAGAATATTCTCCATTTTCATCGCGGAAAGAATGGCCAAGGGAGTTCCTTCCGAGATTTCCTGACCTGCTTCTACCATAATATCGACAATGAGCCCGGGCATGGGTGCCTTGACATCCTTGGCCTTCTTCGAATTGCCGACCAGGAGTCCCATTTTATCAACCATTTGGTCGTAGCTATCACTGATTCGAAGTGAGTAGCTATTTCCGTTGACCTCTAGCATTATCGTTTTCTTATCATAATCCGCATGAAGCAATTTCACTACATGGGCTTTGTTGTTTTCAAGCAAATGGAAGGTGGAATCGTCCAGTTTTACAACATCGAGCTTATCGGCCGAGGCTTTTTCTATTTCCAGTTCTGTAGTATCAACTTTAATTACGTACTTATCCATCTTAACTGCATTTAAATAACTCGCTTTACAAACCTACGGTTTAAAAATAAATTTGTGCTGATGAAACAAATACGCGTTACCTAGTGACTGTGTTGACTATTTTTTAAATGGACCGAAATAAACTAATAAAGTTTTGCCAAAAAGCCTCAAATGGACCTTAGGCTTCAAAAGAAATCTAACCATCCTATCCATTAGTGGTCAGCGCAGTAACTTGGTCGTGTGGATATAGGAAGACCGTATGCAAATTCCACGCGGTGGTGCAAGTAGCTAAGGTAGTGTCGGCAACTCGCAGTCCAAAATTGATAAAACAGAAAGAGGGCTTAACGAACTCGAAAAATTCAATTCGTTCTAACTTGGCTCTCATACTTTTTTTTATTTTTTTGTTGATCTAGTTTTCTTGGTTGATAAAACCAATCCGTTCGTTTACCAAATCCCCTTCTTGATCAACCCATTCCTTAGAAAACATACGCTTTGGAAGAGTAGTACTAAAATCAGGTTTGACCATCTTTAACAATGCAATGCTGTTCAAGACCAAGTTGGTCTCTACTTCGGATTTGGCATTTTTAACGATATTAACGATTAATTTTTCGGGAACCTTTTGGTCATATAACCCTAAAAACTCAACCGCTCGTAGCCGCACTAAATTTTCTTTGTCTTCCTGAGCCATTTTTACGGCCATCTTGAAAAATGGGCTTGCCGCTTCTCCAAAAGAGCTGCACACAATCAAGCCCCAATATCTTTTCCAAGGATTATTCGATGCCAAAGCTTTTTCAATCTCAGTTTTAGATTCACTAAACGATTTTAAACTCAGGTCTGCGATGTCAATTAATTCGGCAATTTCAGCTTTGTTTTGTTGTCCAAAGCCAACCGGATTTGAAAGACCCATTCCAAGAAAATAGGATTCCGGATAAAAACTTAAATCAGGCATCGACTTTACTTGTTCTTGCAAGTCTGTTCGCAGTTCTTTTAAAGTTTCGGCGTAAGTTGGGTCTTTGGCTAAGTTATATATTTCATGCGGGTCGTTTTCAATGTCATACAATGCCTCGGGAGAACGTGCTTTAAAAAAGTGTTCTTGTTGTTCGTTCAGTTTTCCTTCTTTAAAAAGCTGTTTCCATTCTTTATAGGCCAGCATTTTATAGCGATAAAAATTAAACAATGCGTCAATATTGAAAGGTTGGTAATTTCTCATGTATTTGAATTTTCCCTTTCGAAGAGAACGGACAAGGTCATACTTTTCATCGAATCTATCCGCATAGCCGAAAGTCGTATTTCGTTTGGCAAGTTCTTGCTCCGTCACCGATTTTCCGAGAAAAGCCTTGCCATCAATTTGTTCGGGAATGTCGACCCCGGCCAAATTCAATACGGTTGGTGCCAAATCAATGAACTGAACGAAAGCGTCTGACCTGTTTCTCATTTTTACCGGCGCTAAATGTTTCCATTTTTCAGGAACGTAGACTACCATCGGCACATGCAACCCGCTTTCATAAATATATCCCTTACTCCTCGGTAGTACGCCTCCGTGGTCTCCATAGTAAAAAATGATGGTGTTTTCCATAAGCCCATCTTCTTCTAGCTGCTTGATAAAATCCCCTATTTCCGAATCTACTTTTCGATGCAGGTCGCGATAGTATGCATTGGTATAACGAAAGGTAGGTGTGTCTGGATGGTACGGAAAAACTGCAACATCTTCTGTCGAAGTCTTGGTGGTCGTACTATCCATCTGCATTTTTGAAAAATGTAATCGGCCTTCGTGTGTTGTACCAAAATTCTGGACGTGAAAAAAGGGTTGACCTGCTTTTCGATTTTTGTAGGATGCTTTTCCAGATGATTCGTTCCAAACACTATCGGACTGTATAAAATTATAATCTTCTTTGGCGTTGTTAGTGACATAGTAACCTGCTTCCTGAAGATATTCAGGGAACATTTTCAGGCCGTCGGGCATCGGGGCCAGTTGCATTCTGCGATGGTATTGCGCACCGACACGAGGTGCGTAACAACCAGAAATTATAGTACTTCGAGCCACGGAACATACGGGTGCATTGGAAAAAGCGTTGTTGAATACGATTCCTTTTGCCGCCAAGGCCTCAACATTGGGCATCGATGCGCCACTTTCTTCATACAATTTCATATAGTGTTTTGAATTGTCTTCGCTAACAAGCCATACGATATTCGGCTTTTCGATTTCACCTGATGGTTTCTTTTGTTCCTTACAGGAGAATAGCAGCAATGAAATTCCCAAAAATACAAGTATCTGTTTCATGATTTTTTTAGTTTATCAAATAACATCCCAAGACCCAGTTCGTATCACTTGTTTTTATGCAATGCTTCTGTTTCCCTTAAAATTCGCTCCTTTTGTTCTTTACTTAATCCCTGTTTGAAATAGACATTCTTTTCATGGTTTACCCGATGTTTTTTCATTTCCGGGTCATGAATATCTTGACTTAGGGCACAATCGAAACGAACCAATTTAGAGCTAAACCTATCCCAATCGTTGGTCACGTTTATGAAGTGGGCCAAACCCCAGGTAATTCCCCTCCCATCCTTAGTGTCGTTAAAAGCATAAGACGAAAGTCAAAGCACTTATAAAATACAGTTATTTGGTCAACTCTTTGGCGTTTTAACAAATCTGTCAACACTTTTATAAGTTTTAATTTGTTGTCCGATTTGTTGACGTTTTTATCGGGAATAAATGTTTTGTTTTGATATACTTAAAAACGCAAAAACCTGTTAATTGTACGATTAACAGGTTTTTGGCATAGATTGTTACTATAATTTGTCGGGGTGGCAGCATTGCCAATCCTATTTCAAATATTTGATTTTCATTATTTTAATCGTAATTATTTAAATCAAATTCTGATATGGACACTTGACCAAAACAGTAGCTAAAGAACGTGCTTATTTTGTGTTATTTATAAGCTAAAATTAGGCAATAATTTTCAAATGAAATCAAATACCATCTTATGAATTCAAATGAAATAATTTTGACCGATGCGTATTATTATTCAAGATTATAATTGCTAACAAAATACTCTATATACTCAGGAAGTTGCGTTCCCAAATAATAGGGCAAATTCATTAATAAAAAAGGCGTTCCGTCTATTGTAGTTGAATTTTGAACTTTAAATTCTCCTGCATACATTCTGACAGCATACGGATGGTCCGTTCTATCCATAAACTGATGCAAAGATTTTAAAGTTCCCGTTGCACCGGACTTAATTTCGATCGGAATGATTTTATCGCCAAAGGGATACACCAAATCTACTTCAGATGAAGACTGCTTTTTTTCGCGAATCCAAAAATTAGGCTTGGTATTGGTTATCGTATTTAATGATATGACCTCTTGAGTTATCAAGTGTGGTATTATTGCTCCTTTAAAAGCATTACTCAAATCATCCATCCCTAACATCCTTGCTTGTATTTCCAGCGTGTAGTTTACCAAACCGGTATCCAAAAATTGTAACCTTGGTGACTTTTTAATGTCCGGTTTGATTGGCAGTTCAATATCTGTGGTAGGATAAATAAGTTGTATTATTTTGGCTGCATCGAGATTACGCATGGCCTCGCCTACTTCTCTTGATCTATAATTGGAGTTTCCGAAATTTTGGAATTTGATTCGCTGATCCACATAGAGATGGGCAGTATCCATAATATGTTTGATGACCCTTCTTTCGCTTATACCCGAAGCGTACTTTTCGACATCGTTTTTATAAGTCCCCCAAATGCTTTCGTAAACCTTGGGCAGCTCTGCCAAATTACTATATTCGACATCTGTTTTCACGATTTCTGGCATACCTCCTACGATGGCATATCTGTGAAACAAGTCCAATAAGGTTTTATGTGCTACTGGTTTTAGTGGAACACTATTCAATTGTTCTAAAGCAGCGGTATGTTCTATGGCTTCCAAATACTCTTGGAAATTCAAAGGGTAGAGATATAAGTATTCGATTCGACCTACAGGAAAACTTTCCACATCTTTCATGGTAAATTCCAATAGAGATCCTGCTGCTATCACATGCAAATCTGAAATCTCTTCAAAAAAATACCGTAGTGATTGAATAGCTTTGGGAAGTTCTTGTATTTCGTCAATAAAAAGTAAGGTACTCCCCTGCTCTTTTGGACTAATATTGTTGGATAGAAATAAAGCCTCTACTAGTGTTTCGACATCATCGTAGGTTTGAAAAATTGCCGCATCTCCCGATTTTTCCAAATTCAGGAAAATATGATGTTTGTAGCTTTTGGCAAATTCTTTTACCAAAGTCGTTTTTCCGACCTGTCTTGCACCTCTTAAAATGAGTGGCTTCCTATTCTTACTGGCTTTCCAACGCTCAAGATTCTTGAGCGCATGCCTTTTGAAATTCATATTTTAAAACTCTTTATCACAAAGTAAGGGTAAATATTTCGTTTTATTGTAACAAAGTCAGGGTAAATATTTAGAATTATTGTAACAAAGTCAGGGTAATTCTGCACCAAAATTAGCCTAACATGTTGTATCGTAGTTAGCCCTGCATGTAAAATAGTATAAACTGTACCTAAATAGAAATTGGCTACATACAAAGAATAGTTGCAAAATCGTCTAGAACCGATTAGATTACTACCGACCTTTTAAATTCAAACACAAGGATGACTATGTTATCGACATACTTTCTTAATATGTCGAATTTTTTAATTTTTATCGACATATACAACATTTAGCTATAAAGCCAAATCTTTTTGATTTGGCTTTACTATAAAAAAGATAAAACAAAATAAAAAGTTTTGGCTAAGTGCTTAATCGGAAAATCAGTAATTTTAATTCCTGTACTAACTATAGCCATATTTTAGGACGTGACATTCTGACGAAGCTGACCTTTTTTTGCTCCGTGCCGAGGCACTCCCAATCTGACCTAAGAAGAAAAAAGCCTCTTAAAGAGGCTTGTATTATTTCGATATGTCATAAATCAATGGCTTGTGCAACGGTTACCAATGTTATCTGTTTTTTATTTGTTCTCTTTCCCCCACTTTTGCATACTATAAATAATAGGCATTAACGACTCACCTGTTTCTGTCAAAAAATATTCAACTCTTGGAGGAATTTCCGCATAGATTTTTCTCACAATAATCTCATCTCTCTCAAGCTCTCTAAGTTGAGTAGTTAGCATTTGTTTACTAATGCCTTGAATTCTTCTATTCAGTTTCCCAAAACGATTGAACTCTTTGGCAATTAAATATAGAACTATTGGCTTCCATTTCCCTCCAATCTTTGTCATACAGTAAACAACAGGGCAATTACCATATATTACTTTGTCTTCATCCATTATTTATTCAATTAAAAACGCACTATTTTCAACATTAGTCTATTTTAAAGACTAAGTTAGTTTAAACTAACTACTTGCGAAAATAATACTTATCATTTACTTTTGGACTAAAAAAATTTAAAATTTATGTTGCAAGCAATTAATCTAAAAGAGAAATATAATTTATTTCACGATTATTGGAACCCACGAATTGTGGCAGAATTGAATGGTCAGGAAATAAAAC
>ENA-ORXM01000585-ORXM01000585.1-marine-metagenome-genome-assembly--contig:-NODE-585-length-62143-cov-21.468179_pt1 | contig 62143 bp, 48 predicted proteins | sample MGYA00237867_ERZ511480 | MGnify/ENA primary metagenome ERZ511480 (study PRJEB26309, sample SAMN06266103) | marine metagenome | isolation source: Algal blade | place: United Kingdom:Sidmouth, United...
CATCTTCTTATCTTACCATCCTACACTAAACATTATAAAAAATGGAATTAAAAGTAGGTTTACTCGGTGGTGGTTCTTGGGGAACGGCGGTAGCTTCGTTGGTGGCCAAAAACTGTGCAACCAAAATTTGGGCAAGAAGGCAAGAAACGGTAGATGATATTAACATCAATCATAAAAATGAAGCCTATTTGCCGGGTGCAACCTTAACAAAAAGCCTAAAAGCTTGTAGCAGTATTGCCGAAACCATTAAAGATGCAGATGTAATAATAATGGGTGTGCCTGCCCAAAGCTTTAGAAAAGTATTGCAAGATGCCCAACCGCATATAAGGCCTTGGGTACCTATTGTAAGTTTATCTAAAGGTTTAGAAGCGGGTACTAATATGCGGATGACCGAAATTATTGAAGCCGAAATGGAAGGTCATCCGGCGGGCGTATTAACTGGCCCTAATTTGGCTAAAGAAATTATTGCAGGCCGTGCAGCAGCAAGCGTTATTGCTATGGTTGATGATACTATTGCCGCCCGCTTACAAAAAGTGTTTCGCTCGGGCTTGTTTAGGGTATATACCAATAGTGATGTAATTGGTTGCGAATTGGGCGGTGCTTTAAAAAACATTATTGCTATTGCCTGCGGTATGGGCGATGGTGCAGAAGCTGGCGATAATACCAAAGCTATGATTATTACCAGAGGCTTAGCAGAGCTAACCAGATTGGGCGTTGCAATGGGCGGCCAACCAGCCACTTTTTCGGGCTTAGCAGGTATGGGCGATTTAGTGGCTACTTGTTCTAGCACTCAAAGTAGAAACCGCTATGTTGGCTACAACTTAGGCAAAGGCAAAAACATAGAAGACATTATTGCCAAAATGTCGGAAGTAGCAGAAGGTGTAAAAACCGCCAAAGTAGTAATGGAGTTGGCCCAAGCTTACAAAGTTGAAATGCCAATTGCTCAATCGGTATATAAAGTTTTGTACGAAGGCGACACCGTTTTTGATGCTTTTAAAGGCTTGATTAAAAGCGATGTGGGCTCAGAAGCCGAACCAGGTTAATATCATTTTTATAACAAAAAAGCAAATCTCCTACCAAAACTTACTTTAATAAAATCATTTACTACAAAACAGATGGTCAAAACCAACCTTTGGCACTAAATTAGCCGTCAATATAAATATAATATCGAAAACACTTTATTTATATAACATCTCAAAAGGGGCTGCAATTTGGAGGTTAGTAAAACAATTGTATTATTACGAAGCTTAAACGAAATAGAGTTTAAGCAATTTGGCCGTTTCATAAAAAGTGATAGCAGCCAAACACATTTATATTTCTTGTACAAATACTTAGCAAAGTATTATCCAAAATTTGAGCATAAAAATTTTAACCGCACTAATTGTACTTTGTTTGTTTTTTCAGAATTGAAACAACAAGTTGAAACCCTTAACAAACAAGAGGCCGAAAAGCTACTTAGGCAAAAGTTAAAAAACCCATTGCATTATTTATCTGTTGCATTAGAAAACTTTTTTATCAATTTAGAATTAAAAGAAGAAAGCTTTGAAAAAAATATGCTGTTGCTGAAAAGCTTGCGCCGAAGAAAGTTAGATGATGAGTGTATTAGTATTATAGATAAAGAACTTCAAAAACAAAGTAAAAGTAAAATTAAACGTAGAGAGCAGCCCTTGGAGCAATTTCAATATTTGCATTTTAAACGAAACTTAACCAACAAGTTAAACGGCAAAACGGTAGGCATTGAACCGCTTTTAGGTAACCTTGATCAATACTATTTTCATACAAAGCTACTTTATAATTGTGAGATTGTAACGCATAACAAAATATCGGGCAAAGAAAATGAAAACTTGCTAATACCAGAAATTTCACAAATTATTGAAAAAAGAAAAATTGAGAATATATCACCTTCTGTATTGCTAAATGTATACTTATCCGATTTATTAAGAGCAAATGGTAAAATAGAATATGATTTTGTGAAAGCCTTTTATCTTAAAAATTTTGAATCGTTTTGTAATGAGGATAAAACAAATGCGGTATTATATTTAATTAACTATTGCAACCAAGCATTGCGTTCCAAGCAATCAGCTAAGCTTGCGGAGATGTTTAGCTTATACGACTTTGCTTCAAGTAAGAATTTATTAATTGAAGATAATACAATCGAATCCTCAAATTTTAAAAACATAGTTACTATTAGTACTGCTTTAAATAAACACGAGTGGGCTTTTGATTTTATTAATAAAAATAGAAAATACTTAAAAACAAATGACGCTGATAATGTTATTAAACTGTCATTAGCAAGGGTGTACCAAAGCAAAGGAGAGGATGGAAGAGTAATTAAACTAATACAAAATATTGTTTTTCAAGATGTATTTGATAATATTGTTGTTCGTACTATGATGGTTAAAAGCTATTTTTCTTTAAAAGAGTGGCATACTTTGGATTTCTATTTTGAATCTTTTCAAAAATTTGTAAAACGCAATAAAACTATTAGTGTTGACATGAAGTTAGCTTTATGTAATATGATTTCTGTAAGCAAAAAATTAGTGAAAGCTAACACTACAGATAGTTACAGTAAAAAAAACCTAGAAGAATTAATACAAAATACTAAACCACTATTTATGAGTAGTTGGCTACATAGTAAAATTAATCAATTAAAAATTTAAAGGAGGTACATATTGGTTTGGACAAAATATTAAAATATCGTAACCTGCTGGTGCTAGTTCTTCATTTGTAGCGTTAAAAACCCTTGTATATGGAAAAGCTGGTGGTTCGTTATAAATTAATCTGGCACAAACTGTATTAATAGGTTGTATTATATCAAATTCAATTAACGCCAGCCTTTGTTTTGTAGCCACTTTATAATTTGTTAACCAATTATAATTAAATGAAACTAAGTTGCCAGCAGAACCTGTAGTTGTATATGTTGCACAATCATCACACGGCAAAACTTTAGGGTTGGCCAACCCCAAACTATCAAACAAAAAACGAATATTACCGGTAGAAAAATAAAGTGTGTCTTCACCATCAATAGCAGAAAAATCATCATTATAACGTAACATTAACTCTATTACTGCTTTAGTACTGGTATACGATACTATTTCAAAATGAGTGTCATATTGAAGAGCTGCTAAATCGGGCAAACCACAAGTTTTTAACCAAAGGCGTTCTATTAATGTATCATTAGGTGTAGTAAAACTACTAAAGTCGGCTAATGTTATAACAGGATTTAGTGCTGCAATAAAAACATCGGCTTTTTGCCTAAAACTGCATTGATTATTTAAAATTGGAGTTGCAGCAGTTCTTTGATTAATATTATTAATAGCTTCAATTACAATTTCTACAGTTGCTGTAGCCCTTTTATAACAAGGTATACTAGGGTTAACCCCTCTACTAAACTCAATTTGAATAGCAGCTATTGAATCAACGGCAAAACCAGTAGTATCAACACTAAAACCACTTTGGTCGCTGCACAAGCCTAAATCCATGGCATCAAAGTACCAGTTAATGTCATCTTGATCCAAAATTTTTAAATCAAAATTTAACTGGCGTATTTCGGCAAGTGGTAAAGTACTGTAATCAATATTAAAGTTTAAAATTATATTATGATAAATGGAATCTTGAGCATCATTATATTCGGCATCAATTTGATGAATACTGATGTCAATTGTTGGGCTTTGTGCATTTAGTTTAAAAATACAACAAACTGTAACTAATAGTAAAATAATATTTTTTTGATGAAATGCCATATCTAATATTGGTAAATATATGACAAAAATAATGCTAAATTTTATTTTTACTCAATAAACGATTAAAGCTTTGGCCTTAAAATGCAGCTAGCCATTTTTGAGTTTGTACAAGTAGAAGAGAAAAAGATAATAATTTAATTATTATTAAAGCGTTTAAAAAGAAGCAGTTTAATAACGCCCCTAAAATAATATATAATTTGGTGTGCAAAATGTAATATTGAATAAGAACGTAATAAAACAATGTAAAATTTAGGTGCACCTTTTACGTTTTGTATTAGGTGCACCTAAATTAATTAAGGTGAATTAAATCACTGTATAATAGGTTTTATTTTAAAGCAAAACTCCATACAATGACGATATTGTATTGTTATACTGACCGAAAAAATTACCTGAAACAACCGAGTTTGGTACAACTGTAATGGATCCATAATAAGCGCCAAAGTTTTCGAAATTGTAAAGATATATTCGAAAATATCTGTTAGATGAATTATTTATATATACTGAGGAGATTACATTATTGTTCTCGAACAAGTTGGCAACAGGAAAAGCTAGCATACGTATTACTAAACGCCCAAAATTAGGGAAATCGTAAAAACTAGCTGTAGGTTCAGCACGCATGTCTATTTCTAAATCACCAAACGGGTTACTTTCCTTAAGTTGCTCATAAAATACATCTGATTGTTCCATATTATCAAATAGATGAACCTCTTGTCCATCTTTTGTAAATAACATTTCTTTAAGTCCGGTATTCCATACTTCACTTAATTCCTCTGGTACATCAGTTACGCCATCGGTAGTAGTTAGTTCATACGCTTCTCCTTTATAAAAGTAGGTAGAAGTTTCTGAAATTTCGAGCTCCGTTATTTCTGCTATTGGCGTAACGTCATCTTGCTCACAAGATGTAAATAATAGGCCTATAGCAAACAGACCGATAAATAAATAAATTAAATTTTTCATTATTCTAAATTAAATTGATTGATTAATTGCTTACTCTATTTACGGCTTTTCAGCAAACGCCGTTTAATGGTTTTGTAGTTGACACATTAAATTTGGTTGAGAACTTGACTGATGCCTACCAATTTCTATTAAAATGGTGTGTGTAAATACAACCTCTTTAATATTCAAATATATCTTTTGGCAAAATTATTTAATACCACAAAAAATACTTGCGCTCTTGTTTTAATAACATTAGAGAATTTGAAAACATCTGGTCTTTCCATTTCTTTAGAAACAGAAATTCTCACAAAAAAAATGTAACCAACTGGTTGTCAAAATTTCGAAATTTGATATTGCAAATATAAGTACAATATTTTAAATATAAAAACTTTTTAATAAGATTTAATTAATTTTCTCATCAATTTATAGGCCACCTACTCTAATTTTTGCACCTTTAACTACTAAAAAATTAACCCCCATTTTTTAATTACTTGAGTTGCATAAGTTGAAAAAACAAAATAAACATAACTTTAATTTATTGATTGTAAAATATTTATAAATCTATTTTATTTTAATATCTCTAATATATTTCATATTAATTAAATGTTTATTTTATTTAATGTTGGCTCACTTAAATGCTATTTAAATTAAATATTATTTTGCTTAAATGTTTTTTTTATTGAATGTTTTTTAAATTAAATATTTATTAATTCTTTTAACTATTAGTTAAATTTAGCCAGCGTTTTTTTTAAATGTGTAATCATATTTTTGTTTAATTTGAGCATCACCTATATAGGGTTGGTTACTTTCGGTGAACTACAAATATGTGAAGGGGTGATGAGTTTACGCTCTCGGCTTGAGACTTACTTTATTTATAGTTAAAAATGTTTTTTGTGTAGCTTAAAGCAATTTTAAGAAACAATTTATTGCTGGTTTATATTTTTGTACATATTATTTTACACCTCAAAATTAAACCAATCTCCCTTCCCCACAATATACATTTCCTTTTTGGCCTTTTAAAAAACCAACCAAAGTCATGTTGTAATTGTTGGCCAATTGTGCTGCTAAAGAACTTGGTGCGCCAACGGCCGCCATAAAAAAACAACCTGCCATCAAAGTTTTTTGCACCAACTCAAAACTGCTACGTCCACTAACTAAAATCAATTTATCTTGTAACGGGATGTGATTATTTTTTAAAGCCCAACCCAACAATTTATCAACAGCATTATGCCTACCAACATCTTCTTGAACTTGTAGCAAATTGCCATTGACAGTAAATAAACCTGCGCCGTGTATGCCACCAGTTTGTTCAAATAAGTTTTGGGCAGCACGTAATTTTTGTGGTAAACTATACAATGTTTTAAGCTCAACTTTAGGTTGGTTTTTCATTGGTTTATACATTATAGTGCTTTGTAAATTTTCAATAGAAGTTTTGCCACAAACCCCACAACTGGAAGAAGTAAACAGATGTCGACTCAATTTTTCCACATCAAATTTGCATTTGGTACTTAGTTCAATGGTAATTATATTTTCATCAAGTGGATCAACTTTTATCGAAACCACTTCTTCATAATTTTCAATAATACCTTCGGTAAATAAAAAGCCTAAGCAAAGTAATTCGTCTGCACCGGGCGTGCGCATAGTAATGGCAATGTTGGTGTTTTGCCTTGCCTTTTGCTCACCAAATTCAACACTTATTTGCAAGGGTTCTTCTACTGCAAGTAAGTCATTATTTTTGGTAAATGTATCAATACCATTTAATTTTACTATTTCAATTGGTTTAAGATTGTTGTTGGTTTTGATATTCTTCATTTGGTATTGGTTTTGTAAATTTTGTTAGATGTGCAAACATAAACACATCGTACACAAAGTGCGCCATTATTGCGGCCCATATTCCGAAATAATTATTTAAGTAACCCATGCCAGCAACAATTATTATCATAAAAGTACCGAAAGCCACTTTTCGCCAATTGCTAATAGAAAGATAGTTGTGTATAAAAATAAACAAAATAGCTGTTGGCCAAATGCCTATAAAGTGTTGTATAGTTCCTCTAAAAAAAAGTTCTTCCCCAAGCCCGGCGCAAAACGAAAAGAAAACAATATCAACCCAAGTTATGGTAATATTACCAAACACTTTGTTAAGCATTGACTTAACCGATTTGGCCAGCCCAATTTTAATAATACCAATACCTGCTAAGCCAATTACACAACCATACAAAAAACCGATAAGCAACTGCTTTGCTAAGGTGCTGTTGCTTATAAATATATTTTTATAAAAATAAGTATCATCAAAAAATAAAAGCAGCACATAAGCCATTAGCGGAAAACCTACTAAGGTTAAAATACAAAGTAAATACAGCGTAGATTTCTTAATTTCCAATGTCAGTTAGTTTAAAGTTTAAAGTGTTTTTAAATCAATATTCTGAAAGGCATCTAAAAAAAAACATTTTTAACAAAAGCTAAACCCGCTGCCGCCGCCTTTTGCATTTACCAAGCTACTTAAAAAAGAGTGGTAAGTTTCTGCGCCAGAAACCGCTCCTTTTTTAGCAGGATTATACCGTTGTGTAGTTACCTTAAAACCATTTTGCCCCGTAACTTCAATGTCAATTAAATGTGCATCGTGTTCTTTTTGTGCAATTAACGTGCCGGTAGCTTTATCTAAGCCAATTGTGTTGGCAGCCAGGGCAAGGCAAGTCATAGTGTTTACATTATTGGGGGCGAGTTGCGCCAAAGCTCTAACTGGCCCGTGGTATAAAGTTAAGGCCGTGTTGTTATCAACATCTTCAATAAAATTTAAAAGCTGTTGTTTAAGTGGCTCGTTTAATTTTAACGCATCGGCATTAAACTGCATGGTAATGTGTAAGGCTTCAATGCTATTTGCAGCAGCCATTTTTTGTACATCGTGAACGCCCCAAGCAGCACCCGAAGGTATATAAACGCAATGTTGTGTTGCTGCTTTTCTAAGGTTATCTTCAATTTCGGCGTTTGCCAAAGCGGTTACCGAAGCAATGTACAAATTGGCCTGTTGCAATATTTGCGAACCATAATTTTTAATAACCGCAGGGTGGCAAACCTCAACCACTAAATCAACTTTATGGCTTTCTAAAACGGCAGCTAAATCGCCACTTTGTTGTAAACGAGTGGGCAAGGTTTCATCAAAATTTGAGGTCGTTCTGTTCCAAACAAAAACCAACTCATATTGATCGGCGTACTTAGCATCATTTAAAATTTTGTTACTTAAAAATTTGCCAGAATTGCCATAACCCAATATGCCTATTTTAATTTTAGCCGTCATTATTTTTTACGTTGTGTAGTATATTCTATTAATTGTTGCAAGCCTTTTTTGCCTTCATTATCAGGAAATGAAAATAAAATTTCGTTGGCCCTTTCTTGGTATTCGTTCATTATTTTTTTGGTGTAGTCAATGCCTCCGCTGCTGTGTATAAAATCAATTACTTCTGCCACTTTTTGTTTGTTGTTATGGTGTCGTTTTATAATGTTTTTAATTTGCCGACGCTTCTTTTTGTCCGTATTTTTTAAAGCATAAATAATGGGCAAGGTGAGCTTTTTTTCTTTAATGTCAATACCTTTTGGTTTGCCAATATTATCATTACCCAAATCAAACAAATCGTCTTGCATTTGAAAAGCAATGCCCAACTGCTCGCCCAATTGTTTTGCCTTTTCCACCGTAGCTTCATTATCAGTAGCCGAAGCCACACCAACTGCACAAGCAGCACTAATTAGTGAGGCCGTTTTTTGTCGAATAATATCAAAATAAACACTTTCATCAATATCTAACAAGCGTGCTTTTTCAATTTGCAGCAACTCGCCCTCGCTCATATCTCTTACTGCGTTCGACATTATTTTCAACAAGTTCACATTGCCATCTATCGACAATAACAAGCCCTTAGCCAACAAATAATCGCCTACTAAAACCGCAATTTTATTTTTCCATAAGGCATTTATAGAAAAGAAACCCCTGCGTTTCATCGAGTCATCAACCACATCATCGTGCACCAAAGATGCCGTGTGTAGCAACTCAATTAATGCAGCGCCAGTATGCGTATCGGCAGTAATGCCACCAGCCATTTTAGCCGAAAAAAACACAAACATCGGGCGCATTTGTTTGCCCTTAGTTTTAACAATATAGTAAGTAATTCTATCCAACAAAGGCACACTACTTTTCATCGATTGCCGAAACTTCTTTTGAAACTCGGTCAATTCCTGATCAATAGGTTCTTTTATTTTAGATAAAGATAGTTGCATTTATCAATTTAGCTATTCAAAAATAATGTATTGATTTGAAGCGAAGTTTTCAAACACGCATCAACCTCCGTCCCGCTTTCCATTCCAACTCCTCGCTCCTCTGCGTTCCGCTGTGGGGTTTCCATTGCAATCGGGGCTATTTCAATTACCTCGCACCTTCGTATCATATTATTTAAAAACATGTGTTCCGCTGCCAATATCTACATTTTTATTTGGATGGGTTAAAAAATGGTAACATTTAGTTGGTGTTGCATCAATTAAAAAAATAATTCCTTTATTTGTTTACAAATGAAAAGTAAAATAAGTTCCGTAATATTTGATTTTGGCGGTGTTTTAGTCAATTGGGATCCAGTATCTTTTTACACCAAAATTTTTAATAATAATAAGCAAAAAGCACAATGGTTTATTAATACCGTTTGTACCTTTAAATGGCATTTTGAACAAGATAAAGGCCGGTTGATTAAAGATGCTGTAGCACAAAAGGTTGCCCAGTTTCCTAAATATGAAGCTGAAATTAAAATGTATTACGATAGATGGGAGGAAGGTTTTTTAGGGCCAATTGAAAAAAATGTGAAGGTATTAACGGCATTACATCAACAAAAAAAATACCACATATTTGGCTTAACCAATTGGAGTGAAGAATTGTATCCTATTGGGCAACGCTTGTTTCCTTTTTTTAGTTGGTTTGAAAGTGTAGTAGTAAGTGGCGCTATTAAACTTACAAAACCCGACCCCGCCATATACACCTACGCATTACAACAGTTTAATATTAGCAACCCCGCTACTACTGTTTTTATTGATGATAATATGAACAACATAAAAGGAGCAACAGCAATGGGCATTAATTGCATTCATTACAATAATACCGTTAATTTAGAAGAAGCGCTATTTAAGTTAGGTATAGATATTGCAATCTAAAATCTTTTTTTAATTAACACTATGAAAATTGCTTAAATACCTATACCTTTGCAAACCAAATTGATAATAAGATGAAACGGACTTTCCAACCATCAAGAAGAAAAAGAAAAAATAAGCACGGTTTTAGAAGCAGAATGGCATCTAAAGCAGGTAGAGCTGTTCTTAACAGTCGTAGAGCTAAAGGCAGAAAAAAAGTTTCTGTATCTGACGAGTTGCGCTTAAAATAGCCTACTTATTTTTAACATAATTGAAAAGCCAACCTTAAATATTAAGGTTGGCTTTTTTAGTTGAGGGTTAGTTAATTTAATCGCTACAAATTTAGTTTCGACTTCATTTTAATACTTGGCTCTAATTTTTTTAATTCTTTAAAGGGCAAACAAAAAATAAAAAAACTCAAATTAACCCATCAATTGCTTTGGCTAACTTCCTATCTTTATCGGTAACTATATCACCAGCATCGTGAGTATTTAAATAAATATCTACCTTGTCCCAATCATTAGTCCAATATGGATGGTGATCGTGCTGTTCTGCCAGCATAGCTACTTGTGTCATAAAAGCAAAAGCTGCTGAAAAATTTTTGAAAGTAAATTGGCGGTGTAATTTATTGTCTTTTTCTTCCCACATATAAATTTGATTTTTGTTATAATGTTCTGTTTACGTGTAAGGCATCGGCTTGTTGCTTTGCCATTAATTGTATTTGTGTAATGTGTACATTGTTGGGGCGGTTAACTGCCCAATAAATACTGTCGGCTATATCTTTACCTGTTAATGGGTTGATACCCTTATAAGTTGCTTTCACTTTTTTTTCATCACCTTTAAACCGCACGTTAGAAAATTCAGTTTCTACCAACCCAGGGCAAATAGAAGTAACCTTAATATTGCGTGGCAGCAAATCAATACGCATACCATTGGTTAAGCCTTCAACTGCATGTTTGCTGGCGCAATATACATTGCCACCACCATAACTTTGCAAACCAGCTATTGAACTTATATTTACTACGTGGCTATTGTTTGGCATTAAAGGTAAAACCATTTCGGTAACATACAGCAAACCTTTAACGTTAATGTCAATCATTGCATCCCAATCTTTATAGTCGCCATCTTGCAAGGCTTCTTTGCCTGCGGCAAGCCCAGCATTGTTTATCAACACATCAACCTTACGCCATTGTTTTGGTAAACTTTCTACGGCTGTTTTCACTTCGTTTCTATTACCAACATCAAAACAAAGCACCTTACAAACAGCTGTTTTAGCAGTATTTAGGTTTTTTGATAATTGATTTAATCGTTCAGCTCTTCTGCCAGTAATAATTACCCGATGGCCTTGGGCAACAAATAACTCGGCAGTAGCTTTACCAATACCAGCTGTTGCGCCGGTTATAAAAATGGTTTTCATTATTGTTTAATTTATGATGCCTTTTTGGTATAACGGTTATTTATTAATACGATATATTTTGCCCACTTATTTTCTTAATTTTTATCTTACCAAAATTATACATTTTTTTAAGAAATTATAATTTTAGCAAAAAGAAACTATTAGTGAAATGCAACAACAGATTTATTTTATTAACGAACCGCCCATTAATTACCAGCTAAAACACAAAACTATTTTACGTAATTGGATTATTAATACTATTGTTGCTGAAAAAAGACAGCTCGTACAACTCAATTATATTTTTTGTAATGATGTGTTTTTATTGGCCTTAAATCAAAAGCATCTTAACCACGATTACTATACTGACATACTTACTTTTGATAATGCAGACACAAAAAAGGAAATTGAAGGAGATATTTTTATTAGCTTAGATCGTGTTAGAGACAATGCCAAAACATTAAAAATCTCTTTTAAGCAAGAGTTGCATCGAGTTATCATTCATGGAGTGTTACACCTTTGTGATTATAAAGATAAGAGTTTGGTGCAACAACAAAAAATGCGTGCAAAAGAAGATTGGTGTTTAGCGGAGTTGGCGTATAATTTTAGTGTTTCAATAAAAAAGGCTGCTTCAAATTTATGAAACAGCCTTTTAAAATTTAACTTTTTATTTCTATTCTTTTACTGTATCGGGTTGCATTACTACTTCAATATAGCTATCGTAATTAAAATATTTTTTTACTGCATTTTGTATTTGAGCTGCGGTTAAGCTTTCTATTTTTTCTTCAAGGGCAGGTAATAATAAATCGTCAAAATCTTTTTCAAAATCGTGTTGGCGAACCATGCTTCGTTGCCAGTATCGGTTTTCTTCTAAGCTTTTAATTTTGCTTTGCTTTTGGGTTTCTTTTACTTTAGTCATATCAATTTCGCTTGGTGCTTCGTCAATTGCAGTTTGTATAACTTTTTTGGCTGCTGCTATTAATTCGTCGGCCATTGGTGGGTCGGCATTAAACGAAACAGTAATACTATATTCTTCGCGTGGTTTATATTTACCACCGCCCGAAACTCTAACACCGTAAACACCGCCCATATCTTCACGCATGGTTTCGCGTAGTTTTATGCGCAGGTACGAAACCATTGAACTCATTACATAATTGTTGTTTTTGTTATATTCGTATGGCCCGTGAAAATACATATTTACAGAGGTTTTAGGGGCAACACCATTTTTGAAATGTTCTATTACATTTCCTTCAACCGCCTTCATATTTACATCTTTCCAATTCTCTTCTCTGTCAACATCGGGTAAGTTGCCTAAGTATTTTTGTATGAGATCTTTAATATTACTATCAGCAAAATTACCAGTAAAAAAGAAGGTAAAATCAGAAGCATCGGCAAAGCGTTCGTTGTATTGTTTCATTACCAATTCATAATCTAATGCATCATAATCTTCGGCAAGTGGGTATAAGGCTCTTTTGTTGCCATCGTATTTAATTTTGCTTACCTCGTTGTTAAAAAAGAAACGAGGATCGGACATCATATTTTTGACAAAACCTTTTTCTTTATTGCAAAAAGAAGTAAACGCTTCCTCATCTAACCGTGGCTCATAAAAGTATTGATAAACCATTTGAAACATCATTTCTAAATCATCGGGTGATGCACTGCCTCTTAACCCTTCTGAAAGATCGCTAATGTAAGGAGAAACGGTTACCGTTTTGCCCGCCATTAACTTATCTAACTGTGTGGCACTAAATTGGCCTAAGCCTGCCTCCGAAACAATTTGTGATGCTGCTTCTACGCTAAAATGAATATCATCTGAATATAAAGAACTGCCACCTGGGCTAACCGCTTGCATTAAAATTTCATCAGCTTTAAATTTTGTAGGTTTTAAATATACTTGAACCCCGTTAGCTAATTCTAAATACTCAATGCCCGCACTTTCGTACATTTTTTCGGTAGTAATTTCATTGGCTTCTAACGTTTTATCAAAAAATGGTCCTTCAATTACTTCATCTACATAAGCTGCTGGTGCTGCTTCATCTGCCGAAGCTAAAATGTTAAAAATGTCTTCTTCTGCAGGTAAAGGGCTTTCTTCTTTTTTAGGGCCTGTAATTACAACTACACGGCTATCTTCTTTTATCCATTTTTGAGGTAAAGCATTAACTTGTGCTAAAGTAATGCTTGGTAAATATTTATTGTACAGCTCCATACGTTGGTCAGGCCCAGGGGTTGAGTTGCCGCGCAAATATTTATATATGTATTGCCTAACAACGCTGCGGCTTTCTGTAGTATTCATTTCTTTTAAACCTTTTTCTGCTCGGTTCATCATTTCATCTTTCGCACGGTCTAACTCGCCTTTTGTAAAACCGTGTAATAATACTCTTTTGTTTTCGGTTAATAAGGTTTCTAATGCAGCTGGGGCTTTACCTTCTGGCACATAAGCAAATGAACTATAAGTATCCATATTACCAATTGAACGACCGTAAGAGGTATTGGCAAACATAAATGGTGGGTCGGCTGATTTACTTAGTTCGTCTAATCGTGCGCCCATCATGGTGTTGTACAGGCTGCGGGTTAGCGATTTTTTATAGTCGGCTAATGTTTTAACCTCTTTTTTATCGTGCTTATACATTAACCTAACTTGGGTAAAGGCAGCTTCTTCGTCAGATACTACACTTACAACTGTTTCATCGTGCATTGGCACTTCAAATTGGGTACGATCACGTGCATCTTCAACTGGTTTTATATCACCAAACAAGGTTTTAATTTGTGCTTCTATTGTAGCTACATCTATATCACCTACAACAATTACGGCCATTAAATCTGGTCGGTACCAATCTTTGTAATATCTTTTTAAGGCATCGTACGGTGCATTATTTACAATATCCATATCTCCAATAGGCAACCGTTCCGCATACATACTGCCTTTAAACATTTTAGGATAATATACGTTTTGCATTCGTTGGTCGGGGCTTAAACGGCTTCTCCATTCCGATTCTATTACGCCTCGTTCTTTATCAATTTCTTCATCTTCAAAAGTAACGTCGTTTGCCCAATCTCTAATTACCAACATTCCTTTATCAAACAGTTCGGTGCTATCGGTTCTAACCTGTAGCATATAAACGGTTTCATCAAAAGAGGTGTAGGCATTTAAATCTGGCCCAAATTGCGTACCAATACTTTCTAAGTAGTCAACCAATTCGCTTTTTTCAAAGTTTTTAGTACCATTAAAAGCCATATGCTCTACAAAATGAGCTAAGCCTTTTTGGTCGTCATCTTCTAACACCGAACCTGCATTTACGGCTAAACGTAGTTCAGCACGGTTTTCTGGTTTAGTGTTTTTTTGAATGTAGTAGTGCATTCCGTTAGCTAATTTTCCCTTTACCAATCGGCCATCTTCTGGTATTAAAGCAGTAGCTTCGTCTACCATTTCTTCGGCTTTGTCTGCCATTTCTTCTACTGCATCTGCTGCTGCTTTTATTGTTTCAGATGGTGCGGTAGCGCTTGGTTGTGAAGCGGTTGACTTAGCATCTGTTTTTACTAAAGCTTGTTTTTGTGAGCAACTGTGTAACAAAAATATTACTGCTATTAATAGCAGGGGAATAAATTTTAAAGTCTTCATTTAAGTTTAATTTAAAGTTATATAAATTTAAGTTTCAGCATAAATTTAATATATGCTATTTAATAGCCACATCAATTAACTTTTATTATAAACCATAAAGTAAACACCCTATAAAGGCTTTTTATTGAAATAAGTGTTTTTTATGAAACCCTAAGCGATAATGTAAAATAATAACTTACTGACTTTTAACTATATACGAGTAACTTTTTCGAGTTTAAAACAGCATCAGTTTTTATTAAAATGGAGTAAAATTTATTGATAACCAAAGCAAAGGCTGTTGCTAACATTGGTAGAAATTTGAAAATTAGCTTTAGTAAAAATGGTTGTGCTATTTTGCAGCATTGATTTGTGAGTAATATAGCAGCACAGATGCTTATGCGAATAACCTAAGTTTCGCATCAAAAAAAAATAAAATTACAGTAGATGAAAAATAAGTTTTATTTTTATGCGCTGACTAAACATTAGTTACAACATCTTTTTATTCACTTTATATGAAGTATTTTAAGCAAATGCGTTTATCGAAACATTTTTCAATTATATTTTCTTTTTTTATAATTAGCAATGGCTATGCCCAATTGGTTATTAACAAAGGTATTAATGAGTTAACCTTAATAGAAACTTTGGTAGGTAGTGGGGTTGAGGTAGACCCAGAAAGCGTAACCATTAATTGCCCATCAATTTCTTATGGGGCTTTTGGAGGCGAAACCAATGTTGGAGTAGCCAATGGTTTAATAATGACAACTGGTGATGCCGACGCAGCTGCAGGGCCAAACAACTTAAATCATGTTGATACCAAAAACTTTAGCGCTATTAAAGACCCTGATTTAGCAATGCTAATACCTGGTTTTGAAATATTAGATGCCTGTGTAATAGAATTTGATTTTGTGCCTAAAAGCGATACGTTAACCTTTAAGTATGTTTTTGGATCGGAAGAGTATTCAGATTTTGTTGGTCCCGATTCTCAATTTAATGATGTATTTGGTTTTTTTATGAGTGGCCCAGGCATAAGTGGCTCTTTTAGTAGAAATGCAAAAAATATAGCTGTGGTGCCAGAAACAGAAATTCCAATTTCAATACAAACTATTAACAACGGTTATGCGGATTATGGCGAGCCAATGGGCCCTTGCACTAACTGCGAGTACTTTGTTTTTAATGGCGATGGCGAATGTTTTTTAGATGAACCTTCTTGTACAGATGAAACCTATATACAGTTTAACGGCTTTACTACTGTGCTTACAACGGGTATACCGGTAGTGCCTTGCGAACAATATCATATAAAATTAGCAATTGCAGATGCTGGTGATTCTGGCTATGACTCGGGTGTTTTTATACAGGGGCAAAGCTTTTCTACTAATGGCATAGAAATTATTGCAGAAGGTTACGAAGATGGAGTAAACTTTCCAAATGCTGCAGCCGGTTGTACTAATGCTAAACTTACTTTTATTAATAATTTAGATATTGATGAGGCACGCACCATTAGTTACGAAATTGGCGGTACCGCTCGCGAAGGTGTGGACTATGAAAGTATACCAAATGAGGTAAGTTTTGAAGCAGGCGAAAGCGAAGTAGAATTAATTTTTGATATTTTGGATGATGGAATTGCCAATGAAGATCGCTTTTTAGAAATTTACTTTTTTAATGCCAATTGTAGTGGCAGCCAGTTCGATACTATTCAATTAACCATTGAAGATTTTCCAGTTTTTACCGTTTCAGAAGATCAAACTATTTGTGAAGGTGATGAAGCTACTTTGTTGGCAGAAAACGGTTTTAACTATAATTGGATGGGTGCTTCTTTTAGCAACCCAAACTTAGCAACCCAAACTGTTATGCCAATTGATACCACAACTTACCTTTGCGATATAGATTATGGCCGTTGTAAAGAAAGCCTTTCTACTACCGTAAATGTTATTAAAAATTGCGATGGAACGCAATGCCCCAATGAAATTACAGAAATTTCGGTTGCGGCTACTACTGTATGTGCTGGCGATTATGTAAGCCTTACCGCTATTTTAGATACTTTATCTGCTAACTTTAGTTGGGCTGGCCCAGCAGAAATTACAGATGGAGAATTTGTGGCAATTAGTAAATCTTGCGCACCTGTAGTTCAAACTTATACTGTTTCAGCTACTTGTTTTGCCGACCCTAGTAATACCTTAACGGCCAGTATTGATATAACCGTTTATCCAACAGATATTACCCCGTTTTTAAATGAAAATAAAATTGGTTGTTTAGTAGGCGTGTATCCAGGCAGGCTTTGCAGCCCTTACATTAGTGTTTCTGAAAGGCAAATTTTTGATGACTGTTCAGAAGGGGAAGCGGTTTTTGAGGTAAGCTATAATTTAGAAACCCCTTGTATTGAAACCATTGAATACCGAGTTAACTATAATTGTGCGGCACCTTATACTGTTGGCGAAGCAACTGTAAATCAAGCTTATGTTTGCGATGGTGCAAAGCCAGACATTTCTATTAGCAACTTTGGCATTAGTGTTGATGCCAGCTTATATTATGTTTTTCATAACAACGAAAACTTAACAACTACTGGTTACACAACAGCAACTGAAATTTATGGTTTTAGTACTAATAATTTTGATGAGATTGTTCAAAACAACATACCCTGTGGGGAGGAAATTTATGTAAGCCCAATGGTTATTAAAACTGTGGCTGATTTAGCTACGTTTTCTTTTAATGAAGATTGTACTTCGTTTGGTAACACCCAAGCAATTACTTTTTTATGCCCCATAGTAATTGAAACAGCTTGTGTTTGCGATTTTGTAGATGGTACTACTTTTGATTTATACGCTTCTGTTAGTGGCGGCTTTCCTGGCCTAAGCAACAATGCTTTGTTTACGGTTACTGGCAATGTTTTTGAAGAAACGATTTCGCATGCCGAACAATTTGAAGTGCTGAGTTTGCCCGATAGTTCGAGCTATCAAATAAATGTTGAAGACGAAATTGGGTGTACCGCATCTACCTCAGAAACAATATATTGCCTACAAAAGTTACCTATTGAATTAATTGGTTTTAACGGCGTGGCTATGCCAACAGGTAATCAATTAAAGTGGGAAACCGCTACCGAAATTAATAACTCGCATTTTACAATTAATACCTCAAAAGATGGGGTGCATTTTGAGGAATTAACAACTATTAGCGGACAAGGAAATAGCAGTACCGTGCAAGCGTATAATTTTATCGATAGAAATGCTACTGATGGTATTACCTATTATCAGCTACAACAAACCGATTTTGACGGCGTGGCTACTATTGAAGGTTATGTTGAAATACAAAGAGGAGAAGTAGCTAATATTAACTCAATTAATTTATATCCTAACCCTGTAAACGAACAGTTGACCATACAGTTTATAGAAACTAATAGTCAGCCAATAAATGTGAGTTTAACAAACTTACAAGGTCAAATAATTTTTGTAAGATCGTTTGAGGTGCAACAAGCAAGCAATGACATACAATTAAACACCGCCACATTAAGTAAAGGTGTTTATTTAATAGCTATTGATAATGGGGCGGATGTTTATTATCAGAAGTTGGTGAAGCAGTAAGGTTTAGTTTTATGTAAAAAGTTAGTTTGAATTAGATGAGTTTTAAAGTTGTTATTCTTGAGTGATTAACCAAACTATAAACCCATCAAATAGAAAAGGAAACTTTGTTAAGATGCAGGATTTTTGACTACATCTTTAAATCAAGCATTAATTTTCAACTGCTTTCTCATTCTTTTTTTTAAACTCCTCATTTTAAGTACATAACAAAAATTGAGCAATGCCAATATCATCTTCATTTTTGTGATTTTAGAAATACGTTAGTTAGGATGGATAACCCAAGTTTGAAAATGCTTTTTGCTTTTCTGCCGTGCTTTTTTATTTTAATTGGTTTTATTTTATAAAGATGAATGCCAACTTTATAGCACCAAACAAAGGCTATCATTACCAGCAACACTAATTTTTCTATTCTTTTAATGTCTTGAAGGTGGGTCTTCTCCATATCGAATCCGCTAGATTTCATAGCTCTTAAGCAGGTATCTATTCGCCAAAGTTGTTTATAATCTTGTAATCCATTTTCGGGTTTGTTGAAGCAGGCAATAATGAGAAAATCTTGTTGACCATTGCGCTTAGCTAATTTACAGCCAGAGAGATAACAAAGCACTCCATTAATATACACCCTAAGTTCAATTAGTAAAGTTACAACTCCAAATATATCAATTTTGTAATTTTATATGTTTTTGAAAACTATTAATTGGTATACGTAATGTTTTATAATGGCGCTATTAGTAAGCTACAAAAGCTTAATAACAAGCAGTTGGTATAGCTGATGCAGAAAGGAGGCCATAAAAAAAAAGTTGCTCCCCAAAAAGGAACAACTCTTAAAAAAATAATTTGTTGGTAGTGTTTTTTAAAATCTTGCGTTTATGTTAAAGGCAGTAATATATGGTGCACCAAGGTTGATTTCGAAACCGGCACCAATATTATCGGTAAAATAATAGCGCAGACCAAAAGCAGTAATACCTAATGAAAGTCTAGTGAGGCTATTAAGACCATCTAAATCAAAATCATCTATTGTAGAATTATCAATAGTTGATTCTGCATCAATATTGTTACTAAGCATACCAATTCTAAAGCCGGAATATAAATCCAATTTTTCATTGTTGGCATAATGAAACAATGGACGAATTGCTACATTTAGTCTTGAATAGTCAGCCGTAAAGCTTTCCATTTTTTCAATTCCTTCGCTATTGGTGTAGGTAAAGTCTTCTGCATCAATATTAAAATTTTGAAAGCCTACTGCCACGCCAATACTAAAAAATTTTTTGATGCCATAATCGTACGTTAATTGTAAAGCGGGTGTGTTTTTTACTTCAATAGTGCCGGTTTCCGAAACATCATCTAACAGGTTAAGTAAAGAACCAGTTAGGCTTAAACCAATGCTTGCAGAGCCTACGTGTCGGTATTCTTCATTTTGCGAAAAACCGTGTAAAAATGCAACACAACAAAATAGTGTCAATAAAATAGATTTCTTCATAATTTTTTAAATTTTTAAATTTTATTAAATATTTATTTAAGATATGCAAAGGTGACTAAAGTTTAATTAATAAGTATCATTAATGTAGCTTATTTTTTTTTATACTGGTTTTCGGGGATAAGCGCTATCATTGTCTTTTTTTTATTTTAATTAGGAATGCCTAGAAAATAACTTTACATATTATGCGGAAGTATTTTTTTGATGGACAAGGCGATTTAGAAAACACTTAATTGCATTTTTTGAAAGTGGCAATATTTTGGCAGGATGTGAAAATGTAAATGGCATTTGGTTTACTTTATGCTGTAGTTAATTTATTTGGGTATGATGATTTATTTCTTCTAAACCATAAAAATAACAGTAATTAGATGCTTAGCAAAAGCAAATCCGGTTCACTCATTTGTTGTACTTCATCACCTAAATCTAAACTTGGGTTGCTTACCAATACTTGTGCTTGTTTTTTCTTTAGCATTGCTTTTTGTGCTTCATTTTCTAAGGCGAGATTAGAGGTAACCAAACTTTAACTAAAGGAAAGATAAAATTGCTGCTATGTAAAATGGAATGTTGTTGTTCTCCTTTATTATTATTCTTTAGGTAATTTTCCATTGCCTAAGTCTGCCATCTTACCCACATTATACCAATCTACATTTCTGGAGAGTAACATTACCGCAGCCAAAACTACAAACAAGGCAATGGCGCCTGCCAACAAAGCAAAATCTTGCATTTGTAAAATAATAAAAACATAGCCAAACAAGGCACTCAGCAAGCCCAGCAATAAGCTACTCGCCCGAAAGTGTTTTAAAATAGAATGGGTATAAAACGAAATTAATAAAATGGTGGCAATGCTGGAGATAAAGTAGGCCAAATTAAAACCCAAGTGCTCGCTAATGGAAAGCAGCAGCAAGTAGAATATGGTTAAGGCAAAACCCACCAAAGTATATTGTATTGGGTGGATGCTCTTTTTTAATAAAATTTCAAAAAAGAAGAAAATACCAAAAGTTAGGGCGATAATAAGCAAAGCATATTTTGAGGTTCTAAAGTTTTTACCATATTCGTTAATAGGTTGAATAAGGTTTACCCCAAAAGATGAATTTGCAATAATAGCAGATTGGTCATTAAACCAAGTTGGTGGATGCTTGTGCCCATATTTATTTACTTTCCAATTGGCGGTAAAACCATCTGGCGAAATGTCGTGGTTATTTTTGCCAGTAAAACTAGGGTGGGGCCAAGGGCTTTGCATTTTCACTTCCACCAAATCGCCCATTGGTTCAAAGTATAAACCTTTGGTGCCTTTTATTAACCAGTTAGAATTTACTTTTAATGTTTGGCTAATATCTATTGCAAAATTTTCTGTTTTTAACCAGTAAAATTCTGAGATGTTTATTGCAGCATTTCCTTCAATATTCAAGGGTTTTCCATTAGCCATTACTTCAACTGAATCTGCAATGCCATTAGCATCTTTAATTCCGTAAACTAGATAAACTTTTTCAAATTCAAACTCGTAATCTTTCCAATCATCTGGTTTAAAACTTTGCCAGTTAAAGGTAGCGTTGTTGGCAATTTGTGTATCGTAAACTACTACTTTATAAATGCCTCTTTCTTTAGTGTTGGTTGTAATGTTGGCGTTAAAAGCGGAGTTGTTAGCACTTATGCCAATGTGGCCTTCGGTAGTATAAGGTTTATCATCAGAATTATATTGCGTGCGGGTGTATGGTATTTTTATAAATGCAGGATAAATTATTTGCTCTTGCCCGTAAGAGGCTGCCACATCTTCTTCAACAGAAGCTTTGCGTGCGCTGCGCTCATTAATTAACTCTTGTACTAAGCTATTAGGAATTAATAGTAAAACAATCATTACCAAAATAGCCAATACTTTAAGCCCTATAGATTGTTTAAAACGGTTTATCAATGTGTTATCTACCATATTTTATTTTAAAAGTACTTTGAGTTTCAAAGTTAAAAGTGAAAAAAATTATTTCATATTTTTGAGCAATGCTTCTAAAGCATTAATGTGTGTTTTAAATGCTTGTACACCAACTTTGCTGGCACTATAATCTGTTTTTGGTTTGCGGCCGATAAATGATTTTATTACCGTAATGTAACCCACCTTTTCTAAAGCTTTTAAATGGCTGGCCAAATTTCCATCGGTTAGTTGCAAGCTTTCTTTTAAATTATTAAAGCTCACTTTATCCTCTACCATTAAAATACTCATAATACCCAAGCGCACTTTATTGTCAAAAGCTTTATCTAATTTTTGAAAATGTTTATTCATAGCTGCTGCATCTATATTTCATTATTCATTTTTCAAATCATATTTAAGATACATTATAGCACCATACACAATATGCAAAATGCCAAAACCGAAAGCCCAAAAATACAAGCCATAGCCAGCATACATTAAAGCCAATAAACCTGTTAAAACTTCAGAAATGCCCAGCCATTGCACATCTTTATAAGTATAAACGCCTGCGCTGTATAAGGCCAAACCATAAAAAATTAAGGTGAAAGCAGCAATGTAATAAAACTGACCTTTGGCTAATAAAATTATGGTAACCAAAGCGCCTGTAATAAAAGGAATGCAAAAACTTACTAATGTTTTGTAGGTGGCTTTAGTCCAAACTTTTTGTTGTTTGCCTTTTGCTCTGCGATAAGTGAAGTAATAAGCCGTTATTAAAGCACAAATAAAAACTACCGCCGCAACTATAAACAACTTAATTACTATGGGCGATAAAATACCTTGCCTAACATCGTTATAAGCAATGGAATTGGAATTGGTGGCTAAATGGTTGGCCACAAATGCGCCAATTAAAGCATAAATACCCGAAAGAATACCTGACAAGCCACTTAAAGATAAAAAACGCGATCGCGATTCCATTAGCGATTTTATCTCTTTAATATCATTTAAGTAATTTGTATTCATTTCACTTTGTATTTCAAAGTAAAACGGTGTGTTTGTAGGTTTAGTGTGTGTTTGGTAAATAAATTGTTTAAAAAGTAGAAATGAAGTAGTTGCTTTTTTAAGTAAGCTATTTCGGTTAGGTATGTTGCAGGGGAGCGAGGTTTAAAGTTTAGCCCTGATTGCAGCGGAAATCCTTTGCTGGCTTTTCGGGGCCAGCAAAGATTGGAGCGGAAAGCAGGATCAAATTTAATGTGGGGTTAATTGGTTTCGCTCCAAAAAAAATTCTAATTATTGAATATCTTTGCGAGCAAAGTTTAAACTAATTTGTATGATGTTAAACGATAAAATTACGGTTGCTTTAAAAGAAGCTATGAAAGCCAAAGATCAAATTGCATTGCGATCGTTGCGGGCAATTAAGTCGGCTATTTTATTAGAAAAAACTAAAGAGGGTGGTGGTGACGATTTGGATGAGGCTACCGAAATTAAGTTGTTGCAAAAAATGGTGAAGCAGCGCAAAGACTCTATTGCCATTTTTGAGGAGCAAGGCCGAAACGATTTAAGCGAAAAAGAAAAAGAAGAGTTGGCAATAATTGAAGCCTTTTTGCCAGAGCAGTTGAGCGAAGCAGTATTAAGCACCGAACTAGCAGCCATTATTGCAGAAACTGGCGCAAGCAGTATGAAAGATATGGGTAAAATAATGGGTATGGCAAATGAAAAGTTTGGTGGTAAGGCAGATGGTAAGGCTATTTCTAATGTGGTGAAAAAGTTGTTAGCTAAGGGTTAATTGTTTGATGAAAAAGTGGCATTTTTTAATTTATAGGTCTAATAAACAATTATGATTTTTGATTTTATAATTGCGGTTATTTTAATTTATTCGTTTTACCGAGGCTATAGTAAAGGCTTTGTAAAGTCAATGGCCTCTTTCTTCGCCATATTTATTGGGGTTATTTTTGCGCTCAATTTTGGTTATGTGGCTGCTGGCTTTTTAGGCGAATCGTTTAATATTGACCCTAAGTTTTTACCGCTCATCAGTTTTGTGGTGGTGTTTGTAGTGGTATTAGTTTTCATAAATATTATTAGTAACTTTATTGATAAGTTATTAAATAATTTAAGATTGGGTATTGTTAACAAATTAGCTGGCGGTGCGGTGTTTACTTTTTTGTATGCCTTTTTAATTAGCACTGCATTGTGGTTTGTAAACAAGGCCGGTTTTATTAACAATGAAATTAAAATGGAGTCGGTAACTTACCCGTGGGTTGAACCTGTTTCTTCTAAAACTGCTGTAGTTTTAGCCGATTGGATACCTGGCTTACGCAATGTTTTTGATAGCTTTGAAAACAATATGCTTAGCAGAAGAAATGGGCGATAAATACAAGTTTACTTTTTGATTTTTTTATTAGATAACTACGACTCGTTTACCTATAATTTAGTCGATTACTTTTACCAAGCTGGTGTAACTGTTTTGGTAAAACGTAATGATGAAATTACTACCTCCAAAATTGAAGCGCTGCAACCAAAAGCCATTGTGTTATCTCCTGGGCCTGAAACACCAAAACAATCGGGCATATTACCTGAAGTTGTCAACCGTTTTGCCGGTAAAATTCCTATGTTGGGTATTTGCCTTGGTCACCAAGCTATTGGCCAATATTTAGGAATGGAGTTGGTTAAAGCTCCTGTGCCAATGCATGGAAAAACCAGTTGGTGTACGCACAACCAACATTTGTTTTTCAAAAATTTGCCGAACCCTTATGAAGTAATGCGCTATCATTCTCTGGTATTGAAAATGAAACCTGTTGATGGCTTGTCAATAATTTCTTCTACCAAAAAAGATGGTTTGATAATGGCGTTGCATCATCAACAATTAAAGCTTACTGGTTTTCAATTTCATCCAGAATCGGTATTAACCAGCTATGGTTTGGACATGATAGCAAATTGGTTGGGGGGTTATGGTTTGGTGGGGTAGGTGGTGTTACATTGATGAAATTATAACATTCCATTGTTTTGGATAAATCAGATTTGATTTTGTCGTCTTAACCAGCCACTTTTATTGATTGGTCAATTTTTTTTAAGAAACTTATTTGGCATCTTTTATTTTAGTTGACGTAATTAATTGTTGTTTGATTTGAATAGCAAGTTCCTTAATCATTGGAACAGTAATCGAATTACCGACTTGTCGATACCATTCCGAACGATTGTTAATGAGTTTGAAATTCTTTGGAAAGCCCATTATTCGATAACATTCTTGAATGGTGAGTTTTCTTAATTTATATTCGTGATAAATCCAAAATCTGCAAGATGATTCTTGGGAGCGTTTAGGCGTTTCTTTCGCAAGATAATACTATCAATAGTATCAACCTAATTGAAGCTATGGGCTTTAACCAAAACACCTTTCCCAACATTATTGTTATTATACTACCTTTATGTTTCCAATGTATAATTATCAGCTCTTCTTAATAAAATGCTCCGTTGTAACTTTTAGCTTTTTAATGGTATGTAATTGCTTTGCGCAACTAAATACTGGGCCAATAGTTAATGATAAGGAAGCCTCCGCTAATGAGCCAACTACTTCTTTATTTGAAGAGTGTTTTCTTACCGGTTTAAATACAGCTAATAACTTTGATGTAAAAATCTTTGAGACCGAGTTTTACAGCGGCTTAGATCAACTATCGTTAAAACATAATTTTAACAGCCTAAAAAGCATCAACAAAATAAATGAATTTTTGGCAAAATACCTTACTAAAGGAGTTGAAGACGCTATTCCGCAAGATGCCTTGTTGGGTGGTCGCTTCAATAGTATTAGCGCAGTTATGTTGCAGAGTTTAGCGCTACAGCATCTTAATATAAATTATATTTTACAAGATACTAAAACTGGCATGCGAGCAAATGTTATTTTTAATACAGATACGTTGTTGCTTTCAGAAGATGTGGCAAAGGCTACCGATAATGTTTCACTTCGGCACTTTAATCCGTTTAAAAATACTTTGTTTAGAAATGGAAGTATTACAAAAACCAATGCCAATGATAATACTTTTATTGATGAAAACTTTGTGATTGATACCGTTATACAAATTAACCAATTACCTGCATTGCAATATTTTAATGATGGAGTGCAATTGTTTAAAGCGGAAGCTTATAGCCCAGCATTAAAACAATTAGAAAAAGCGTATCAACTTTACCAAGTTCCTTATATTGAGCAATGGATGAAACTGGTTTTAGGTGTTGCGCTTTCCGATGAAAAAGCCAATGATGACCCAACTGCCGAGTGCGATTTTTTACTAAAGTTTAGCGACGTAAATTGGGATGTAGATAATATTCAACAACAAGTAATGAATGTGGCAACTACCCAAGCCCAGCAATTAGCCAACGAGCCGCAAAAAATAGAACGCTTTTTAACCTGCATTGAAAATGGTATTGATAATGAAGATTTGAAAAACACGGTAAGCGAAAAAATTTATTTAGTATTGGCCGAAAGTTATTATAGTAAGGCGCAGTATAGAGAAGCTGTTCATAATTTTAAACGATTATATCAACGCGACTCCACTGTGCATCATAATTATATAAAAAATAGTGTTATACAAAGTTTATACTCAATTAATGAGGATAGCGTTCGTATTGATAGCCTTAGTAGTTACGAACAAAGTTTTTCTTTTTTAAAAGATGATGTAGAGCTAATCAATTACAAATTGTATTTATTAACAACTTACATTTACGATAATTTTGAAAGCGAAAACAAAGTTGAAGGCTTAGCTGGTTTAGATAAATTAAGAAATTCCTTTTCTATTAATGATGATAAAAAATTGAACACACAACAAATAGGTTCTGCTTATGCTGCTGCTGTTCAATACTTTATAAATATACAAGATTTTGAAACCGCAAAAACCTTGCTCAGTGAAGGAACAGATTATTGTGGTGATTTAGAACCATTCAATCAATTATTAATCACTATAAAAAATAATAAATAGTAAGGCTTTTAATTTTTTGTTGCTATAATTTCTAATACTGTTGGTGTAGTCATATACACACTTTCTGGTTTATCGTATTTATAAGATGCTAATACTGCGTTTACCCATTCTTTAGTTACCAATCCTAAATCTAATTGGCGTTGTAAATTTATTTTAATAAACGTTATGGGCCATTGCCAAAAAAAATGAGCTGCATTTATACAAAATGTTAAAGGTTTAGTTTGATTGATGCTAAAGCCCCTATTCAACAAATAACTTGGTAAGTGCTCGGCTATATCTGGTTCGCCACCTTGGTTACGCCAACTACTAATTACAGCATTTTTAAATTCATCGTGATATTTATTTGGCGGTAAAAATCGCCAACCATCATAATTAATATATTCGTGAAAAATAATTTTACCACCTGGCTTTAAAGCAGCTGAAATTTTATCAACTAACAATTTGGGATCCTCTACAAAACAAGCAACCCACCGGCACCAAGCAAAATCAAAATTGCTTTCGGGTATTTCATCCTTCATCAAATCCAATTCATAAAATGTTGCATTTTTATTGGTTTCAAACTTTTGTCTACAACTTTTCACAAATTGGTTCGATCGTTCTACGCCCACCACTTTGCCGGCATTTCCTACAATTTTCAACAAATCTTCCGAGGCATAACCGGGCCCACAACCAACATCTAAAACTGAACTGCCAGCAGTTAGGCCAGCAGTTTGCCAACCTTGCAAAACGTAGGGTAGCCAAACAGCGTGTTGCAAGCCCAAGCGTTCCAGCTCGGCTTTGTGCGTTCCCAAAATGTAATCTCGTTCCTCTGCCATTTGAAATAATTTGTTTGGCAAAACTACGATTTTAAAAAATTACTTTTTGGTTTGTCAACAGCTCTTGTTTCTTCTTTTTAATTAATTATAAATATTATAATAAGTATATAGGCTGTGGATACGGGGATAATATAGTTAGGCATTTATTGTTTTATACAAAGCTAACATTAGTTAGCTGTTAATTAACATTTTACTATTGTTAACATGGTAAGTAAACAAAGGCTTAACATTGTTTTAAACATCTGTTGGTAGTTATAGTGTTGAAAAAGATTTGTAAAATTTGGTGTTGATGACGTACATAATGCTGTTTATAGAGACCTAATAAGTTGGTCATTAATAGTCAATTATTATTTACATTACACTAATATTTTACAAAAAGAAGTGGATAACTTTTTATTCTGACACAATTAGCTAACATAAAATATTTTTTCTAATTATATGATTATCAATTAATTATAAATTTATAAATTTTACATTGTTGATTACTTATCATTTATAGTAATTATACTCTTTCAGCTGCTTTTCTACGCTTTCGCAAACATAGAAATTTACGTTTTTGTTCTGCTTTATTCGTTCTCTAATTGTTGTTGATGAAATATTTAGCAAGGGTGCGTTTAATATTGTGGTTTTAATTTTATTAGATGAAAAGCTAAAATCTGCAACTCTCGGATAAACTATAATGTTATACCTATCTATCAGTAAATCGGCATTTTTCCATTTGTGTAAATGATCTAAATTATCGCTACCCATTACAAGTTCAAATTTTATGTTAGGATGCTTTTCTTCTAAATAAATAAGTGTATCAATTGTATAAGATGGTTTGGGTAATTTAAACTCAATATCTGATACCTTTAATTGGTTGTTATTTTCAATTGCTGTTTGAACCAAGTTGTATCTCAATCTTTCAGCTAATAAATTTTTCTTTTTCTTAAAAGGGCTTTGTGGCGAAACAATAAACCAAAGTTCATCAATTGTAACTAAGTCGATTACACTTTGTGCAATTAATAGATGACCAATATGTATAGGATTAAACGAGCCGAAATATAGTGCTACTGTCATATCATTAGCAAATTTAAGTAAATTTTTACTGCTACATTTATGTAAGTTGATTTTAATATCTACCGCGCTACAAAAGATGTAGATTAAATTGTGAAATATTGGTAAGACTACTAAGGAAGATTTGGTGTAACTACTTCTTTTTTAAGTTACGAAAAAACATCTTTTACAAACTATAATAGATGTCTATATGGTCTTACAATAAAGAGCTAAGAAGGTTTTATTCAACTTTCGATACCATAATTTGTTCAACAAGTATAGTATTAATAATTAGGTCTAATAATAAACAGTATAGTGTAAATTATTATTCTATTATAAAACAAATGGTAGAAGGACATTTAATAATTAGCGGATGGTTTTGGAAATTCTTAACATTTACATTTATATTAAAATTCTCTCGTTTTGTACATTATTAATCTTTAGTGTAGGATGATTTGTGAATATTGCGTACCAGCAAGTTACTCAATGCAACAATCTGATCTCTATATTTTGAATACATAGTTTATGTTAAGATCCTTTCATACATTGAGGTGTTTATACCACGTCGTATCAATAAATTGTTGTGGGTTCATCATTATATTTATATTGTGATGTTTACTACATTATATAATGAACGGTAGTGTTATAGTAATACTTGACACTTGGTTTGCATCAAGGCCCTGTCTAGCGTATCATGTTTCACGTGGAACAATATGTTGGGTCTAAATGTATGTTATGATCTGTTAAAAATTTACCTATATCAATATCAATATCAATATTAAGATTTTACTGGTTGTACTGTTTCACGTGGAACATTGGTGATGCAAACCGACTGTTACTATTTCTCATAATGTTAAGCCCACGTGCGTAAATATCTTCTCTAAATTTAAGATTATAAAACACTGTACATAATTTTGGAAACACATAAGAAAAATAACATTGATCGTATCAATAAGGTAGCAAGACTCCACTATTGAACTATAGAGTTGAAAAGGTAAATGAAGTTTATTAATCGTTAGCTTTTATAAAGAGGATCCACTAAAGTATCTTGTTGTATCAATAGCTACGTTAATTGATGTTTTATGGAGATAAGTCTAAAATATAGAGGATGTAATATCACCATTCGTATTTTTACTATTTATAGCAAAGCCTACTAACCACTTAATTTGATTTCTTTAGGTAAAAGGTAGAAAATATGGGTTTATGGTCAGAATAGTTAACATTAAGATTTTTAAACTTAACCGTCTTAAAATTGTTACTACTAAAAATATAGTCGATTCTAAAAGAAGGTAAAGGCCCATTATAAGTGCCACCAAAACCAAAGCCTGCCATTAGATAATTGTCATTTAAAATTTTAGCAATGTTTTCATAGGCGTAAGATATTGGGGTGTCGTTAAAATCGCCAGATAACAAAACAGGATATGGAGCATTTTTAATATGCCTTAATAATAAATCAACTTGTTCGCTTCTAGCTATGTAAGCTCTTTTTAGTTTTTTAAGCATCGAACCAGCATCTTTTACATAGCTTTTAAAATCTTCGTAATTCACCTCGTCTCGCTCTAAGTGTATTGATTGCAAATGAACATTGTATACCCTAATAGTATCATTGTCAAGTTTAATATCAGTATACAAAGCAGCATTGGTTTTAGAACGATAAAACGGAATATGCTTCTTTTCAATAATAGGATACTTAGAAAAAGTAGCTAAACCATAGTTTTCTCCTCTTGATTTTATTTCAACCTTTGGCACAAAATAATGATGCGAATATCCTAAGCTGTCTGCTAATTGAACAAGGTTGTTCCACCCTTTTTTACTACCATCAAAAAATTCTTGAAACGTAATAATATCTGGTTGTTTTTCATCAATCAGCTTAAAAATAGCGTTTCTGTTTTTCTGATCTTCTCGCCAGTTATAGAAATCAAAATTTTTTACATTATAACTAAGCAATTTATAAACAAGGGTTTTTTCTGTTGGCTTAACCACATCACGAAAAGCGATCAACTTACTAACGTTAGACCCACTAAATAGCAGTATAACAAAAGATATTATAAAATATATTTTTCTATTGAATATCCAAAATATTAGAAACCCAATGTTAATAAACATAATAAAACTATAACCTAAGCCCAAATAGGCAATAGGGTAAAAATTAGACGGGTTGGTAAAAGGGGCAGTATTAGCTAACATTAAAATTAAAGCCATTACCATATTTGTTAAAATAAGTGCCACTTTAAGTAATCTTTTTAATCTAAACATTGGCAAAAGCGAATCTAATTAAATTGTTGGTAAACTAAAATTAATGAAAAACCTATTAGGTACTTGTTAAATACTCTTTTGTCGTTTTTATATAGAATGGTAAAAAAACAAAGCAACATATATGAAACTGAATTAAATTGCAAATTTTAAAGCTATAAATATGGTTTACTATAAACGCACAGCTACCACTTTTTTGATACTATTTCTTTTGTTAGGCGCAAAATTCACATTTGGGCAATGTAATATTTTATCGTGCAATGGGCTTTCAAAAATTGCGGTTGATACTGTATACTTTGATAACACGAGCAAAAGCATAAACCTTACAAATGTAGAGTTTAAAAATATACAATGTAACCAAACCAATTTTAATATTGGGTTAGATGTATACGTTTATCAAATTTTGCCTGATGGTAGTAGAATTGAAAGTTGTAGCGTACTTGGTCAAACACCAGATAATGTTTTGGGTTTTACCAGATTTAATTTAGGAAACAGCTCCTTATGCGGTTATACCTTTGCAATTGATACCATAATAATAGATAGCAACTACAACTTTATACCGTGCGATGGTGCTGTATATGACATTGAATTAGCTATTTATGCCACTACAGACACCACATTTTTAACTACCAATACAACAGCCTATAGTGCGCTTAATGCTACAGAATACGAAACACTAAGTTTAGGTACTGTTGTAGCAAACATTAATAATGTTTTTGCGGGCAACGCACAACCACTATTAATTAATAAACTAAGCTTATGGCAAAATAACCTAAGTTTAGATACCATTTTTGTGCCTTGCAATACAGATGTACCATTATTTTTACAAGCCCAAAGTATTATAGCAGATTGCCCACCTTATGGCGATTATAGTAGCGCAATACCTTCCGAAATGTCCTCTGTATTAGTGTATTCAGAAAATGGAGGCTTTCCAAAGTTATTGTTAGATCCTGATTTAGGATATATAGGCGGGCAGCAAACCGGAAAAGACTCTTCAGGTTTCTGTTATGCAGGAATTTATACCCATACGCCCTATATATTTAAAGCCCAAAATGTGGCCCAACCTTGCGATAGTTCTACTGTTTTGTTAACCCTATATTTACAAGATGCGTTTATAGACCAAACCGTGTCGCAGCAATTGGTAATACAATACATAAGTGACCTTTGTAAACCATTTATGCAGTTAACAGGCACCATTTATACCGCTAATTATGCTGCAGCTGATAGTATATATAGCAATGCACAAACCTTTGCCAACGATACCGTTAATTTAAAAGCAGCAAGTAGAATAAAACTGACCACTGGTTTTAAAAGTGGTTCCTACTTTAGTGCATATATTGACAACTGTCAATAATAAAGTACTTATTTCAGATTTGGTTTATAGAAAAAATAAACATATATTTAGGATGCAATTTGTTTTAACTTAATAACGTTGTGTAGTGTTAATGCCCTTTATTATTAAATTTAAAAACAATACATAAAATGAAAATTAATATTATAATTGGTTTCTTAACAATCGGATCCTTACACCTAGCACTTGCTCAAAACAATAATATTAATGTACCTACAATACCAGGCAAAAACCTTAAAAATGTAGTAGCTCAATATAAAAAAGGGTTAAACGAAGTGTTAAAACTAAACCCAATAATTTATAAATACAATGGTAACGGAGGTATTAAAGATACTGGCAGCAAACATGTTGGCTTATTAGCAGAAGAATATTTAAAAATTGCGCCACAATCGGCAAAAGCATATACTTATTCAACAAAAGGAAAATCAAGTAAAGCAACAGAACAATTTTCTACATTAGATGCCTCGCAGTTAATATACATGTTGATAAACGCTGTAAAAGAACAACAAATAATAATTGATGATTTTAAAGAAGAATTTAAAGCCTTGAAAGATGAAAAAGCAATTGCTGCTTCAGATCATATTTATAGTCAACACGTAAGTTTGAGTGATGAGAATGAAAAAGCCCTACTGGCACAAAACGTACCTAATCCATTTTATAACAACACAAAAATTGAATACTTTATACCTGCCAATACTAAAAAAGCTGCCATTGCATTTTTAGATATTAATGGTAAAGAAATAAAAAGAGTAAAATTAACGAACATAGGAATTGGTAACATAAATGTCTCATTACAAAATTTGTCAACTGGCGTTTATGCTTACACCTTAATTGTAGATGGAAAGGTAATAGACACCAAAGAAATGTTGGTAAGATATTAATAGATAACATCAATTTGAGTAGGAGATGTTACACAAAAAATTTGAATTTAGTTTGGTGAGATTGAGGCAAAAAACGCAGCATAGCCAGCAGTTTCGGCGAGTATTTTTTACCAAGTACATGTGCTTAATTTTAAGTTGAGTATCTCCATATTAAAATAACAAATTAAAAGTAAATTTTAAATAAGCTAATTTACAGATGCGATGTACTGCAAATTTTTTATGGGCGAACAGCGCAATGTGGAAATTTTTTCGAAGAATACTGTTTTTAAACTAGCCCCGACAGAAGAGGTTATACCATTTTTTGTTGGGTGTTCGAATTTAGCTTTTGAAGCCTGACAAAATGGTATTTGAACGGATGGCGGGGACCAAAATTTTTGTGAGGAAAAACCGTTTCGCTTCTTAAATTTATTTTTTTAAGAAAATGTTTACGCAATTGCCTTGAGCGGAATACTTATAAGTTTTGATTTGGGCTTTGGTTTATTTAGTTTTACACCATTCACTTTATAAATAATTTTTAAAATGAGATTAATTTTTTCGGTTTTACTAATAATTATAACCATTAGCAGTTTTGCTCAAAAGCGTGCTTGGCAAAGTGTTTATGCCGATGATATTAAAGCAGAAACTTTAGAAAAACATTTGGAGGTTTTAGCATCTGACGAATATGAAGGCAGAGAAACAGGCAAGAAAGGCCAGAAAATGTCGGCGGAATACTTAGCCAATTTTTACAAAACATTAGGCTTGCCACCTGTTGAAAAAGACAGTTCTTACTACCAAACCATACCATTGGTAATTGAAAAGTGGGGAGCTGTTAGTATTACTGCTAACGAAAAATCTTTTACATTTTTAGAAGATTTTTATGCCTTTGGTAGAACTACAGATAGTTTTGATTTTAGCGCCGACGATGTTGTTTTTGTGGGCTACGGCATTAAAAATGATGCCTACAATGATTATAAAAACATTGATGTAAAGGGTAAAATTGTGATAGCTTTGGCTGGAGAACCAAAATGTAAAAATGGAAAATTTATAATTGGCGACAGTAAAGATGCTAGTAAATGGAGTACTAACTGGCGCAGCAAAATTGGTGCGGCAAAAAGTGAAGGCGCCAAAGTTTTATTAGTGGTAAGAAATGATGTAGCTGAACAAATTGAACGTTATCATCATTCAATTACTTCTACTTCAATGAAATTAATTGAAGATGATGACAATAAAGAGAACAACTACATTCCAACTTTTTATATTTCGGAGGCAGTAGCTGACCGCATGATGGCGAATAAATTTGCCAAACTTAAACGTAAGCAAGTTAGAAAAGCAGCAAAAAAGAAATCCCTATCAAAAGCTTTTGAGAGTAATGTTAACATTAGCGTAGCCAAAGTAGCCGATAAAATAGCTGGGGAAAATGTGTTTGGCTATATTGAAGGGAGTGATTTAAAAGACGAATTGATTGTATTAACCGCTCATTACGATCACCTTGGCGTGCACGATGGAAAAACCTTTAATGGTGCAGATGATAATGGCACAGGTACTGTTGCCTTAATGGAAATTGCGGAGTCGTTTGTAATGGCTAAAGAAAAAGGACACGGGCCGCGCCGCTCCATACTTATTTTTAATAATGCAGGTGAAGAAAAGGGCTTATTAGGTTCTAAGCATTACACCAACTACCCCTTGTTTCCACTTAAAAATACAGTAGCTTGTTTAAATATAGATATGATAGGCCGATTAGATCCGGCACACGAAGCAAAACAAGATACCAATTATGTGTACGTAATTGGTACTGATTTTTTAAGTACCGATTTGCATAAAATTAACGAACAAGCCAACAAAGCATTTGCAAAACTTAATTTAGATTATAGTTATAATAACTACGAAGATCCTAATCGGTTTTATTATCGTAGCGATCATTATAATTTTGTTCAGAAAGGTATTCCCTCCATATTTTACTTTAGCGGGGTGCATAAAGATTATCATAAACATACCGACACCGAAGACAAAATAGTTTACCCAAAAGTTGAAGCCATTACTAAGTTAGTATTTCATACCGCTTGGCAATTGGCTAACAGAGAGAAACGCATAAAAGTTGATGTTACACCACCTGAAGGAAAATAGTTTTATTTTGAATTATTAATGAAAGCAAGCTTGTCCGTAACTCGTTATTAACTTGGCAATAATATAATTTTTTTTTAGAAGCAAAACGATAGCGTTATTTAGAACTGGGTTTCCAGAAGTAATCTCTAACTCAACTAATGTAGCTGAACTCTTTTCACGGTCGTCGTCCCTAAAAAGACATTCTAAACCGTCGTCGTATACTTAAATTATTTAAGGAAAATCTGAACTTCAAATTTGTTCATTAATTATTGTAATTTATTAAATTTATTTTAATTGCTCATAACTACTTTATCTTAATATTCGCCACATTAATAATTTTTTTAATCAATAAATTCAACTTTAAAGTTTAAATATTGATTATTTTGGTTCAATTTTAAATTATTGTTGGGTGTTTGAGTTTCTCATCTTAAAGCGATTAATTCGACAGCATGCCACCTGAAAAAATAGCCTCGTTTTGCAAACCTAAAATGTTAAAGTGATTATATCATTTTAACATTTTCATCTCAAATTTTAGATTGTCAATCGTTCACTCAAATTATAGAGCTACACTAAATTTTGAATTTTTAAACGGAAATTACTGTGGTTTTAAGTATATTTATCACATCAAAATTAGTTGAAAAATGAATACTGAAAACAAACACATATTATTTGGCCTACTAATACTTAGTTCTCTTTTACTTAACTCTCAAACCACCACCGCACAATGCCACATTGATGACTGGACAGCTTTAAAAGCATTATATGAAAGTACAGATGGGGATAACTGGACTAATAATACAGATTGGCAACAGATTTTAGGTAATGCGCCAGCATCAAATTGTGATCTTAGTTTGCTTTACGGTGTTGGATTAGATGGCCAAGGAAGAGTGGATTCCTTGTATATGTTCGTTGTACGCAAGCTGAAAAGAAATCGTAACTTTGAACAAAAGTTTTAAGAACTAAATTGAAAGTAGAACATAACATATCACGAATTAGACATTTGTTAGAAATGTACAGAATGGACGTACAAGACTTCTTGCAAAAAATTAGTAGTGGACTTAAAAATCCAATTACTAAAGAAGATGTGTTTGGTAAAGAAATTCAAGTATCATACTTAAAAAGAATTGATAAAATTTTTGAAAAAGGGCTTCACTATTATCTTGACCCAAAAGCACCAGAAAAATCAAAAGAAGCGAGTGTTTTCTTTAGAAAGCAAAATTTTCAAAACGATGAGCTTAATCTAGGTGCTATAAAAATTGTAAACCAATTCGAAGAATTAAAACTTTCACTTTCGGCAATTGCAAAACTTTCAGATTTAGATTTTAAAAGACAAATAAAAAAGTATTCTATTTCTGATAATCCAAGAGAAATAGCATTAAAAGCTAGAAAAGCTTTATATCCAAGGTTTGATAAAAATAGACGTAATTTTTTAAAAGCTTTAATTTCTTCATTAGCTACCAAAAACATTATGGTTTTTGAATTTATAGAGACTTGGAATAAAAAAGAGAAAGCAAATATTGATGGATTTTATCTAAAGCCAAATATGATCGTCCTTAAAAGGCATCAATCTTTTTCTAGAGAGATATTTACTCTTGCTCACGAATTAGGTCATTACTTACTTGATGAAGAAGAAATTGAAGAAATAAATTATAGTGTTTACAATAAAAATCTTTCAGCAATAGAAAGATGGTGTAATGATTTTGCTTTTTTCTTTCTTGCAGGTAATTACTCTAAAACTTTAGATTCATTAGAAAAAGCATCATCAAACAATGATTATCATCACGACTTTATTGAGAAAGTCTCACAACACACTCATTTAAGTCAGTTATCACTTTTCACTAGACTTCTATTTCAAGGTAAAATATCAAAGTCTAACTATAATTTAGTCAGAGAAGAATTTGAAGAAATTTTTAGACAAAGACAAGAAGAAAAGGAACGAGAAAAGCAATTACTGAAAGAACAAGGAGTCAAACAAAGAGGTTCAGTTGCTAAACCAATTCCGTCACCTTTGTTTTTATCTACAATTCAAACAGCATATTATGAAGGTGTTCTAAACGAATATGAAGTTTGTAAAAAACTTAATATCAAACCTGAAAAATTAGATAAATACATTTGATGAAGGTAATAATAGATACAAGTTCCTTACTGTCCTTGGTTCGTTATTACTTACCATTTGACCAAAAAACAAAACTATTTGATTTCATAAAATCTGAAATTGAAAACGGAAATCTAATTCTGATAGATGCAGTTTATCAAGAATGTGAATACACTACTCAAGGTTTAGTTTTAAAATCTTTAGACTATTTAAAAGATAAAGATTTCAAAAAAGACTTTAAAGTTCCATTAAAAACAAAAGATTTACTTCCACCTTCGACGAAGAAATTTTACAATCTCTTAAATGACAATTTCAGAACACCATTATCTAGAAGACTTAATAATGCAGAATTTGAAGAACGTAAAAAAGAATTTCTAGAGACAGCAGACGCAAGAATGATAATACTTGCATTAATTAAGAAAAGTGAAAAAGAAGAAATAGCAATTGTTACGGAGGAATCTGAAAATGGAAATGACCACAAAGCATTTAAAAAAATACCTTCTATTTGTAAAATGCTTGATATTAAAGTTATGACCTTACCTGATTTACTAAAAATCTACCAAGGTATTGACATTGAATTTAAGTAAAAGCCAGCGTACAACAATGTGTATAATTCATTGTTAGTTAGAGCCTAATTACGAAAGTCCTCGCGGACTTTCTATCTGTGATTTATTTGCTAAATTTAGTGCTTAAACACGCAACGAAATCATACACTTGACCGTTAACGGACTCATCGGCAGTATCCCAAGTGAATTAGAAAATTTAAGTAATTTGCCAGAATTGTGGTTGAGTGACAATCAACTCAGCGGCAGTATCCCTGGCGAATTGGGGAATTTAAGCAATTTGTCAGTTTTATATTTATACAACAATCAACTAAGCGGTAGCATTCCTCCCGAGTTGAGCAATTTAACAAATTTGACACTGTTAGAAATTTATGATAATGACTTAAGTGGCTGTTACAGCGATAGTTTAACGATACTTTGCACTCAACTAGATCATATTTTTTTTGACGGAGATGCAGACATTAGTGTTGGAAATAATTTTGATGCTTCTTGGGAAGACTTTTGCAATGCCGGTGAAGGAACATGTGATAATTGTTTGGTTGATCTAATAATTTATTACACTACGCCTTTTCAAAATGTGCATCAAAGTAGCGGTTCAATAAGTACATTAGGTGTGGTCGAAATATACAATGGTCAACAAGTAGCGTATAAAGCACCTTCGGTTCGGCTTAACAATAGTTTTAGTGCTAAAGCTGGTAGTAGCTTTAAGGTTAGTTATGGCAATTGTAATTAAATAATTTTTTTGAGATATTTTATTATTTAGCCGACCGAAATAAACATTAGATTAAAACAACGGCACTCGGAAACCTAAACCCGATTGCAGCGGAAATCCTTTTTGTGGAGTTTACGGAACAAAAAGATTGGAGTGTAAAGCGGGAGCGAGGTTTGAAAATGTGGCTTAGGTTTATTTTCAAAAAAAATTAACTACATTTTTTAAAAATGCTTTTTAATTGCTTGTCAATTATAAAATATACCTAACTGATTAAAGCATTTTTACATAATTTGTAAAATAGTAAAACACCCGTTTACAAATACAAACAACCCAACCTTAACTAAAGGCATTAATACCGGTAACATCCATACCGGTAATTAACAAGTGAATTTCGTGTGTACCTTCGTAAGTAATTACCGATTCTAAGTTCATCATGTGTCGCATAATTGGGTATTCGTCCATAATGCCCATGCCGCCTAACATTTGCCGACTATCTCTGCAAATTTTTAAGGCCATTTCAACATTGTTACGCTTGGCCATTGATATTTGTGCAGGCGTTGCTTTGTCTTCATTTTTTAACTGCCCCAAACGGTGTGCTAACAACTGCGCTTTGGTAATTTCGGTAATCATTTCGGCCAGCTTTTTTTGTGTTAATTGAAAACCCGCTATTGGTTTGCCAAACTGAATGCGCTCTTTTGAATAACGCAAGGCAGTATCATAACAATCTAATGCACAACCAATTGCACCCCAAGCAATACCATAGCGTGCAGAAGATAAACAACTTAATGGCCCTTTTAAGCCTTTTATTTCTGGAAAGATATTTTCTTTTGGCACTTTCACATCTTGAAACAACAACTCGCCGGTAGCCGATGCTCGTAACGACCATTTGCCGTGCATAGTTGGCGTGCTAAAACCTTCCATACCACGTTCAACAACCATACCTCTTACAATGCCACCTTCATCTTTGGCCCAAACAACGGCAACATCAGCAAAGGGCGCATTGCTAATCCACATTTTGGCACCATTTAATATTACGTAATCGCCAGCATCAACAAAACTGGTTTCCATACCATTGGGGTTACTGCCGTGGTTGGGTTCTGTTAAACCAAAACAACCAATCATTTCTCCGCTGGCTAATTTTGGTAAAAATTTTTGTTTGATGGCTTCGGTAGCATATTTGTAAATAGGATACATTACCAAAGAGCTTTGTACAGAAGCGGTTGAACGGATGCCGCTATCGCAACGCTCTAACTCTTGCATTAAAATGCCGTAGCTAATTTGATCTAAACCTGGGCCACCATATTGCGCTGGTATATACGGGCCAAAAGCACCAATACCTGCTAAGCCAGGTAATATATGCATCGGAAATTTTGACTGTTGCGCTGCATCTTCAATTATTGGTGATACCTCTTTTTTAACCCAATCACGAGCCGTTTGACGAATGAGTTTATGCTCTTCGGTTAATAAATCATCAATATTATAATAGTCGTGAAACTGATATAAATCTTGGCTGGCACTAACTTTAAAATCTTCGAGTGTGGCTATTCCGTTTTCGCTATACATATAAAAATATTTTGCAAATTATGTTGGTTTGGCAAAGATAAGCGATTCCGTTTAATTTAAGTTAGCAAAACTTTAGCTATTATTGTGTTATACCAAATTAACCATATAATATAAATATGGATTTGCCTTACATTAGAGTAAGCACCTTTTTAGAGGGCTTCAATCAGTTTTATAGTTCGTTAAAAACAACTATTGAAAGTGATGATTAGTAACCGTTAAACAATTCGTTACACATATATATGCCGTTTATTTAAGTTAAGTACAAATTGTTGTGCTTGTCGCCATTTGGATTATATACATTGCTTATTTACACATAAAAAGTTAAATATTTGTGTGGTTTACAACCTTTGGTTAATTGTAATTATCTTTTAATTAGTTCCTTAACACTAACTTATCTTTTAAAAGAAAAAATTATGACTAACCAGTTGATTACCTTATTCAGTATAGTAACTATACTATTTTTATTTTCTAACCTACAAATACAAGCGCAATGCGACGATCCTTTTTCAATAGATTGGGTAAATAATGCTACAAGCTCTAGCTGCACCGACACTATTTATTCTTTCACTTACAACAACGAATCTTATATATACCTAAAAAGAAAAGATGACTGTTTAGCTGTAGATTGGAGCAATACCTTATACAATTGCAATAGCGATTCTACTTGCTATGTTTTTGGGTTTACACTTCCAAGTGAGCAATGTAATGTAGAACTATTAAAAAACATACGGCCTTATTTAATTGATGAAAATGTCATCTACCCTAAAGAGAAGAATTGTAAACCCTTATTGCAACTTGCGGCAGAAAAGGGAGATGTGTTTATTGATGATGCATGCTATGGTGTAATTTTAACTGCCCCAAACGGGGCTTGCTTTCGGTTAAAAGTAGCAAACGATGGGTCCTTTAGCTCTGAACCAGTAAGATGCCCTAATTAATTATGTTAAATAAGCTCATTGCGATATTCAATTTTTGAAAAAATGCGTTATTTTTGTGGAAAATCAAATTTAAATATGAATAAGTTTTTAATTATGAGCCTATCAATTTTAGGTGTTTTATTTTTTAATGCCTGCGATAAAGATAAAGATATAGATGACGATGCCGATGTAAATTACGGTTATCATGCACACATTATGTCGCCAGACAATACCGCCAAAAAAGTTGGTGACAGTATATACTTACACGTAAATTTTGAAAGCCATACCAGCGAAACGGTACATAATGTAAACGTAAAAATTTATAATGAAGCTGATAACAGTTTGGTAATATATGATGAACCAAGTGAGGCACACGTACATGCAACAGAAGGAAGCTACGAGTTACGTGCAGATATTGCTTTAACCGAAGCCAATGGTGTATTAGGGCAAACCACTTGGATAGTAGAAGCTAAAGTTTGGCCAATGAGCGATGAAGACGATGAACATAACCACAGCGATGAAGACGAAGAACATAACCATGGCGATGAAGACGGAGCACACACCGTAACTGAAACCGTTAAGTTTTATGTGCAACCTAATTAAGCCAATTTTTTAAAAAGAGATTTAAAGCCCAGCCCTAAAGGTTGGGCTTTTTTATTGGTAGCCCGATAAAACCAGTTTAACATCTAAACTTAATAATTCATCAAATTTAACCAAAGCCTCAAAATCCTCTTTTTCTATACATTTTTTTAAAACTCTAATAGCTTTTATTTCTTCCTTTTTCTCCATTTTTTTCAAATAGTAGAAAAAAGAGTCAAACAGGCTGTCTAATATTAGATCGTTTTTTAACTTAAAATGCCCTAAAATTTGAATAAGCCGCAGCTCATATTGATATTGATAAAACTTGGTGCTTTGTGTTGGATTGATTATATCAATAGCTTTTTCAAAGCGTTCAACATTTAAATGCGCAACTGCAATTACAATTCTTGAGGCAGCTAAAAATTTATTGCTTAAGTTCTTTTGGTCGTTTATAAATTTTAAATATGCTATTGAAAAGGTATGCGATTTTTCATATTGTTTGCTATTTGTAATTGCTTGTTGATAAAAATAATACTTGATTACATGGTAAGAAGTATTAAAATCATTTTTTACTTTACTATTGATTTCTTCAATTTTATTTACAATTTTTTTGTGCGTATCAAAAAAAAGATCAAATAAAAAATTTGCATTTAGGCTATTTAAAAAATTTAAAGAATCGGTTAAAAACGGGGCATAGTTCATTTGTAAAAAGTGTGGGTATTCAAAATATAAATTCACACATTTTTCTAATAAATGAAGTGTAGATTGGGAATCATTTTGAAGTTCAGCAATTTTATTTTTAGTATAAAAAAACATTCTTTTGGTAAAAAAGGGATAGTCTTCAGGTAAATCATCAACCTCATCTAACTCTAACTCAATAAATTTTTCTTTAAGAGCTGCAACTTTTTGCTGATCTGTTATTTGAGCGTAATGTATATCAGAAAATTCGGCAAATTTTTCCGTTAGTGAAAGTTGCTGGATATAAAAACGCCTTTTTTGCTTAAAAGTATTTAAGGTTTCTTTCGGTAAGGCATAACTTACATTGTCAACAGTTAAATTGGTGATTAATGAGCATAATTCGTAGCAATGTATATAGCGTTCTATATGTTCATTTTTCTGCAGCCCTTGCTCAATCAATTTAACAGCTTGATTTGGCAAACCCTTGTGTATTAATATATTAATAGTGTTTAGTTCGTTACGTTGATAAATTTGAGGTATACTTTTAGTATTATAGTGAGTTAGAGCATCAATTATTTTTTTACGCAAATAGGTTTTGTTTTGCGAAAGATGATTAATGTAGGCTTTTGATTTGTGCTTTACTTTAAACCGATCTTTGTTATAAATTTCAGTTTTATTTAAATCATCAAACAGTTGCTTTAAGTTTTTTTCGTTTGCAGAAAATTGCTTCTTTATATAGGCTTTTTCGGTTGGTTCTAATGTTTCAATTAAATCAAAAGTAAGGCTCGGTGTTGATTGACTCATACGTTAACTATTGGTTAAAAAAAAGTAGTTCTGCAAATACTTTGCAGAACTACGCCAAATCTAGTAAACGATGAAGTCTAAATAAAATTACTGTTCAATAATAATTTTTTTGACTATTGATGCTGTGTTAGAGTTAAGTCGCAGTAAGTATAATCCATTATTTAAATTCGTTACATCTATCTTTAAACTTTCAGTATTATTAGGCGTTTCTTTTTCAATTAACAGTTGTCCATTTAAGTTTAAAATTTCAAATGAGTTAATTTCAATATTTGCGTCTAATTCTACGTTTAAATAATCATTTGCGGGTTGAGGTGAAATGGGGAAGCTGTTACTAAAGGTATTATTTGTATTCGATAACTTGTTTGTGTTAACATAAATAATATTGCCTATAACTGGCGGTGATAAAACAAATCCTCTAAAATCGAAATGAGGTGTTGCTGCAAATTCATAAGTATTTCCAGCTTTAAAAAAAACATCACCTTCAGATGTTGCTGGCTTAGGTACAACATCCCAAGAAGAAGCCTTTTGATTTGTGTTATTAATTCGATATGCAATTTCTTCACCTTTAAAACCTTTTGTACTATTAAAATCCCAAGTACCATTGCTATTTTGAACAATTTCAATTGATTCTAATGCTACATCTCCATAATTTTCTGAGCAGTCTTTTTTATCGTAATAAAATTTTCCGTGTACAAAAAATTCTATTTCTGTTTTACATTCAGGTGTTTTTTTTGAGCTTAAAATCAATTTGTAATCTCCTGCTTTTAAATTGAAGGCATATTTATAATAAGTAATGGAAACTGGTTTGTTGTTTGTTAAGTCAATCCAAACATAATGGTATTGGGTATAATTATTTGGTACTAATGCAGTCACAAATCCATTAGAATACGAGCAGTTTGTTGCTGGGCGTATTTTAAAGTCTATACTGATAGCGTCACAATTTGCATAAGAAACCTGTAGTGTTAAGGTTAGTAAGAATGCAATAACTAATTTTAAATAAATTTTCATTCGATTAATGTTTTAATGGTTAAAAAATATTTGACAAAAGTGAGTGAAATGCAATTTTACTGCAAGGTAAATTGTGTGTATTCTAATAATTCACAGGGCAATAACCAACACTTAAAGGGCTGTTTATCAAATTTTTAAGTCGATTATAAATAACAATCCACTACCTGTATTATTACGCACTCAATTAGCATTTGTTAACATTATATAAGACAAAAAGAAACGCCGGATACAAACCCGACATTTCATTAATTAAAAAGGGTATTCTTTAAACATTAATCGAATATTATTGGATTAATACTTTAGGCAACAAAAGCACTATTTGGGCAAAGATGCAACACAACTAATTTTCAAACAAATGAAAACTCTTGATTAAACAAAACTTCACAGGCATCATTATTCAAGGAAAAGTTTTGAGTATGAGCTTATTAGCTCCCACTTAAATAATAATTGAGAGCGTCGTTTTTAAGGCTTAAAATTTGTTTGAACAACGTAATAATATTTTTATATCAGTACCAAAACTGGCTGTGAAAACTTATTTAAATTTTTTATAACTACCTCATTAAGCGCAATTTGTGCAAATTTTATTTTTGTGTGGATTATTACAAAAGCCAAAATTTTCATTTTTTTTGGAGTTGAAGCTGTATTAACCTTGCAGCAGTTTATTACCGGTATAAGCAGAAGACTATTTTTCTAACAATAAAAAAGTAATGAGAATTTAAAGAAACAAAATAAGCAATTGAAGGTGAGTTTTTTTCGAGGAAAAAAGTAAACCAAGTTTATCCTTACTAAACAAGGATACTAAAAGCTACCCAATAAAAAAGAGTAAAAAGCACAATTAGGAAGAAAAGCCTTTTACTCCATTATTTTAAATAATAAAACAAATATAAAATGATTTTTTTAAAATTAAAATTTAAACTGCTAAGTCTTATAGCTGTAATTGCAGTTTCAGTATTTTTAGTTTCTTGTGAGCAAGATGCAATACAAGATATTCAAGAACCAGTTGCCCAGAATGCCGAAATAAATATTCAAACCGTTAAAGAAGAAAGATTAGCTTTAGCAAAACATTTGTCGGTGATGATTGCAGAACAACAAGAGCTTAATGAAGTGCTAAAAGAAATGATTGATGAAGAAGTGGAAAAAGGTTTTTATGAGAAAGAGATCTTTTTTAATATTAAGAAAGATGAAACATCAAGATTACTTAATGGAACCACTTTAAATGCAAGGTTGTCTTCATCACATAATGATGACATAAGTAAAACTATGGATTATTTAGCAATAAATGATCCAGGATTGGCTGTTTTAATGGTAAATCCATCTGAATCTACAGAGTTTAATACCAGAGTATATGTAGACAATGGAATTGATGATCAAGACCCTAATTCAATGATAGAATATTTTGAAAACGGTGTTAAAGGTACTCACCCTATAAGTGAAGTGCCTACTACAATGACATATATTGTAAGACAAAGCGAAGCTTACTTAAGCCCTGTAGAGGTCGAACAGATGAATCCTAACTCTTTAACTAATTTAGGGTCGGTAGAAGGTAAGGAAATTTATGCATTTGGTTATAATACTGCAAAATTTGGTACATCTGCCAAAGAATTATCAGAAAATAATAACCTTAAATTAGGCACAGGCAATTGCCCAAGAGATAATTTCGCAGGTAAGGAAAGATTACTAAATTTTAAAACTACTAAGTACGATGATCTTTTTGATAACGAGAGTGAATATCGATTTGATATACTTTTTGCCGATAATGGAACTTCAATTGGTACCCTAAGAGCTGAATATTCAGGAACTAGACCAAATATTTGGAATTTTGCTGGTAAAGATATTATTACATGGGATTCTGAAAACGACCACGACAGAATGAAATATGTTATAACAGAAAGAGACATAGGCTATACTACAAAAGTGAAAATAGGTTTACCAGGTACTGGTGCTTCAGTTGAATTATCATACACAAATGGTGATGATTGGATTGGAGAAACTATAGTTGAATATTGTGATCAAATTAATAATACTGGCGGTGGAGAATATACAGTAGGTGGCACATTTACTTTTTCAGTTGGCCAGGGTGACGGCACACCAGGTATTAATCCTGATCCTCATCCAAATCCAGGAGGTAATGTAACAACTAAGTATGATGTTAGGTTTAAATCTACAGATAATTTATACTTATGTTCTGAAAATGGTAACGCTTACGCCATAGCTAATCGTAATGCTGTTGGGGCTTGGGAAAAATTTACATTAGAAATTGCTGCTGATGGTTCTATCGCAATTAAAGGAAGTAATGGAAAATATGCTGATGTAGATCGAAGTAATCAATCAAGAATTAAGTTTAATAGCAATGATTCTAATTGTAGTGATTGCAGATTTAAATTAGTTGATGCTGGTGGAGGATACAAAGCGATCAAAAGCCTTGCAACAAACCAATATGTTGCCTCAGAAGGAACATATAATCAGCCAGTTCGAGCAAATCGTAATAGTATAAATCATTGGGAAAAATGGACTGTATACGGTTTGTAGAATAATTAGAGTTTAATTAATGCCTTTTTAAATTGTAAAGCCCAACCACTTTAGGTTGGGCTTTTTTTGTTTTACCGTGTAATTTTTTTGTTATATAACTTTATTTCCTTACATTAGCACAGTACAGCATAGTAAACTAACGATGCGTTAATGAAAGCGGTAGCAAAAATAAGGGCGTTAAAAAAAGAAAAAGCCTATCCAAAATATTTAAAAATTGTGGATGGTATAAGTGCTGCTATTGCTGACAACGAATTTGAAAAAGGTGACCTCTTACCTTCTGTAAATGGACTTTCTAATGAGCTGGGCGTAGCCCGCGAAACCGTACTTACAGCTTATAAAAATTTAAAAGATAGAGGCATCATTAGCTCCCGCCATGGTGTTGGCTTTTATGTAGATACGGTAAACACCCAACAACAACTAAAAGTAGCTTTAGTGCTCTATGCTTTCCAAACTTTTCAAGAAATATTTTACAACACCTTTAGAGAAGCCTTAGGCGAGGATGTGAAAATTGAAGTCTTTTTTCATCATAACAACAAAAAACAATACGAACAAATTATTACCAGTATTACAGGCAAATACGGTATGTATGTAGTAGCACCCATACATCATAAAATAACCCAACAAGTCCTCAGCAATATCACTCCAAACAAATTATTAATTATTGATCGCTTTGAAAACATCGGTAAACGGTACGCTTACATTGCACAAGAGTTTTATAAAACTACCTTAAATGTGTTAGAGCAATTATTAGCAGCGTTAAAATCTTACCAAAAAATTATTTTATTTTATAGAAAAGATACCGACTATCCTAAAGGTATTAAAAAAGCATTTACTTATTTTTTAGAGGCCCATCAATTAAATGGTGAAATTGAAAAGCAATATCAACCCCATCTGTTACAAAAAAACAACGCTTACATAACTATAGGCGATGTGGATTTGTGGAAGTTGCTAAAAGATGCACAACAACAAGGTTTAGAAGTTGGTAAAGATATTGGTATTCTTTCTGCTAACGATAGCCCAATAAAAGAAATAATTAGCGGTGGCATCACCACCTTTTTTGCCGATTTTGATTATATGGCAAAAAAAGCAGCCAATTATGTGTTGCACAAAAAGCCTATTAAAGAAACCTTAAAAGTAGAACTATATAGAAGAAAATCATTATAACACTCTAACAAATACAAAAACTAATATTTAAATATTGATTATGAAACCAAATGTAAAAACTTATAACAACCGCCTATATGGATGGGGCAAAAGTACCATACAGCGAGGTGGCTTGTTAATTTTGCTTATAGCGTTTAGTTATTATGGCATGGCGCAAACCGTAAGCGGCACAATTACCGACCAATACAACGATACGGTAATTGGTGCTACTATTGTTGTGGATGGCACAACCATTGGCACCATTACCGATATTGATGGCAACTTTAGCTTAAATGTACCAGAAGGCAACAATACCCTGCGCATTAATTACTTGGGTATGAAGGAGACCTTGGTTAATATTGATGGCAGAAGCGTAATTAATGTGGTAATGGAAAGCAACTCAGAATTAATTGATGAAGTAGTAGTAATTGGCTACGGCGTTCAAAAGCGAAGCGACTTGGTTGGCTCGGTGGCCTCTTTAGACAGTAAAGATATTAAAAGTATTGTGGCCGGTAGTGCCAGTGTTGTGTTACAAGGTAAAATGGCCGGCATCCAAATTGAAACCAACGGTGGCGCACCTGGTGGCGAAACCAATGTGTTTGTGCGGGGCGTGAGTTCCTTAACCAACTCGTTTCCATTATATGTAATTGATGGCACTTTTGCCGATAACATGAATTTTATCAATTCAAAAGATATTGAATCTATTGAAGTATTAAAAGATGCAGCTTCATCGGCCATTTACGGTTCACGGGCAGCTAACGGTGTAGTAATTATAAGCACTAAACAAGGTAATAGCGATGGAAAAACAACCGTGAGTTTAGATTTGAGAACAGGCATTGAATCGCCCAGCAAATATTTAGATTTGATGGATGGCCCAGAATTTACAGCTTTTCGAAATCAATTATCAGAAAACGATGGTACTGGTTTTGTTTTATCTAATAATTTTCCTAATACCGATTGGCAAGATTTATCATTAAATCCTGGCGCAGTAAACGATGTAGGGCTTTCTGTTTCTGGTGGTGGCGATCAAGCCAAATTTTTTCTATCAGGTAATTATTTTAATCAAGATGGTATTTTGGTCGGTTCTAATTTCAACCGTTTAAATGGTCGGGTAAATAGTCAGTTTAAATTAGGCCGCTTAACCATTAATCAATCCCTTTCGTTAATAGAATCTAATTTGCAAGATAACCGTTGGTTTGGTTTTGATGGTACAACCGCCCCCATTTTAGCAGAAACCAATGATGCCAACAATGGAGGTTTTGAAGCACCAGTTGATACCATTCACGGCTTTGGCGGCTCCAATGTTTATGGGCAAGCCAGTTTAGAAGATAATAACTTAAAATCAAGTGGCTTATTTGGCAACATTAATCTTACCTACGATATAACCAACGATTTAAACATAAAACTCAACTTTGGGGCAGATAAATTGAATCAATATTCCAGAACCTTTACCCCTACTTATTTTATGAGTTCAACCGATGCTGTGCTAAATGAAAAGCTGAAGAATGAAGTAACTTCGGTAAATAATGAACGCTTATTAACTTTATTTGAACCCACCATAAATTACGCAACAGATATTGGTAATGGCTCAAATGTAAATATAGTTTTAGGCTATACCGAGCAAAAAGTAGTGACTACCAACAATGGCGTTTTTGCAAGAGGCACACCAAATAATAATATTGATGTAATAGGTGCGGCGCCTGTAGAAGATATAGGAGGTTTAAGCGGCTTTCAAAATATTAGTGGTTTACGCTCTTTATTTGGGCGTGTTAATTATACACACAATAATAAATATTTATTACAAGCCACTATGCGTAGAGACGCTTCTTCAAAATTTCCGGAGTATAATCGTGTAGGTCTTTTCCCCTCAATTGCATTGGGTTGGAAAATGCATAATGAAAATTTCTTTCCACAAGATGGCATTATAAGCAACCTAAAATTACGTGCTGGTTACGGTACGTTGGGCGCGCAAAACATACCAGACTATTCTTATATACCAACCATCAATTTAACCTCGGGCGTTACATTTGGAGGCACTTCACAAACTGGTTTTGCACAAACCACTTTTGTAGATGATAGCTTAAAATGGGAAGTGGCACAAACCTTCAACATTGGGGCAGATTTTGGTCTCTTAGAAGATAAGATTTTACTAACCGCTGAATATTACATTAAAAACACCGATGATGTATTGGTGGGCGTAAATGTACCGTCTACCTCTGGCACCAGTAACCCCATTATTCGTAATGCCGCCTCTATACAAAATAAAGGTTTTGAGTTTGAAGCATTGTATAGAAACCGAACTTCTGGTAGCGGATTTAATTGGACAATCGGTGCAAACCTCGCCACATTTAGCAGCTTGGTGACCGAATTGCCTAACCCAATTATTGGCCCATCTGTTACCGAAGATTTAACCAGAGTAAACCGCTTTATTGAAGGAGAAGCTCCAGGTGTTTATTGGGGCTTTGAAACGGCAGGCGTTTATGCCGATCAAAATGCTATTGAAAGCGATGCTAACATTGCAAATGATGTGGTAAGAAAAAACTTAGTACAACCAGGCGATTTTATTAGAGTAGATCAAAATAATGATGGTATAGTTAATAATGATGACCAAATTATTTTGGGAGATCCTACACCAGATTTTACTTATGGTATAAATTTTACTGGCAGCTATAAGGCACTTGATTTTGGTTTATTTTTTAACGGCGTGCAAGGCAATGAAATTTTTAATATGAGCAAATTTTTTCATACCGTTTGGGCTGATGGAAATAAATTAGCCACTATGAACAACGCGTGGTCTCCATCTAATACAAATACCAATATGCCACGCGCCACCGCAATGGATGCTGGTGGTAACCGTGCACCGTCCGACTTTTTTGTAGAAGATGGCTCGTATTTAAGATTAAGAACTTTAGAAGTGGGTTACACCATAGGGCAAAACACAATTGCCAATTGGTTAGGCGATCTTAGAGTATTTGTAACGGGTCAAAATTTATTAACGCTTACAGGTTATTCTGGTTATGATCCAGATGTGTCTTCAACCAATGGCGGGCGGGCTACTATTGACGGTGGTTTCCCAGGCAACCGACCAAATTTAAATCCATTATTGGGTAGAGGTATCGATGTGCGGGCTTACCCAAACACCAGAACCATTATGTTTGGCATACAAGCCCAATTTTAAAACCAATAAAATAACAATTAAATGAAAAATATAAATATATTGAAATTAGCGAGTTTAGTTTTCGTTTTAACGGTCTTTACTTTTTATAGTTGTAACGAAGATTTTTTAAACCAAGCCAATAATAACTCTGTTAATACCGATACTTTTTGGCAAAGCCCAAATGATTTTGAAAAAGCCGTCAATGGCATATATCATCCAATTACTAATACATTTTTTTGGGGTAGAATAATTCATACAGGCGCCATGTTAAGGTCAGATGTGTTCAACGTTCGCCCTTTTGATGCCAACACCGCACTTTCTACTTTGCAAGGTGTGCCCGGTGTAGCCCGTTGGGCAACCGAAGTTTGGCAAGAGCCTTTTAAATGTATTTACCGAGCCAATTCTATTTTAGAAAATATGACCGAGGAGGCAGTACCCAACGAAGCACAACGCAACGGTTTTACCGGACAAGCTTATTTTATGCGTGCTTTCTCCAATTGGTATTTAGTTAATCTATTTCAAAATGTACCGTTAATTACAAGCACGCCTAAAAGTTTTGATGAGTATTTTCCAAGTCAAGCAACGCCCGAGGCCGTTTGGGATCAGATTATTGCCGATTTAGAACAAGCCAAAAATTTACTACCCGCTACCTGGGATGGCGCAAATACGGGAAGAGCATCGGCAGGTGCGGCAACTGCTTTACTAGGCAAAAGCCATCTATACAGAAAAAACTGGGCCGCTGCCGAAACCGCTTTTAACGAAGTAATTAATAGTGGTACCTACAGCTTACTGCCTACCGAACAATTTGGCGATAACTTTGGCTTTGAAAACGAAAACAATCAAGAGTCGGTTTTTGAATTACAATACCTCGGCTTAGAAACCTTTACTTGGGGCGTTGATGTGCCAGGTGTAGGTACGCAAGGTAACTTTCATATTGACTATTCACCACCATCAAAGTCGCTTGATCAATCGCATTATATAAATGCATGGGTAAAAAATTTATTTGAAGCCAATAACGAAACCGTTCGTCGAAATGCCACTTTAGCTTATGATTATGAAGGTTCAAAAGGCTATGGCGGAACGGAGTACGAAACAGATTTTGCCGATGATATTGCATTGGCTGCCTCTGAAAATATGCAAGCCATCTTCTCAAAAAAATACGCAGGTTTAGATGTTGGAGTACGTGCCAATGTGGCTGGCTTAGGTAATAATGTAGGCAACAACTGGCGCATCATTCGATATGCCGATGTGTTGTTAATGCAAGCAGAAGCCCTAAACAATCAAGGAAAAACAGATGAAGCTTTAGCCTTAATTAATCAAGTAAGAGAAAGAGCAGATGTGGAGATTTTAGAAGGCTTATCACAAACAGAAACCGTTAAAGCCATTATTGATGAAAGAGTTTTAGAGTTAACAGGTGAAGGGCATCGCTATTTTGATTTGGTACGTTGGGGTTTAGCCAATGATTATTTGGGTGTAGAATCTTTACACGGCGACCATCCAAAATCATTAAGTGGCGGTACTTTTACACCAAATAGAGATGAGTATTTATGGATACCAGTAAGTGAATTAGCAGCAAATGATAAACTAATACAAAATCCAGGATATTAATAACTAGTCTATTTTTTAAAATAAATATATCAGGCTGTGTTCCTTTTATAAACAGCTTGGTATATTTTTATCATTTTGTATGAGCTATTGTTTAAGCACTATTTGTTTTTGTATGATGCTTTTGATAGTTTCTTGCACAAAAAATGAAACAACTTTTACCCACCACGCTAAAAGCAAAACCAATATTCAATTTAATAATATCATAAAGCCAACCGACAACATAAATATCTTAGATTTCCATTACTTGTATAATGGAGGTGGAGTTGGTATTGCCGATTTTAATAACGACGCCTTACCCGATATTTTATTTGGCGGTAACCAAGTGAGTTCTGTTTTATACATCAACCAAGGTAATTTTAAATTCGAAAAATCTGATGCAATTAACACTACAGATTGGATTAATGGCATCAGTATTATTGATATTAATAACGATGGCTTAAAAGATATTTACCTAAGTGTGGGTGGGCATAATTGCGATGAAGGCAATTGCAAAAACCTATTTTACATCAACACATCTACCAAAAATAAAATTGAATTTATAGAACAAGCTGAAGCTTTTGGCTTAGCTACCGATTTTTACAGCCAACAAGCTGTTTTTTTTGATGCAGATAAAGACGGTGACTTAGATTGTTATCAACTTCAAAACCATGTTGACCGAGCCAACAAAAATTATCCAAAACCAAAGCGATATTTTTCTACAAAAAGCTATGATAAATTCTATTTAAACCAACAGGTTGAAACAGATGAATTGTTTTTTAAAGATGCTTCAGAAATATGGAATGTAAAAAACCCAGGCTTTGGCTTGGGCGTGGTTTTAACAGATGTAAATAATGATGGATTTTTAGAGGTATACGTTGCCAACGATTTTATAAGCGATGATTTAATTTATATAAATAAGGAGGGGAAATCTTTTAAAGAATCTTCCAAACAATTATTAGCCCACACCAGCTACAACAGCATGGGTGTTGATGCTGCCGATTTAAACAACGATGGCTACGAAGAAATAATGGTAGTAGATATGTTGCCCTACACCAATGGGCGTCAAAAAACGATGTTGGGTACGATGAACTACGACAAATATATAATATCTTTAAAAGAAAATTTCAACAGCCAATATATTAGAAACACTTTACAAAAACACAACCAGATTAACCACAAAAACGAAGCCCTGCCCTTTACCGAAATTGGAGCGTTTAGCAACATTTATCAAACCGATTGGAGTTGGGCACCTCTATTTGCCGACTATAACAATGATGGAAAAACTGACCTCTACATCACCAATGGGTACGCCAGCAACATCACCGATTTAGATTTTGTAAACTACAACAGCCAAACAAATCCTTTTGGCGGCAAGGCGGCTGCTAAAAAAGAAATACTACAAAATATAAGAAAGCAAGGCGAAGTAAAATTAAACAACGGCTATTTTGAAAATGAAGGAGACTTTAAATTTGTCAATCGAACCAAAACTAATTTTGCCGATCAGCCATCATTATCAAACGGTGCTGCTTATGCCGATTTAGATTTGGATGGTGATTTAGATTTGGTGGTCAACAACATTAATCAAACGGCTTTTATCATCGAAAATAAAAGCGAAGGCAATTATATAAAAATTGAGATAGAAGGTGACGATTTTAATAAAGATGGTATTGGTACAAAGGTAAGCATTTGGTCAGCTGGTAAAATGCAGCAAAAATTATTAAGCCCGGTAAGAGGCTACCTTTCATCAGTAGAACCAATTTTACATTTTGGTTTGGATTATGCAACAACTGTGGATAGCTTAATAATTGAGTGGCACAATGGTAGCATCACCCAAAAAGAAAACATAAAAACCAACCAACAATTACAGTATGATATAAAAGATGCTGAACCAAATAGTAGCAAAGCAACTTCTAAATTACAGCAAAAATTATTTATTTTAAAAGATACTTTAGTAAAAAGAACCACCAATAATCAACCGCATGATTTTGCTATTCAACCTTTGTTAATTAAACAGTATAGTAACAAAGGTTTTCAAATTGTTCAATCCTTATTAAGTGAAAAAAATAAATTGGTTTTTGTAGGAAGCCCTAAAGGAGAAAAATCGGTTATTTACGAATACTCAAAAGTAGGAGACGATTTACTTGAAAAACAGATTTTAAACGATACCAATAAAAGTGTTTTTGATGCTACGTTTTTTGATTATGATGGCGATGGTGATGAAGATTTATTTATTGCTTATGGTGGTTACAATCAAGCAATCGAAAATTCATCTTACCAAAATAAAATTTATATAAATGAAGATGGAGCATTTGTAATGGAAGTTACCTCATTTTTGCAGACAACGAAACGGTTTTCGTTGGAGCGTGGAGAAGTCCATGCGGCACAGAACAATCCAATGGAACCTGTTCCATTGTCCAACTCAGAAATTAAGCATGCTAATTTTTTAAAATCAAAAGCCAGTTCTTGCATTGCTGCCAACGATTATGACAAAGATGGCGACATCGATATTTTTGTCGGCAGCCAAGTTGTGCCCAAAAATTATCCTGAAATACCAGCTTCTGTTTTTTGGCAAAATAACGATGGGCAGTTGGTAGATAAAACCAAAACGATATTAGGCAAAGCTAAATTGGGTTTAATACAAGATGCTATTTGGGTAGATTTGAATGGAGATGATTGGCAAGATTTAATGATCGTAGGAGAATGGATGGCACCTTTAGTTTTCATCAATAAAAAAGGGCAATTAAAGCCGCTTGAAAATAATACGATTAATGATTTAAAAGGTTTGTGGCGATGCGTGTTTGCAGTAGATATAGATAAAGATGGCGACCAAGATATAGTGCTTGGTAACTTTGGAACGAACAGTCGTTTACAAGCAAGTAAAAAACAACCACTTCAATTGGTGGTAGGCGATTTAGATGAAAATGGAAAACACGACCCCTTGATGTGCTTTTATGTTGCCGATGAAGAAGGTGAATTAAAAGCCTATCCATATCATACACGTGATGATATTGCTTCTCAGCTACCCATTATAAAATCAAAATATACAAATTATAGCGATTATAGTAAAGCTACTTTTGATGAAGTGCTAAATCATTTTAACGAGTCAAATTACGAATTGAAAGCGGTGAATATTTTGGAGAGTATCGTTTTGGAGAATAGAGGCAACCTTGAATTTAAAGTCCACACTTTGCCAAATGAGTTGCAATGGTCTACAGTTAATGTAATAAGTGAAGGGTTTGGTGATGATGATAATGTTCAACTGTTTTTTGGTATGAATGATAATAGCTTAGATACGCATACAGGAAAGTTAGATGGACAAGCTGTTTTTTTGTTAAGCATAAAAAATGATTTTAGTTTTAATATAATAAATAATATAAATATTGGAAGTAATGAAACAGTAAGCAGTTTAATGCAAGTAGGCGATCAAATTTTTGTTGGGGATGAGGATAAGGTTTCTGTTTATGAAACTATTAAAGAGAAATGACATTTCTCGAAGAAATGTCATTTCTTAACAAGGGTTTTTCAATTGAATTTCGGTTGAAGGTGTAAAGGCTTACTAGATTTTTTGTTTCGGTATGATCCACAAAAATCCAGCATAACAGGAAGTAAAGCAGGATTGTGTAAACGTAAAAATTGCCATTTGTTATCAACCCGATTTGCAATTGGAGTATTATAAACATAGGAGCTTTTAATTAGAAAACGCCTTTATAATTGGTTAAAACCCATTGCAGTTAACTCATTAAAATTAACTGATTAGATTAAAACATTTGACGTGCAGAATTTTAAATACAATTAATGGATAGAACAATTGAAATAAGTAGATTCCCCAAGGTAGACATTTTTAGTGAGGATGAAAACTTTGCAATGGAAGCCAAGGTTGAAAATGAAGAAGATGGAATTTATGCAATTCATTTTAATATAAAAGCTGAGGAAACAGCAGTGCCCAAACCAATACATATACGTTGGAAATTACCCGCCATAAACGTAAAAGGCGTTTGGCGTTGTGGCAGCATGCACGACAAACGGCTTCGCTACGATTGGGAGTTAGATCATCATCAATCGCGCATTTCGGTAGATGCGCCCGTGTTATGTGTGTTCGGTCACGGTGATGAAAACATCATTAATTTTGCTTGTTCGGATGTGATTAATTTAATTGAAATGAACGCTTTGTTGCGGGAAGAAGACTGCTTTTTATATTGTCACCTTACTTTTTTTAATGAGCCGCACCCGGCTATTGACGCCTACAGAGCAACCATAAGAGTAGATACACAGAATATAAAATTTAGTAAAGCGCTGCAAAATGTGAGCAGCTGGTGGGCCAGTTTTGAAGATTTAAAACCGTGCAAAGTACCGCCCATTGCCAAAGCGCCTTTGTATTCAACGTGGTATAATTATCATCAAAATTTAGAGGAAGAAAGTTTAATAGAGGAATGTAAAACCGCCAAAAAACTCGGCTTCGATTTAATTATTTTAGATGATGGGTGGCAAACGATGGACACCAACCGAGGTTATGATTTTACGGGCGATTGGCTGCCTGATCGCTTTTCAAATATGGCTGATTTTGTTGCCAAAATACACGAAACAGGTATGCAAATAGGTTTGTGGTTTTCAGTACCTTTTTGTGGTAAAAAATCGACCGCGTATGAGCGTTTTAAAGGAAAATTTTTGACGGAGAACCACAGATGGGCACCCGTTTTTGATCCACGCTACCCCGAGGTTAGAGATTACTTAATTGAAATTTATACCAAAGCCGTGGCCGATTGGAAAGTAGATGCCTTAAAGTTAGATTTTATTGATGATTTTAAAGTGTACCCCGAAACCGATTTAACAAAAGCCAATGGTAGAGATTATGCCAACATAAATGAAGCGGTTGATCGTTTGTTAGCGAATGTGATGGAAACGATAAAAGGTATTAAACCCAATTTAGCCATTGAGTTTAGACAACAATACGTGGGCCCTGCAATGCGAAAATACGGCAATATGTTTAGAGCTTTTGATTGCCCAAACGACCCGGTAAGTAACCGTATTAGAATTACGGATGTAAAATTGTTGTGTGGCGAAACGGCCGTGCATTCAGATATGATGACTTGGCATAAAGACGAACCTGTGGAAATTGCTGCGCTTCAATTAGCGAATGCTATTTTTGGCGTGCCTCAAATATCGGTGTTGCTCAATAAAATACAAGCGCCTTATTTAAAAATGATTAAACACTACACCAACTATTGGAAAAAAAATGTTGGCGTTTTAATGGATGGGCAGTTTGAAGCCTTTGCGCCTTTAAGTAATTATACGCATCTAAAATCATCTACAAAACAAAAAATAATTTATGCTATATATGAAGATGTATTTATACCCATCGAAAATTTACCACTTGAAATAGATATTTTAAATGCAAAAACCAGCACCTCAATAGTTATTAAAATAAAAGAAGATGCGTTAAATTGGCTAAGCGTTATCTATAATTGTGAGGGCGAGATAGTTGCCAAAAACCAAATAAATTTTAAACAAGGCTTGCATTATTTTGATGTACCCACAGGCGGATTAATTCAAATGAAAAAATTATAAAGAGATGGAAACAGCAACAAACATTAGTAATATTGACATCGCTATCGTAATCAGTTATTTTGCGATTGTGTTGGGTATTGGTTTATGGATTTCGAGGAAAACCAAAACCGGAGAAGATTTGTTTTTGGGCGGTAGAGCCTTTGGTTGGGGCTTAATTGGCTTGTCTTTATTTGCCTCCAATATTTCCAGTTCTACCATCATTGGTTTGTCGGGTGCTGCTTACACAAGTGGCATAGTAGGTTCGGTATACGAATGGATGAGTGGCTTACCCTTAATTGCGGCCGCTTTAATTTTTATTCCTTTATATTTAAAAAACCGCATTACTACTGTACCCGAATATTTAGAAAAACGCTTCGACCGTAGATCGCAATTGTTCTTTTCGGCCGTCACTATTTTTATAACAATTGTGGTAGATACGGCCGCCGCTTTGTACGCTGGCTCTTTGGTATTGCAAGTATTTTTCCCCAACTTAGTGATGTGGCAAACCGTTTTTATGCTCGCTTTAATAGCTGGTATTTACACGGCTTTTGGTGGTTTAAAAGCCGTAATTTATACCGATGCTATACAAGCCGTTATCCTAATTATCGGCTGCTCTATTTTAACTTATATGATGTTTTCTAAGTTAAATTTCTCTTGGGCAAACGTGTTGGCATCCGCACCAGAAGATCATTTTTCTGTGGTGCGACCTTTAGATGACGAAACCATACCTTGGCCCGGTTTACTATTGGGCGTGCCATTTTTGGGCTTTTGGTATTGGAGTACCAACCAATATATTGTACAACGGATTTTAGCCGCTCGCTCTATGAACGATGCCCGTTGGGGTGTAACCCTCGCTGGTTTTTTAAAAGTAATCCCTTTGTTTATTATGGTTTTTCCTGGTGCAATGGCGATTAGCTTATACCCAGACATTAAAAATGGAGATGCCGTTTTTCCTATGTTGGTAACCGAAGTGCTACCCGTTGGCTTAGTTGGTTTGGTACTCGCTGGTTTGGTCTCAGCTATTATGTCGAGTGTAGATTCGGCGCTAAACTCCTCCTCAACATTGGTGGTTATCGATTTTATAAAACCCCGCAACCCCAACTTAACCGAAAAACAAATTACCCGCTACGGCAGAATTACCACCTTAGTATTTATGATAATTGCTGCGTTATGGGCGCCTCAAATTCAAAAATTCTCTGGCCTATGGTTTTACTTACAACAAATGTTTTCTATTATTGTACCGCCCATTGTGGTCATCTTTTTAATGGGTGCATTTTACAAACGCGGTACGGCCGATGCTTCTTTTTATACTTTGTTAATTGGCACCGGCCTCGGCATTGCTGCCTTTATATTGAGTTTATTCGAAATATGGAATTTGCACTTTACCATCAATGTAGGCCTAATGATCATTTTATCCGCCGTAGTATTTCTCGTTATCAGTCGCCTAACGCCAGCACCAACCTCTGCCCAGTTAGATTCGCTAACCTTTAACAAAGCCTATATTAATGAAGGTACCGAAAATATGAACTTTTTTACCAACTACAAACATCAAATGTTGGCCTTGGCGTTATTAATTATTGGCGTATTATTATGGTTATGGTAAAAGAAAAATAACCTGCCAAGCAAACCCTTTAGTTTGTTGGTATATATATTTAAAAACTATACAAAAGCTTTTTGTAAAGGGTAGTGCCGCTGTACATTAGAATAGTATTTGTTCCGCTTTGCTGCAGAAAAATGGTGATCAATTACTATGGGTTTTACACCAATAGCTTAGGTATGGTAGCGTTAGTGCTTTGTTTTAATGAACAAAATTTTTCAAATCTCGCTATTTTATGAGATAAATTGTAAAGATTTTTATTTTTATAGCTGTTACTTTGTTATGATAATTGTTTAATTTGTGTTAGCCGAAAAAACGCATTCGGTAAATAATTGTAGCACCATTTTACACAATGTGCTAATTTGCTTTTTGAAGAAAAAAACTGGAAAAGCTTTATATTTAACTATATAGTAAACACTGGTTTAAGATAATTTACTGATTTGGAAATTCACAAAATAAAAATTTATAAAAAAGTAACAATCTCATATTCAGCATCTTACTAAAAAAACACACAACAAATTATTTTATTTTTACCACAAACATTTAAAATTGTTGTTTTTTTTAAAAAAGTAAAAATTTACATTTGCAACTAAATTAACTTAAAATTTAATTAATTTAGAGCGAATATACAAATGAATATTTACACACCTCAAATACTCGTGTTTATATGTTTCAATTTAAAGCCAAGCATATTTATAACATTAATATTACCAAGCGGTTGTTATTTGATAGTGTGCTATTTTCAAAAGCTACTACCATCAGCTTGTTGTAAATTTGTTAAAGATATTTACCTCCTTTAAACTTAGTAGAAGCAAATAGCCGTATATAATAAATGTTCATGTTTTTATAAAATTAAAATTACATACAATGAAATTACAATCCACTTTTCTTTTCAATTTGATATTAGTATTATTTTTAATGCCAAATATTGATGTAAGCGCACAATGCAAAGAGCCATTAAATTTAGATTGGTTGCAACCATATTTAGGCTCAACTTGTACCGATAAGGTTTATGCTTTTTCCTACAATAATGAAGATTATGTTTATGCTGCGTCAACCCCGTCTTGCATAGCAGCAGATGCCCGTAACACTTTGTACAATTGCAATACTGGTGAGTTTTGTTATATTTTTGGCTTTACACCACCAAACGAGCAATGTGATGCTGAGTTGCAACAAACGCTTTTATCATTTACAATAGATGAAAATGTAATTTACCCAACAAACCCAGTTATAAGAACTTGCAACGACCCACTACGTGCAGAGTGGCTAAGCCCTTTACTGCAACTTAATTGTACCGATGGTGTTTATGCCTTTAATCACCAAGGAACCGATTTTGTGTACCGTTCTACCGCTTGTGAAAATGTAGACGACCCTAATTATTTATACAATTGTGGTACAGAAGAGATTTGCTATGTACAGGGTAGAACTTTTCCTGAATTGCAATGCGATTTAACGGAATTTCCTTTAACGGATTATTTAGTTAGAGATAATTTGATTTGGTCAACTCCATTGTTAGATTTGGTTAAAGATTTTCCGTGGTTACTCGAAAAATTAAATGTTAGAAACTGTACTGACAATGTTGTAAGTCGCTTTGATTCACCCGCAATTACTTTTGTGGCAATTAGCCAAAATAATAATGACGTGTTATACAATGCGGAGGGAGATTTATATTGTACGGATAGAAGTAATTTAGATTGTTTAAGTACCTATAATTTAAACGAACCAACAACACAATGGACTTGCAATTTAAGAGAACCAGAAAACATAGCTTGTGAAGCTATAGATGCCGATGATTTACCAATTTGGTTAAGTGATTACATAAGTAATTTGAGCTGCGAATGTGGTGGCGAAATTTTACAATATTGTTATAACGATGCTACCTATATTTCGTACGAAGCAAGTGCATCTTTTTGTGCAGATTATGCTGGTTTTGTTTTTAGTGAAGATGGTACACAAATTTGTCAAAATGGTGGCATTACTGGAGGAGATTGTTATACCATCTTACCCAACTTTTTTGATGAAGCTACTTTAGTGAACGATTTATGGGCTTGCGAAGATTGCAGCCAATTAGCTTTTGAAAGAGCTGAGCTTGGCTGTAGCAGTTGTTGCGATGATGTTATTTATTATACGGTTACCGGCACCTCTACAAATTACACAGTTACCAATACTTATAACGGTGTAGAAGTTTTAAATGGAGATCCTGTAGGTGCAATTGGCCCAAATAATAATATTGAATTAATAGTAACTACAAATGCAGGTTGTAGCACATCAGTTAGTATTCCTTTTCAACCATTTTGTTGCGAAGTGCCACCAATGTGTAACGTAAACAATGTATTTTATAGCTGTGAAGAAGGGCTACAAATAGAAATCGATCTTTTATATGGTGGTTCAATTAATGATTGCAACGAATCGGCCATTTTTAGAGATCAATATGGAAATACGCACCAAGTTGGTGATATTATAAAAGATGATAGTTATGAATTAACGATTGCCTCTGGGGGAAATATAGTTTCCCC
>ENA-ORXM01000588-ORXM01000588.1-marine-metagenome-genome-assembly--contig:-NODE-588-length-61644-cov-6.348904_pt1 | contig 61644 bp, 55 predicted proteins | sample MGYA00237867_ERZ511480 | MGnify/ENA primary metagenome ERZ511480 (study PRJEB26309, sample SAMN06266103) | marine metagenome | isolation source: Algal blade | place: United Kingdom:Sidmouth, United...
CTCTCCCAGGTAGTTCAGTTGGCAGAACGCCGGACTTTGAATCCGGTCGTCGTTGGTTCGATCCCAACCCTGGGAACATGGCAGACCGTTCGCTGAAGGCACTCGTGATCGCCACCGCGTCAGGAGCACCGATGCGGTCGGAACGCCCGAAGCCCATTCACATGCTGTGTGGGCGCCCCATGCTCACTCATGTGCTCGAAGTGCTCGGTGCTGCAGGGGTCGAGTCCGCCGTGGTTGTCACCGGTCCTCGTGGTGATTGGATCAACAAGCGCATCATGGAGGATCCGCCGTCGATCCCGGTGAGCTTCGTCGAGCAACAGGCGAATCGCGGCGGAGCAGACGCAGCACTGGTCGGTCTCACCGGATTCGATGAGTTCGACGACGAGGGTGATGTGTTGGTCTTGCCGGCTGATCTTCCTCTGGTGGATCTCGAGACGCTGGCGGCGCTGGTCTATGACCACCGCAAGTACGACGCAGCGTGCACAGTTCTCTCGGCCTCGGTGCCCGGTAGCGAGCCATGGCCACGGATCGATCGCGATGCTCGGGGTTCGATCATCGGTCTGACCAACCCGGCCGATGCACCTCCGACCGACGAACACGTCGAGATCGGTCTCGGGATCTACTGCATCCGACGGGAGCTGCTGGCACCTGCTGCTCGTCGTTCGGCACCAAGTTTTGGCGCAGGCCTCCATCATCTGAGCACGGTGCCCACCGTCTTGGCCGAGAGCGGCCACACCGTCTCGGTGTCGGTGATGGATGGCGACCTCGACACCGTGCGTCCGATCGACGACCGCTTTGGCTTGGCCCAGGCCGAAGCCGAGCTGCGGCGACGGACGAACCGACGCTGGCTCGATCGAGGCGTCACGATGATCGATCCCGACCGCACCTACATCGACGTCACGGTCTCGTTGGGCACCGACGTCACGCTCTTTCCTGGGACGATGCTCCAAGGGTCCACATCCATCGGGGACGGCTGCGAAGTCGGACCTGACTCTCGCATCGACCGGTGTGTCGTCGGCAAGAACAGCGTCATCGAAAAGACCATGGCTCGTGGAGGCTCGATCGGCGACAACTGCCGAGTCGGCCCGTTCGCAGTCATCGACACTGGCGCCGCACTTCCGGATGGGACCGTCACTGGACCGTTCTATGCTGCTCCGGGTGGCTGAGCCAAAGGTCACCTTCACAGCGTGTTGAACACGCGAACAAGGGGTTGGCAATGGAAGCGGTAACAACAAAGAGGCTCAACCTCTTCGCCGGGCGCCACAACACCGAACTCGCCGATGAAGTGGCGGCCAACCTCGGTGTCGAGGTGACCGAAGCTCATCTGAGTCAGTTCGCCAACGGCGAAACGCACTGCCGATTCTCCGAGTCGATTCGTGGCGCTGACGTCTTCATCATGCAGAGTCACGGCAACCTCGATGGCCGCTCGCTCAACGATGCAGTGATGGAACACCTCATCATGGTCGACGCCGCCCGTCGAGCATCGGCCAAGCGGATCACCGCTGTGATGCCTTGCTACGGCTACGCCAGGCAGGATCGCAAGTCCGAGGGTCGTGAGCCCATCACGGCCCGACTCATGGCCGACCTCTTCGCTGCTGCTGGCGCATCCCGATTGGTTGCCATTGATCTGCACAGTGGGCAGATCCAAGGTTTCTTCAATGGCCCCGTGGACCACCTCGTCGCCATGCCCATCCTGATCAACCGCTTGCAGACCGAGAGCGACAACCTCGTCGTGGTTTCGCCGGATGCTGGTCGTGTGAAAGTCGCAGAGCGCTATGCGCAGCAGCTCCACGCCGATCTCGCGATTGTGCACAAGCGCCGCTTGAAGGGCGTCAAGAACGAGGTCGAGGCCAAGGACATCGTTGGAGACGTCGAGGGACGCGATTGCGTCGTCATCGACGACATGATCGACACCGCCGGCACCATCTGTCAGGCCGCCGAGCTGTTGGTCGAACGAGGCGCTCGTTCTGTCATGGTCGCTGCCACCCACGGAGTGTTCAGTGGGCCAGCGGTCGAACGCTTGAAGAACTCGGTGATCGACAAGGTCATCATCACCAACACGTTGCCGATCCCGCCCGAGAAACAATTCGACAAGTTGGTCGTGCTTTCGGTCGCTCCGCTCATCGCCGACGCGATTCGTGCGGTCTTCAACGACGCTTCGGTGAGCGACATCTTCGATGGTCACAATCAGCAGTAAGAAGCAGCAGTTGGTAAGACCGCAATCGTTGAGAGGCGGACTCGTTTCGTCCCGCTAGTCTTCGTCAGTCGATTGCGCACCTTCAGCCTCCGCTACCCGCGCACGTTCTCGAGGATCGTTTCATGACTGTCGTAACTGCCACCACCGGACGTCAAACCGGCTCACGCCCCTCGGGGCGCCTTCGTGAAGAAGGCCAGCTTCCTGGCGTCATCTACGGCAAGGGCATAGAGCCCGCGGCGGTTCACGTGGAATACACCGAGCTGCGTGATGCGCTCAAGGGTCCTGCTGGCCTCAACACCGTGTTCACTCTTTCGGTCGATGGCACTGAGCACACCGTCATCGTGCGTGCCATTCAGCGTGATGCCATCAAGCGCACCGTTGCTCACGCCGACTTCCTCCGGCTCGACGACGCCGACCAGATCAAGATCACTGTTCCCGTCACCCTTGTCGGCCGTGCCGTCGAGGTGCTCGAGAACGGCGGGATCATCGAGCAGAAGATGCACTCGCTCAAGATCCTCGTTGATCCGAAGAAGGTGCCGAACTCGATCGAGGTCGACGTCTCCAACCTGAGCCTCCACGACCGCATCGCCCTCGGCGACATCGAACTCCCTGACGGAGTGAGCACCAAGGTCAGCGATCGCATCACGATTGCAGCCCCGGTCGTTCCCCGTGGCCTCAAGTCAGAGGAAGAGGGCGAACTCGAAGAGGGCGAAGAGGGCGAAGAGGGCGAAGAGGGTGCAGCCGACGGCGAGGCCGCTGCCGAAGAGTCCAGCGACGAATGATGTCTGTCCTCTCCCGCAAGCCGGGGGAGGGTCGACGCCGGGGAACACCGGCCGACCTCCTCGTGGTCGGCCTCGGCAACCCCGGGTCCGAGTTCGAGTCCACACGCCACAATGTCGGCGCCGACCTCGTGTCGGTGCTGGCAGCGCGCCACGGGGAGAAGCTCCAGCGAGGCAAAGAACGCTCGCTGGTTGCTGAGCTCCGCATCGGGTCCAAGCGAGTTGCAGTTGCGTTCCCTCAGACGTTCATGAACAACTCGGGCGAACCGGTGCGGATGTTGACTCGTCGCTACGGCATCGAGGATGCTGCCCAACTCGTGATCGCTCACGACGAACTCGATCTCGACACCGGTCGATTGAAGATCAAGGCCGGCGGTGGTCTTGCCGGTCACAACGGCCTGCGCTCGATCACCCAGCACCTCGGCACGACCGACTACATCAGGCTGCGGATCGGCATCGGCAAACCGCCAGCGTCGCAAGCCCCTCGAGACTTTGTCCTGCGCAAGCCCGGCAAGGCCGACCGCACCACACTCGATGTGGCCGTCGAACGGGCCGCTGACGCTGTTGAACAGTTGATAGCCGAAGGCATCGACGCCACGATGAACACGGTCAATCGTCGCGAATCCTGACATGCAGCGCTGATGTGGTGCTGATGTGACGCGCTGATGTGTGAGGGTTGTGCAGACGCTGCGCAGATTCACCCCTCGCGCTCCACAACGATCGCTGACGGCCTATCTTTTGAACATGTCCGGTCGGTTCCTACGTCCTCTTGTCTTCTTTGGCTTCCTCGTCGCCATCGGACTGCTCTCGTTTGCTGACCGGGCGAGCGGGTTGGTCAAGGGCGTGTGGGCGACGGTTCGGCGCTTCGGCTCGTTTGGTGAGCGGCTCTTCGGCCTCGATGTGGTCGACCGGGGCGACATCCCGCTCGCTTTCGACACCCTCGGCCATCTCGCGCTCTGGAGCATCGCCGGGATGCTCGCCTACTCGGCCTTCGGACGCCGAACAACTCGTTCGTTCTTGATCGTTTCGCTCGTCACACTCTCGGCTGGTGTCGAGGTCGGCCAGGGTTTCCTGAGCAGTACTCGTCAACCGCAACTCTCCGACCTCGCAGCGAACGGTGTCGGCGTTGCTGTCGGTGTGTCGATTGCTTCGATGGTCTGGTGGATGACTGGCCTGTTCGGAGGGAAGACCCGTAGCCTGACGCAGTGAGTTTTGAGCGCCTCCCGAGAGTTGTCGCCGAGGATGAGGCGGTCACCAGAGTCATTGGCCGATCAACGTCGGTCCTGGCAGTTGCAGAACCAGCACGAGCCATGGCCATCGCTGCCATGGTCACCGAGTCCGAGCGCCAGCCGGTCCTCGTCGCTGTTCCAACAACATCGGATGCCGAACGGCTCGCCGCTGATCTCCGGCTGTACTTGGGCCCTGACGACGTGCTGGTGTTTCCGGCATGGGAGACCCTTCCTTTCGAGCGGGTCAGCCCGTCGATCGAAGCGATGGGTCAGCGTCTGCGCACGCTATGGCATCTGCAGGATCCTGACCAGAGCCCACGCGTCATCGTTGCCCCCGCACGAGCCCTCGTGCAACGGCTCGGCCCACACGTTGGTGAAAGTGACCCGATCGTGGTCGGCATCGGCGATCAGCTCGACCCGCAGCAGCTCATCATCGACCTGGTGGCCATGGGGTACCGACGTGAGCCGCAGGTCGAGCACCGTGGTGAAGTCGCGATTCGAGGCTCGATCGTCGATGTGTATCCCTCGACCGCCGATGCCCCCATCCGTATCGACCTCTGGGGTGATGAGGTCGACAGGCTCACGCACTTCACGATCAACGATCAGCGGTCCAGCATCGACATCTCCGAAGCCGAGATCTTCGCGTGCCGAGAGCTACTGCCCACACCAGACGTTCGCGAGCGGGCCGAGGCCCTGATCGCTTCGGAGCCCTGGGGACGCGAGCAGTGGCAACGCCTGGCTGATGGCGAGCTGTTCGATGGCATGGAGTCGTGGTTGTCGTGGTTGACCGACGATGAATTGGTACTGACTGATCTGCTGCCCGCTGATGCCCTGGTCGTGTTGGTCGAGCCTCGGCGCATGCGCGATCGCGGCGCGGACCTGTTGGCCGAAGAAGCAGATCTCGCCACCACGCTGGCTCGTACCTGGGGCGCAGTCGCCGACGACACCGCAATCGGCGACGATGACCTTCCTCGGTTGCATCTGCCCTTTGACCGGTTGCTGGCCAAGACCAGCGCTCCGGCAGTCTCGGTCATGGCGGTTCCCGATGGCCCGGATGTTTCGGTGTTGGCGGCATCAGGCTGGCCTGCCCCCGGTGAGGCGCTGGCGCAACACATCCAGCAGCTGCTGAACGATGGCGCCCGCGTCATCATCACCGCCGACGGTATTGGTTCGGCCAAGCGAGTCGCTGATCTGCTTGCCGAGTGGGGGATTCACCCCGAACAGCACGGCACCGCTCATCCCGAGGTCTTCGCTCCAGGGGCGCACCTGGTCGTTGCCACCGTCGAACGCGGCTTTGTCCTCGCCAGCTGCGGCGTAGCGGTCCTGCCCGAATCCGAACTCACAGGCCGCCGTCGGTCGCACCGCAAGGCGCGTCCCCGAAAGCGGCAAAGTGAGAGTTTTTTCGACGATCTCAACGTGGGCGACTACGTCGTGCATCACCAGCACGGCGTCGGCAAGTTCGGCGGCATGGTCAAGCGGTCGATCGGTGGGTCCGAGCGGGACTACCTCCAGCTCGAGTACCGGGGCCAGGACAAGCTCTATCTGCCTTCGGATCAGATCGATCTGATCCGTCGCTACACCGGCGGCGAGTCTCCATCGCTACACCGACTGGGTGGCTCTGACTTCGCCAAGGCCAAATCGAGGGTCAAGTCAGCGGTCGAGGAAGTGGCCCAAGAACTCGTCGTGCTCTACCAAAAGCGCATGGCCACCGAAGGCCACGCCTTCGGCGAAGACACGCCGTGGCAATCCGAACTGACGACCGCATTCCCGTACGAGTACACACCAGATCAGGCCACCACGATCGCCGACGTCAAGGGCGACATGGAAGCAACGATCCCCATGGACCGCCTCGTTGTCGGCGACGTGGGGTTCGGTAAGACCGAAATCGCCGTGCACGCAGCGTTCAAGGCAGTGCAGGGCGGCAAGCAAGTCGCAGTGTTGGTGCCGACCACGCTGCTGGCCCAGCAGCACTTCCAGACCTTCAACGAGCGCTACGCCCCCTATCCCGTTCGGGTCGAGGTGCTCAGCCGCTTCCTCACCACGAAGCAGGTCAAGACCGTGGTGGCAGCGTGCGAGGCCGGTGAGGTCGACGTTCTCATCGGCACGCACCGGATCCTCTCCGACGACGTGAAGTTCCCAAAGCTCGGGCTTCTCGTGGTCGACGAAGAGCAACGTTTCGGTGTTTCGCACAAAGAGAAGATCAAGCAGTTCAAAGCAGAAGTCGACGTGCTCACGCTGTCGGCCACACCGATTCCCCGCACGCTCGAGATGAGCCTCACCGGCATTCGGGATCTTTCGCTGCTCAACACACCGCCCGCCGACCGCCAGCCGATCCTCACCTATGTCGGTGAGTACGACGACCGAGCTGTTGCCGAGGCCATTCGACGCGAGCTGTTGCGTGAGGGGCAGGTCTTTTACGTCCACAATCGGGTGCAGAGCATCGACAAGGTCGCCAACGATCTGGCCACGTTGGTCCCCGAAGCCCGCATCGCCATCGCTCATGGGCAGATGGACGAGGGAACGCTCGAAAAGGTCGTGCTCGACTTCTGGGAGGGCGAGTTCGACGTGCTCGTGTGCACCACGATCATCGAGTCAGGCATCGACATGCCGACGGTCAACACTTTGGTGGTCGATCGCGCCGAGCTTCTCGGTCTTGGCCAGCTCCATCAGTTGCGTGGGCGTGTCGGTCGTTCCGGCTCCCGTGCGTACGCCTACCTGTTCACCAGGCCAGATGCGTCGCTCTCGGAAGAGGCCTACGAACGCTTGAAGACCATTGGCGAAGCAACAGACCTCGGCTCCGGTTTCAAGATCGCCATGCGTGACCTCGAACTACGCGGTGCCGGCAACCTGCTGGGTGTTGGCCAATCCGGCCACATTGCCTCGGTGGGCTACGACTTGTACTGCCAGATGGTCACTGATGCCGTGGCCGAGTTGAACGGCGTGGTCACCGAGGAGCCGGTCGAGATCTCGATCGATCTGCCCGAGACCGCCAACCTGCCCGAGGACTACGTGCCGTCAGAAGCGGCCAGGCTCGAGGCCTATCGCCGCCTTGCTGCGGTCACCTCCGACGCCGAGGTCGAAGACATCAAAGCGGACTGGCGAGATCGCTACGGCCCCATCCCCGAGAACGCCGATCGTCTGCTCGACGCAGCTCTGTTGCGGGCGGACTGTCATCGCATCGGTATTCGCGATGTGGTCACGATCAAGGGCCCGGGTATGGGCGGTCCGTCATGGATCGTGAAGCTCGGCCCGGTCTCGCTGAAAGTCAGCCAGGAGATGCGACTCGAGCGGCTGTTCCCCGACAGCGTCATCAAGCCGAACGAGTACGGCCCCGATGGCGGCCAGGTGCAGCTCGGTCTCCGGAAGAAGCGAGAACTCGCCAATGCAATCCGCATGTTCCTCCACGAGCTCTGGCCACCGGAAGAAGTCGACAAGGCAACACCGCCTCGGGCTCCCGAAGGCGCCATCGCCAGCGCTGGTCGTCGGCGGTAGTCCTCTGGCTCAGTCGTCGAGATCGATGACGACCGGTGAGCGTCGCCTGAGGAAGTCGAACAAGCGGATCCACACATAGGCAGCGAGACCGCCGACGATGGCACCTCGAATGGCGACCGCTGCGCCGAGCCCGACGTCATTGACCGATTGCAGTAGGGCAATGCCAGCCACAGACCCGACGGCGATGGCGCCGGTCACGACCGGAACGGCCAACGGTCGGTCGCCGATCGAGGCGCCCATTGCCATTCCGAAGAGGATGCCGGGTAGTCCGGCGAGGACGCATCCGAAGAGAACGGCGGTCAAAAGACCGAGGAACAGGCTCGTACCGAAGCTGCTGTCGACGTCGAACACATCGCCGGCGCTGACGAAGAAGGCGGTCAACCCATAGATGGGGCCGCTGATTGCGCCGGCGGCGAAGCCTGCCTTGGCCCCGATGTTGACCCGCCCGAAGTTCATCGGTTGATCGTAGTGGGCTCGGTCCGCTGCCCTGAAGTAGGTTCGATCCATGACTGACACTCGCGTGACATTGGACGGGGCCCCGCTGGATTGGGGCGGCATCGTGGCTGATTTGAACGAGCTGCTCCGGCTGCGGACCACGCCGATCGGTATGAAGATGTTCGAGACAAAGGCCGAGATGGAAGCGGTCACGAAGATCCGCCGCCCGCGCAGTATCCACACCACGGACCAGATCGTTGGCATGGCGGCCCGTCTCAACTGGACCGTCGGCATCACCAACGATGATTTGGTCGGCGCGCAGTGCGGTGCCGTCATTGGTCTGCACCCACAGGACGAAAAGTGGCTGTCGGGCAAGCACATGACCGGTGTCTGGTTCGAGACCATCGAGGACGCATCAGCGCATCAGAATGCAATGCACACCGTTCCGTTCGGAACCTACGAGGCGATGGCGGTGTCGCCTCTGGCCACCGGGCGCCTCGACCCTCCAGACATCGCAATGATCTACGCCACGCCGGCTCAGATGATCCTGTTGATCAACGGCTTGCAGTGGGCGGGTTACAAGAACATGGAGTGGAGCTGTGTCGGCGAGTCAGCCTGTGCTGACTCCTGGGGGCGAGCGCTGACTCTCCGTGAGCCGAGCGTGTCGATTCCGTGTTACGCCGAGCGGCGCTATGGCGGCGTGCAAGACGACGAGCTGCTGATGGCGACCCCGCCAGAATTCCTGCCAAAGGCCATCGAGGGCCTGCGGGCGCTCGCCAGCAACGGACTGCGCTATCCCATCCCGAGCTACGGCATCCAGAGCGATGCCAAGGCGGGGCTCGGTGCCTCCTACGACTGAGCCAACCGTGGTCGAGCAGCTCGTGATGGCGATCGAGTCGCGTACTCAGCACAACGGTGGCCAGCCGTTGCTCGTCGGCCTCGATGGACGCAGCGGCACCGGTAAGTCAACTCTCGCCGATGCCGTGGCCACTGCGCTGCGGTCGGTCGCAGTGATCAAGGGTGATGAGTTCTACGCCGGGGGCGCTCAGGAGGAGTGGGACGATCGAACCGCTGATGAGAAGTCGTCGCTGGTCATCGACTGGCGTCGCCAGCTTGCGGTGATCGAAACGCTCGGACGCAGCGACGTGGCCCGCTGGCACGGCTACGACTGGGAAGCGTTCGACGGCAGCCTCGTTGCTGATGCAACCGAGACGCTGCCAGCCGACGTCGTGATCCTCGAAGGTGCCTACAGCTGCCGACCCGAGCTGGCGAAACGTCTCGACCTCACGGTGCTGCTGCGGCTGGAGAACGACGCTCGGCTCGAACGGCTGCTGCAGCGCGACGGACTGGCCTACCGAGACGATTGGCTCGCCCGATGGACCGAAGCCGAGGACCACTATTTCTCGGCCGTCCGCCCGCCCGAGTCGTTCGACTTGGTGCTCAGTTCGTCTGGGTGAGTGACTCGCCGAGATCCCACACGCTGGGGTTTCGGTTGTCGAGCACCGAGGTGAACCGGTCGGCGAGGGCCGAGACCATGGTCATGTCGGTGAACACCCAGAATGCATCGCTGGTGACCGCGCCGTGCACGAGTTCGGCCACCTGCGCTGGCTCCATGCCGGTGTCGATCTGTTCTTTGATGAACTCACGCCTAGCGTCAGTTTCTGCGTCGACCTCGGGGTCGACCAGCGCATTCGGAGCGGCGTACTCCGGCCGATTGCGAGCTGACTCGACGATGTTGGTGCGCACCCAGCCCGGGCAGAGGCAGGAGATGCCAACGCCGGTGCCTTGGAGCTGGTGGTAGAGGCCTTCGGTGATGCCGACGACAGCCCACTTCGAGGCGGCGTACGGCCCGTGGCCTGGGAATTGCCCGGCCATCGACGCAGTGTTGATGATGTGCCCCTCGCCCTGCTCGACCATCTGGTCGACAAAGACCTTGTGGCCGTGCACAACGCCCATCAGGTTGACGTCGAGCACCCACTTCCAGTTGGACAGATCGATGTCGAGCGATCCGCCACCGTCGTTGTTGCCGCCGACGCCAGCGTTGTTGCAGACCACGTGGACCGACCCAAACGCTTCGTTGGCTTTGGCGCCAAGCGCCTCCATCGATGCGAAGTCGCTGACGTCGGTCACGACACCAATCGCCTCGGCACCGTTGGCCAGGAGGCCGTTGACAGCTGCGTCGAGCGCTGGCGCTTCGATGTCAGCCAGTACGAGCTTCATGCCAGCGGTGGCGAATCGTTCGGCCATGGCGAGGCCGATGCCGCTGGCGCCGCCGGTGATGACGGCTGTCTTGCCTGTGAGATCCTGCATTGGGTTCCTGTTCCGAGGGTTGAACGCTGGCTCGATCAGACGCTGAGGCCGACGAGCTTGGTGTCGAGGTATTCATCGAGACCGACATGACCGCCTTCACGGCCCACGCCTGACTCTTTCACACCGCCGAAGGGTGCAGCAGCGGCAGTGGGATTGATGTCGTTGATGCCGATGATTCCGAACCGAAGACCTTCGGCAATACGCCAAGCACGGCCGATGTCTCTGGTGTAGAGGTACGCCGCAAGCCCGTAGGTGGTGTCGTTGGCCTTGGCCAAGATGTCGGCTTCGTCGTCGAAGATGATGACGGGAGCCACGGGCCCGAAGGTCTCCTCGGAGTGGATGAGCATGTCGTCGGTGACATCGCCCAACACCGTTGGTGCGTAGAAGAAGCCCTGGTCGAGGCCGTCAGCGGTCAGGCGCTCGCCGCCGGTGAGCACGGTGGCTCCCTTCGCCACGGCATCGCGGACCTGGCGATCGACCTTGTCAACGCTCGGTTGGTCGACGAGCGGGCCGATCGAGACGCCGTCGATGGTACCGACGCCAGCTTTCATCTTGGCGACGCGCTCGGTGAGTGTGGCCAAGAACGGTTCGGCGATGCTGCGCTGGACGTAGATGCGGTTCGGGCTGATGCAGGCCTGACCGGTGTTGAGGAACTTCACCAAGGATGCGCCCTTGGCGGCATGGACGGGGTCGGCGTCATCGAACACGATGAACGGCGCATGGCCTCCGAGCTCCATCGACACTCGTTTCATCGCCGTGGCTGCTCTGGCGCCCAGCTGCTTGCCGACTTCGGTCGAGCCGGTGAATGTCAGCTTGCGAACGCGAGGGTCTTCGAGCCAGGCGTCGCCGACGGGAACGGGGTCTGCAGCATTCACCATGTTGACCACGCCAGCGGGAACACCGGCGTCATGGAAGATCTCGAACATCGCGACCGCACACAGCGGCGTCTGCTCGGCAGGCTTCAACACCATCGTGCAGCCAGCGGCCAGCGCTGGGCCGATCTTTCTGGTCAGCATCGAGATCGGATAGTTCCATGGTGTGATCGCAGCGCACACGCCAACGGGTTGGCGCATCACGATGAAGCGCTGGTCTGAGCGGGGCGCTGGAATCGTCTCGCCGTAGACCCGCTTGGCCTCTTCGGCGTACCAGAGCAAGAAGTCCGCGGCGTACTTGACCTCGTTGCGGGCGGCCTTGATCGGCTTGCCCTGCTCCTTGGTCATCAGTTGAGCGAGGTCTTCTTTGCGTTCCATCATCAGTTTCCAGCAGGTGTACAGAACCTCGGAGCGCTCGTAGGCAGTTCGTGCAGCCCACGGGCCGAACGCCACATCGGCGGCATCGACTGCAGCAACTGCTTCAGCAGTGCCGCCGTTTCCAACCGATCCAATGACCTCTCCGGTCGCAGGATTCGTGACCTCGAAGGTCGCCGTGGGGGACTGCCATTCGCCATTGATGTAGTGCATTCGAGCGAGGCTAGATGGCCGGGCTCCAACACGACAGCTGAACCGTCCCGCTTGCCCTGCCTCAATGGTTGGATTAGACCAGGCACGTCGACGGGGGACGTCGACAGGGGATGAAAAACGTGAACCGAATGTTCTGCTTCAACGCGTCCGTCGTTGCTTCTGTATGAAACGACTCTTGGCTCAAAAGCTCGCTGAGCTGGCGTTCGTTCTGCTTGTCGTGTCCTTTCTGAGCTTCATGTTGCTGTCGCTGGTGCCTGGCAATCCCGAGCTGCAGATCCTGGGGGAGAATGCGACAGCAGAGTCCCTGGCCGACTTGCGGGAAGAGCTCGGGTTGGATGATCCGCTGATCACGCGATACGGGCGCTGGCTGGGCGATGTGGTGCAAGGAGACCTGGGCCGGTCAGAGCGTCTGAACCAAGACGTCGCCGACACACTCAAAGAGAAGCTGCCGGTGACGCTGCAACTGGGCTTCCTGGCGATCTTCTTCGGCATCTTCTTCTCGATCCCGCTCGGGATCTTGGCGGCGTGGCGAGCTGGCGGACGGGCTGACCAGATCATCACCACCGTCAGCTTCGGCGTCTTGGCGTTGCCGAGCTTCCTGGTCGCCATCGGCCTGTTGATCATCTTCGCCGTCCAGTGGAATCTGCTTCCGGCCGCGCCGGCATGGGTGCCGATCACCGAATCACCGTTCACCAACCTGAAGAACGTGATTCTGCCGGTCTCCGCCATGGCCATCGGCGAGGTTGCAGTCCTGACCCGTGTGTTGCGGTCCGACATGATCGAGACCCTGCAAAGCGACTTCATCTCGACAGCTCGAGCGAAAGGACTGTCGAACCGCTTCATCCTCCTCCGACACGCCCTGCCTTCATCGCTGATGTCGATCCTCACGCTCATCGGTCTCCAGATCGCCGGAGCGATGACCGGCGCCGTGGTCATCGAGCAGATCTTCGGTTTGCCGGGCATCGGCAGCATGCTGGTGATCGCCATCTCGACTCGAGATCTGGTGCTCGTCCAGGGCACCGTTCTGGTGATCGCCGCTGCCTACGTGATCGTGAACTCCATTGTCGACGTGACCTACCAGATCGCCGATCCGAGGCTTCGCCGTGGCTAGTCCAATGATTGCTTCGGCTGCGACGTCGACGTCCGGAGAGGATGCAGGTGCCGGCAGGGCCAGTTACGGCCCGGTCTTCTGGGCCGCAGCCGTGTGGCTCAGCATCATCTTGTTCGCTGCGATTTTTGGGGACTTCCTCCCACTCAAAGACCCCAACCGAATCAACCCAGCCGACAAATTGCTCCCCGTTCTCACCGACGGCAGCCTCCTCGGCACCGATCAGCTCGGTCGAGACGTCCTTGCCCGACTGGTGGCCGGAGCCCGGATCTCGGTGTTCATCAGCGTGGCCACGGTCTCGGTCGGCATCTTCGTGGGCGGACTGGTCGGCGCCACGGTCGGGTTCTTCGGAGGTCGGATCGAAAAGCTGGTCATGGTCGTGGTGAACGTGATGCTCTCGTTCCCCGCCCTCGTGCTGCTGCTCGGGGTGGTGGCCATGGTCGGCTCGTCACTGAAGGTCTTGACCATCATGTTCTGCGTGCTGGCGGTGCCCGGCTATGTCCGCTTCGCCAGGGCATCGGCGCTGGTGTTGATGCAGCGTGACTGGGTGCAGGTCAGTCGAATGGTTGGCTCGAAGAGCAGCCGCATCGTGCTGCGAGTGCTGATGCCAGATGTGCTCGTCACGCTCATCACGTTCGGCCTGCTCGCTCTCGGCGGCGTCATCGTTGCCGAAGGAACCATTGCATTCCTCGGGTTCGGTATTCCGCCGCCGCAGGCCACCTGGGGATCGATGATCGCCGATGGCAAGAACTCGCTCGATGAATCGCTCAACCTCGCACTCGTTTCGGCAGGGACCATGTTCCTGACGATCCTTTCGCTCAACCTCGTCGGCGACGGCCTTCGCCGCCGTCACCAGCTCCGCGACGCCCAACTCTGACACTCACGCTCTGACACTCACGCTCTGACACTCACGCTCTGACACTCACGCTCTGATCAAAGGGGAACAGACATGAACCGAACATCGCTACCGAAGCAACCGCGGTGGAGGCCGCTGCTCAGCCTCTTGCTCGCCATGGGAATGGTCGCCGCTGCATGCACATCGAGCAGCGACGGTGAAGACGGTGGCGATGCTGGGGGAGGCGATGCTCGAAGCGATGACATCTCCACTGCCGAGGTCGCCGATGCCCCTGATGAGAGCGGGCTCACGATCACTCGCGGCGGTGAGATCACCGTCGGCATCGTTGCCGAGAGTTCGGGCTGGTACCCGCCGAGTTCCGAGACTGCGTTCTCCGCCGGATTCCTGGTGATGGATGCGCTCTATGACCGTTGGTTCCACCAGACCGGCACCGGCGAGATCATCCCCATGATCGCAGCCGAACGGGCGACCCCAGACGACGACGGTGACGAGTGGACCATGGTGATCCGCGAGGGCATCACGTTCCACGACGGCAACGAAGTCAACGCCGCAGCAGCGGTCGAGATGATCGATCAATGGCTCGCGGGACCATTCGGATCGAGCTCGACGATCGTCAGCGCCGAAGCCCTCGACGAGTTCACCGTTCGGTACGTCTTGAAAGACGCCGACCCTGCGTTCGAACAAACGCTCGCCGGCATCGCCACTGGTGCGGTCTTCTCGCCGACCGCAGGACGTGCCTTCGGCCCAGAGGACTCGGTGGAGAACCCCATCGGCACGGGCCCGTTCATGTTCGAATCGTGGACTCGGGACTCCGAGATGGTGGTGGTTCGCAATCCGAACTACTGGCGGGCTGCTCCCGACGGTGGCACGTTGCCGTACCTCGACCGCATCCGTTTCCGTGTGTTGTCCGACGCTGATTCCCGGCGAGCCAGCTTCGCCGCAGGCGATCTCGACATCACCACTCAAGGTGGCCCCGACGGCGGCCCTGATCTGATCGAGAACGGCGCCATTCCGTACGAGTACATCGGCAACGGTGCGGGCGTGAACATCTACAACGTGTTCGAGCCGCCCTTCGATGATGTCCGCATTCGCCGGGCCGCGTCACATTCGTTGAATCCGGAGAATGCCATTGCCCTGAGTGCAGCCAATCTCTCTGGCGTCACCGAGATCCGTACGCAGTACTTCAACTCCACCAGCCCTTGGTACAACGAGGCCGCTGGAGCCGACTACGCGACGTTCGATCTTGCTGAGGCGCAACGCCTGGCCGATGAGTACGTCAACGACCCGGCTCGCAGCGACGGGAAGGGCGTGGGCGAGCCCGTGTCGTTCACCTACGACTGCAACACCGATCCGATCAACCTCGACCGCGCCCAGCTGTTTGCCCAGGAGTGGGGCGACATCGGTTTCGAGGTCGAGATCGAAACGACCGAGCAATCGAGTTTCATCACCAAGATCGTCGGCACGTCGAGCGAACCGCTCTTTGCTGGCGAGTTCCAAGTTTCTTGCTTCGCCGACGGCAACGAGCAGGACCCACTGCAACTGTTCCGGACGCGCTACGGAGACGGCCAGGTCCTCAACTGGACCAACTTCACCTCGCCGGACATCGATGCCCAGCTCGACATCCTGCGCAACGATCTCGATCCGGCAGCACGGCAAGCAGCCACCGCAGAGGTCAGCCGGATCACCGCAGAGGAGATGCCGATCTACTGGTGGCCATCAGGGTCCAATCTGGTGTTGACCAAACCGGAGGTGCGTGGGCTCGAGACCTACACCTATCCCGACGGCGGCGGCAACGACCGCATGGGATCAGGGCGAGTGTGGTGGCACGAGGTCTGGGTCGATGGAGCGACGCCGCTCGACGACATCCCGACCGACTACTTACCGATTCCAGAGGTCGCAGACCTTCCCGATGAGCCAGAGGCTCCTGCTGGACCACCGGTCAACGACACGGTTGCTGCTGCCATGCCAGCTCCGCCGACCGGCTTGTCAGTGGGAGGCAACGATGCGCCGCTCGAAGAGTTGTGTCCGGGCCTGAGCGTCCTCGGCAGCATCGTGCCAGCCTCGGCCACCCATCAGGGGTACGTGGGCGACCCGACGTTCGGGCCGTTCGCTGCGGTGAACATCTACGAATTGGCTGCCGGCGAAGCTGCTGAGATCCTCGCTCGCTACGAGCAGGCGCTGACTGATTGCGCTGACTACACCGCAACCCTCGACGCCGGCGAGGTCATCGCTGGCTACAGCGCCAGAGACCTCGGGTCCTACGGCGACGCCAGCGCTGGGTACAGCAACGCCGGCACGATCGCTGGGTTTGCCATCGATACCGAGATCGTCGTGATCAACACCGGCGACAACCTCGCCATCGTCACTGCCCTCTACGTGGTGTCGCCTCCTGATGGTGCAATCACCGGGCTGGCCGCCGAGGCCGAGGGGATCCTCGCCGGTCTCTGATCTGCAAAGGCCGGCGATGATCAGGGAGTGAGCCGCACGATGGTCGAGCCGGTGCTGTAGACGAGGTCACCGTTGGCCAACAGTTCGACATCGAGGATGCAATCATCAGCAACGGTCTCGCCGAAGGTGACCACACCGTCGGCGAGATCGAAGCGATTGAGTTCGAGACTGTTGTACGAGCAGATGTAGAGCGAGTTGTTCGTGGCGGCAAGGCCCGACGGTGCCGAATCAGCGGGCAGCACCAACGCAACCTCGGGGTCGAGACCGAGATCGCCTCTGGCCACGCGTTCATCGCCGTCCTGTGGCTCGTTGTCTGCCACCCAGAGTTCGCCAGCGGGCGAGCGGTCGAACGCAAACGGATTGTTCCAGGGGCCGGAGAGGATCCGTGGGACCTGGCTGTCCGGGTCGACGTCGGGGTCGATGGCGATCAACTTGCCGACGATCGAGTCCGGGTCTGCTTGGCCATCCCGGTCGTTCAACAGGCCGATGCCGATGATCAGTTCGCCGCTGTCGAAGATCATTCGGCCTCCGTTGCCGCCCTGCACGGTGGTCGGCCCGCGCCAGACTGGGCGTTCGGAGCTGCCGCTTTCGTCGAGGAGCAGTTCGCTGATGACGAGGTCGAACGTGCTGTCGGTGTAGCTGACGAAGATTCGTCCATCGGGGTCGACGGTGAGACCGAGCAAGCCACGCTGTCCGTCGGTGTCTGCAGCAACCGATCCGATCTCGGCACCAGTCTCGTCGTGCACCGTCCCCTCGACAGCGGCCCAGAGGAATCCGCCCTCTGGTAGGGCAGCCAGGGTCACTGCCTGGGCTTCGATGGGTGCAGCGACGGATGGTTCGCTGTCTGTGCAGGCAGATCCCAGCAGGGCAAGACAGAGGAGGACACGTTTCACGACATGATCCTAGGAAGTCCAACCCTCTGGACGTGATCGGGCTGGCTACAGTCCGCCCGATGAGCTACCAGGCGGTTGTGTTCGACATGGGCGGCGTGTTGGTCGAGCTCGGCCCGCTCACCGAGATCCTCGGCGATGACCCGCTCTCATCTGATGAATTCTGGGTTCGATGGTTGCGTTCACCAGCGGTTCGAGACTTCGAGCGAGGGCGGTGCACCCCGGACGAGTTCGGAGATCGCATCGTGACAGAACTCGGTCTGTCCTTTGATGGCACCGAAATGATCCGAAGATTCGCTCAGTGGCCGAAGGGTCTGTTCGACGGAGCGCAATCGCTCATCGCCGAACTTCCTGACGGCATCGAGGTCGGGGTGCTGTCGAACACGAACGCATTGCATTGGAACGGCCAGAAGCAACACGTCGAGGTGCAAGCGCTGTTCGGCCGTACCTACCTCAGCTACCTTCTCGACATGGTGAAGCCAGACAGCGAGGTCTTCGACCACATCGTCACCGACCTCGGGTGCACCCCCGGTGAGATCGTCTACTTCGACGACAACCAGATGAACGTCGACGCGGCAATCGCTGCTGGTCTTGTCGCAGCGGTCACGAAAAACCCCGCAGACTGTCGTAGCGAGTTGGTGAGACTCGGCTTGCTCAGCTGAGCGTGCTCAGTTTCCGAACACGCCGATGATCGAGAACTCGACTCGTCGGTTGGTGGCTCGGCCTTCTGGTGTCTCGTTCGTTTCGAGCGGCTCGGACTCGCCCAGCCCGCTGACGGTGAGGCGGCTTTGGTCGACACCGTGCTGGACGACGAGCGCTCCAACGGCCTCAGCACGGTTGATCGACAGTGCGAGGTTCGCCTCCTCGGAACCGACGTCGTCGGTATGACCGATGATCGTCAGGGTCGAGGTCGGCTCGGCCTCCATCAGATCGACGGCGAGGTCGATCAATGGCTTGTACTGCTCGTCCAACGTGGCAGCTCCGGTGTTGAACAACACCGGTCTCGCCACACTGAGCTGGATCGGCGCATCGGGGTCATAGACCGCGTCAGAGCTGATCTCGAAGTTGTTGATGACGCGGTCCCTGCCGACCACGGCGACCGCAGCTGACTCCAAGATGTCAGAAACGCCCCGATCAGGTACGAGCCCCTCGAGATACATCGTGTCGCCGTCGACGACGAGGCGTTGCGTGGGCTCTTCATTGACCATGGCAAGACCGGCAGGCGGCCCGTCGTCTTCGAGCCATCCGGCAACCGTCGGGCCAGCAAAGATGAAGGCAGCGGCAACAGCACCGGCGAACAACACACCGACCATGACACGACGAGCCAAGACAGGCCCGGCGCTGTTGGAACCGCCGGAGCCTTTGTCTTGGTCTGGGGAAGGCAACGACGCGGTGTACTGGAACTCAGCAATCGACGACTCGAAGTCGTCGCCAATACGATCGTTGATGTCGCGCAGTGCATTCGCAATGTCAGGATTCACGGCCACGGTGGTTGCATCGACACACATCTGGACCCACTTGAGGTCTGCGTTTGTGTCAGTTCGACCATCCGCCGTCGAAGCCGACACACTGGCCGGTCTGGAAGCGAGATGTGCCATCGATGAAAATCGAGCAGAAGGCAGCGAACTCCTCCATGGTGCCCAGCCGCCCCATCGGGACCTGCGCCTCGATCTTCTTGCGCCGCTCTGGATCACCAGCGCCACTTGCCTCGATGAATCCAGGGAAGTCCATGAAGTTCGTACCAACGGCATTCACCTGCACCCCGTGCTTCGCCACTTCGTCCGCAACGTTGCGGACCAGCATGTTGGCGGCGGCGCGAGTAGAGGAATAGAGGGGAGCGCCAGGGGTCGGCCGCAGACCGGATGCGCTCGTGATGGCCAGTACCTGGCCCTGGCCCTGCTCGACCATCACGGGAAGAAAGACTCGGAGCGCTCGGTACACCGATTCGATGTTGCCACGCATCACCTTGGTGAGATCCTCGGCGGAACTCTCGAGGAAATTCCCGACCACGATGTCGCCGGTGTAGAAGACGGCGCTGTCGACCCGGCCGTAGGCATCCATCGCCATGTCGAGCAGGCGAGGAGCCGCGCTCGGCTCGGCCAGATCGAAGGTGTTGTCGACGATCCAGGTCGATCCGCCATGCGTCTCGAGTTCTTCGACGAGGCCCTCAGTGGGGTCGCCGAGGACGAGGTCGAAACCGCGCTGAGCGAGCTCTCGGGCCAGCGAGGGTCCAACGTAGTGAGATGCATTGGCGACAATGGCGACGGGACGGGTCTGGCTCATGGGTTGTTCTCCAGGTTGGGTGGTTGGCGAACCTAGCCCAGACCCCTTCCTGGCACGATCGGTCAGCGTCGATCTGCGTCGATCTGCGTCGATCTGCTCGACGCCGTACCGGGGGAGTACACGAGTGCAGCACCATCGGTGCCGGGCAGTTCTACAGACACGGCCGCTACGACGGGTCTAAGGTCGCTCGCAAACAGCGGGCAACGTCGTCCAGGGGACCGGACGGTGCTGCCCTCCAGAGGGCGCTTGCCGCCGCGACTTTGCAGGGGGACTGCATGACCGATGTGACGGACCGGGTCAACACGATTCAGGTCGACGATGTGGTGATCCGGTTCGCCGGTGATTCCGGCGACGGGATGCAGTTGACGGGTGATCGTTTCACCTCGTCGAGCGCGTTCGCAGGCAACGACCTGGCCACGTTGCCGGAGTTCCCCGCCGAGATCCGGGCGCCGCAGGGGACACTCGCGGGGGTGTCGGCCTTCCAGGTCCACATCTCTGACCATGCGGCACACACCCCTGGTGATGAGCCAGACGTGTTGGTTGCCATGAACCCAGCGGCGCTCATGAGCCAACTGGGCCGCCTCCGCTCCGGCGGGACGATCATCCTCAACATCGATGCGTTCGACGAGCGAAACCTCGAGAAGTGCGGCTACGAAGTCGACCCTCGAGACAACGGCACGCTCGACGGCTACATCGTGCATGAAGTGGCGATGACGACACTCACTGTTGGTTCGGTCGGTGACCTCGATGTCAAGAAGCGGGACGCCGAACGAGCAAAGAACTTCTTTGCGCTCGGTCTCGTCAGCTGGATGTACTCCCGGCCGTTGCAGCCGACGTTCGACTGGATCATCGACAAGTTCGGATCAAACGAAACGGTGGCGGCGGCGAACACGGCAGCGTTCAAGGCCGGTCACGCCTATGGCGAGACCACCGAGATGTTCGCAGACCAGTTCGAAGTCGCCGCAGCTCCACGGGAGCCGGGGACGTATACGAACATCACCGGCAACGTCGCGACGTCGTGGGGAATGATCGCTGCTGGCCAACTGGCCGGGTTGCCGGTGTTCCTCGGCAGTTACCCGATCACGCCAGCGTCAGACATCTTGCACGAACTGTCGAAGCACAAGAACTTCGATGTTCGCACGTTCCAGGCCGAAGATGAAATAGCGGCCGTCGGGGCCGCACTCGGAGCCTCCTTCGGCGGACATCTCGCCTTCACCACCACGTCAGGGCCAGGTGTGGCGCTCAAGGGCGAGACGATCGGTCTCGCCACCTCGATGGAACTGCCGATGGTGATCGTCGATGTGCAACGCGGCGGACCATCCACGGGACTCCCGACCAAGACCGAGGCCAGCGATCTCATGCTTGCTCTCTACGGGCGCCACGGCGAGTCGCCGATACCGGTGGTGGCCGCCCACAGCCCGTCACATTGTTTCTTCATGGCGATCGAGGCGTCTCGTCTGGCCATCAAGTACCGCACCCCCGTCATATTGCTGACCGACGGCTATCTCGCGAACGGGGCAGAGCCGTGGTGCCTGCCCGATGTCGACTCGTTACCCGACATCAGCGTCGAGTTCACCACCGAAGCCAACGGAGCAGCGGCAGGTGAACGGGCCGAAGCCTTCCTGCCGTACCTTCGCGACCCGGACACGCTGGCTCGACCGTGGGCCATTCCCGGAACTCCAGGTCTCGAACACCGCCTCGGTGGACTGGAGAAGGCGGAGAACACCGGCAACGTCTCCTACGACCCCGACAACCACGAGCGAATGACCGAGCTTCGACAAGCCAAGGTCGATGGCATCGCCAGCGACATCCCGCCTGCGGAGCACCACACGACCGAGGGCGCCGACACGTTGATCGTCGGGTGGGGTTCGACACATGGTTCGATCACCGCTGCAGTCGATGTCTTGGCTTCTGAAGGTGTCGCCGCCGATCATCTGCACCTCACCCACATCGCCCCGATGGCCAAAAACGTCGGCGAAACGCTGCGTCGCTACGACCACGTATTGGTGCCGGAGCTCAACATGGGCCAACTCGTCAAGGTCCTGCGGGCCGAATTCCTCGTCGACGCCCAGACGCTGTCCAAGGTGCAGGGCTTGCCGTTCACCGGCACCGAGATCGCCCAAGCCGTACACCGCATGCGAGCAGGTGAGGGGGCGGCCAAGCCCGCCACCGACATGAACGGAGCAAGCCGATGACTGATGTGACCCTCGATCCAACACAGCGCGGGTACTGGACTTCAGACCAGGACGTGCGTTGGTGTCCAGGTTGTGGCGACTACGGGATCTTGGCAGCGATGCAGTTCCTGCATGCTGAGCTCGACGTGAAGCGCGAGAACACCGTCTTTGTGTCCGGTATCGGATGCGCAGCCCGCTTCCCGTATTACATGAACACCTACGGGATGCACACGATCCACGGACGAGCGCCAGCGATCGCCACCGGTCTCGCTGTTGCCCGACCCGATCTCGACATCTGGGTGGTCGGCGGAGACGGCGACATGTTGTCGATCGGTGGCAACCATCTGATCCATGCGCTTCGCCGAAACGTGAACCTGAAGATCCTGTTGTTCAACAACCAGATCTACGGGTTGACCAAAGGCCAGTACTCGCCAACCAGCGAGGTTGGCAAGGTCACCAAGAGCACGCCCCTGGGCTCGGTCGATCGTCCGTTCAATCCTCTGGCGCTGGCGTCGGGAGCAGGTGCCACGTTCATTGCTCGCACCCACGATCTCGATCGTAAGCACATGATCGCCACGTTCAAGGCCGCGACCGAACACAAAGGTGCCGCGCTCGTCGAGATCTTCCAGAACTGCAACGTGTTCAACGACGGTGCCTACGACGGCATCGTGAAGCGCAGTCAGCGAGACGAGATGATGATCGATCTCGTGCACGGTGAACCGATGCTCTTCGGCGCTGACCGGGACAAGGGAGTGGTGATCGAAGGGGGCTCGGCCCGCACCGCTTTGGTTGCCGATGTCGGGCTCGACGCCATTGCCGTTCACGACGTCCATCACCAGGATCCCTCCATCGTGGCCATCCTGGCCCGCCTCGCTTCCGACAACGTTTCACCAACCCCCTTCGGGGTCTTCCGGTCGGTCGAGCGCCCGGAGTACGCCGAGGAGGTGAATCGTCAGCTCGTCAACGCCAGCGAACAACGGGGCGTTGGTGCATTGGGTGACCTGTTGACCTCGGGAGCGACCTGGCAGGTTGATTGACCTCAACACACCGTGACGTCAAGACTGCGGTGGTCCATGTTGGGCGTGTGTTTGCTCTACCCTGACCCGCCGTGACCGAACGTTCTCTCCCGCCCCTCCGACTCTTCGCCCTTGCGGCGGCCTTCGTGATGCTCGCAGCATCATGTGGAATGGATCGAGACACATCCGAAGACACCATCGACGAGGTCGACTCGGCCGAGCAGACCGCAGTCACCACCGCTGACGGAGCGGTGGTACCGACTCCCGAGGTCGCTCCCGTCCTTCCGGGCATCCCTGATGGTCAGGCCGCCGCGACGATCACCTTCACCGATGGTTCCGAGGTCGAGATCTCGTCGACGCAGCTCAACGAGTTCCACGACACGATCCAAGACGACATCGACTTCTCGATCGGAGCCTTCGGCCCGACCGGTATGCCAGCTGGTTTCCGTGCTTCGGTGCTGTCTGACCTCATCATCGGTTCTGTCATCGACAACTTGGCCGAAGAGGTCGGGGCAACGCCCACCGATGAAGACCTTGCTGCGGGAACAGCCAACCTCGAACAAACCGTGGCCCAGTTCTTCACTCTCGACGAGGACCCGGCGGCTACCGCCCGAGCTCGTTTCGACACGCTTCCCTACCTTGGGTTCCTGGCCGAGCTCCAGGCCAAGCAGACTGCGTTGGGCAACGCACTCCTCGCTGATCAAGGTGACGTCGAAACCGTCGAGGTTCCGTGCTCGAGCCACATCTTGTTGGACACCGAGGAAGAGGCTGCCGACGTGGTGGCGCTTCTCGACGACGGTGGCGACTTCGCCGAACTGGCGATGGAGTTCTCCACCGGCCCCAGTGGGCCGAGCGGAGGCGTGTTGGGTTGCACCGACCCGAACGGCTTCGTGGCCGAATTCCGCGATGCCATCGTTGGCGCTGAGGTCGGCACGATCATCGGGCCGGTTCAGACCGAGTTCGGTTTCCACGTGATCACCGTCACAGCGGTGGAAGAGCAGGCCGCCGGCGCCGTCGATGCGCAGAGCCTGGTCAGCGCAGAGCTGCTCTCTGCGGTCTCACGCGTCGAGGTCGACGTTGATCCAGCACTCGGAGAATGGGACGCCGCTCGCGGCTCCGTGATCCCACCGAGCTGATGAAGTCGCTGATGAAGCCGACCGTGACCGTCTGCGGCCTCGGTCCAGGCGACGTCGAGCTCGTCACCCAACAAACCCGAGCCGCAATCGCCGCCGCAGACCCGGCGGCCAGTTTCGTCCGCACCCGGCGCCACCCTTCGGCGACGCTCATGGCTCACGCTCACGCATTCGATGCGGTCTACGACAGTGGTGATGAGCTCGACGAGGTCTATCGGCGGATTGCTGACGACCTCGTCACTGCCGCCACGAGCCACGGGCAGGCGCTGTACGCCGTGCCGGGGTCGCCCCTCGTGCTCGAGCGGGCCGTTCGCTACCTGCGTGATCGTGACGAGGTCGACGTGCAGCTGCTGCCAGCAGTGTCGTTCCTCGACGCCTCGTGGGCCGAGCTCGCAATCGACCCCGTCGAAGCGGGCGTTCGGTTGATCGATGGCCACACCTTTGCCACCTCAGCAGCTGGTCAGACGGGGCCGCTCCTCGTTGCCCATGCCCACGCACCCTGGGTGCTGTCTGACATCAAGCTCGCCATCGACGCTGGCCCGGAACAGCGCGTGATCGTGCTGCAGCGTCTGGGAACCGAGGATGCCACGACGTTCGAGCTGGCGTGGCCAGAGCTCGATCGCAGCTTCGAACCAGATCACCTCACCTCGCTGTACTTGCCAGACGTTGCTGCTCCCGCAGCAGCTTCACTGCAGCGAAGCGTCGAGCTGATGCATCGTTTGCGTCAGGACTGTCCTTGGGATGCCGAGCAGACCCACGCCTCGTTGCGGAAGTACCTCTTGGAGGAGACCTACGAGGTGATGGAAGCCATCGACGAGGTCGAACGAGGCGAACCCTTCGGTTACGAGCATCTCGAGGAAGAGCTCGGCGACCTCTGGTTTCAGATCTTGTTCCATGCCGAGCTCGCAGCTGAGGCCGGCCACTTCACCGTGGCTGATGTTGCCGGGACTTCCCATGACAAGCTCGTTGGCCGACACCCTCATGTCTTCGGCGATGTGGCCGCCACCGACGCTGCGTCGGTGGCTCGGAACTGGGAAGCCATCAAGAAGGCCGAGAAGGGTCGAACCTCAGTGATGGAGGGGATTCCCGTTGCGTTGCCCGCTCTGGCCTACGCCGAGAAAGTGGTGAAGAAGGCGGCCAAGTTGGGCATGCCGCTTCCCGATGAGATCTCGAGCGAAATGATCTCGAATGCGGAACAAGCAGCTGCTGCACTGCTGAGGGTTGTCGCCGCCGGTCATCGCAATGATCTCGATCTCGAAGGTGCCCTGCGAACAGCAACAGATCGAGCGCGTCGTCGTTTCGAGGCGCTCGAACGCGAAGCGGCGGCCAACGATCAATCGATCGTGGCCGCCGATTCGTGGCTGCTTGGCTGAGCCGATCTTGGCTGAGCCGAGCTACGTACTGCTGGTCACCCCGGTGGCGGCGGAGGTGGCGGTGTGTTCCCGTCAGCTGCGGGTGGCGGCGGAGGCGGAGCCAGCGGAAGATCGTCGGGAACCTGTGGTGTGGGGAACCCGTTTGGTGGCGGCACCGGCGGAGGCGTCGTCGACGGGACGGCTGGCGCGTCGGGGGTCGGCGGCGGACTGACAGGGGGGAAGCTGAACGCACCCGGTGGTGGGACCGGGGGAGCGTCGACTGCAGGAGTCGATGACGGCGGAGCGGGAGGAGGCGGCGCTCCGAAGGTCGCGGCGGCTGCGGGTGGCGGTGGTGGTGGTGGTGGCGGCGGTGGTCGTTCGTCCGAAGGCGGCAGTGGTGGTGGTGTGAAGTTGCCGGGAGGCGGCATGGGAGGAGCCCCGGATGTGTCGGGCGCTGCGGGAGCAGGCACGGCATCGGCCAGCGTGACAGGTGCTCGGTCGTGCGCCCCATGGGGCGAAAAGTCGTCGGTCGCTGCTGGCTCGGGAGCTAGGGGCGGTTTCGGAGCCGGAGGTGGCTCGGGAGCTGGGGGCGGTTCTGGTGTTGCTTCTGCAACTGGGGGCGCCAGCGGCACGGTCACCGGGACGATCGCTCCGGCTGCTTCGACTCGACCGGCGCGAAGCTCGACGCCGTTGTTCGAGCTGCTGTACGGAACGCTGCCCAAACGCAGCTCGACTGGTGACGATGCGGCCAGTCCCGTTGACCAACCATCGCGCCCGTCGCCGGTCACCTTGTTGTCGCCGGAGATGGCCTCGGCCCGATCGAAGGCGAACAAGATCGCCTCGCCCTCGAGTTGGAGAACAGCAGCAACACCGCTGGGGTCATGTTGCACCACGATCTCGTGCAACGCAGCGGAGACTTGGTCGAAACCCCAGGTGTTGGTCGAAGCGAGAACATCGAGTGCAGCAAGTGCTGCGGTACCTGTGTCCTCCCGACCACTCAACACGACAGTGACGGGGCCATTGCGGACCACCGATCCGGAGCCGGGGATGATGCTTGCGCCTGTGTTCATGGTGGTAGATCGTGTCACGAACCGAGGGCCCCTGCGAGGACCGACCTCGGGCTAGCGTGCGCCAATGGCAGAGAAGCAGTCGCAGTCGAGTTTTTCGAGCAATCCTGGATGGCATCGCGATCCGAGGGAGGTGGCCGAAGGGCGTCTCGCTGCTCACGGGCTGCGGCTTCCCGACACAGCCATCAGCCTCGACGGCGAGTGGCACTTCCGTTATTGGACAGGCACCGCCCCCGACGCATCCTTTGCCGAAGGCGAGACCGACCGATCCGATTTCGACACCGTGGTGGTTCCCGGTAGCTGGATGCTGCAAGGCGGCGACGAGCAGCGCTTTGGCATCCCGATCTACACGAACGTGCAGATGCCGTTCGACCCATCGACCTATCCCGAGATTCCGCTCGAAGACGAGGGCGGCGATCACGTCATTGCCGTCGACGTCCCCGGCGACTGGGATGGCCAGCGCATTGTCTTGCGACTCGGTGCGGCCGAGTCAGCATGCGAGGTCTATGTCAACAGCGCGCTCATCGGCCGCTCGACCGACTCACGGCTGCCAGCCGAATTCGACCTGACCGATCACGTCGAGCCGGGGGCGACAGCCACCATCGCCGTGCGCGTCTTTCGGTGGAGCGCTTCGACGTGGGTCGAGGACCAGGACATGTGGTGGATGGCTGGCCTGCATCGTTCGGTGCATCTCTACGCCACGCCGAAGGCACACATCAGCGACGTTTTCTTCCAGACCGAGGGTGGAACTCGCTTCGACGTGCCGGAAGCAGTCGTGTCAGTTCGGACCACGGTTGCCGGTGATGTTCCCGACGGGGCGACGGTCGTTGCCGAGGTCGCGGACCTGGTGATGAGCGCTCCGTGCGGAAACGGCCCGGGCCCCGATGAGGAGACGTTGCTTGCCGAACTTCTGACCGATTTCGTGCACTGGAGTGCAGAGACACCCCACCTGTACGACCTCACGGTTCGACTCGTCAGTGCAGACGGGGTCGACCTCGACGCAACCACGTTACGTGTCGGTGTCCGGTCGGTCGATGTCTTCAACGGACAGCTTCGGGTGAACGGCCGACCGATCACGGTGTTCGGTGTGAATCGCCACGAACACGACGGGGCGACCGGGCGTTGGCAGAGCGACGAGTTGCTGGAGCAGGACATTGCGCTGCTGAAGGCGAGCAACATCAACGCCGTGCGCACTGCGCACTACCCGAACGACGAACGCTTCTACGACCTCTGTGACGAGCACGGGCTCTATGTGATGGACGAGACCAACGTCGAGTCCCACGCCATGGTGGTCGAGGCGTTGCAGCCATGCAACGACGACCGTTTCGCCGAGAGCTTTGTCGAGCGTGGCGCTCGCATGGTCGCACGAGACCGCAACCATGCCTCGGTGATCTCGTGGTCACTGGGCAACGAGTCTGGTTTCGGCCCGAATCACCGAGCAATGGCAGCCGCCATGCGAGCGCTCGACACGAGCCGCCCCATTGCGTACCACCCAGCCGAAGACGATCCCATCGTCGACATCATCGGGCCGATGTATCCCAGCCTCGGCGAGCTGGCTCGTCTCGATGGCCTCGGCGACGAACGTCCCGTGATCATGTGTGAGTACAGCCACGCCATGGGTAACTCGAACGGCGGTATCGAGGATTACTGGGACCAAATCGAAGCCTCCGACCGGTCGTGGGGCGGTTTCATCTGGGACTGGGTCGATCAGGGTCTTGCCCGATATACCGGCGGGGGCGAGCGGTGGTGGGCCTACGGCGGTGACTACGGCGATACGCCGAACGATCGCAACTTCAACTGCAACGGTCTGGTCGACGCTGATCGTCGCCCTCACCCAGCGCTACGTCATGTGTCATGGGTGTACCGCCCGGTGACGTCGAGCCATCTCGGGGGCTCAGCCATCTCGGTGACGAACCGCCGCTCCTTTGCCGACCTCTCTGACCTCGCGCTCGACTGGGAACTGTTGGTCGACGGAGTGGCGATTGCCAATGGAACCGACGTCGAGGTGCCAGAGATCGAGGCGGGTGACACCGTCGACATCGACCTGGGCTTCTCCCGGTTGGAACTCGCTGCGGGCAGCGAAGCCCACCTGCAAGTGAGCTGGCGCACCCGTGGGGCAACCGGGTTCGTGCCGACTGGCCTCGTGCTGGCCTGGGACGAGATGGAAGTCGACGTGGGACGGGCCGCAATGCCTGCTGCCCCGGCAGGCTCTGGCGTTGCCACCTTCGAGACACTCGATGATGGCAGCATCGTGCTGCGTGGTGGGGCCAACGAGATCGTGATCGGCGCCGATGGTGTGCCGCGACGTATCGACGTCGACGGCGTCGTGATCGAGCCCACGTGGGGTCGACTCGGCCTCTGGCGGGCGCCAACCGACAACGATGCAGCAACGTTCGGCGATGAGATGTTGACGTCACGGCTCGAACGAGCGGGACTGGTCAGAGCCGAAGCCGAAGTGATGCGTCCGGTGTCGATCAAGGAATGGGATGAAGGTCTCGACGGTGGTGCGGTCGAGCCCGCTGGCACGGTGTCGGCTCGTTGGAAACTCGGGTTCGCCGGCCGTGTGCAGGTGACCCTCACGTGGCTGATGAGCGCTGATGGCGAGATTGCGTTCGACATCGAAGCCAGCTCGGATCTCGATGTGCCGCCGCTGCTGCGGATGGGGCTCGAGATCGAGCTCGGTCGAGAGCACGATCGAGTGCAGTGGTTCGGACCGGGGAGCGAAGAGAGCTACTCCGACCGTTGGCATGGGCTGTTCGTTGGTCACCACGAGAGCACGGTCGAGGAGCAGTTCTTCCCGTACGCACTTCCGCAAGAGACCGGAAATCACACCCAATGCCGCTGGTTCGCATTGCGGGCTGGCGATGGCTCCGGCTTGCTTGCCGTGGCCGACAGTCGATTCGACGCCCAAGCCTTACACGCTCGCAGCGAGGACCTGGAAGCGGCCAAGCATCCGCACCAGATCAACTGGCGTGATGCCACGGTTCTCCGTCTCGACGCAGCGCACTCGGGCATCGGCACCGCCAGTTGTGGCCCTGGCCTCGGCGAGGCCCACACGGTCCGTCCCATCCATGTACGAAATCGCATCGTGCTGCGCGGTCTCGTCGCTGGCGCCGACACATCTGTGACCGCCGCAGCTGCCGTTGCCGCCCCGCCGGTCCGCCTCCCCCGACCCCGCCGCTGGAACTACTGACCCTTCTTCGTCGACGCTGGGAGGGACAGAACCAGCATGCAGCGAGCGAATCTCGCTCGTCGCGGTGGGGCGATCACGGGTAGTCGCAGAATCGAAGAAGTCTCTGGGTGAAGCTGCTAGGTCGCGTTGCCTACTCCGCATCGCTCGGCCAAGATGCCTTCGGCGCTCTACGAACGGATCTTTCATGCGGCGACTCTTTCTAGCTCTCATTTCGTTTTCTCTCGCGGCTGTGCTGGCTATGCCGGTACCGGCGGTGGCTCTTCCAACTGCTCTGACGGTGACCGCCGGCGCTGCGGGCGAGCTCGACCTGGCATGGACTGCGTCCGGAGACCCAGCGGTAGCCGAGTACCGGATCGATGCCGACGTTGCAGGCGCGAACGTGTCCACCAACGTCATCCCAGCTCCGGCGACGACGTTCCAGATCACCGGGCTCGATGACAGCACGCTGCACGCGGTCACGGTGACGCCACTCGATGCCCTTGGCGCTGATCTGGCGCCTGCGGCGACAGGGAACGGAACGACGATCGCTGCTGCTGTCGTCGCCCCGTCGTCCGTCGTGGTCGTGATCGGAACCGAGACCGAAACATCGATCCCGGTCAGCTGGACCTCCGCTGGCGACCCGGCGACCTACGACGTCTCCATTGCTCCGAGTCCTGCCGGAACCACCGGTGCTCTCACCAACTCATCAGACTTGTCCACGGTGTTCGCCGGCCTTGACCCGGGCACCGCCTACACCGTCACCGTCGACGCGACGAATGTCGGTGGCACCAGCAGTGGCGTTGGAACGGCGACCACCGACGTGGCCGCCCCGGTCATCACCACCTTCACCGTTGCCGCTGATGGTGCTGCTGCGATCGACGTCGACTGGGCAGCAACCGCCGGTGGCGGAACAAACGCCTACACCACCACGATCACTCCTGCCGCTGGCGGAGGCGGCGTCACCAACTCAGCGTTGTTGTCGACTCGTTACACGGGTCTGAACCCGGGTGTGACGTACACCGTTGGCCTCACGGCCACCAACGCTGGCGGTAGCGACACCGCAAGCGACACAGCCACAACGGGCGCAAACGCTCCCGTCGTCGGCACCGTCACTGTCACCGCCACAGGTGAGAACACCGTCAATGCTTCGTGGGCCGGTGCGACGAGCGGCGGCGCAACGAACACCTATGCGGTGTCCATCTCGCCTGCTGATGCAGCGCCGAAGACGGGTCTGAGCGCAACTGCTACCTCGTTCGTCGGACTCGAACCAGGTACGACCTACACGGTGACGGTCACGGCCAACAACGGAAGCGGCTCTGACTCGAGCACCGGCTCGGCAACCACTGATGTGGCCGATCCAGCGATCACATCCTTCACTGCGACCGCTGATGGCTCGACGGCCATCGACCTCACCTGGGCGGCAACCAATGGTGGCGGAACGAACACCTACGCCACGACGATCTCACCCAATGACGGCAACGGTGGTGTGAGCAACTCCGCAGCGACGACGGCTCGCTACACCGGTCTCACCCCCGGCCGGGCCTACACCTTCACGCTCACGGCGACCAACGCCGGCGGCACCGACACCGACACCGCCTCGGCGACGACCTCTGCTGTTGCCGCTTCTGCTGCACGCAACGTCACCGCATCGCTGGCGGGTGCCTTCGACAACTTCGTGACCGTTCGTTGGCTTCCGCCAACCAACACCGGCGGCTCACCGGTCACCGGGTACATCGTGACGTTGTCGAACAATCAGACCATCACGGTCAATGACCCGACGGCTCGGATCACCACGTTCGAAACCGTGGCTGCCGGTGCCACCGTGACCGCTCGGGTTCGTGCGGTGACTGCTGCTGGCAACGGCGCCAACAGCACCCCCTCAGGTGCGGTCACCACCTCGAACGTTCCTGATTCGGTCACCGACCTGACGGCTGTATGGGCTGGAGCCGACAACCTCAACTCGATCGATGTGTCCTGGACCGCCCCGACGTCAACGGGCGGGCTTCCGCTCACCGGTCACGTCGTCAGTGTCTCACCGGCACTCGAGAACCCGATTCCCGTGGTTGCCGCTGGTACCAACACGGTGACCATCGGCGGCCTCGAGCAAGGCACGACGTATACCGTCTCGGTTCGTGCGCAAAACGACCGCGGCAACAGTGCCCGCATCACGTCGAATGAAGTGTTGGTTCCATCAACGCCTGGCACGGTGACCGATCTTGTCATCTCGCAGTCGCCGCCGTTCAGCAGCAGCGTGATATTGACATGGGCTCTGCCGCTCGAAGACGGCGGTTCACCAATCACGGGCTACAGCATCGTGGTCGACGATCGTGCCCCGCTCGTGGTCGGTCCCACCGTCACCACCGCCAGCTTCGGCGATCTTCCCGTTGGTGATCACAATGCAACGGTCCGGGCCATCACCGGCGCTGGAAACGGTTCCACGGTCACATCACCGAACTTCGAGGTCAAGGCGTTCGCTCCGTTCGACTCCGAAGAGGCCTTCGTCACCCAGCTCTACGCCGACTTCTTGCGACGCACGCCCGACGCCCCCGGCTTGGCGTTCTGGACCGAGCGGGTTGCAAACGATGGCTCGAACGTGCAGGAAATCGTCGAGGCTTTCATGCGCTCGCCCGAATTCGCTCCTCGTCGTTCAGTGGCTCGCTTGTACTTCGCTTACTTCAACCGTCAGCCCGACAAGGGTGGTTTCGACTTCTGGACCCGTCAGATCTCGACGGGGGCAGCCGTGCTAGAAAACGCCTCGCAGTCGTTTGCGTTGTCGCCGGAGTTCGCACGCACCTACGGCGCCTTGAACGACGCCGAGTTCATCGTGTTGGTGTACAACAACGTGCTTGCCCGCCGGCCTGACCAGGGTGGTTTCGAATTCTGGCTCGACCAGCTGGCAAGCGGCCTTCCGCGAGGCACGATGATGACGCTGTTCAGCGAATCACCGGAGAACATTCCGTTGAGCCGACCTGCCGTTGACGTGACTGTCACTTACGACGGCCTGTTGCAGCGAGCTCCCGACGTCGAGGGCTTCCTGTTCTGGACGGATCGTGTGAACGCTGGTGGAACCGGTCTGACCGAGCTGATCCGTCAGTTCTACTTCAGCCTCGAATACGCCGACCGCGTCAACCGGTGACCTTGTCGCAGTTGCGCCAGTCGCCTCGCCCACGCTGCTAGTCTCACCACACCCGGCGTCTGTAGGAGCACAAAGCGTGAGCGCAATCGAATCTGTTCATGGTCGAGAAGTTCTGGACTCTCGAGGCAATCCCACGGTTGAAGTCGAGGTCACGCTCGATTCCGGTGCCGTTGGTCGTGCGCTCGTCCCGTCGGGTGCGTCGACCGGTCAGTTCGAAGCCGTTGAGCTGCGCGACGGTGGCGACCGCTACGTGGGCAAGGGCGTGCTGTCTGCAGTCGGCAACGTCAACTCGCTCATCTCTGAAACCCTGATCGGTGCAAACGGCACCGATCAGCGAGCAGTCGATCAGGCGCTGATTGCCCTCGACGGCACCGACAACAAGGGCCGTCTCGGCGCAAACGCCATTCTGGGGGCGTCGCTGGCCACCGCTCACGCTGCGGCTGCCCACCTCGAGCTCCCGCTCTATCGCTACGTCGGGGGTGCGAACGCTCACGTCCTGCCCGTTCCGATGATGAACGTGCTCAATGGCGGCGAACACGCTGACAACAACATCGATTTCCAAGAGTTCATGATCATGCCCGTCGGGGCATCGTCGTTCTCCGAAGGTCTTCGCTGGGGTGTCGAGACCTACCACGCACTCAAGAAGGTGCTGTCGGACCGAGGTCTTGCCACCGCCATCGGCGACGAGGGCGGCTTTGCTCCGAACCTCGCTTCGAACGAAGAAGCCGTGCAACTCCTCATGGATGCCATCGAAAAGGCCGGGCTCACCCCCGGAACCGACATGGTGCTCACCAGCGACGTGGCCAGCACCGAGTTCTACCGCAACGGCGAATACCACCTTGCTGGCGAAGGCCGCACCCTCTCACCGACCGGCATGGTCGATCTCCTCGCCGAGCTCGTCGACAAGTACCCGATCGTGTCGATCGAAGACGGCATGGCAGAAGAAGACTGGGAAGGCTGGGCTGCCCACACCGAATCACTCGCCGGCCGTTGTCAGCTCGTCGGTGACGATCTGTTCGTGACCAACACCGAGCGTCTCCGTCGCGGCATCGACCAAGGCATCGCCAACTCGATCTTGATCAAGGTCAACCAGATCGGCAGTCTCACCGAGACACTCGACACCGTGGCGATGGCCACGGCGGCCAAGTACACCTCGGTCATGTCGCATCGATCTGGCGAGACAGAAGACGCCACCATTGCTGACCTCGCGGTCGCCACGAACTGTGGTCAGATCAAGACCGGCGCTCCCGCACGTAGCGATCGCGTCGCGAAGTACAACCAGTTGCTTCGCATCGAAGAACAGCTTGGTTCTGCCGCTTCGTACCCCGGCGCTGCAGCGTTCACTCGCTGACCTGATTTCGTTCATCCGCCCCGCTCGCCCTGTAGAAGACCCGCTCCATGCCTGATGTACCCTCGAAGACGAAAAGAGTGATGCCGTCGGTTGGTGAGGCCATGCGGCATCACTTGCCGATGGTTGCGCTGCTGATGATTTCTGGTGCGATCGTGGTCGGGGTCGCTGTGCTGCCGATGCGCACCTGGCTTGATCAGCGTGAGATTCTCGATCAGACCGAGCTCGAACATCAACAGATCATGAGCGAAGTCGATCAGCTCGACGCGCAGCTCGAATTGCTGCAGACCGACGAAGAGATCGAACGCCTCGGTCGAGAGAATTTCGACCTCGTGAAGCCGGGTGAGGAGAGCTACCGCATCCTTCCCCCGTCCGGCGGCTGAGACCCGATCAAACGAGGCTCCACGAATTCCTTCGTTCTCAAGTGGCGAAGTGCTGTCACCATTGTCACAATGGCGACCGTCGTCATGAAGGACGATTCGAACACGGGAGTGCCACGTGGAGATATCGGTTGAAGTCAATGGTGTCATGCAAACCCATGACGTCGAGCCCCGGACCTTGCTGGTCCACTACGTCCGCGAGGTCGTCGGGCTGACCGGAACCAACATTGGTTGCGACACGTCCTCCTGTGGCGCCTGCACTTTGCATGTCGACGGCGAAGCCGTGAAGTCCTGCACGATGCTGGCAGTCCAGGCCGACGGCCTGAAGGTCACCACCATCGAAGGCCTGGCCAACGGCGACGAGATGCACCCGATGCAGACCGCCTTCATGGAGTGCCACGCCCTTCAGTGCGGCTACTGCACACCCGGCATGGTCATGGCGTCGGTGTCACTTCTCGACGAGGTCCCCAAGCCGACCGAAGCCGAGGTCCGTGAAGGTCTCGAAGGCAACCTGTGCCGCTGCACGGGCTACCACAACATCGTCAAGGCCGTCCTGAGCGCCAGTGGCCAGGAAGTCGCCGTCAGCGTTGGAGGCGGTCAATGATCCCCGTCGCTTTCGAATACGAGCGGGTTGATTCCGCTGCTGCGGCCCTCGCGCTGCTTGCCGAGCATGGTGATGAAGCCAAGCTCCTTGCTGGAGGTCATTCCCTCCTGCCGATGATGAAGCTGCGTCTTGCCTACCCTTCGGTTCTCATCGACATCGGCCGCATCACTGATCTCAACTACGTGCGCGACGCCGGCGACCACATCGCCATCGGTGCGCTCACCAAGCACCGCGCGATCGAGATCCACCCCCTGGTGAAGGAGCATGCTCCGCTGCTGGCGCATGCCACCTCGCAGGTCGGTGATCCCCAGGTCCGTCACCGCGGCACCATCGGCGGTTCGCTGGCACACGCCGACGCAGCTGCGGATCATCCCGCCACCTTGCTTGCCGTTGGCGGCTCGGTCGTGGTGAACGGTCCCGCTGGAGAGCGTGTCATCGCTGGCACCGATCTGTTCACCGGGTTCCTCGAGTCGAGCATCGCCGAGACCGAGATGATCACCGAGATCCGGATCCCCAAGCACACGGGTAAGGGTTGGAGCTTCCAGAAGTTCAACCGTCGTGCGCAGGACTGGGCCACCGTTGGTGTGTCGGCTCAGCAGATCAATGGTGTGGCGCAGGTCGCTCTGGTCAACATGCACACCACACCGATCCGGGCCGCCGCTGTTGAAGAGGCACTCGCCTCTGGCGCATCGGCTGCTGATGCCGCCGAGCAGGCGCACATCGGCATGGAGCCGTCGAGCGATCTGAATGCCAGCGTCGAGTTCCGTCAGCACCTGTCACGAGTTCTGGTGAAGCGGGCACTCAACGAAGCCGGCATCGCGTAAACCAGCATCGCGTAACTCATCTCTACAACCGAACGAGACCTCCATGGCTGATCGCATTGTTTCTCTCTTGCCGTCAGCCACGGAGGTCTTGTGGTTTTTGGGCCTCGGCGACCGTGTCGTCGGCGTCACCTACGAGTGCAACGAACCCCCGCACGCAGCCGATCTTCCCCATGTGACCGACACGATCATTCCCACCGGCGCCACACCCGCCGAGATCGACGTGATCATCGGCCGAGCCATGGCGGACAAGACCGAGCTCTACACCCTCGATCGTGAGCTGCTGGCCTCGCTCGATCCCGACCTCATCGTCAGTCAGGACCTCTGCCGGGTGTGCGCGCTTCCGGCCGGCAGCGTCAATGAAGCAGTGGCCAGCCTGGGCTGCACCGCCGAAGTGTTCAGCTATGACCCGATGACCCTCGACGGGGTCATCGACGAGATCGAAGCTCTCGGTCGAGTTGCAGGAGCTCCCGACATTGGGTTCGAGCGAGTGGCCCAGCTGCGGACTCGCCTCGCTGCCCAACGATCCAGCGTCCCGGCTGAGCGGCCAAAGGTGCTGCTGCTCGAGTGGCCAGACCCTCCGTACACTCCTGGTCACTGGATTCCTGACCAGATCGAGGCGGCCGGCGGCGAGGCGTTGTTGGCTCACCCCGGAGGTCGTTCATCGGCAGCGACGTGGGAAGCGATTGCAGCGTCGGAAGCCGAGGTGTTGATCGTGGCGCCGTGTGGCTTCGATCGAGCGGCGGCTGAGGCCCAACTGGCCGACGTGATCGCTCGCCCGGAGCTTGCTGAGCTGCCTGCCATCCAGCAAGGGCGGAGCTTTGCCATCGACGCTGACGCCTTCATCGTTCGGCCGGGTCCTCGATTGCTCGATGGCATCGACGAGCTCAGGTCCCTCATCACAGGGTTAACCTCAGATCATGCGTGAAATCCTCGGCGAGCTCGATCGTTGGACCAAGCAAGGCAAGAAAGTAGCTGTTGCTCGCGTGGTCGATGTCGAAGGTTCTGGCCCTCGTCTTCCCGGTGCCGCCATGGCGGTCAACGAAGATGGCGACGTTGCTGGTTCGGTCAGTGGCGGATGTGTCGAGGGTGCAGTGGTCGTCGAAGCGCTCCAGTGCATCGAAGACGGTTCACGCAAGATGGTCACGTTCGGGTATTCCGACAACGAGGCGTTTGCCGTTGGTCTCACCTGTGGCGGCACGATCCATCTCTTCCTCGAACCGCTTGACTGGTAGCCAATGGCAGCCTCCGATGACATCTACACCACACTCAGCGTTGCAATCCGGGCCGAGGAGCCGGTTGCTCTGGCCACGGTCATCGGCGGGTCTGGCTTGGGTCGCGAAGGTGTTGAAGCGGGATTGAAGCTGCTGGTGCGTCCCGATGGCACCACGCTCGGCGACTTGGGCAACCCCGACTTGAACCGCGTGATCGTGCGCGACTCGATCGGCGAACTCAGCGCAGGCACCTCCGGTGTGCGCCACTACGGACCACGCGGTCAGGCCAGGCAAGATGAGCTCGACATCTTCATCGAGTCATTCGCTCGGCCCCCACAGATGCTCATCTTCGGCGCTGTCGATTTCACCGCCGCACTGTGCCGAGTGGCCAAGGTGCTCGGCTATCGGGTCACGGTGTGTGATGCCAGGCCGGTGTTCGCCACCAAGCAACGCTTTCCTCACGCCGACGAGGTCGTGGTCGACTGGCCGAACCGGCTGCTCGAAAAGGTCGGGCCGGACCTCGGCGGACGCGATGCGATTTGCGTTCTCACCCACGATCCCAAGTTCGACGTTCCCGCTGTGCAATCTGCGCTGCAGACAAAGGCTGGCTACATCGGAGCGATGGGCTCGCGACGAACAACCGATGATCGCAATCGTCGCCTGATCGACGAGGGTGCTGATCCCGCCGATCTCGCCAGGGTCATGGCGCCGATCGGCCTCGACATCGGTGGACGAACGCCAGAAGAGACCGCGATCTCGGTCTGCGCTGAGATCATTGCCTTGCAATCAGGGCGAATTGCTCCGTCGCTGCGCGACGCCGAAGGTGACATCCACCGCTCGACCTCCTGAATCATCAAAACGGCCATCTCTGGAATTCAGCAGTCCGTGGCCGATGGGGGAGAGTGAGATCCGAACCCCCAGCGACGCGCCCGAAGCGCCGCCATCTTCAGCTTGCGCAGAAGGTGACTTTGGCGATGATCATTTCGCTGATTCCGATCGTGGCTGTGGGTTGGTGGGTCGCTGACTTTGCGAGCTCGGTGCTGGAGGAAGAAGTCCAGATGAGCATGGGTCGTGCTGGTGAGGTCCAGGCCGAACGCGTCAACGCGTCGGTCCTGGCCAGCGGTGGATTCCTCGCTCGCATCACGAACGACCCGTCGTTCCTTCGCACCGTGGATCAGCAGGGAACATTGTCGAACACCACCGAGGCAGCGCAGTTCTTCTCCGACTTCGTCGAAGCGCAGTTCGACCTGGCGGAGAACGACGGCCTGGTCGGACTCGGCGTGTTCACCATTGGTGGAGGCGACCCGATGGCTGCCGGCCAACTCAGCAGCGAAACCGAGTTCCTCCGCACGCAGTTCAGCGATGAGGACTTTCTCATCGGCGAAGCGTTCTTGACCGACGACAAGGAAGCACGGCTTCCCGTTGCTCGCCGAATTCGAGGAACCGACAACGCCGGTAGCAGCGTCACCATCGTTGCCGAGTGGTCGATCAATGCGCTCGTGAGCGACGCCATTGACCCAGCGACGCTCGGTGCATCGGCTCGCAGCCTGATCGCCCAGCAGAACACCGATGGCTCGCTGACCGTCGTCGCCGGTAGCGATCGAAACCTCGTCGGCCAGGTCATCAGCTTGAACTCGAACCCTGTCATTGGTGAAGGCTCGGTGTTGCAGACCGACGATCCGATTGCCGGGCTGTCTCCCGTTGTCCAGGCAACGACCCGAGTGCCAGGCGACCCTGGCTGGATCTCCATCGTCGAGGTCGACAACGCCGAGATGTTCTCCGAACTCGAAGCCATCCGCACCCGGTTGATCACGGTCTTCATCGCTGCTGGCCTGTCGATTCTTCTCGTTGTGGTCTTTGCAGTTCGAGGCTTTGTCCGTCGTCTCGGTCGGGTGTCCGATCTCGCTGCTTCGATTGCCGACGGCGACCTGACGGTGCGAATCGACGACGAGCGCGGTGACGAACTGGGCCGACTCTCGACGGCGTTCGACGAGATGGCGCAGTCGCTCTCGGTCGACATCGCCAGACGAGAACAGATCGAGGAGCAGCTGGCGTACCAGGCTACGCACGACGCTCTGACCGGGTTGCCGAACCGAAGTCAGCTCGTGGTGCAGCTCGACCGAATTCTGGGTGAAAAAGACGAAGTCGTCAGCTGTCTCTTCGTCGATCTCGACGGCTTCAAAGCCGTGAACGACCGCCTCGGTCACGGTGCTGGCGATGAGCTGTTGATTCGAGTCGGCGAGCGGCTCAACGACGTGTTGCGTCCAAGTGACTTCCTGGCCCGCCTCGGTGGCGACGAGTTCGTTGTCATTCTTCGAGGCCTTGGCCCGGTTGCATCCGAACAGCTGGCTGGCCGCATCGTGGCTGCGCTCGAGCTGCCTTTTGTGATCTCGAACGAGGAAGTCTCGATCAGTGCCTCGATCGGCGTTGCCGCCGCGAGCGACGAGCACACCACCGAACGCCTCATCAAAGAAGCCGACATCGGTATGTACCGAGCCAAGGCGAAGGGCCGAGGCCGGGCGGTTCGCGTCACCGACGACACCATGCGTGAAGTCGACGAGCGAGTCCGATTGCTGAGCGAGCTTCGTCACGCGGTCATCAACGACGAACTCGAGCTCACCCTCTTGCCGATGGCAGATCTTCGAGACGGATCACTTCGAGGCGTCGAGACCGCTGTTCGATGGCACCACGAGACCCGCGGTCTCATCGACGAACGCGAGTTCCGGACGCTGGTCGCCGGCTCCGGAACCGGTCAACAGATCGATGAGTGGGTCATCGTCAAGACCGTGCAGCTCGTCGGTGAATGGGTGGAAGCTGGCCTCCCCGTCGCCGACCTCAACGTCTCGATCAACCTCACGCCATCGAGTTTCGCGAACACTCGCCCCCGCCAGTTGCTCAGCGAAGAGATCAACCGCCGCGGCTTGTCGCCGGCGAGCTTCCGGGTGGAGGTGTCCGAGACCGTGCTGCGCAACGATCCGAGCACGCTGCGTGAAGTGTTCGACATGTACCGCGCCGCCGGCATCTCGATCACGATCGACTCGTTCGGTTCGGACTATTCCAACCTCGAACTCCTGCCTCGTTATGCCATCGATGCGGTGAAGATCGATCTCGAACAGATCGCTGATCTGACCAATAGGCTGTCGAGTCGTGCGCTGGTCAGCTCGCTGATCACCCTTGCCCAAACCGCCGGGCTTCGAGTCACTGCTGCCGGTATCGAGGATGAGGACTCGCGCAACCAGATGATCGACCTCGGCTGCGTCTGGGGCCAGGGCGCTTGGTTCTCGCCTGCTGTTCTCGAGGCCGACTTCATCGAGATCCTCGAACGTCGCCACCTGCTTGGCTCGTTCTAGCTATACCTTGCCCGAGTGACGATTGCCGCTGTCCTACTCGCCGCTGGTGCCGGCTCGAGATTCAAGGGTTCGGAGAGCGAAGGAAGCGGACACAAGTTGCTGGCTGACCTGCGCGGCCGCCCGGTGTTTGCTTGGTCGCTCGATGCTGTGATCGGTGCCATGTTCAACGAGGTCATCGTGGTCACCGGTGCAGTCGATCTCGACGATCACCTTCCCCCGGGCGTCACGGTTGTTCGAGCAGAGCGCTGGGCCGAGGGGCAAGCGCTCACCATCCAGGCTGGCGTTGCCGCTGCTGATGCTGCTGGACACCACGCGATCGTGGTGGGCCTGGCCGATCAGCCATTTGTTCCATCGTCGGCATGGCGCGCGGTCGGTGCCTCCCGGGGCCCCATCGTCACCGCCACCTTCGATGGTGCGGCGCGCCCACCTGTCAAGCTCGACCGTTCGGTGTGGGAGCTGTTGCCGACCGAGGGAGACAGCGGCGCTCGCGAGCTTCTTCGAGCGCGACCTGATCTAGTTTCTGAGGTACCGTGCTCGGGTACTGCAGCTGACATCGACACCACAGAGGATCTTGCCAGATGGAACTGACCAACGACTTCGTGATCGACCGCCCCGTCGACGAAACCTTCCGCATCTTGAATGATCTCGAGTTCATCGCACCCTGCATGCCAGGCGCTCGACTCACCGAGATCGAGGGCGAGGAATACCGCGGGACGGTGAAGATCAAGGTCGGTCCGATCACGGCGCAGTACAAGGGCAAGGCATCGTTCGTCGAGCAGGATTTCACGAACCACAAGGCCCAGTTGAAGGCTGAGGGTCGAGATCCTCGCCAGGGCAATGCCAACGCCATGGTCTACGCCACCATGGAAGCGTCGGGTGACGACGCAACCAAGGTCGTGATCCACACCGACCTCAAGCTCAGCGGCAAGGTCGCCAGCTTCGGCCGAGGCATCATCGAAGACGTCTCCAAGAACATTCTCGGCCAGTTCGTCGAGAACCTTCGCCAAAAGCTTGAACTCGAGGGCACCCCGGGCGAGCAGGCCACGCCGGTCACCCCCGTGGTCGGCGCAGTCGCCGATGCCCCGGCAGGCACAGCTCCAGCCGTCGATGCCCCCGCTGCGAACGGCGCCGCCGCCGAGGCACCCAAGGTGCGAAAGATCGACGCGCCAGAAGCCGATGCCGTCGACCTTCTCTCCGTCACTGGCAGCCCGATCACCAAGCGCCTCGCTCCCGTTCTGGGCGGCGTGGTGACGCTGTTGATCCTTCGCTGGTTGCTCGGCGGCCGTGGCGACTGAAACCTCTGCCAACAACACTCCTGCTGATCTCGCCGTGGTCACCGAGTTACTCGGTCGTCCTCCGATGGGATCCTTCGAGGTTCTGATTCGTCGCGACGACGGCAGCCCCGTTGTGTTGGGAAACGAACCGCTTCTCGATGACGGACGGCCGATGCCGACCCGGTTCTGGTTGTGTGACCGGGCGTTGAACAAGTCGATCGGTCGCATCGAGTCAGAAGGAGCGGTCGATCACATCGAGGCCGAGCTGCCCGCAGATGTCATTGCCGACATCCATGCCACCTACGAGGCGGAGCGCGACGCTCGTATTCCAGCGGGCCACGTCGGACCTCGACCGTCCGGCGGTGTTGGCGGTACTCGCATCGGCGTCAAGTGCTTGCACGCTCACTACGCCAATCTGCTGGTTGGTAACGACGATGCCATCGGTGCATGGACCCACGAGCGGTTGGCTGAGGTCGGTGCTGCCTTCGACGCATCCGAGCCGGGGATCATGACCGTTTGGGACGATGGCGAGGCCTCATGAGCGACAGCGCACGCGTTGCCGTGATCGACATCGGAACCATCAGCGCCCGGCTCTGTATCGCTGATGCTGGTGGTGCCACTGTTCGCGAGGCTCGGGTGGTGCGAACTGGCGAGGGGCTGCGGGCGACGAAGCGTATCTCTGATGCAGCGCTCGAGCGTCTGCGGACATGTCTCGATGACTATCGCGTGGCCATCGACGGTGCCGCCGTCAGCAACATTCGAGTTGTTGCCACTGCCATTGGGCGCGACACCTCCAATCACCAGGCGCTTGCCGATGTGGTGCGAGCATGCATCGGTGTCGAGGTCGAGGTGCTGTCAGGCGATGACGAGGCCCGGCTCGGTTTTGCCGGAGCTGTAGGTGGCTTGAGGGCCCTCGGTGGTCCGCAAGGGAGAGGCTTCGACGACCGGGGCATGATCTTGGTGATCGACGTCGGCGGCGGCTCGACTGAATTCTCCCTTGGCTCCGTCGCCGGTGGCTACGAACGAGGATTCTCCGCTGATGTCGGAGCTTCGAAGCTCACCGAGGCCTACCTGCACAGCGACCCGCCACAGGCCGACGAGCTGTCCGCCGCCTTGTCGATCGTTGAACTGCACGTCGACGACGTTCGTCGTGAGGTGCCAGGGCTGGCCGATGCCCTGAGTAGCAGCGGCCTCGTGCTTGGTGTCGGGGGCGCGATGTCGACGGTGGCATCAGTCGAGATCGGCCTCGCCACCTACGACCGCGACGTGTTGCACGGCTTCGTGCTGGAGCGCGCAGCAGTCGAAGATGTCTTTCGCACGCTGGCCACCGAGTCGGCAGAAGACCGAGCGTTCAACCCAGGCCTCGAGCCGGACCGCGTCGATCTGATCGTCGGCGGTTCTTGCGTCGTGGTCGAGACGATGCGTCAACTCAACATCGACCAGCTCGTCGTGTCGCAGAGTGACATGATCGACGGCATCGTGGCTCAGATGTTGGAGGCCGCATGACCACCCTGTTCGCCAAACGTGTCGTCTTGCGGCCACTCGTGTCCGACGACTTCCCACAATGGAGAGAAGTCCGTCGAGCCAACTTCGAGTGGTTGACGAAGTGGGAGCCCAAGCGTCTTCCGGCGTCACCAGACGTCATCGAGGATCGCAGTGCGTTCTCCATGCGGTGTCACAGCCGAGAGCGTGAACGTCAGCTCGGCAGCGGCTACGGGTTTGGGGTGTTCGTCGGCGGCAACTTTGCCGGTGAGGTCAACCTCAACTCCGTGCAGCGCGGCCCGTTCCAGAACGCCTATGTCGGCTATTGGGTCGACCAGCGCCAAGCGGGGCACGGTTACACCCCCGAGGGAGTGGTCGCCGTCATTCGCTATGCCTTCGAAGAGCTCGATCTGCACCGAGTGCAGATCTCGATCGTGCCGCGCAACACCGCTTCTCGACGTGTTGTCGAAAAGATCGGTGTTCGCGCCGAAGGAGTGGCCGAGCGCTACCTCGAGATCGACGGCACGTGGGAAGACCACATTCGCTATGCCATGACGTCAGAAGAGTGGGACGAGCGGGCCGCCGACTTGACTGAGCTATTTCTTTGACGAGACCTTCGCCTTGAGGGCGGCGATCTTCTCTTTGAAGGCTGGCTGGCGGGTTGAGTGAGCCTGGGGGCCGAGCTCGTAGAGCATGGCGCCCTGTTGTGAGGTCATGGTTCGGACGTCGTGAATCGAGCGCTTGGTGCGCAGCACGAGGTCACGGGGCACGTCGGCGGTGCGACCTGCCATCTCCGCCGCCGCTGCCAGCAGTTGGTCGTCGGGAACGCAGCGATGAGCGAGGCCGACTCGTTCAGCTTCCTTGCCATCCATCACTTCGCTGAACAACACAGCGGCGGCGGTGGCTTGCGGTCCGGCGATGTTCTGAAACATCCATGTGTGGCCTCCACCGGGGTGGATGCCGATCTGGAGGAATCGGTCATCGAAGCGGGCCGACTCTCCAGCGAGGCGCACGTCACAGATCAGGGCGAGGTTCATGCCGGCGCCAACAGCGGCACCGTTGACCGCTGCGATGGTTGGCAGTGGGCTGCGACCGACTCGGAGAAAGCCTTCGTAGATGGCCAACAAACCTTCTTCGGCACTGTCGCCCAGGTGCGTCAGGTCGGCCCCAGCGCAAAATGCCCGGCCGGCGCCGGTGACCACGAGTGCCTTGACCGCTGGGTTTGCTTCGACTTCGTCGAGAGCAGTTTCGACCTCGCCGCACATGTCGAGGGTCATCGCGTTGCGGCGATCCGGGTCATTGAGGGTGAGAGTGGCGACGGAACCGTCGACGGTCATGGTGATCAAAGGCATCGGCGTAGTGTGCCCGATCGGTCACCCGTCCTCAATCTGGGCCGCGAGACGCATACGCTCTCGGCATGCCAGAAACGGCCTTCATCCAACGCCCTCGACTCGTGCTGGCATCGGCTTCGCCCCGCCGTGAACAACTGCTCGATGCCGTGGGCGTCGACGTTGCTGTGCAACCAGCCGACATCGACGAAACAGCGAAGCCGGGGGAGACCCCGGAGCAGCTCGTGCGTCGCCTCGCCATCACCAAGGCCGAGGCGATCGAGGTGGCGAAGAACGACATGGTGATCGGCGCTGACACCATTGTCGTTGTCGATGACGAGATTCTGGGTAAGCCGCTCGACGACGCTGATGCGAGTCGCATGCTCGACCTCCTCAGCGGGCGGGATCACCGAGTGCTCACCGGCGTTGCGGTGCGAGGAGGCGACCGCACCGAAGCCGATGTCGAGATCGCCCAGGTCACCATCCGGCATCTCTCGGTTGCCGACATTGCCTGGTACGTCAAGTCCGGTGAGCCGATGGGCAAGGCCGGCGCCTACGCAATCCAGGGTGCAGGTTCGCTTTTCGTCACCGAGATCGTCGGGAACCATTCCGGCATCGTCGGTCTCCCGATACCCCTCGTGGATGCGTTGCTCGCGAAGTTCGGCCGTCCGCTTCCCACCTGGCAGCCGCGTGTCTGATAGCGCGATGCGTGTGACCACCTGATGACCGAAGGCGAACTGCAACCGGCGCCGATGCCGGCGGACGTCCACGAGCGGCAAAGCGACTCTGCCCAGATCTCGACCTGGTTGAAGAACGCTGTTTTTCTCGCTCTTGCGGTGACAGCGCTGTACTTGTTCTCGCCACAGATCCTCGATGTGGTCACCTCGGCCGAACGCATTCGCACCATTCGGCCCGCCTGGTTCTTCGTCATGGTGGTCCTCGAGGTCTTGAGCTTCACCTGCGTGTGGTGGCTGATCCGGATCGTCCTTCCCGAAGTCAGCTGGTTCGTCGCCGGAACGAGCCAGCTCGTTTCCAACGCCGTCAGTCGTATCTTCGGCGGAGCAGCGAGTGGGGGAGCGACGTTGTACCGGATGTTGTCGGTGAGCGGCGTCACTCACAGTCAGGCTGCGGGAGCTCTGGCGGCAACCTCGATCTTGTCGACGGCGGCACTGTTCGCGATTCCCGCCACCGGGTTTTTGATGGCGGTGCTCGGTGCCCCTGTCCCCGAAGCTCTGTGGCCAGCGGCGGTCGCCGGCGGCGTGCTGTTCACACTCCTGGTGTTCTTCGGATGGTTGGCGCTGTTCCACGATCGTCCCTTGGTCGGGCTCGGGCGGGCTCTGGATCGCGCCAGTCGGGCAATTTCGCGCCGCACCAGCCGGGATTGGAGCGTTGCCCCGGAACGTTTGCTCGAAGAGCGAGACCGGTTGGTCGACGTGTTGGGACCGCGTTGGGGTCGTGCAGTCACTGCCGCCGCGTTGAACTGGGCGTTCGACTACCTGGCGTTGGTCGCGGCGCTCTATGCAGTTGGAGCTGATCCCCGTCTCAGTCTGGTGCTGCTTGCGTATGCAGGTGCCGCTGTCTTGTCGATGATTCCCATCACGCCGGGTGGCCTTGGCTTTGTCGAGGCTGGGTTGTGGTGGCTGCTGGTGGTGTCGGGAATCTCGAGCCAGGATGCGCTTTTGGCCACTGCTGCCTGGCGTTTCGTGTCGCTCTGGCTTCCGATCCTGTGCGGGCCGCCAGCACTCGTTGCTCACCGGCTGCGGTACAAGACAGCCAACGCAACCTAGTCTCGCCGCCATGCGTGTACTCGAACTCTGGCGATACCCGGTCAAGTCCCTCAGCGGCGAGCGCGTCGAGCGCGCCCAGATCGGTGACGCCGGCATCGTCGGCGATCGGGCCTGGGGCATCCAACATGTCGAGTCCGGAAATGTGCTCACAGCGCGTCGAGCACCGGAACTGCTGTTCGCCTCGGCTCGCGTCGACGGCGCGGAGGTGGTGATCACGCTGCCAGATGGGACAGAGGTGAGAAGCGACGACGCCAGTGTTGATGCAGCGCTCTCGGCATGGCTCGAGCGAGAGGTCCATCTCGTGCGGCCCGGTGACGAGGGCGCCACCTACGAGAATCCGATGGATATCGAGAACGAAGGCGATTGGATCAGCTGGCAGGGTCCGGCGTGGTCGTTCCACGACTCGACCAAGTCGATGATCTCGATCGTCGGGGCGGAGACACTCGGCGATCGTGACGTACGCCGGTTTCGCACCAACGTCGTGGTGAGCGGTGGCGAAGAAGACGCACTCGTTGGCTCGGCGGCCACGTTGGGGTCGGCGACGCTCGACGTCAAGAAACAGATCGACCGCTGCATCATGGTGACCAGACCGCAGCCGGGTCTCGATCGCGACCTTGGTGTTCTCAAAGCCGTCATCGAAGAACGGGGCAACATGATGTCGGTGGGCGCGCTGGTCACCGCCGTTGGATCGGTTGCCGTCGGCGATGAGTTGGCACCTTCGACGACTGCATGACCGGTCGCTGCGACCGATCCACGCGCGTCTCGCAGCAGCCGGGTAGTGTCGCCCAGACGTGAGGGAAGATGATCAGGGGCTGCGCGCGCATGAGCACGAATCGGAAAGCGGGTTTTGCCCTCGGAGCTGCCATGGCAGTGGTTCTGGCGACGGTTGCAACCACGTTTCCGGCCGGAGCGGCGACACCTGACATCGTCATCACGGCGGGTGCAGGCGATGTTCCCATCACCGAAGTCGAACTGATCGACAACGGCACTGCGGTGACCCAAACGGCGTCGGCGCCGCTTTCGCTGCCGGGTCGAGTGACCGACAGCGACGACGACGTCGTCACCTTCTCTTCGATCACCGTTGATGATGGCGGCCCCGTCGTCCTCGACGAGTTCAACGTCGGCTCGGCAACGAACTTCCAATTCCCTCCGAACTCGTCTGGCGTGTCCACCTTCGAGAATGGAACAGCGACCCTCGTCGGCTCCGCCGATTTCGAACCATCGGTCACCAGAGTGCTGCAGTCGACAGATCTCCGTGACTACATCGGGTACGACGCAATCAGCGCTGAAGTGTCGGGCAACACACTGCACGACTTCGATGTCGTGTTCGATGAGCCAAACCGCAACTCGGATTATCTCGTCATCACCGAACGCAACGGCAACACGTTTCTGAACCTCGTTGCGCTCGACAAGGTCGGAAATGTCATTCCCGGCAGCAACGTCGTTGGAATCGACAGCGACTACGCCTGGAATACCGGCTTCGCACCATCGAATCAAGCAGACCAACCGATGTTCTTCACCGTCATCGACATCGCGAGCTTTGGTGTCGACAGTGCGGTTGACCCGATCTATGGCTTCCGGATCGACAACGACGGCGAGGCGGACATCAAATTGTTCGCGGCAGCGGCGGATCCCTTCCTGCCGACGATGACGCTCGACAAGACCGTCTACGTTGGTCACGACAGTGGTGCTTCGTGCGGCTCGGCCGGAGAGCTCGTCACCGTTGCCGACGGTGACAACATCACGTTCTGCTTCAACATCTCGAACAACGGCGAGGCTGACCTCGACAATCTGACCATCACCGACGCTGACCTCGGCCTCGCTGACGTGGACGCCACCGACGCTGGCACGTTCACCCAGGTCAGCGGCAGCCTCCCGATACCACCGGGCGAGACCCTCGTGCTCGCGTACGAGACAACCTCGGCTGGCGCGGTGACCAACACGGCGACGGCGATCGCCGATGTCATGCTGCCCTCAGGTGGGGTCAACACGGTGCTCTCTCCCGAGTTCGACACCGACACCGCCGAGGTCGCTGCCGCTCCAGCGGTCGCTCCCGCCAGCATCAGTGGCACCGTGGTCGACAACAACGGTGATCCGATTGCCGGCGTGGTCATCGAACTCACCGGTGACGCAACTGCGTCGACCACCACCGCTGCAGACGGAACGTACTCCTTCACCGACCTTGCGCCGGGCACGTACACCGTCACCGAGACCACCCCAGCCGGCTATCTGGATGGTGGCGAAACAGCTGGGTCCGAGGGTGGCACGGTGTCCGACGATGTCATCTCCGACATCATCCTGGCCGCTGGTGACGACTCGATCGCCAACGACTTCGACGAGCAGATTCCTGCGTCGATCTCGGGCACGGTGGTCGATGAACTCGGCAACCCGATCGCCGGTGTGACGGTGACACTCAGTGGTGATGCCACCATGACGGCGGTGACCGATGCTGACGGCAACTACACCTTCACTGGTCTGGCTGCGGGCACCTACACCGTGACCGAATCACAGCCAGAGGGCTTCGGTGACGGCGCCGACACCGCCGGCTCGGCCGGTGGCACGGTGACCAACGACGTCATTGCCGACATCGTGCTCGCTGCTGGTGTTGCTTCGGTCGACAACGACTTCGCTGAAGTGCTGCAGGTCACACCTGCCCTGCCAGTCACCCCGGAACTGCCTGCAACTGGTTCACAAACGCCGCTGATCCTGGCCTACGGGTTCTTGCTCATCGTGAGCGGTGCGATCTTGACCTTGGCGGTCAGCCAGGTCGGCCGCGCCCGGAAGATCTAGATCCCAGCGTTCAGTCGGCTTCTCGATCCAGGTACTGGATGCCTTCATCGCATTCGGTCTGGATCGGACAGAACCGACACGCACCGCTGGGCGACTTCATGGGCTCACGTCGCTCCTGATCGATTTCGACCATCTTGGCAACAGCATCAACGGTCCGCTTGGCCGTTGACCACAACATGTCCTCAGTGACCTGTTCGGTCCGAGGGTCGCCTGCATCGAGGTAGTAGCTCACAAGGAGCCTGGGCGGGGTGCCGATCTTCAGTGTCTCGAGCAGGGCGTAGAAACGCAGGTCGTCGATGTGAGTGGGATTCGGCCTGCCTGTCTTGAGATCGATCAGGACTTTGCCAGCTTCATTCCCTCTCGCCCTGCCGAGGCTGAGGTCGACCATGCCGCTGAGCGCTATTCGGTCGTTGCACAATTCTGCTCTCGCCCGTGACTCGGCAACGGGTATCCACTGGCGACGCAGCGGTGGAAACGTGTCGATGAACGTTGCGACGTAGTCGTTGACCATCCCGACAAGTTCGGCTCGCTCACCTTCGTCGAGCGCTCGGATGAACTCGCCGAGTTCTCGTTCGTCGAGTTCGAGCCTGCTCATGGCGTCATTGGCGAGATCGAGTGCTGTGGCGTTCCCTCGACGAGCGACGAGGATCTCGATGGCCTTGTGGGCGACGGTGCCCCGGGCGATGGGAATCGACCACTCGAAGTCGGCCAATTGGTCGGCCTTGTAGCGAGCCTCGCAGCCGTGGACCATCGAGAGCTTTCGCTTCGAGACGAACAGCGGTGGGTCTTCCACGACGTCGGCGATGGGGTTGAGCGACTGGACCAGTTCGTGACGGAGATGGTCTCGGAGGTCATCTCGGAAACTGGGCCGATCCGTCGAGCCGAGTTCGTCGAGGACCTGTTGCTGGGCCGGATTGAGCGGAACTGGCTCGGTCAGGCTCACGAACGGGCCTGCTCGACCAGCCAGCCGAAGAGCGGCAATCCTGCTTCGCCCATGCGTTCGGGATGCCACTGGACAGCGAGGAGGCGCCCGTCTGGGTGCTCGAGCACTTCGACGGTGCCGTCGTCGGCTCGGCCCGTCACGAGCAACTCGTCGCCGATTCGGTCGGCGGCCTGATGATGGAGCGAGTTCGTGGTGAGCGATGATGCACCGATGACGGCTTCGATCAGGGACCCAGCGGTGAGGCTCACCTCATGACGGTCAGCCAGGAAGGCGTCGGCTGCCTCGCTCAGCTCGGGCTCGGCGTGGTGTTCCGGCCGAGCAGGATGGTTGCCATCACAAGACCAGATGTCTTGGTGAAGGCTGCCCCCGAACGCGATATTCGTGATCTGCAGGCCCTTACAGATGCCGAGCACGGGCATGCCAAGTGAACGAGCGGCTTCGAGGTAAGCGAGGTCGCTGCGGTCAGCGGCAATGTCTGGCTCGACCGAACCACTGACCTCCTCGCCATAGAGCGAAGGATCGACATCGCTGCCGCCACTGATGAGCAACCCGTCGAATCGTTCCAGCGTGTGTTTCGCATCGTCTGCGTCGAGCGCATGCCCGATGAGGGCGGGGCGCCCGCCAACGGCGGCCACACCGTCGAGATAGTCGGGGTTGATCGTGTAGAGATCGTCGCTGGGATGGACCCATGTCGCCAGTGTCCGTCTCCAAGGCGTGATCGCAATCATCTCGGCAGAGTACTTGGGCGTCGCTGGTGGCGGGACGTTGTGAGCGAAGCGAGCAACTCCGGGAACGACCGAGGCCCCCAAGGGCCGAATCCTTCACTGTCATACCCCTTGCTCATACTGGTGGTTGTGGGACGCATGACTTCATTGGACTTTGCAGAATCAGCTCGGCGGCTGTCGGAGGCCGCTCGGCGTGACGGACAAGACGCTCCGGGGTTTCGAAGCCCGCCGCGGGCCCCTGGGTGTCATCGATCGATTCGACGCCGCCGCAACGGCGAAGCCGTCATTGCCGTTTTGGTGAAGGATCGGCCACCCGTGGCGGTGTTGGCCGACATGGTCGATGGTGTCATCGCCGCCAATCACCTCGGTGGCCGGCAGGCTGCCGAGTTGCGAGACGAGTTGTGGGCTGCGGTTGCCGACATCGCTGCCGCTTCAGCGGAACCTGAGACCGACGGCGTGGTCAGAGCTATTCGGGCGGCCTGAATCAGGACAGCCTGAATCAGGACAGTTCCCATACTTGGTGGATCGGACCGGTCCCCTCGATGGTGAACGAACCATCGGTGGCGGTGATGTCGGCACCGTTGATGACAGCACTGTTGATGACAGCACGCAGTGAGGTACCTCGAAGCAGGGTTGCTGAAAGTTCGGTGGGCCCGGTGGCGGCGCGAGCGGTGCGAACGAGCATGCGTTGGTTTGGTGTCTCCCGCAGGAAGATGACCGAGTCTGGCTCGGTGTGGACCCACCGGAAGCCGCCGTGGCGGAGAGCGACGTACTCGTTTCGCACCTTGATGATGGCTCGATACCAGTCGAGGAAGCTCGAGTCCCACTGGTCGGTATCCCAGGGCATCGTGCGCCTTGCCTTCTCCGACGTTTCGCCGGTGAGGCCGACCTCGTCGCCGTAGAAGAACGTCGGAGCGCCCGGCATGCACAGCAGTAGTCCGAACCCGACGAGAGCGGTTTCGTCGGAGCCACACATCGTGCGCCACCGAGCGGTGTCGTGCGACGACAACAGACTCATCGAGCCCATCGTCACCTGCCACGGCGTGGCGGCTCGAACCACATCCATCGAACGGGCCATCTGCACGCCGTCTCGCGACGCCTGGCCTGGGCCCTCCATGAAGGCCCCGAGGGCAGTGAACTGCCCGAGCCACGAAGCAATCGGTCGGGTGAGTCCCGCGTAGTTCATCACTCCGTGCCAGCCGTTGCCCGGGGCATCGAGTGAGGCGTCGAAGAAATGTTCGCCTACCAACCACTTGTCATCTGCATCTGGCTGACCGGCGTCGACTGCGTCAACAGTGGCCCTGGAAGCTTTGGCGACATCTTGGTTGAGATCGATCGGCCCCAGTCGGCCGGTCATGTTGGCCACATCGATTCGCCAGCCAGCCATGTTGAATGGCGGCTGGAGGTACTTGCCGAGTACTGAAACTGTTTCGCCGTAGTAACGGCGCCGAAGCTCCTCGCTTCGGTGATCGAGCTTTGGCAGGCTGTCTATGCCCATCCATGATTCGTAGTGTTCGGGGTGCTCGATGAAGAAGTAGAAGCCAGCTTCTTCGCTCGCCGCGTCGGCCTGGGCGGCAACGAACCACTCGTGCACGCTCCCGGTGTGGTTGAGGGTGAGGTCGGTCATCACTCGCAGGCCCAAGGCCTCAGCAGCATCGGACAATCGGGCCAGCGCTTTGTCGCCGCCGAGGACGGGATCCACGATGTCAAAGGTCATCGCGTCGTAGCGATGATTCGAGCGAGCAGGGAACACCGGGGTGAGGTAGATGCCGCCGATGCCGAGATCAACGAGATGCTGGAGGCGCTCGGTGATGCCATCGAGGTCGCCGCCGTACATCTGCTCCATGTTGGCGGGGAAGCTGTCGGCGATCGGTTCGTCCCACTCGACCCAATTGGCCCACGACGTGTCGGTCGGGTGATTGTCGTGGCGGTAGTGCCCGGTGGTGGCGAAACGGTCGGGGAAGATCTGATACCAGACCAGGTCTGGCACCCACTCGGGTGCGCCGCCGGTGGTGAGAAGCCGGAAGTCCTCCCGATCTGTTGGGTCGAATTCGAGCCAACCACCGGCGCTGAGCCAGCGGGGTCCGTCAGCAGTTTCGAGATGGAACCGGTAGTTCATCACCGCCTGGGTGCAGGTCAGGTCGAAGCGCAAACGGTGGCCATCGGTGGTTCCCTCTGCCCAGAACTGTTCACCGTCTCGCATGCCTCGCAGCCAGGCTGAACTGATCACCATCGGGCCACCGTCGGTGCCTGTTGCTGGTAGTTCCACGGTGATTTCGACCGTCTCACCCAGGCTCGGGCGCGGGTTGGAGACGTATCGAGCTGAGGGGTCGTGGTGAGGGAGGTGGATCACTGTCGCATTGTCGCTGAGGAATACCGACGAGTGGCAGATCCTCTGCGGTCGATCGGGGTGGAAGCAGGGGTAACTGGTGCCAGACTTTGGCCCGACGGCGACTGAAGGGGCTCACTGTGGCCGAAGAAGTGAAGCGCAACGAGACCGATGATGAACCACGCCGACGGGGTGGAATGGCAGGCGGAGGCGCTGCTGTAGCCGACGAAGGTGACGTACCTTTTGCGATCATGGCCACCATCGGTGTGCTGATCGGTCTCATCGTTGCTCTCGGCGCCGGTGGCTTCTTCTCCGGGCTCACCCCGCCCGAAGCCGAGCCGTCGGCCGTCGCTGAGGTCGTCGAGGAAGAAGAGGCAGTCGTAGAAGAGCCGGCTGAAGAGGAAGAAGCCCCGGCGACCACCGAAGCTCCTACGCCCGATCCGGCCGACGCCACCGTTGCTGTCTCTGCCGACGGCATCGTCCTTTCCGGCACCGTTCCAGATCAGGCAACCGCCGACGCACTGCTCGATGAGGCCCTGTTGTCCTTCCCCGAAACCAGCATCACGAACGATCTCGTTGTTGTCGACGGAGCCGAGCCGTACACGCTCACCGTCAGCGGTGAAGCCGCTGATGGCACCACTTTCGACCAAGTCACTGGCGGGTTCGACGCCCTCGCGGCACCTACACGAACGATCTGACCCAGGCTGAGGCCACGGGAGCCAACGCTGTGGTCACCGCAACCCAGGGCGGCATCACGCTCACTGGCACCGTGCCAGACGAAGCAACCGCTCAGTCGCTCGCCGACGCTGCACTCGCTGCGTACCCGGCCAACCAGATCACCAACGAGCTCGTCGTCGTCGATGGGGCCGAGCCATACACGCTCACTGTCACCGGTGAGACCACCGACCCGATCCTGTTCGGTCAGGTCACCGGGGCCTACGAGCCACTCGGTGCTGCCGCCTCGACCTACAGCAACGACCTCACCCAGGCCGAGAGCTCCGATGTCGAGGCTGAACTCAATGCCCTGGATCAGATCCTGTTCCAGTCCGGCACCGCAGTGATCCTGCCCGAGTCGCAGGCCGTGGTCGAGGCCGCCGCTGCACTGATGCAGGCCAACCCCGACGTCTCGTTCGAGGTCGGTGGCCACACTGATACTCGTGGCTCAGACGTGAGCAACCAGGCGCTTTCAGAGGCTCGAGCCACTGCAGTTGCCGAGGCTCTCGTCGGACTCGGCGTGACGAACCAGCTCACGCCGGTGGGTTACGGAGAGGCTCGCCCGCTCGAAGCCAACGACGACACCGCAGAGTTGCAACAGGCAAACCGGCGTATCGAATTCAGGGTGCTCTAGCTCCGAGCATGATCGGGTCGGCGCTCGTCGGCCTCTCACCAGCTGATCGCTGCTCCATCACGCTTGCGTGAGCGGCGTCTGGCCGTCGAGACTCGCCTCCCGTTTCGTCACTGGAGGAGGCCACATCGTGAGTGCAGCACACCGGTTTCTCGATGCCGCAGCCTGGGCTGACGTGCGCCGTCCGGTCGATGAAGCCTTCGGAATGCCAGCGGAGTGCTACGTCGACAACGACTTCTTCGATCTCGAACAACAGCGAGTGTTCCGGGGCGGCTGGGTCGCGGTTGGGTTCGCCGACGCTGTCATGAACCCCGGGCAGACCATCACCAGAACTGTCGGCGGCCGATCGGTCATCATCACTCGGAACAAGGCAGCTGAGCTTCGGGCGTTTCTAAACGCATGTCGTCATCGAGGCACTGAACTCATCGACAACGACTGCCTGGTCGATGGCGTGATCCGATGTCCGTACCACCGATGGGGCTACGACCTCGACGGCACGCTGGTGGCGACGCCCATGTTCGATGCGGTCCCGGTGAAGAACTTCGACCGAGCTGATTTCGGTTTGCACGCCGTTGCTGTCAAGTTGTTTGCCGGTGTGCTCTGGGTGTCGCTCGACCCGACCGTGGCTTCATTGCAACAGTGCATGGGCGACCTCGGGGAGCGACTTGCCGGCTACCGCCTCGATGACTGGCGATTGCAGGAGACCGCCGACATCGAGATCAACGCCAATTGGAAGCTCATCAGCGAGAACTATCAGGAGTACTACCACCTCGGTTGGGTCCATCCCGATCTCGCCAAGGTTTCGCGGGTGCGAGACCACTATCGCTATCAAGGACCGGGTCACTACTGCGGGCAGACCACGTCGCCTGTGTCGTGTGACGATCGCGACGACTGGGCCACGATGCCCGCACCTTCGTGGTTGAACGAGTCAGATGCTGCCTCTGGTCGATTCCTGGCACTGTTCCCGAACGTCTTGGTGTCGGTGCTGCCAAACCACGTCTTCATCATGATTCTCGAACCCGCCGGGCCGGGAAAGACCATCGAACACACCGGCTTCCTGCTGCCGGATCTCGATGACCGGTCCATCGACCCTGCGGCTCTTGCTGCGACTCGGTCGTTGTGGCTCGAGGTGAACAGCGAGGACATCGACATCGTCGAGCGCGGCCAGCGAGGCCTCACCTCTGGTGGCTTCACGCCCGGGCGGCTGTCTCCTCGTTTCGAGGAGCCGTTGCATCGGTTCTACAACATGTTGGCTGACCGGTTTTGCTGCATTGACCGCGTGCCCGAAGGCGATGTCTGCGATGCCGCTGACGTGCTCGGCTCGGGCGTGAATCCGTTGCCGTATCGACCGTCTGGCGACGTCTGACCCGACTACGGTCGCTCGCATGCGACTCGCTACCTGGAACACCCTCTGGCGCTTCGGCGACTGGCAGCCCCGCCAGGCCGTCTTGCGAGCTGAGTTGATCGAGCAGAACGCCGACGTGGTGCTGCTGCAAGAGACCTGGCCTGCCCAGGCCAGGGAACTCGCAGAAGCACTCGATTTCGAGCTGTTGGGCTTTTCTGGCGGTCACTTCGATCAGACGCAGAGCTCGGTGCCCGCCGATGCCGAATTCGGCAACGCAATCCTTGCTCGATCCGGCGAGATCGTGATCGACCAGCCGTTTCCAGCTCCCGGAGATCCCGCACCTCGCCGTCTGCTCATGGCCCAGATCGATGGCCGCTACTTCGCCACCAGTCATCTCAGCCACATGGCCGATGCGGGAGAGAATCGGGCGACCCAACTCCGTCGCATCGTGGCGTTGATCAGCGAGGCCATCGGAGCCGACACCCCCTTCGTGTTCGGCGGCGACTGCAACCTGACCCCGCACACCGACGAGCACGGTGTCGCTGTTGGTCTGGGGTTGCGTGATCTCTGGGCCGAACTGCACCCGGGCGATCACGGCCCGACGATGGTGCCGGACAATCCCGAGATCTCCTGGGTCAAATGGATGGACGAGCGCAACGGTGATGCCGTTCCCGCTGGCACGGGTGTGCGGCTCGACTATCTCTGGGCCTTGACGGGCGTCGAGTGTCGCTCGATCGAGCGTTTCGGGACAGGAGAGCCTGCAGTACGACCGGCCGAAGACGGCATTGTCGAGAACCCATCCGGCATCCGTTGGGGCAGCGATCACTTGGGCTTGGTCGCTGAGTTCGACTGACCAACCACACCGGGTCCTACCCTCATCGCAGTGACAGATCGCAGATCGGGCCCCCTGAGCCCACGTGAGCTGGCGGAAGCCGCTGTGCTCGCCGATCTTGCCGTGCTCACGATCATCATGGCCAGGCTGACGCCATTCGCTGGCTTGACCACGGTCATCGGCTCGATTCCGTTTGCGGTCTTGGGCCTGCGTCACCGCAATCGAGTGCTCGCCGTGGCGTTCTTCGTGGGTGTCGTGCTGACGTTTTTGATGGCTGGCTTCTCGTCGGCTACTCAGGTGCTGGTGATGGCGACCTTTGGTGGCGTGGTCGGGCGAGGGATCCGCCACGGCTGGTCGCTCACGACGACGCTCGCCATGGGCGTGGCCGTCGGCTGGACCACGGTGGCGTCGCTGACGGCAGGCTTCCTCTATGTGTTCTCGGAGTTTCGTGAGCTGACGCTCGAGGCTGCTGGGGTGCAGTGGAACGGCATTGCCACGTCGATGCGGGCGATCGGTCTCGACGTCATTGCCGACAACGGCGATCCGGCGATCGAATGGGCCATCGAGTACTGGTACATCGCCGTGCCGCTGTTCCAGCTCGCCGTTTCGCTCTTCCTCGTCGGTTTCGTCCTGCAGATCGGCACGCCGTCGATCAAACGGGTCGATGCTGCGTTCGAGTGGTCTGAGCAGATGGGGGCAGCGGCGCCGATCGGGCATGAGTCGGCAGCACCGATCGGGGCGGTCAGCACGCACGGTGTGGTGGTCGAGCGGGGGAGTACCTCGGTCGTGCTTCCCGACATCACTCTCGATGGCCCCGGGCTGACCGTAGTGCGCGGACCCAACGGAGCCGGCAAGTCGACGCTGCTCGGCACGCTCGTGGGGCGATTCGAGCCGTCGTCTGGTTCGGTGGTGCCGTCGGACCTGGCCGATCGTGTCGGTCGTGTCGGTGGTGTGGCCGTCATCGGACAGCGACCCGAGAGCCAAGTCGTCGGGGCGCGTGTGGCCGACGACCTGGCCTGGGGCTTCGCCGAGGCCCCGTCGGCTGAAAAGATCAGCGCCGTGCTCGACCAGGTGGGCCTGACCGGCTTCGAGCGACGAGAAACCGGCGGCCTTTCCGGTGGCGAGTTGCAGCGGCTGGCCATTGGCGCAGCGCTCATCCGGGAGCCTGGCCTGCTGCTCTCAGACGAGAGCACCTCGATGCTCGATCCCGCTGCCAGGAATGCCGTGATGAACGTGCTTCAGTCGGTGGCGCTGCGAGCGCCCGTTCTCCACATCACCCACCTCGATGCCGAGGTGGCACAGGCCGACACCGTTGTTGACGTTGGGCCGGCCCTCGATGTGAGGACCGAGCAGTGAGAATGGTTCGACTCCAGGGTGTGCACCACACCCACAGCGCCGGCACGCCGTGGGCGCGTCCTGCGTTGCACGACATCAACCTGAATTTCGTGGCCGGCGACCGGGTGTTGATCACCGGGGTGAATGGGTCTGGGAAGTCGACCTTGGCGTGGATACTCGCCGGCTTGTCTGCACCCTCGGAAGGCGTTGCTGAGCGCGACGGTGAATCGTTGGTCGATGAAGCCGACGACATCGGCATGCTGCTCCAGCACACGCGATTGCAGTTGCTGCGACCCACGGTGGCCACTGAGCTCGGGGCCTTCGGGTGTTCGCCCGAGCGCATTCGCTGGGCGGTCGAGCAGATCGGCTTCCCATTGTCGACGCTCGAACGGCCCATCGATTCGCTGTCGGTCGGTCAGCAGCGCCGGGTGGGGCTCGCGGTGTTGCTTGCTCGTGGCCTGCCGTTCGTGGTGCTCGATGAACCCATGGCGGGCCTCGACCCCGACGCTCGGCGTCAGTTGGTCCAAGCCATCGATCGGTTGCCGCTGACCACCACGATCGTGACCGTCACCCACGACCTGGTCGACTCTGCGCCTCTCGGGACCCGTGTGATCGAGCTCGCTGCGGGCCGCATCGTGAGCGACAGCGACGGTCCCGCTTTGCATCGGGAGGTCGCATGATCTCCCAATTCAACCTGTTCCGCTACGTCGAGGGCGACACCGTGGTGCACAAGGCCGATGCTCGGCCCAAGGTGCTCGGTCTGACCGTGCTGGTCTTTGTCTTCTCCTTCTCGCCGGGCTGGTGGGGTGTGGGCATCGTGTGGCTTTTGGCCGCAGTGTTGTTCGGCCTGGCTCGCCTGCCATTGCAAGTGTTGCCGAAGCCGCCCAAGCTGTTGCTGTATGCGATGGGCATCGCCATGTTCTTCGGCGTGGTGTCCGGCGGCGACCCGATCGTCAATGTCGGGAACCTCAGCGTGGGTCTCGGCGGGGCCATAGTTCAGCTGCGGTTCCTCCTCGTCACGCTCGGCTTGTTGCTGTTGGCCATGTTGATTGGTTGGACCACACCGGCAGCGGACCTGCCTCGCGCAGCGGCGTGGATCATGGCGCCGCTTCGGTGGATTCGGGTGCCGATCGATGAGTTGGTGGCAGCACTGACTCTGGCTGTGCGGGCGCTTCCGCTCGTGGCTGACGAGTTCACCACGGTGAGCACGCTGTGGCGAACACGACCGAAGCGGCCTGGGCTCGAAGGTGTCAACGGGCGCCTGGTCGAAGGTATTGATGTGTTCGCCACCCTCACCACCGCCTCGGTGAGGCGAGCAACCGAACTCGGTGAGGCGCTGGAATACCGGGGGCCGATGATCGTGCGGCACCAGCATCCATCGTGGCGGCTGGCCGATCTTGCGGTCTTCGTGCTGCTCGCCGGTGCTTCGGTGGGGATCTACCTCGTTCCTGTTTGAGAGCGGGTGGTCAGCGGCGAGTTGATCCGTGCGGTGCGTGCTCGTCGACGAAGGCGAGAGTCTCGTCGAGGTTGCGGTGGCCACCGGGCTGGATGATCAGGCGATCAACGCCCATGGCTTCGTAGCGTTCGATGTCTTCCTCGGTTGGTGTTCGTCGAGGTGTGATCGAGATCTCGAGCTGTCCCAGCTCTGGTGGACGCTCGACGTCATCGGCAGCTGCTCGCAATGCGGCAATGTCCTCGGCGGTGGTGTCGGGATCTCGCATGAAGCCGTACCAACCATGGGCCAGACCAACGGCTCGTCGGTGGGCTCGTTTGCTGTGGCCGCCGACCACGGTGTGGAGAGAGGGCTGCACCGGTTTGGGGTTGGCCGAGACGGAGCTGAAGCTGACGAAGTCGCCCTCGAAGCTGACCGCGTCGCCGGACCACAGTGTTCGCATTGCATCGAGGTACTCATCGGCGCGGTCGCCTCGGCGATCCATTGGTGTGGAGCATGCGGTCATCTCGGGTTCCAGATAGCCAACACCGAGACCGAAGAGCAGGCGTCCGCCGGAGATGAAGTCGACCGAGGCGAGGCTCTTGGCCAGTACGGCGGGCTGGCGCTGGGGAAGGATGATGATGCCGGTGCCGAGCTTGATGGTCGACGTCGTGCCGGCCAGGAACGCCAACGCGGCCGCTGTGTCGACGAATCTAGTTTCCGGCGCAGCGGGGGAGGGCGGCGCTTGCGGATCGGGAAGCACGATGTGCTCGCCGGTCCACACCGACTCATAGCCAGCGGCCTCGGCCTCGCTGGCGATGCGGGCCATCCCCTCTGGGGTGGCGGCTGATCCCATGTTGATTCCGAAGAGTCCCAGATGCATGGCACCTGAACCTAATGGTGAGCGGCCATAGCTATGAAGTTGTCAAGTTGCAGTCGCCTGATGCAGGCCGCGCCCGCAGCGGTTCACGCAGCTAGTGCATGGTCCACCTGGTTGATGGGAACGGGTGGAGCGATGACTTTGAAGAGTGTCCCGTCAGGCCGGGACAGCCGAAGGGTGCGATCAGGGTCCATCTCGAGCTTCCAGCCGCCGTCGTGTATCAGGTGGTGCCAACGACGGCTGATCGGTACGAGCTCGCCGAGAACGGTTCGTTTCGACTTGTTGAAGAAGATGACGTGATGGATCTCGATTGACTCCCAGCCCGCTCCACTGATCGGGCAAGAGGGGTAGAGCGAGCGGAGCGCCACTCGCTGGGCCTCGGAGGGCGAGCGGGCAATTCTCGACACGTGGACGTTGCTGTCGGGGGCGGTGTCGATGCGACGCATGGTTGCTTCGCAGCACAGGCGACCGAGCGTGGCTGGCCCGATTGGGAGGCCGTCGAAGGTTTCTGCGATGGAGTTGTCGTGCGGCCCGTCGACGAGGGAGTCCCGGTCAGCGAGGACATGGATGCGGACCGACGGTCTGGCTGTGGCCGCCCGGTCGACGCTGTCACCACGGAGGATGAGGTCGTGGAATGCCTGGGCTGCGATCTGTGCCGGAGTCAGGCCTCGACAGAGCTCGGGGTGCTCGCTCAGAAACTTCGCTTCTCGTGCAAGGGCAGCCTTGATGCCCGCGCCGCGAATCGGGTCGAAGCTGCCGTGCAGTTGGAGACTCGAGCGCTCCTTGTTCGGCGTGATGCGGGCGAAGGACCCGTCGACGGCCAGTTGGGCGGCTGAATTGCCTGCGTCGGATCGGATCTTGTCCCGGAGGCGTGAGACACGCTTGCGAAAACTCTCGTCACCCAGGCGGCGTGCTGCGTCGGCGAGCGCCTGGTCGTGTTGTTGCATTGCTGCTACTTCGTTGTCACTCATCGAACGGGTGATGCGAGCCAGCACGTCGATGTTGCCCGTGTGGGCCTGACCGTTGCGATGGTTCTCGGCAAGCAAGGGGAAGTCGTCGACAACTCGAGCGCGTTCGATCTCGGCGTGGGCCTGGTTGCGCGGAACTCCACCGCTGCCACCCAGCATCGACTCGGCCGGTATCGGGGCATCGCTGCGAGCGTTGAGCCGGATGATCTCGGTGATGACCGCATCCACCAGCCGTTGGACCTCGCGTGCGGCTGTGAGCAGTGTCGTCGCCCCGGGCTCATCGGTCGACGAGATACCCGCTAGCGATCCAGCCACCGGTGCGAGCGAAATTCGAGTTGCGGCGAGTGCATTCAACGCGTCGTTTGTTTGCATAGGAACAGTATGAAGAGGGGGTGTGACAGTTTTCAGCGGAACGCTTGTTCGTCATTGAAATTTCTCTAGAATCTTCCGAATCAATGGCTTGGGCCAAAGTACGGTGGCGGCGAAGATGAAGCCCGGGTGGCGGAATCGGCAGACGCAGAGGGCTTAAACCCCTCGGACTCGAAAGGGTCGTACGGGTTCAAGTCCCGTCCCGGGCACCCTCTCACCAGGGAAA